>Ga0116226_10002278_pt1 | contig 16638 bp, 7 predicted proteins | sample S1TSphfallax_FD_89692 | JGI IMG/M metagenome (GOLD analysis project Ga0116226, IMG submission 89692) | Host-associated microbial communities from peat moss isolated from Minnesota, USA - S1T2_Fa - Sphagnum fallax MG | ecosystem: Host-associated > Plants > Peat moss > Unclassified | place: USA... | reverse complement strand
ATGGTGATAGATTATGGTGGGATTATTGCACCATTGGAATCAGAACCCTTGAAAATGGGGGGGTAGGTCACCTCAAAATCCAAAAAAAAAAACCCAATTTTGGTGGGGACACCCATGTAACCCTAAACCCTAAACCCTAAACCCTAAACCCTAAACCCTAAACCCTAAACCCTAAACCCTAAACCCTAAACCCTAAACCCCCTAAACCCTAAACCCTAAACCCTAAACCCTAAAACCCTAAACCCTAAACCCTCCACTCAACCACCTTATCCCCTCCCTCCCTTGCTCCCTACCCACCGTCCTCCCAAGAGCCGGGCTGAGCCAGCACCCACACTTCTTGAGTTCCTTCATCTCCTTGAGTGAGGCCTCATAATGTCTGAATTAAACCCAAGAAATGTTAGATTTGGACATGAAGAGACCTGAGTTTAGCCTAAACACGAGATATTTATAATATTTAGATGAGTTTTAGGCTTTTTAATGTAATACCATTGTACTCCTTCCTTCCCCACCTCCCTGCACTCTATCAAAGGAATTAATTATCTACTCGTTTTTCAACTTTAGTCTTTTGCCCCATGGCAAAGAAGGGTACAAAACTAATTAATTTTTTTGTGACAAAAGACGACGACTTTGGGTGAACCAGCACCCACCGGTTCATCATACACTGCATGCCCATTATTACTCAGTTGTGTTGTGGATGAACCTCAACTGAGTTAATATTTGGTTTCACCTTGGTAACCAATTCACTAGGAAATAGGTCTCATATAAAGGTAGATAAGTAGTAAAATAGGTAATTATTAGGTAAGTAAATCGTTTAAACATAGGTAATGGCTGGTTTTACTACCTACTAACAACCTGCTTGTTGGGTGAAAGTAAAGAGAAACTGATAGGTAGTTAAAAAGAGAAACTGAGCTACCCAACATGGTTAACTAATGAACTGAAATGGACCAGAAAATTATTTTTTGACCACTTATCATCCATCCTTCATGGTGTTCTCGTGGGTGCTGGTTAACTGTGGCCAATGTTAGGGGACTAGGTCAAGTTTCCATGATCTTCCACTCACCCATTGTTTGTATCATCTCACACTCGAATAGTTGGGGATTTTATGTAAAATGCTGACACATTGGCCCACTATTCTACCGGTGCCCCTGCCATTTCAAAGTGGGTTCAGAAATAGTGAAGTGAAGTCCTTTTCCTCTGGTTGGGGTTTGGCTTCCTCCCGTTGCTCTTGTTATGTTCTGGTTCACTTCTTAATGCAATGGCTTCATCATGCTGGGTATTCCAAAAACGAAAAGACCTTTTTGGCATAATTTGGTCAAATCAACTCGTGTTGGATAAAGGAAGAGTGGAAGATATGGAAACAAAGCCTTAGAAACAAGTTGAAGATTAACATTTTCTAGGTGAATAGAACCACTAGGTAACCGCAGTCAAGAACGTGCTGATATCAGTGTAAATGCTAGTTCATTAGAATCAAGGTCTCAAAGAAGAAGATTGACATTTTCAAGGTTAATAGAACCACTAGGTAACCTTAGTCAGGAACGTGCTTGTATCATTGTAACAGCTATAGTTCACCATGGTGCAATGGCAGATGGTTACATGAAAAGACCGGAAAATAAATGGATTTATGATCTTACTTCATACAGTTGATTATAATGTGGATCCTTGATCTAACGACAACTTTAGACCAGGGTCCAAAGTTCAAGGAAGGCCTTTGGCCAAGGGTCCAATTGGCAAATTGAGGCCAAACCTAGATAGCACCTTTTTTGGAGAGAAAATGAATTGGTTTGGACTAAACAACCAGTGCTAAAAGGAGAGCTCCTGATTTGATTTGGAGAACCGAGAATCAGGCTAGGTACCAAGGTACACTCCAACTCAAGGATTCAATTTGCTTCAAATCAGTCCAAATTGGTTCCTAGAAAATTGGACCCTGGACCCTTGTCTAAAGTGGGCCTAAGACTTCTTCATTCATAGGAGCTATAGATCAAGGATCCCCCCACTAAGACTGGTTCATTGATTAGGAGCTTTTAGACTGCCTATCGCTAATTCTCAACAACTTCTATGTGCCAAATGAGTGCATTTCGAAGAGTACTTAGTTGACCCTAATAAACTTAGGGTCAATGGCAGAATCTCTTGGGGGTGACCGTTACAGCTCCAAAGCTGTGATACCTAAGGAGGAAACACCTTATCGTACCAATAAATGTGTACGATAAGTGTTTCCTGGTACCTCCTCACCACCAAGGTACTCTGCACTCTGCACCCCCAAGGAAGGTGAGTAAAAAACCATACTTTCACAAGCCATGACCAGGGTAGAAATCAATCGATAAAAGCACACAAGTCGATTCATAGAGTGAAACACACTTTGTGACCTCAATGCCCAGAGGAAATTTGAGCCCCTTGTATTCACACCCCAATGTCAACACAGAACAACTCTATGAGTTTTTTCATGGCTAAATCTACTCAGTTTGCTATATAAAAATTCAAAATGGCTAAAATTTATGCACGTTTTTGGGTTTTCTAGTCACCAAATTTATCAGATTTCTCAATTGCGTTGTAGCATGCAGTCAAAAATGTGAAGGATTCTTAAATGCTTTTACTTTCATATCCAGTTTATAGGCTAATTTTTGGCTAAACTATCTTATGGATTATTGCCACTGCAGCTACATCCCCAGAATGAAGGAAAAACACTGCTATGAATCCTCAACCTTTACGCCAACTATATTGAAACATGTAGCTTTGTATTTCTCCTCATTCCGTGTTATTCTATGTTTGAAAAGTGAGTACTGAATAGTGTAACCTAGGTAAAAGGACTTACAGACTTTTTCTTCACGATTCTCCGGAGAAATGGGTTCCCAATTTTTTCTTTCATCTGGTTGCGCTTTTTAGGTTTGCACAAGTGAAGAATTTCCTCAGAGGAAACTGATGCACCTTTCTTTTCAACACTTGGGTCCCATAAAACCCTAAGTTTTGGGTAATTAGCACATTTTGATTTTCATGGTCAGCCCACCAAACTAGAGAACTCGAAACTTGACCAAAGCTTTGGGTCATGGATTTGGGTGTGGAGTAGGAATTTGAAACAATGACTAAAAGAACTCAAATGTTGACAAATTCCTTTGATTTCTCATTACCTATGACAAGGAAAGATATTTTATTCAGGTTGGATATAAATCGGTAGGGTGTTCTTAGGAAGGGCAATTAGTCCAGGCCAAAAATATTGGTAGCCAATTTTAGGAATAGAATTTTCATGCAACCAATAAGAAGTAGCATCATGGAGTGCAGGAGCCTCCCTTTTTTCCTTGTGGGTGCAGATACACTTGCAAGTACTGAGTACCTCAGACTAGGGTCAGTTTCCACATTGAGAAAACAAATTATTATTATTTTTCAAAAAATTAATTCGTTTTTAAATATGAGATTATTGTATTTTCGATGATCTATTATGATATTGTCACATGAGTAGTGAAATTATTCAGAGTGTAGCCAATGATAATCATGATGATTTTCAACATGTCAACTTCATATTTTCACAAAAATTCAAGTGACTATTTTGAGGATTATTTAATGATGAAACTGACCTTAGGGTAAAGGTAGTAAGGCATTAGAGTTATCTGTAAAGTAACCCTGTCTTTGGGCCTCCTTTCACCCCCTATCCCCTCTTTCAGTGGTATCTGCAAAGTAAAGACATTTTAATAAATCTGAGTATGAAATGCTGCAACTGAGTATGAAATGCTGATACTTATCATTTTGTGCACAACGTTAAAGACTAATTATCGTAGTTGTACAGTTAGAAGCAGTGAAAATATATGTAGCAGCAGTGGAGGCCCTCAGGAAAAAGGAAAGACAGGATGAAACTCACGTTTTTTGAGTTTCATCCCCCGTTGAATGCTAATATACTTTTCTGCAGGTTCTTTTTTGAATCTCACCCTGTGTATGACCAAACTCAGGATTCTGGTGCTGTGTTTCTCTTACTTTACAGATAACTCCGTAAGAGGTTGGCAGATATCCTAAATATAGCAAACACACAAAAAACACAAGTTGAGGAAAAGTCAAGGGAGTAGGGTTTAGGGTCCAGGTCCTCTGGTGTCTAGGTTTTTCACAATTATGATTTATCAAGTTTTGTAAGTTTTTTTTTGGTGAATGAATACAACAGTTTTTCTAAAATCCAGATTCCAAGTTTTTTTCTGAAATAAATTCTAAAAATACCGAAAATTCACCACACAAAAAACACGCATGCACACACACATTGTGTTGGTGGTCACTGGTGGTAGTTAGGGAGAATAAATATAAAAGAAGAACTTTAGAAAATATTTCAAATCATTTGTTACCACTGTAGTAGTAGTAGTAGTAAAATCATTTGCACACATATTTGTCAAACAATTAATTAATTTGGAAATTTCATTTTCTACACGTTTAGCATATACTTGAAGATTCAATATTTCCCTTCACAAATGTTTTAATCAAAGAATTTTTTTTTGACATTTTCAACATTTCCGAAAATATTATAATTAGTGTGGAAGCTGCCAGGCAGTAGGGTATCTGCCTAACATTACCTTCCAACATTCCAAGCAGCCTTTTTTTTTTCAATTTTGTGATGTTGCTCAAATGGCCATAGTTTATAAGCATGTTTAGCCAAATTTGGCGATATTAAAAAATACAAATGTATAGAATCTGAAGCACCCTTTCATATATTGTAGGCAAATTTTTTTTTTTAATTTCTGTTTTGGGGGAATTTTCTCAAAGACAAACAAGGAATTTGTGACAAATTGTTCTTTTTTGGAAGCTGTGTAAAAAGCTGGTACAAGAAATTCTCCCCTCTAAAATCTGAATAAAAAGTAGCTAAAAACATTGGTCCAAATTTTTTTTTTGAAATTTGGCGATTTTCCTTTTTTTGTGAAAAAAGGGAAAATGAAAAAAATATATATATTCCCTTTTCATTTTTATATTTTTTGCATTTTGTGCGAAATTTCTGATAAAAGAATATTGCTACGTCCAAGTCCTGTTCCGAATGGCGTTATACACACACGGGGCAGAATCCGCGGCATAAAGGCCTCTCTTGGGTGGAACTCCCTCAAAGGAGAAGCAGTAGGAGGGGGTTTGGAGAATGCAGAATCAGGCAAGTGGAGCCGATTCGGTTGCACTAGAAAACAAAAGTGCGTAATAATCCGGGCCCGCCATTCTCGCATTAATCAATGTGGCACACGGAAACGTAGACTGGGTCGGTAGACTGCAGAGTTCTCACGCGGGCCCGTTGGTTGACAAAGTGCGGGAGCCCGGTTCGTCTCGTTGTCTGACCAGGGCGGAGGCCCGGTTCGTGTCGTCGTCTGAGCACTGCGGGAGCCCGGTTGGTCCACTTTGAGGATGGGGATATTTGGGCCCTAGGGACTATCGCATTAGGTAAACTCGTTTCTTTGGTGAAAGTGTTTAGACTGTTTAAGAGATTTTTTTTTGGTGTTCAGAGTGTGGACACAGTAGGTAGATGTACAACATCTTATTTTATTGGCAGGGCCAGCGTGTTTGTGACGCCTTCTTTCAAGAGTAGACAAACTTACGTCCTCAAAGTCAAACCAGCTCCCTGAATTTTGAAACCCAACTCTCCCAGACACGGCACGCCCTATCCCAGTTGCACCCTCTAAAGCGTTTGCCCATTACTGGTCTGTACAGAGCCTCCACACAAAGGGTACAGTAATTGCCCGGGCCATCTATTTACACTACCGAAACCTGGGGAGGTCTTTAGTTTTTTTTTATGTCGGTGTACCTTTTGGTGGATTTGTGAAGGAAATAGATAGTCGGTTTAGAAGCATCCCCAATGGTGCTCAGTATATTACCCTGCGAAAAATATTTCTCACATCTTAGTTTAGTCATTTACTTTTTTAACAACCCCACCCAATAAACTAGAATTGAGACTGCAAAGATAGGTGGGAGACTACTAATAGCAAACCACCTGGACCATTAGTTATGACTCGCAAGTCAGAAAAAGGGAACAACAGAGATATCATGTTTACTACGCTATCCTCTAGCAGGTGGACTTCTTTGTTGCAACTTGTACCAACGCCACCAAAGTCTGCAAATATGGAGGAGAGCAAAATCATTTTCCTGGGCCCAACCACCATGTTTTGACTTTTCTTCATCCAATTTTAGCGTGCAGGGTGCACACTCAGCACCATTGGGGATGCTCTAAGTGTTTATGTTTGGGGCAAATTTTTGCCACGTCAGTGCGAAAATTAATAATTAATTAATTAATTAAAGGAATATTTTGTTGCATGCATGGGTCTTTTGCAAAAAGAAGAGGGAAATGTTGGTTTTTCAATGCATGTGGTCACTTTTTCAGGTGCCCCCAAAAGTTCGTTGTCATTTTGCTACTCTGCAGAGAGAGAAAAATGAAAGAAAACTCCATTGCGAACAAAATTTTAGAGAAAACTTTTGAATAGTCAAAAATATGGTAAATATCAAATCTACCTTAGAATGCTCACCATGTATGCCTACTTCAGAAAATTGAAGAAGATACCATGAGTTGGTCTAGAAAGCATCATCATATTGAAATTGAACATGTGTCTTGGATATGGCCCAAAAGACACTACTAACTAAGCATAAGAGTCTTAGAGAGGGGTCCCTAAGCATGTTAACACGGATGACTGTTTTAGGTCTCTTTGGTGTCACTTGAACATTTTGACAATGGACATAGTGCCACCACTTGGTGCCTCCTCTCACCTTTGTACTCCTTGGATGGGGGTGTTGCCTCCTCCAGGGTTCTCCTAAAAAGAGACCTTTACATCTCTATTAACCCCCATAGCTCCACCCTTTCCCAGTAGTCCTAAAGAAATAGCTACCCATTGGCTGTTCCACATTCGGGCAATCGGAAAATAGGCTACAATCTTCACATGTCATGATTTCTAAGAAAATATAAGTGGCCACATTGCCCATTGATTGAAGAGAGAACCCCTTTTGGGAGTATATCCTGAGTTTGGAGTATATCCTTGAGTCCTCTCAAGTTGAGAGGAATCCAACTCTAAAGATCCAATCAACCTGAGCATATCTTAAGGTTGATTGACTTTAGAGGTTAACCCCGCAAAGTCAGAAAGCACCAAATTGGTTCACTTTTCAGCCTCTGTTTTAGTTTCTTTGACATTTAGGGTTGGGGGAATCCATTGGTTATGAAAACACCTTTTGGCCATATTGAAGTCACATTGCCCTTCTTCTCATTTTTGTCAATGTTAATCGGTCGCAACCGAATCTAAATCAACAAATTGATCCCCGCATCGTGGACTTACATTGGTACATTTGGCCATATCAAAGTCACATTGCCCTTCTTCACATTTTTGTCAATGTTAATTGGTCCCAACCGAATCTAAATCACCAAATTGATCCCCACATCGTGGACTTACATTGGTGATGTTGAGGGTGACTCCAAATGTCATATTCCAATTGTAAAATGGAATTCAATCCATTCCTTAATGATATGGATGAGTGGGCAAGAAAGGAAGATGTTGATGAAGAATAAATATTCATTTCATTCATAAGGTGACCATGGAAAAAAATGATCTAACATAGTTTGTTGATAAATTCTAATCAACACGGATATAGTGAAGTTTTGACACAATTACTTTATGCCCATTTTTATGTTGATTATGATTGGACATCAAAGGTGAGAAAATATGATGAGCCAAGTAACAAATGTTGTGGTGAAACCATGAGTAAATACATTTGACTTTCAATGGATATATGTAAGGGTTTCTTTTAAGGAATTTGTGATGTAGCCAAAATGGTGATCATTCACAAAATAATTTAGGCAAATTTTCCTGAATATTAGGTATGAGAGTAGAAAACAAACACAATCCTTCTATACGCTTGGCTACATACTGAATTGATCATACAATCTCGCAATTTGTAAAAAGAATTTTTCAAATTTTGACAAACTTTGGTTAATTTTTTTCCATGAAAAGTCCTTTGTATAAGTCAAAATCATGTTTTTCAAGTCTAAATTCGACAAATTTTAATTTGATTGACAACATTATTTCAACAAACTTTTTAAATTGTAACCAATAGGCATAAATGTGGCTCGCATTGTCCACACAAGTGTGGATTCCATGACAATGCATCAAAGGTTATATTATTTTTAAATGTTTTGAAATGTTGTATATTCATTATATTCATTTCAAACTAGTTAATATCTTTTCTTGAAGAAAGGAAGAAAATAGATACATCAGGGGAGGGAAAGAGGTACAATTTTGATGTGTAAGCAAGGAGGAAAATCTATAAAAGAAGGAAAGGTAAATACTTATGTTCATTTGTTGTGGAATTTCATGATTTGGTCAATTAATTCATCCATGTGATGGATTTCATGAATGCAAATCTATCCACATGGTATGCTTCATTTTTATCATCAGTTTCATCCATTTGTGGTAGTTTTTTCCTTGTAGTGTAATTTCAATTCATCATGTCAATGTTCATGTATGTGATTTGTTTTATGCATATGGTCAATTGTAGTTTTTTGTTGAATTTTATTCATGAATACCTTACCTACAATTGATGTTCAACAAAAAAAAATTCAAAAAAGGTCTAGCTTAAAAAAAAAATTATTGATATTTGTCAAAATTGTTGAAAATCAAATTTCCAACTTGTTAAAAAAACATCATTGCAACCGTTGGGTTATTATTGCAAATACACAACAAGAAGTTCACTTTGTCTATTTGTTCCTCAACTTTTCAAATTTTAAAAAGTTAAATTTGAAACTACATTTTTTTAAATAAATAATTATTCAACAAAGAAGTGCCAAACATTAGTCATAAATACATTTCAACTTCACTCTTTTTTTCTATGTACAATTACATGTGCACAATAACATTCATTCATCAACATAATTTCATCCATGAATTGCACAATTTTATTTTTTTTAGATTTTTATTCAAAAGATTGATTTCATTTTAATGTGGTAAATTTTCATTGAACTATGGAAAATTGCACCTTTTTCTCAATCCCTCCATGAACAATGTTTCATTCATTTGATACATTTGAGGTTATGGTTAATCTTTGTTACCAAATTTCATTTATTGGACAAACTTTTATTTCCTTCTCCTCCTCCCCTTTCTCAACTTCCTCAAATTTTCAAGTTCCTTCCTGTTAACTCCTCCTTCAAACTTTTTTCTATTGATTCCTCCATTTTTTTTCCTTCCCCATCTCAAACAAGCCAATTGGAAGTCCCATCCTAGATGATTGGTTTAATTTTATATTTGTTCAAATTTTTTTTCACCTAGAAATTGAATGATTATGTGTCAATCATTACCTATATCCCTTAAAAAAACACATTACATTGAAAAATCATACACATGTTTTTAGAAGAATACTTCCATTCGGAGTTGAAAGGTTATGTTTGTTTAATAAGCTAAAGCCTTTAAACCACATTGTGATTGAAATGTCAATAATCACATAATTCTATACCTTGAAAATTGGGAGTGAGGAAGGAATGTAGGCTTATGACAAAGTGACATTGTCTTTTTTTATGATATTCATATATTAACATACATACTTTTTGGAACATTGATATGTTTGGATTATATGAAGAATAACTTGAAGTCAATTATTTCATTCCATAAAATATAAAGTACCATAAACATCTAACAATTTTCCTATTTAAACATAATTACAATCGAAAACATAAATTCCAAAAACAAGTAAATTTTTTTTTCCACAATATGATACTAACCATTTTAATTTGAAATGCAAATGGAAAGAAATGAATATAGTATTTTATAATTTCTATATCATTTTTTCATGTAAAAAATAATCATTTTATAAATAGACCCAATTACATGTACTTTGAAAGTTAATAGATGAACACATGGGGAACAAAATGTTTTATGGTGCTATCGTTCTCCTTTGAGCCCTAGCTAATATATGAAGGTTGTGTGTCAAATGTGATAAGGCCTAGTCCTTAAAACACACTTGGGTCTTGGAAAACCTAGCTTTTATGTATTATGTTTGCAACTAGTGTTGCACATGTAAATGTAAATGGCCATGTAATAGGACATAAAATTGTGTACAAATGTAAAAATCATTTACACTTATACAACTATGATATTACACTTACACTTGCATTACATCAATGGTAAAATTAGTAAAGTAAGGGGAAGAAGAAAGCCTAATGATGGGAGACTAACATGTATGACTTTGAGGGAAGGAGATACCCTATTCATGATTACCATTGTCATTGTTACCTCTTTTAAATTTTGCTTTGGTAGAAGTGAGTGTTGATATTGGATGGATGATATATTCGCCCTTAAATGGTATAACCAATCATTCTAAAGGATCTATTGATTTAGCCAATATTAGTTTTCATTTATCAAGTGTTTCCTCTATCCTAAGTTCTATCAATATATGTAATGCAAGTGTAAGTGTAAACCCTACATTCACCCTCCATTTGAAAATGATTATTTGTTAAAATGTCAATTTACACCTAAAAAAAACCCCAATTATAACATGAAAATTATCAACCTCTTCAAATGATTTGTCAACATGATTCAAATCATGTAAAATCACATGTGAAATGGATACTACAAATTTTGAAAAAGTACAAGAATCATTTCAATCACTTTTGGAGCATGTTTTCATTTTTTATACATATTTACAAATTATTTTTTCATATAAATATATTCCAAGCCACCATAATATATATATTTTTTTATTCTCTTGTTTGGATTTTTTTACTATAATATGTAAAAACTTTAAAACTCCTTCATTTTGCAATGGTTTAAGCTCACCCAATAAAACATTATAATGTAACTACATAAAGTATCAAGTGGGGGACGACATTTAATGTGCTTTCACCTTATAGAATAATGATATCTTGTAAAGTTGATTTTATCTAATCTTATTAACTCCTCCTTGTTGTTCCCTTTCATTTAGATTTTTTACAAGTTAGATGATGGTGTCAAATGGTTGTCTTGCAATTCATGATGTTGGTGTGAAATCTATATATGACCTGTTTCAAATGAGTTCCTTACTACCTTTGTCCTGTTGCACCCCCATGTCTTGTGGTCATCTTGCAACTCCTATTTATTGTGGTCTTGTCTAATAAGATTTGGGGTGAGCTCCACCCATGTTGTTCCCTTTCATCTACATTTTTTCAAGGTTATCTTATAATTCCTAGCATTATGATTTCAAACTTTGTTGACAAATTGCAAAATATTTTAGGTAGGGCTCTCCACCCCTTGTTATCTTACACATGTTTGTGTTATGGTTTAACATAATAATATCTTCATTACTATGAAAATCACAATTGTCAATGTTACTAGGAAATGCAATATTTTCATTTTTCTACAAACCATAATCTTCCATAATAGCGATCGGTGTAACACCTCCATTTTGTTATAAACTTTTCTTTTGGGGGTAGAATGACCACAATACAATTTGCTTGTGCATATCCAATTTCTTTTTAATATGTTTTCTATTCATAGATTGTACAAAGGGTTTTGTTCTAGTTTACAAGTGATGTGTTTACAATGATAGATGTCAAAGGTCTTAAAGGTGAAGACCAAGGACTAATATGATGTAGTAATTCATTGGTTGATAATTTTATATTGATTTTTATGACAAAAACTAGATAACATTATAATTTACTTGAAGTTATTTTTTGAAATTACAATCAAATAATTAAATAATTAAAATTTGATGAAATGAGTGATTTTGAACCATGAGATGTTTTGATGTAATTATATTATTGTTATTTTGTTAAAAAACATGAAACATGTGAGCTAATTCCATCACCTTGGGCACAACAAAGTTTTAATGTTTGGTTGAATAAAAATCAAAAAACATTTGGATGATACAAATATGATTATGCTCTCAATCATGGGGTTCATTTGGAAGTATTTCTTTATTTTGAAATTTGAATTTGTTATGATGTGTGTATGCATTTATTTGAATTTTAGAATTGTGGTCATGTTATGACCTATGAAAAACTTTCACCATTATTGCATAGATTAAAAGTTCACAACTGATAAGTACTACAACATGTGAATGTTTAAGTATCAAACCATGGCAATGATAGCCTTTGTTGATAGGAAACAAATGTGGTTGTTATCTAACCTTATGGAATTGAATTTGCATTGCATTGACATTGTGTTTGTTGTACATTAGAGTAAGAGCTATGATAAAATTGACACCAATCTTGCTCATTGTTAAGTGTTGATCCACAAAATGCAAGGTGTAAATGTTAATAACCAACTACAAGGAATTTATAACACCATAATGGGTTTAAAAAAGTTCCTACGAATCAAATGGGTTATTTAATAAAAAAGACCAAATGGTCCTTTTGATCGAAAATCAAATTTTCATATAATGAAATTTTTGAATGAAATTTTCTAAATGTAACATATGTTGGTAATTGGCCCAATATTTCACAAATGGTGTGTTAATCAAGTTTGAATATTTATTCATTTTTTAAAATGTGCAAGGGTTTTTTCATATTAAAATTGATCAAAATTTCAAATCTCACTACAATTATTCATTAGTTCATGGTTTAATTTGTTTTATTGTAAACTACTAGTTTACTTTGTACATCATTTACATTGTACCACATTTACATGTAGTAAATGATTCTTCAATTTATTACATAATGAATATTCAAGTGTATTATTGAAATTTCAAATTACAAATTTTTAATATAGTGATTTTAAAAAATGTGATTTACAATTTCTTATCACCCACATTTTTTTATTATTAACAAGTTTATATCCAGAACATTAAAATCCCTTCACAAAATGGACATTATTTGGTGCAACAAGTATTGATCAATTTCAAAAATTCTTAACTAAAATCAAAACTTAAATTTGAATTAAATTTGAATTATTTTTTATTTTTTAAACATTTAAATTAATCATTTAGCACAACTTGGAATGATTGTCATAATTTCAAAATATCAAAACATAAACATTTTCTATAGTTTACAATTTTCATTGTGCCCCAATACCTTTTTGAGGCTATAAGCTCAATGTTTAGATTCTAATGTCTACCCACATAATGGCACAAACTTTTTTTTTTGGTTCATGTTTGAAAAACATATTGCAAAAAATGTTTTGTAACTTACTTTAATTCAAAGAGCCTTCCATATTTGTAAGCTGTCGCAACCCTAGCTTTGGGCTTGCGACCAAGGCAAAGGGGTTGCAAGGTTGCGGGCCCAAGAGGAAGGAAGCCCGGGAGTCTAGGCAAAAGCATGGCAAGGTTGCAAGCCAAAAGGGAAGGAAGCCCGAGAGTGAAAGCAAAGGCATTGGAAGGTTGCGGGCCAAGAGGAAGCCCGGGAGTCACCACACACTCCCGGGAATGTAAGAAAGTGTAGGAGAGTGTGAGGGAGTGAGCCCTCACACTCCCAAGGCAACTCCCAATTTGGGAGAGGGAGTCCCGGTGGACTCCCGAAACTTCAGAGGGCGAGTTGAAGGGTCAAATCTCAATGGATTGTTGCGCTCTTGGTACCATTGGAAAGCTCTTAGAACGTAGATATCTAAAATGGGCTCGCATTGCTCATTTGGACATCTGAAACATAAGTTATGGGCAAAAGAAGGGCCGGGAGTCAAATTGGCAGTTTGACTCTCGACCACTAAAAGTCGGGAATCGACCCCTTCCTGATGTCAGATTTGAGAGTGCGACACGGCGTTGGAAAGCTCTCGACGAGAGCTACAACTTTGATTTAGACCACATCGCGATCGGACTCTGCACTCGGGAGATATCCAAAGTCGGCGTCCAAAGTCTCGGGACTCCAACCTGGGACAAATTCGGGACTCCCACTCGGGAGTCCCGGGAAAAATGGCCATTTGGATGCCACCTCCGCCGCGAGCTGCAGAGTATACTATAAGGGGGAAGGTGGTGGCTTCCCCCAAGTCCGGGCCATGGTGAGTCTTGTGTGTCCGTGTTGCCCGTGGCTCGTCTTAGCACCAAAGGTGCTCTAACTTTGCACTAACCACTTTGTGTGGGTTGTGTGCAGGCCCGTGTGAGTGAATAAGCTGGTCACTTCTTCCTAGTCCCATCCCGGAGCTCCAACACGCCCCTCTACCCCTCCAAGTGTTGTGAGCTAGGGAGTGGCTCCAAGTTCCAACTCTTTCCGCATTGCCGCATACTTGGACCCTCAAGTGGGTCTACAAGGAACTTGGGAACGCGTCATAAGCAAACTTCATTAAGAAAATTTGGGTCAATTTGCATGGATAAATGATAGGTACTTGATGGTTGATTGGGGTGCAAGGACCCAAATGTGGTCACAAGCTCCCCAACAATTTAGTGTAAATCCATTTCTCATGACATTTCCAAATATGGTGTTTTTTTATGTGGGTGTCCTTTCCTTCTTGTATTTGAGAGAACAACTAATATGAAATTACCATCATAAATATATCACCTATTGTAACTTGGAACAAAATAAAAAGCCACTTTATGAAAAATGAAGGACTTCTTCCTTGGTGCTTCCATTGTGCAATGATATGAGTTGGTTGTTATGGTTGCTTGGAAATTTTGTGCTCTCCTTAACATTTTTAAGCATCTCGGCCAACACCCTGTATGTGGGCCTGTAACAATATTTATCACATCCAAAATAATGTGCAATTTATTTCCCAATCCTCACTAAAGAACATTAATTAGAGTGACAGTATAGAGTGAAGCACCTATTAAATGCCATCACATGACCTAGTCGTTGTGAGTTGTGACCGGTCAATGAAAGATAATTATTTTGATTACTGCCCCTTTGGAGAGCCCTGGATGTTATGCACATTTACATGTGCTAACTCAATTTAACACTGTTTAGTGGTTGCACTTCATCCAAATTACTTTTTTTCCAACAAGAGTTTTCACATCATAAACGGAAGATGGAGTAAGAACATTCATGTGGGCATGTAATGGAGGTATCAACAAGGCATCACGAACACGCTGGCCCTGCCAATAAATAAGATGTTGTACATTGTGTACACACTCTGAACACCAAAAAACTTCGTTCCGATCTAAACAGTCTGAACACTTTCACCAAAAAACCCAGTTCACGTCATGTGAAACCGGTTCTGATGAGGTCAAACTTCCAAAAGTTGGATCCAATGCGATAGACGCTGTCCCTGTGGGGACAGCGCCCAATAAAGTAGGGAAAACGCAGGCACCAGAACCCTGAGTTTGCTCATACAGGGGTGAGATTCAAGAAAAACTTGAGTTTCATCCTTTTTTTAATTTTTCCTGAGCGCCTCCACTGCTGCAACACATATTTTCACTGCTCCTACTTGCACAACTAATATAATTACTCTCGAACCTTGTGCATTAAATCTTGAGTTTCAGCATTTCATGCTGAGATTTAATAAAATTACCTTACTTTGTGGATACCACTGAAAGGGGATGGGGGTGAAAAGAGGCCCAAAGACAGGGTGACTCTGCAAATAACTCTAATGTTTCATAAGTAAAAGAAAACTGACAACTGACAAAAATTCAACTGACAAGAACAAAAGGTCAAAACTCCAATTTCAAAAATTCCATTCCAGTTTACATCATGAGATTCAGTCCCCCTGTTTGGACATTATTACTGAAAGTTGTGTTTTGGTACTACTCTCTTGGAAGAAGTTTGGCAAATATACATCAACCAAGGAGTCGACAACCAATTGAAGTAGTGCCTGGGCCAGTTTGACAGTCCATTGTCGCTCATTTTTATATTATTTTTATATTGGACAAAAATTGAAGTATAAATAGGAAATCAACAGAAGTTGAATATAATTAGCTAGAAACAAGCATCAGTTGTATTTTCTTGAAGTTAAGTGGGCTGAGAAGTCTACTTTCAGAGTAATGAAAGAGTCAGTAATTGCGGCCATGTATTTAGACATGTATCTTTAGATTACACAAGTATAAATCTAAAAAGACAAATGAGAATTCAAGCCTGAGCTCAGCACAGCTTTTCAAGTCATTTTGCTCAACCTTTCTGGTTACAACAGGAGCCAGATTTAGTTTTGAGCCTCTTTTCCACTCTCTAGTCAGACAAGGAAGATGACAATCCCAATATTATCCAAACTGTTGCTAAATTGATGACAATGGGTGGCCCCCATTTCCCTGGTTTTGTGCAGTGAACATTGAACATCTTTCATCCGGATTGAAACATGAACTTCATATTTTTCCTTTGGAAAACCCACAAGCATGTCGGCTCATGCAAGGATCATGATCATCAAGGATTCCCACATGCTTGACTTTGAATTCTTTTGAACAGGATGTCAAATCATGTGCGAAAAAAAAGCACCAATCATGACACATCCGAATCAAGGATATCCCTGGTCGGTTTTCTCTGCAGTTCTCTTGCACCCAATCTTTGGAAGGTTGACTGACATCGAGGAGTTCTGATGCTCTCCTTGATCAGATATTATAGTGACTATTGGGTACCCGTGACCTTCGGGCACTGTGAAGTCCCCCGGTTTTTTTAAACTTGGTTCATGTTTTAGTTTTTTTAGAAACTTTTTTTTTTAAAATGTGTTTTTTTCTTTTTATTATTATTTTTTATAATAAAAATAAAGTTTTTCTTTTTCAGTTTTATATTTTTGTTTATTTGAATGCAAGTTTGAAGTTTGGAGAAAGAAGATACACCTCATTCTTTTTCAAGTAGGGTTCTTCTTCATTATTATAAGTTTTATTTTTTCTTATTTTCTACTCTTT
>Ga0116226_10002277_pt1 | contig 16640 bp, 15 predicted proteins | sample S1TSphfallax_FD_89692 | JGI IMG/M metagenome (GOLD analysis project Ga0116226, IMG submission 89692) | Host-associated microbial communities from peat moss isolated from Minnesota, USA - S1T2_Fa - Sphagnum fallax MG | ecosystem: Host-associated > Plants > Peat moss > Unclassified | place: USA... | reverse complement strand
GTCAATAGTAATAAGTTTTATAGGTTCTCAAGGTTTAGCAGCTCTAAAGAAGTCTTCATAGCTCTCTAATGACCAGACCAGCTTGATTAGTCTGCTGAAAAGAATCTTCAAAGTTCTCTTTTAAATGGTACTAGAAATGTACTTCCCACATCCAAACCATACTGAGCAGCCAGTTTGGTCCATTTGGGGTCCACCAATATGCATGTGCCACCTTTGCCAACTTGACCATGCTACAATTTAGACCCATATCCCTCCTCAACTTTGGAGCACCAACAATTGGCTTCCCTCCAAAGAAGCTCACCAATTCTCCTAGCTGTGTCCCCTCTCAATTTATGTTCTTATAGAAATAAAATGTCTATCTTCAGATAAATTACCTTTGAAATAATAGCTTAGTTTGTGGGCCTCCTTTTCAATGTTCAGCCCATGAACATTATAAGATAGCAAGGTTATCTTCATGGTTCACCAATCATTCTTGGCAGTGTGTTTCCTGTGCTCCCCTCACATGTTCCACAATCTTCTATCTGCTTTCTTGAAGAGTTCATAAACTCAGGGTGATATGGGGGGGCACATCTTGCTTGGGTGGTGTTTGACCTTTAGTGCCCCTAGCTATTATTTTACCTGCCTTGACACTATTTTCTTTTTTTGCCAAGTTCAAGTATGTGTTACTTGCACGATCCTCACACATTTGTGTTAGTTCATATTCCTTGTTTCCATTAAGATCCTTTAGAGGTCTTGGGTGGAGTCGCATTATAGGGGATTGCTCCTACATCTTGTGCACCCTCTAAACCTAGCCAAAGGTGGGTGACTTGGTGGGGGCATCCTGAAATCTGTCATCTGCACCTTCAATGCACCCAATACCTTGTGAAATGTTCATCACCTTTGAGTTCATTTTGGAAGCTTTTGGTTGGGGACTGAAGTGATGGTCCTGAGGTGTTAGTTTGGTTGAGTGGGGACTGGGCTTCCTCAAGGACCTTCAACTGTTCCATGGTCCTCTAACTAAGGTTGTGTTGAAAGCTCTCTAGTAGAGTGCATCTCACATTGTGTGGATTGGTATGTAGACTACAAGTTTGAATCAACTTTGGGTGAAAGCTGACCTTTTTCAAGTAGTATAATCACTAAATCATCAGGTGGCACCTATGAGTCAAGAATCACCTCCCTTTGGATTAGGTCTTCAATTTCTACCTCTTCATATTGTTCTTAGAACCCTCCATTTCCCACTATGCACCTCTTGTTGCCTCCAATCTTTCTCAAGGACTAGTTCATTGGTTCTTCTTGTTACTTTGCCAAATTGTCACCATCTTCCATGTTATCAAATTCAACTAACTATCTTTGTCACTTGGAGTTCCAATTTCGGGAGTCACTAAATCTTGACTCCCTTTTTCCATTTTGGGATCTCTAGTCTATTTTGAATTTCCCATTGTTTTGTCTTTATGTAAAACTTGGAACTAGAATGGTCGGTATGTCACCATCCTTCTATTGTCATAACTACCTTGCATTTTAGGGTTTCGATCTTGATCATGAAATTGGGCTTTTGGATTGTGTCCTTACCCTTTTTTTCTCAACACCTTGGTGAAACCATCCTCATCACTTGCTTGTTTGGTCAATTGTTCTCCATGCTCAGGGGTCATCCTCTCGCCTTCCTTAATGAATATTGCCAACTTCAAAAAAAATGCCCCTAGGTATTTGGAGCAATTGGTCGAATTGTTCTCTATCTTGCAACTAAGATTGGACAATCATAAACTAAGGAGTAAAAATTAATGACAACAAATATGGTACCATTTTAATCAATCTTGATTAGGAACAAAACATCTTTCTATCCCATGATCAAAAGGTGCACAACCCAACATACCTCCAAATTTAATGCAACACAAAAGTGGGGGTCTTGTCTCAACTTGTTGTTGATGTCCACACCCAACATCTTATTTATCTAGCTTGTTATCTTCACATTTAGAGGTGGTAGCTCCAACATGAATGTACATAATGTCACCTAGACATGTAGCTTCAATCCTATGGGCTTGTCTAGATTGAACATGAAAATTTACTATTGGAAAATCGTTGTCCCCCCACAAGTTCTTTTGAGATGTGAGAATCAAAAGCTTCTTCATCATCATTGAATTACAAGTTGTCAAATAATGGAACCTTCAACTTACATCAAATTTGTATATGTGGTTTTCAAGCACCGATGAAGCTCACTATCATTGTGTGGTTGGAGTGGTAAGCAATGTTTTACTCAAGGATGTTGGGTTCTAATGTTTGGTTGGAGATTGTTTCACCTTTCTTAATTAAAAGCCCACCATCATTTTGAAGGTTCATGTTGGGAGGACCTTCCATGGCCTTCAACATGAAAAAGGTAGAATTACCATGCATCCTTTGGTGTTCTTGTAATGTATTGAGCAAATTACCAACATTGTACATGGACACACCTTTGCTTGCTTGTTAAAAGAAGGGCCCAACAACTTGTTTGGTTATAGGCACAATAGATTATAGAACTTCTTTGAACATGAATACCATTTCACACCATCATTGAGAAGTTTTTTGTATAGGGAAAGGATCTAGGCTTAAACCTTTCAATATTTGAGATCCCCTAAGGCCAATGGGCTAAAGGGTGTCAAAAATATGGAAGGGTCTAAACCTAGACCTTTCCCCGACATAAAGCACAACAATTTTTTTTTTAAATGCTTAAAAAAAATTGATAGTTTGATGAGTGACTTCCAAGTTGTGGAAGTTCCCATGACAACTTGGAAAATAACTTCCACATGTTGAAAGTTTCTCTTCCAAATTGTCCATGAAACAAATTTTCTCAGGGCAAATGAGAGACCAACAAATAACCCCAAAAGTAAGTTACAATGCTTGATGAATTGATAAGGTGTTGCAACCACCTCCCTAACCAATATAAACCCAGTCCACTACACCCCCTTTGTTGGAACATTGACACAAATACAATTGCACAAACTTTTTGTTTACATTTCAATTTCAAACAACCAATCCTATGATTTTTTGTAAAAACTCTTTCAACACTCCCATTGCATCTTTTAGGATTATTGTCTTGATTATGTATATTATTTCAAAATGGTAAATAGAGAGGAGTACGAGCTTTGAAGATTATTGCTGATTTTAAATTTAGAAGCTTAGTTGTTACATTGATTTTTAACTTTAACAATCTTTGCATGTGAAGGTGACATGTGTCACCCCAACTTTATAATTGATTCAAATTTATGTTGATTTTGGAAGGCTACTGGAGGTCTAAAGCCCTTTAATATGAGTATGAAATGTCAATATTGAAAAAATTCTTTGTACCATAATGAAGGTTTCTAGTTTGATGAATAGTGTTGTTGTTAAGGTTTGAGGAAGGTTTTAAGGAAGGCAACAAGTATGGTTGCAAATCATGAACCCTTATTTTTATGGAAGGGCACTTATGTTAGATTATGTTTGTTACAATTATGAAGGTTTTTGACCTTATGAAGGTATTGTAGAAAACAAAGATGTTATATGAGATATAACAATAATTATATGTGAACTTAGATGAAATTTCATTATAAAAGATATGAATATAAAATACATGAGTATAAAAATGGTATCTTTTGCATATGATTATTCATGTAATAAATGAACATGATGTGATAAAATTAATTGTAATGTATATGTCTTGTAATTACAATAAATTTTCAACAACATATGGCATTAAAATTTCAAATGTTTCTAATTATCTTATTCAACATTTACAATAATCATTGATATAGTATAGATTCATAAGAATATAGAATTGAAAGTAGTTTAATTAACCATTCAATTATATTAGGTATCATATTATGAAATTCTAAAAAGTTCAAACATGATATACAATTAAAGTTTAAGGGTTATGGTTTATGGGACTAACAATCAACCTATTTTGAACTCTTTTTTACTCATTTTTGAGGTTTGTCATGTGTTTCTATTGTATGTTTTTTTAAAGGATGTGTGCTTGTCATTTGATATAATTCTTGATTTTTTTAATAAAAAATTTGTTAAAATGTGCATGTTATGATCTAAGTTCATAATTTGGTCAATGGCAATTTGTTTTGTCCATCACGATTAGTTTAAACAAATATAAATGACAATTTCAACACAAAACTTCACATTTTACACCTAGGGTATTGAGTTATGCATACACAAGGTTATTTTTTATTCCAACTTTGATATATTTTATATGACTAAGTGGAGGTGCATCACTATGATTTTTATAATTTGTCAACTCCACCTCACAAATTGGAAGGACGAATAATGTAAGATTTAAATTTCATTAATCTAACTTGGATTTCTTTAACTTCTTTAAATTCTTGGATTGAATTTTGCAACATTGCATTAGGTACTTATGTCAATAGTGAAACTATGTTACCTAACATATCTTTTTTTTTACAAAAGTAAAAGTTTTTTCTCTAGTCAAAAAATGTTTGTTTTTTAACAAGTTATGAAGACTACATATATGTGTGTCATATATGCACAATTCATAAGATTAGAAGGTTATGTTGGTGCTATTTGCAAAGTGGGGTAAAACATGTTTAGTCAAATGCTAGATTTTTTGATAGATAATGTGGAACTAATATTGAACTAGATGACCTTAAACCATTAATTGTAAACCTTTTTTAAAAATTGCAAGACGACGACGACGAACACTATTCGAATTGATGTTCTTCACAAATTATTTTTAATGTCCAATACATTGCAAGCAAAAAAGAAACAACATACTTTAATCTCTAATTTCCTTGGTTCTTGCAAAACTACTATGATGTATGCAAAAAGAAAAAGGTGGGTTCAAGCTTGCACAATGGCCCTTCCTTCAAGCTTGGAAAATAAAAAGTGAGGATAGAGACAAAAAAACACTTATCTTGCAAATTTGTATCCTACAATTGCAATTTCATCTATCCATAGACGTACCTTGGCCACTTGGATCCCTTGTGACCAAACAACAAAACTTATCCACCATTAATTCTATAAAGATGAAATAAAAAAGATGAAAGCGTAACAATTGAAAAAGTGTCCAAAATAATGTTGAACAAATAATGACCACCATTGCTAGTAGTTGAAAGAAAAATTATCCTTCTCTTGGTCCAATTGTTTTTTTAATCACCTCATCTTCACCTCGTGGCTTCCCTCTTTGCTCTAATGCATTCATGAAACCATAATATGTAGAGAAAGTTTTTTAGATGAAATCATTATAATGTCAATTGAATCATTTGGGAAATATAAAGAAAGTACAAAGGTTTTCATAACCTTTATTGATGGCATAAGCTTCAGAGACCCTAAACCTTTGCACTTGAATCCATATCCACACCTAAATGTTTAATTAGAATGTTTGTTACTGATAACCATGTGTGGTTGGCTCATTTGTAATGTTGTGTTGACAATTTACATCTATAGTTAACAATGTAATAGAACCTATTATAAAATAAAATATTTAAAACAATTTTATGTGTTTCACTTAAAGTATTTGGAGGTGTGGATCATGAGCAACAAGATTGAATCCCATTTTGGTAACATCCAAATATTTCACCATTGCCTTGATGTTTAGAATTGTATTGCAAAATCTAGTTGCCTACTTCATAAATTAATTCAAATTCCCAAAGTACAAAAAGGAAACATTGTCATCTAAATTCAAATGACACATGATAAGCCAATTTAATTACACCTAAGTGTTACACCATTAAACAATGTAACATGCTATTATATATGGATTGTTACAAGCTTGAGATTTTTCTAAATTTCATAGTTGTTGAAAAAATGCTAGGAAAATTCCAAAGCTTGAAAGGATTGCATATTCAAATTGACACAAAACATCATCATAGTGGTCTTATGGATTCAAGAATGTGATGTCTTCAATAATTTGGTCTTGCAAGCTTAATATGATGCATCCTAGGACACAAGGAAAAGATGTAAGGACATGAAGATGATGATGACATTGTTATGGTTTCTAGGTAGGTATAGTCAAACGAGACCCATCAATGTGCCCAAATTTGTTAAACCAAGGCTAGTGAAAAGAAGGTGCATTTGTCGTTTCCACTTTTTTAGATCCATATTTGGTTTTCATCTTGCTCCACTTATCTCTTGTTTGTTTCTAAATGCATTGCACATAATTTGAGAATTTTGTGTTGAGCCTTTGGAATCCTTCCAATTTCATTCCTTTGATCCTTATAGTTGCATTTTCAATATCTCTTTTCCCAAATGTCAAACGAAAAATTAAAACTAGTGTCACACCATAATCTACCATTTTGGTATGATAAAAGACCATGTAGAAGATAAATCAAATGGGTGTTATGGAGATTATTATTATTCATGGTCGACAGTTAATATAAGCAAATTGTTTTTAAAAAAAAACCCCAACAAATTTTTGTTCATCGAAGGTGTGAGACTGGTCACATATGAAGTATGTAACCATGACCAACACACCCCCAAGCTCCTTGATAGACTCAATTGTGAGTCTAAAGGTGAAAACAACGAAAGGATAAGGAGTTAGTGTATGTTCCTTGGCTTGCAGCACTTCGAAGATAAAGGGGCATGTTAGAGCTGTGGGATGGGGACTAAGATGAGTGACAAGCGAGTCAATTATTCACATGGACATACATAAACCAAACAACAAGTTGGTTAGTGCGTAATTGGAGCACTTTTGGTGCATGAACAAACCACAAGCAAACATAAATTCATAAGATTCACCACGGCCCGAATTTGGGGGAAGCCACCACCTTCCCCTTATAATATTCATTGTGCATAGTCACATGGCCTGCACCCAAATGTCATTTTGTCCCAGGATTCCCAAGTTGGGAGTCTCGAAATTCCCTAAATTGGGACTCCCACAACTTCGAATGCCCATAATTTTTTATACAGACATTCAATTGAAGTGAGGTCTAAAGCAAAGTTGTAGCCCATGTCAAGATCTTTTCAATCATATGTGAAACATTGCCTGAACACAAGTAAATAAGGGCAATTCCCAAATTTTAATGGTCGAGAGTCAAATTGGCAAATTGACTCATGACCTTCATTTTGGCCATAACTTTTGTTTTAAGTACCTCAAATGGGTCATGCGAGCCCATTTTTAAAATCTAAGTCTCAAGAGATTTCCAATGGTATAAAACACTTTCCAATCTAATGAGTTTTGACCCTTAAAATCACCCTTTAAAAATTCGAGAATCCATCAGGACCCGACTCTCAAAGTGTGAGCCCACTTGAGAGTGTCTAAATTCATTCCCTCACATTCTCCTACACTCCCGAGAGCATGAAATGTGATTCCTAGGCTTCACTTTTAGCCCGCACCTTTGCAAGCCCTTACTTTGGTCGTGAACCCAAAGCTAGGGTTGCAATAATGACATAAAAAATAAAATAATATATATATAAAATAAGGCCAAATAAACAAAAAATCCACCACCAAATGTAAGGAAAAAATAAAATCAAAAGAAGATTGAGATCTTAAATAGTAATAGCAATGACAAAATAGGTGATAAAATGATTTAAAAAAAGGGGAATTGACTCATTTGCCACCCAACTTTTTGATTTATGTGCTTTGTGTGAATTTGTAACCTTTCACATTTTTAAAAACTCTTGTAACCCCAACTATCTACGATGGTTAATGTGACATGGATTTTATTAATGTTTTAGTTGTAACAGAAGGTTGTAAAAATCCATTAATTCATTTTTAAAAACTAAGGTTATGAAATCAACTATGGTATCATAATTTGTATTTATTTATAATCAAAATATGTATAAATTTTCAAAAGGCGTAATTTTTCACAATTTTAAAAATATAAAAATATTTTTTAACAATTTTCACAAACCAATTATCAAATTTTTATTTTTTTTCACACATATTCTTTCAAAGTGAAAAGGTTTTTCCACCTTTATAAAATGCATAATTTCCCTCCACTTTTAAATAATAGGTGTACAATCATTCTTATTTTCTAGAAAAAAGGGTATTCATGAATAGAAGTTACCCTTCAAATAAAATTTAATCACATGATTTGTGTATGAAAAAAAATTTATGGCATAAATTTTGAACATCAAATCCTTTAATAAGTTATCATTGTTCGGATAATTGATTCCAATTAATATTTTTAGAATATTTGATTGAATGTTGGGGCAACATTTCCGAAGTAAAAAATTGGATAACATACCTTGAGCACATCATCCATTAAATTACATTTATTTCAACAATTAGAATTCAATGTCCATCAAATTATTATTATTTTGTTGCAAGGATTGAAATTACACCAAACTAGTTGTCAAATTGAAGGATTATTATAAAAAGTTGTAACTTGCACCTTTATTGAATCATCCATCATTTAAGAATTGGATTTGTGTTAAGTCATTAATGGCACATGGGTTTCATGATCTTTTTTACAAATAATGTAATTAATTTTCAAGGTCTAGTTCACATTTAGATGAAAATTGATGAGTTAGTTTTCTGATCAACTATCACATAATTGTTATTACTAATAAATGATTGGACAACCTAGGGACTACAAGAGAATGTCATTTTTCTGACACAAAAACCACCTCATGTGTGAAATAAACTTGGTGGTTTCATCCATTACAATATGTGGTGTTCATTGTGACATATACATTACATTAAAATGACAATTTGACATTTGGTAATGATCACACAAAATACAAGGGTCGTTCAATTTACATCCCGTTTTCATTAACCTCTTCTTCCACAAACACCACAAATTCTTGCCTTTTATATAAAAGTCTCTCCCCATCACCCACCATTTGGGCTTCTACCAATGTTTATCACATCCAACATATAAAGTTAGGGTGAAAACATATTATGGTGACCCCCTTTGGATGTGCATGTTTGAGTGTATCCCACCATAAACGATTTTTAAAAATTCACAACATTTTTGCATGTTATGTTAGAATATAACCTCGACGAGATATTATAAAATAAAATATTTCATTTCATTTTATAAAGTGAGAGATTTGAATATATTTGTGAAAATTGAATGTAATGTACTTGTGTATTAAAAAACAAAAATATACTCCCAAAAAAAATTTAATGAATTTTAATCTTTATGGAAGTTGAAGGTATATTGAACCATGTCATTTCACATAATATGAACCATGTTTGGATACCATGTGATTAATTTTAAAATTTTCATTTCAAAAAATGAAAAATTTCAACAAAGATGCAATAAATGTGTGGTAATTTAAAATTTTGACAAGAAATCACATCCACATAAAAAATGACAAGCATAACTAGATGGGTCGTTTTTTTTATTTCATTAAAATTGATTATTTTAATGACTAATGAAACCTTAAAATTAGTGCAATCAAAATGAGATTGTGGCCTTATTATACCAATGTATATTATAAATATACTCATGGATCCTTTAATATAAATAATGAAATTTATTATATTATCATTTAAATAATACTACATAACATTAATTTTGTAAATATAATTATATTATAAATAATTCATAAATAAATAAGTATTATTTTATCAATAACAATTACTAATCATCATATATATATAATTTAGTTAATTTAAATATTTCTTTAATTATTACCGATTAGTTGTTGGGTTGGTTATATTATTTTAAAGACGAAATCATATAATATTTTTTATGTTAGTTGTTGGGTTTTCTTTCATTTGGAATTAGGTACATTAGTATTATTTTTAGCTACAACTGAGTTTTGTTGTGTTCAAATGACATAATTGTGATGAGATGAGCTTAAATAACTTATAAAATATTGTTTTATTCCCTAGCTGCATTTAATCATGAATTTTTTGGATCTATTTTTCTTGTGTGTGTGTGTTCATTTAGAATGTTCAATTTCATTATAGATCTCCATTGATGGGTGAGTGAAATATGATATTTACATTCTTGCTTCTAGGCTAAAAAAGAGGATAGATTAGCATGTGACCTAGATTTTGGTTCATATTAATCATGTCATGATCATATTAGGATTAATCCTTGGATGTTTAGTCAATAAAATCATATTTGTCAAGAGACCTTAAATCGATGCATACACATATGATTTTATTATACATAAGATTTGACTCTCAAAAAGTAGCAACAACAAACATTTATTCTCAACTCTTCTCAAACAATCAACACTAGTTATTTCAACCAAAGTTTGCAATAAGAAGACTAACATAAGTAATCTCAACTTACAAACTTGCAAGAGAAATTTAAAAACAAAACACTACCTAGCTAAGGCTTGTAATTACAATAGTTATGCCCTTGGTAATTCCTTCTCTTCCTAAGATCTTCAAATCTCCAAACCTTCTAGGCCTAATGCTACAAGTTTTATATGATGATGGATGTTTATTTGGGCTTTGCGCTTTTGTACATGTGCATTAGTAATGAGGATGAAATGATAAAAAAAAGGTGGAAATTAAGTTCCATTCTAATGAACATATCGAATGACATTACACATTGCACTTAATTCAAATTTGATTCAAATTCAATTGAGTTCATATTTAATTTAATTGAATTCAAATTTTATTGGAATTGAATTTGAATTGAATTGAATCCCAATGTGACTGAATTAAATTCAAATTCAATAGAAGAAAAAATGGGATGTAAGTTAGTGCAAAAAATATTGAAAATTTGCTCGTCACTTCCATCATTCATGGCTTTACAATGTTGAAAACATTTAAATAGCTACAAAACACACACACACACACACACACACACATGCACACACCTTTCTATTCCATTTTAAGAAAATACCCCAAAAAAATCTATTAATTTGATAAGATGAAACATTGACCCTTCAATTGTCCCCCCTATATAGAAAATCTAATGTTACCATCATCACTATCCTTATATGAATGAGCTACAACACTAATTTATTCAAGCTCATTGTGCATTCAACTTCACTATAGAAATATTCTACAATGTAATATGATTTCAATTATTGCAATGTTGGGGGAATGATGAACTTAGCTCCAAATCAATTTCTTTACTTATTGAATTAAAGTTTGGGAATTTAACAAGAAGGTAATGTTGTGAGACATTTCATGCACATCAACAACTACAACTAATGCACATCCATGATCCACCCATTTTTGGCCAAATCCAAATTTAGCAAAAAATTAGGGAATTTTGAAATTTGACTAATATGCTAATGGATTAATTTGTGCAACAATTAATATTATTCAATCAATTTGGATTTCTACATACCTAAATCAATACTTTTGTGATGTGGGAATTGTGATGATTTATGAACATGGATCATAAATCCTTAGAAACTCTTTCCAAATGTAAATTTAAAGGTTGTGAAATGATTTATTTTATTTTAAATGGATTGCAAAGACTATGAGGTTCATCTTTACCACATATGATGGAATGGTCTTGCCCTACCCATGTTCTTGTTGGGTAAATTGTTATGCGAGCCCCCATTAGGGGCGCAAGCTAGGCGACTAACTCAACAAGGTGAAGCCATTCCATGACATTATGGTCTTGGGTATCAAATTCAATAATTGAATGATGTTCAATAGACACATTTTGGTCACTATTATGAGAAGAAAATGACATAATCTCCAACCCAAGATAATGAGACCTTCATGTACAATGTGTTGCTTAAAGCTAACAAGTGAAGTAAGATTCACTACTCTAATGGGCAAGATGTGCTTATTGTTTGTTAATCCTCTCATGTCAAAATATAAAATTTTCTATCACATTGGGCATGTTTTGTTTGATACATTGCTTTCATATTATCTCACCATGGCAAAACCTTTCATGAATGGTGGATGATGAAAACACCTTCCCATGAAGAAAAAATATTGTCAAAAATATTTCCTTTCAAATTTGTGTATATTTAAACTTTCATCAAACCAATATTTAAAAGGCTTTTCATAAATTATATTCATAATAACATAGTTCAAAACCTATAAATTAAAATTTTCATGAGAAATAAGTTTCTAATTGATATTAAATTATTATAATATATATTTATGAGAATATTGTCAAGGACATGAAAAACCATGCGAACCAAGGTTTAAAAAAAGGTTTAAGTCTAATTTCCAAACAAGGAGCAAAACAATATTATGTGATTAAAAAAAAAAAATTTTTTTTTAAACATGAAATGTGCAAAACAAATGTGAAAATGAATATTTATTATGGTTAACATATGCAAACATGAACATGAAAAGAACATGACAAAGTTATGGTGCAAGATTGTGCCTAAGACTAATGTTGAACATACTAAAAGAAACAAAGGGTCTTACTCCTTTTTATAACCCTTTGGGGACCTAATTCAAGGAAACTTATAAGGAAATTTCTATGTGTGCATTAAGTAAGGAAGTTTCTTGGGAACCTTCCTAACTGGGAATTGACTATGAGTTAATTAAAACTTAATTGAAAGTTAATTCAGATTTAACCAGTAATCAGCTAGGAATTACTTAAACTTAATTAAAAGTTAATAAGGATTTATATGGGATTTAACTTAGAGTTAATTGGAATTTAACTGGAAATTAATTAAAACTTAACTAATAATTATGGATGAACATTATGGATGACCATCTGTTGGAAAATGGTGTTTAATGTTCACATTCGTCACATCACCTCCCCCTTTTAGTGATGAATTCCACAAGGAATGGACTTGGGTTTGTTTGGATATTATCAATGAAATTAATGCACCTTCTCGATGGCATTTGATAGTTTATTTATTAATTATCAAGTGTGTTCGCTCACATCATACCCATACCAATGAAAAAGATATTGGAGTAGACGATTAAAATTCCTTGAATTTAAAATGTCTTTCACTTCATATTTTTGTTCACCTCAACTTCAATAGGTGGAGCGGGATCATGGATTCTTCCTAGAATGGTAGACGTGGCAAAGTTCGAAGAAGGAAACATGAAACACAAGATAGATTTTCATAGAACCTGAAAGCTTGAATTGGAAAGCCACAACATTAATTTGTTTCACAATGAAGAATGGACCTAGCCTTTAATGATCCAACTTCTCTAATGGCCTTGTTGTTTTGATATGTTGTCATTGAAGCCAAACCTAGTCCCTGACCTTGAAACTGGGTTGTTTCTTTCAATGTTCATCAACATTATCTTTGTACTACCTTTGTGTTTCTTCAAAGTTAAATACAAGTTGAACTCGAACATCCACGAACCACATGGTTCGATCCTTAATTATTGGATTCACAACTTTGTGCACACCTTGAATGTTAAACTTGGGGTGCAAACCATGACTTCCAAAGAAAGGTGTTTGTTGGGTTGATGAATGCACTATGTTGTTGTAGGCAAATTCTGCCATGACCAAAAGTTTCGACCAATTATCTTGATGATAATTGGTTGTGCATTATTCCAAGACTTGACTGACTCATAAATAACCAATCTGTTTGGGGGTGGAAAGTTGATGATAACTTCACCTTCACACTTAAAAGTTCAAAAAATTGTTTCCAAAACTTTGATGCAATCTGAGGCCCAGGATTAGAAATGATATTTTCAAGAAGACCATGATATTAAAAAATAAAATAAAAAATAATTTAGTTGTTCCTTTGCAAGTTATTGTTTTCATACATGTAATCAAATGAACCATCTTCATCAAATGATCCACCACCACTAAAATGGAATCATAGGAACTAAAAGGTGGAAGGTTTATGATGAAGTCCATGGAAATTGAAAACCACGAGGATGTAAGGATTGATAATGGTTGAGGGAAACCATGAGGGTGATGACAAGGATTTTTTACTTAAGCACAAACATTGCAAGATCCAACAAAGTCCTTAAGATATTTCCACAGTTGTGGCCACCAATAATCTCAAGACAAACTCCATGGTTTTGTTGAATCCAAAATGGCTTATAGCCAAAGCATCGTGCCTAGCTTGGAGAACTTGAAGTCACACAAGGCCAGTTTGAACATACAAAAAACCATCATAATAAAGTAAACCATTTTGAAACTTGAACTTAGCATGATCACTAGAAAAATCATGGACTTGATGATGATTCCTTAGTTGGCCTTGGATGCCAATAGTCAATGGGTCTTTTTTCAAATCTTCACGAATTTGACAAAAAAAGGTTGTCATTAAGAATTATTGATAACACATGGAGTTGAAAATGTCCAAGTTTGAGAATGACATTATGTTGTTATTCATAAACAATGTTTCCCTCCTTAGGCATGAGGTATGAATGATGGGATAATGCATCGAGTTCCTCTTATTGACGCCCAAAATGATATGTGATGACAAATTGGAATCGAAATAAGGACAATGCCCATCGAGCTTTGTGATAATTCAAAACACAAATTGTCATGAAATACTGCAAGTTCTTATGGTCCAAATACACAGTGATTTCATGTTGAGCTCCTTCAAACAAATGGCACCATCTTTTAAAAGCATCCATGATGGTTAGAAGTTCTTTGTCACGAGTTTTGTAATTAATATTCGTAGGAGAAAACTTATGAGAATAGAAATGAACAAGATGAAAAACATTATTTTCTCCAAGTTGTGAGAACACGACACCTACTATAAAGTTGGAAACATTTGTCTCCAAGACAAAAGGTTTGGAAGGGTCTACATGAATTAATAGTTGGGCAGTCATGAAAGAAGTTTTCAAAGATTAAAAGGCATTATTAGCTTCAACTCCCCAAGAAAAAAATTAATCTTTTTTAGTCAATTGAGTAAGAGGGGCCATTGTCGAAGAATAATGGGCAATGAAACGTTGATAAAAGTTGGTAAATTCAAAGAAACATTAGACATCTCAAACAGATGGCGGAGTAACCCAATCAACAATGGTTTGAACCTTGCAAAAATCCATGTGAATGTCATTTCCAAAAATGATGTAACCTAAGAATTCCACTTCAAATTGATGGAATTCACACTTTTTTAATTTGGCATAAAGTCCAACCTTTCAAAGCTTCTCCAAAACCAGATGTACATGGTGTTCATGGTCCTCCATGTTCTTTAAGAAAATGACAATGTCATCGGTGTAACAAACCATGAAATCATCAAAATACTCACAAAAGACATCATTCATCAAATTTTTAAAAATAGTCGATGTGTTAATATGGGCAAATGGCATCATAACATATTTAAAATGGTCATAATGGGTTCTAAATACCATCTTCCATTTATTGCCTTCTCAAATGTGCACCAAATTTTATGTTCCACGTAGATCAATCTTGGTGTAGACCTTGGCATGACTGAGTTGGTCCAACAACCCTAAGATCAAGGACAAAGGGTACTGATTCTTGATGGTGAATTGATTAAACCCATGGTAATTGACACACATTTGGAGGGAGACATCCTTCTTCTTGACAAATAGGATTGGGTAGTAGCTAGAAACTTGGAATGTCAAATGAACCCCTTTTTGAGGTTTTCATCGATGTATTCATGAATTGTTGCAAGTTTGTCTTGTGACAAATTGTAAATGGGTTCAAATGGAGGTTGTGTTCCTTTCACAAGATCAATGACACAGTCGTATGGTTGATGTTTGGGCAAGGTGTTTGCATTTTTCTTCTCAATCACATCCTTGAATTCTTGGTACTAGGAAGGAATTTCATGTGGACATGGTTTAACATCTGGCGAAGGAAAAACATAAATCAAGAATGCATCTTTTCTTGTGACAATTTTCATGAAAGTTTTTGTTCCAATAAACAAAAGCTTGGGGCATTTAAGCCTTTTTGTACCACCAAGGTCTCCCTATTGCTTCAAATGTTACATGCTTTTGACAAGGGTTTCACATTCCAAGGCCTTGTGTTATGGTGTTTAAAAATGAAGATTCCTTGTATGCCAATCCATTCATTGATTATGTAAAACAAGCCAAGACAATCCAATGATGAAAAGACTTCTTGGAGATGAAATGACATTGAAAATAACCTTGTTAATGTGGGAAACAATGGTAACATTTAATGGTTTGGTTTCATGGGTGATTGGTCCTAATGAAAATTTCTAACCATTAATGACGTCAACTGGCACTGGTGTGTTTTCTTCCACTATAGCCAACTTGTATTGTTGCATCAACTCCTTGTTCATAAAACACGTTGATGAGCCAAAATCAATAAGTGCTTGGGCCTTTATCGTCACAAACTTACTACATTTGACAATGATTGGTACTAAGAAACATTGTGTTGGGTCTGAAAATAAGTTGGGACCATTCTCATTACATGATCCATCAAGGTCCAACCTCATAGTCCCTACTAAAAATAGAGGGAAATTTTGATGTTGGAAAGGGAATGATGCAGGACCAAATTAGAATGGCTATTGTATAATTGTTGAAACATAAACATTCAATATGTATGAAACTAGTTGGTATGATGCAACAACAAACATGCTTTTGGGTGGTGGGTATGTCCATAGTATGGAATACCAAATGCTCATTTATTTTGCCAAGATGACTTTTCTAAGTTTGTTATTTCCTCAAGATGTCATTTCCTATTTCTCAAAATCACTTTGGTAAAATGCTAGGTTGTCAAGTCCATGTTGCCAAATTGTCAACTTCACATTGCAAATGCTACTTTGCCAACTCCACATTGCTAATTGCATGTTGCCAAACCACCAACTCCACATTGGCAAATTGTCAACTACACATTGTGAGTGCTACATTGTTAACTTTCCAAGTTGACTTCATTTTTCAAGTTCCCCTAATGTTCTTCAAATTGCATATTGGCATGCCTTTTCACCCACCTCACCTGTCTCGACACCACGCT
>Ga0116226_10002276_pt1 | contig 16642 bp, 11 predicted proteins | sample S1TSphfallax_FD_89692 | JGI IMG/M metagenome (GOLD analysis project Ga0116226, IMG submission 89692) | Host-associated microbial communities from peat moss isolated from Minnesota, USA - S1T2_Fa - Sphagnum fallax MG | ecosystem: Host-associated > Plants > Peat moss > Unclassified | place: USA... | reverse complement strand
GGCGTTGTGGTATGATTGCACAAAATCAAAGAAACCTATCATACTAATCTTCCATTGATTCATACTTCCTTTGTTTTACATAACATAATGCTCCCATTGCTTGATCTTCACCTTGAACTTCATTAAATTTCACAATGAAAGCTTGTTGTATTTCATTCCAAGTTGTTGTCGGGTTTGTTATTTCATATCGAGCAAACCAATTTGTTGTTCTTCCTTCTAAAAAGTTTGGAAAATATAGTAATTTATTTGCATTAATATTTTCTCCATTTGTTGCACAAATTTTGGTCAATTGTTGAAGATGAGAGATTGGGTCATCATTATCATGATACTTTGGTGATTGTATGCATAATACATTTCCCATTGTTGCTACCATTGTTACTTGTGGAACTAATGGATGTGCTTGTTGCAATATTATAATGGGTTGTCTTGTAATAACAATAGGAGTTTGTTGTGCACTGGAAGTTATAAATTCAACAAAACTTTGAATCAACTTGTATTGAATAGTTCCATGATTGTTAACACCATCAAAGTTAAAAACTTGTTTTCATTCAACATTAAAAACTTCACTTTTTGATGGATTGTTTAGAGTAATTTTTTTTAATTTTTTAAAATTTGCTAATCATGAATATTTTCATTGAAAATTGATTTTTTGGGGGGATGTCATTATTTATTGGTTTCCAATGGATGTTTCTCTTTCATCTATTACCTTTGATGTGATTGAAATTGATGATTATCCTTCATCTTCACTAAAGGAACAAATAGGTTGTTTTGTGTTTTCTACAATTGCTTATGCTACCAAAATTAATGTTTTTTCTAATAAAGGTTCAAGTTGGTTATATCCCAATCTTGTACTGACTAATCCTTGTCCTTTTGACTTGTGAATATTTTTGGATTATTAACTATTTTTTTTTCTTTTTTCACATTGTCTTTCATTTGTTTTTTCAAATCTTTTTGAATGTTAGCTTCCTCTCAAGTTTTATCTCTATTTGTCATAGGTTATCCCACCTACTTCTAGTTACGTATCATGTCTACATACACATTTAATTATGTGTTTGCCTCCCAAACCTTCTTACATTGAATCAACCTTGGTTCATTAAGTTTAGTTTAGTTTTATTTGAGGTTCATTTAACACTACACCAAAATGCATCCTAATTCATTTTGGTTTTCATTAGATTTGGAGTGAATTTGGATATTTTTACCATGGTGAAATTGGTCAACCCCCTACTGAACATGGACTAATTGCTATGGACAATGGATTGTTTCACTAGTACTTAATGAAACAATATTACTTTCAAATGAAATATAAATTTACCAAGCCATTCATTTGCTAGTTAATTAACTAGGTAGCATGGAAATCAATCAAATTTAAATTATTTAATATATAATATTATTGATGATTTCATATTTTTTAGCCTATGAATTATTGACAATGTCATTACCTAGGCTAAGTTAAGAATATAACCTAAGTAGGTAGGCCACGTAATCAACTTAAGCACCTATTTTAAAGAACTAAATAGGAGAATATTCGATCAATTTACCATCCTTCACCACACACACACCACTTGTGAGGTTTGATCCCTTGACCTTTAGAATTGAGGCAAACACCCTTAACATAAAACCACCCCACTTGTTGTGATAATATGTTACATTGCATTCTATTTATCAAATACTTCATTTAAAACATTACAAAAACATAAACTTTGAAAATTCATATATTATTGAAATTTTGTTCAAATGAAATGATTTTAATTTTATATATATATATAAAATCAATAATGTACAATATTACATTTATTTCTTTTTGAAAGTATAAAATCATTTGAACAAAATAAATTAAATATCATTATGCAATAACATTTTAATGACCATTCATTTGAAAAAATAATGTTTAATAAATGGATAAATTTTTTGTTAATATAATAATACTACATGTGTGAGGCTACTTTCAGCTATTATAAGGCTATTTTTCATTAATTTAAATTATTTCACCCTATATATTTAGGGTTATTTATGATTATTCTCAATTAATTTTGGATATTTTAGCCTATTTCATCCTAGGTTATTTTTGGTTATTCTAAGTTATTTTTGGTTATTTTAGCTTATTTCATTTGAAGTTATTTTTAGCTATTGTAAATTATTTCACTTTAGGTTATTTGTAGTTATTATAAATTTTTGTTGTTGTTCTAAATTATTTCATCTTAGGTTATTTTCGATTACGTGAAGTTATTATTGGTTACTTTTGGTTATTAAAGGTTATTTCACCTTATGTTATTATTGGCAATTTTAGGCTATTGTATGTTATTTCAGCTTAAGTTATTTTTTAATTATAAATTATTTCACCTTAAATTATTTTTGGCAATTATAAACAATTATAATATATGGTTATTAATGGTTATTATATTAATGGCTATTGTGGTTATTAATGGCTATTGGTGGTTATTAATGGTTATTATATTATAAATTATTGTTGGCTATTATATGTTATATTACGAGTATTGATTACTATTATATTATAAATTATTGTTGGATATTATATGTTATAATATCATAGGCTATTGGCAGTTATTCTATTATAGATTATTCTAAATTATTTTTCATAGGCTATTATTGGTTAGTTGAGGTTACTTTACCTTTGTTCATTATATTTTATTTTAAATCATTTGAAGTTATTATATTTAAGATAAATAAATTATAATAACATAAAGTAGAATGACCCTGAATAACTTAAGATATTATACAATAATTTTTTAAAAGCCTAAGGTATAGCCTAAGATTAGTTAAATAATTTAATTTAAAATAACTCAAAATAATGTAATAAGTTAGTTAAGATATTTTAAGGTAAAATAATTTATAATAACCTATAATAACTTATAATAACACAAGGTAAAAGTTAGAATAATTAAAGTAGTTTAAAATAATGTAGGGTATATCATAAAGTAACATGTATAGGGTAATTAAAACAACATAGAAATAAACCTATTTATTACATGAAATTATAATAGTGAATTATGTTAACTAATAATGAAACACAATGTTTGCATAGTGATATTATAAAGAAATAATTTTAACCATGGTGAATTCACTAAAATGCAATGAACTTATTTCATTTTTAAAGTTCCGTAGTGATTTAGGTTAGTGAGCTACACCCCACTTTTGTAGTTTCATGAGTTTAGTCAAATCTGCCTTTGTTGGCTTTAAGCTTTATTAGCCTAGGTTTAGTTGAGTTCAATGGAGGTTAACTTAAGTTATCTTAAATTTTGCCCAAGTTTAATTAAAGATTACTCAAATGGCTATTGATAAAGCAAATGGATGTTGATGAATTTAATATGCCTTGCCCCCAAAAACATTATTGTGAAATGTTTGTAAATAGTTTCCAATAATTCATCAAACTTTACATTAACTTGAGGTTTGATTTTATTTTGTCATGCAATTTGTGTCCAAGTAGCAATGGCTATAATGGTGACAAAAATATTTGGATATATTGTTTTATGCACCCATAAAAAGATTCAATACATTCATGAAAGGTTCATTCTACTTTTTTGGGCAAAGGTTCTTGTTCCAATTTTGTGCCCATGGGAACCAATTTAGCATCCAAAGGGTTCCCCATTATGTTCCCACTAGCTATTTTTTATGGTTTAGCCAAAATTCAATTTTTGTAAATATATTGAAAGGGTGGAACAAAGGGTAGCACATGTATTCTTGATTATGCAAATGTAAGAATAATAGTTGTTTATAGGGGAAGTCCCTATGTTTCAAAAATTTTGACAATGGGGCCAATCAATATGACTTTTTGAAACAAAAAACAAAATAGTGTGAACACACTTGTGATCTAATTTTTTTTAACCGCATTATACAACTAACATCATGGATAAGAAAAAATACATTTATAAGGAAATGTTATTTGTCATGCTTTAGTGCAAAAATTGTTCTTAAATGTTAAAAGTTGTGCTAGTGTTTGTTAATAATATTGGTGAATGGTAATACAATATGGGTCTCATGTTGAGTTTTTTTCCACATTTATTTCTTACACCTCCACACAACCCCCGGAATATTTAATGAAGAACATTACTTCAAAGCATTATTTTTTCCTTGAATCAAAATGGCAAGTTTTTGCCCATTTTTGGATCTTTAAACTTCATTGTTGAACAACATTAACCTTTTGCACTGCCTCATCCATGTGTTTTGCAACCTTTCCTAAAATTTGAAACTTTAAAACATATTTTTTCCATGTCCACTGTTAAATAAAGAAAGCACAATGATATTAGGTCTTGTGGTCAACGACATGTGTTTTATAAAGGGCCAAAAATGATGGATCCATCAATAAGATGGTACCACTCCAAGGTTGGAAAAATAAGTCATAGCTCAAGAAAACAAAATGACCTCCATCATCATGTCCTTGTTCACTTCATGTTCAAAGTAAAACAATGCATTTTAATGTGACTTAATTTGTGGTTAAAGAAAATTGTCTATAACTTTGAAGCATCAACAAAATAAAATACGAATTAAATTTCACCTTTGACAAACCATGCAACCACAAAAAAATTCATGTTGTATTTGTGAACAATGGATTGTAAATTTTTTGTCAAGTTCATTGCACAAAAATAGCTTCCACCTATTCAAACTACACATAGGTTAGTAATTATAGTAGGAAAAGATCATCCAACTTGTCCATGAATGAAGTCAATGTTGGACAAGAGGACTTCTCCATAGACTCCATAGAGAACTTGACCCACCCATCAATCAAGGCTTTGAAGTCATTTGAATTGTATTTTTCCATGGAGCTTTTCCTTCTTAACTTATGCAAATACTTGGAAAAAAAATGTTTGTAAGAAACAAAAACATATTTTTTGTATATTTTTCACAAATTGGGGGACGTCAAAATGACAAAACTATCCACTAAGACTAACTAGACCAAATTTTTAACTATAGGTAAATAAAGTTCGAAAACATCAACCCTACAATATGACATTATATGATAGATTGAAAGAAAGGATTTGACTTATAAACCTCAATAATACACAACATAACAACCTCAAACAACTTTTTGATGGACCTTGTTACTTTCATGAACAATATACATGATAAATTATTAGATTGAAATATAATCATTAGCTTTATTCTTTCGAAAGCTATCAACAACCTAGAAAATGAATGAATAGATTTTTTGAGCTTTTTCACAAAGTTGTGCATCAAAAGACACGAAAAAGACTTAGTTTGCCCCCAAGTCACTGGCCTCTTTTATAACTAAACTTAAACCACAAAAAACTCAACAATGTAACACATGTACAAAGTGGATGCCTGTTTTTAATAAAAAATATTAATGATGGTATGTTCATTTATTGCATGTTGCTATATCCCATAACAATGGCGTTGTATGCAGCAAATTGAAACAATGTTCAAGCTCTCACTCTTCTTCTACCAAACTCCTCTTTCTTTCCCTTTCTCTGCCTTTGCACAACAAAAGCAAGGTCTTTCATCACTCCTCGAAGAATGACGATCACCAAATAATGCACTAGATAGGTAACCTACAATATTTAAATTATATAGTTTTAAATTAATCCAAATAAACAATTTAGAACCTCCAAATATGGACAACAAGTTACAATTGTGGATAATGGAAAAATGCACAAACAAAACCATTTCCAAAGTTTGGAAATAAATTCAATTCGTTATTATTCAAATAAACACATTGCACATTTGTAGTGCTCACAAAAGAACATCCAAAACTCATAGCTAATTTCTAACACAATTAATCTATCAACAATTCAGACTTATTTTGCATGTTGCAGATTCAACAAAAAAAACACCCAAAACTTATAAAGTTACTTTCTCACACATAACTTCTAGCAATTGTTTAGGCTACTTCAAACACAACATGACCCTCAAGCAATTAATTTTTTTTTCCTTTGTGGACATGACCAAGAGCCAGAAACTCTGGATGTTCACCACAACTAGTTTTAGCAAACACAAACTCCAATGTTTAATTCTTTATTTTTTTCAAAGATTGAAACTCCAATAAATATATTGTAAAAGGAACAAGTCAAATTATTTTCATTCTTTTTTGAACTAGTAGATCCTTTTTTCACATGTTTACCATTTGCAAAACCATGGTAGGTGCATATTGCCCACTAACGACAAAAATATTTTAATTATGTTTTCTATATTTTCAACTACTTTTGGAAAACCAAATGTCAAAATTTGGTGATTTTTTTTTCTTTTTTTGGGATGGTCATTTTAGACTAGCAATTGAAACCTTCAAAATACACTTCATTTTCAATTTTGTAATTTATGTTTTTTTTCGTTTTTTAGCAATATTTTGCCAATTAAGTTTTAAAAGGTTGCAAAAAACCCAAATGGGTGAAGAAAATTGTCATACAGCTAATGAAAAGGCTCAAACTAGGAGTGCCATTTGTTTTTCATTTTTTTGGGAGGGGGGAGGGGGGTTGTTCCCCATCCCATTTTTAAAAGGAATTTGGTGATTGTCACCTTGTTCCTTTTGTGCTCTTAGAAGTTCTTAACGATGTTGCTAATGATGTTCACCATTTTTTTCTACTAGAAATTGCAACTAGTGTAAAATTAACCAACTTGATCCCCACCAACATTTTTTTTTTTCTAACAAATTTGTGCCAAATTTCACCCTTTGTCGGGGAGGTGCACCATAACATGAGTTTTTGCAACGTGACATGAATAAGACCTTTAAACAAGTTTATTTTGTACTATAACTTAAGGTTGGGTCACTTTCCACATGACAAAATGAATATATATTTCTTCAAAAAATTAATTTCTTTGTAAATTCCAACACATGGATTTCATATTTTCATTAAAAAAATATTCGATCTCATATAACATTTTTTACACAAGTACATGAATATTGAGATAAAATATTTTTGAATGTTTTTGAAGATCCATTAGATTTTTAAGAAAAGTTTTGGGATTTGAAAAAAAATAAAAATTAATCTCAATATATTTGAGAATAAAAGAATTAACCTTAAAGCTACCAAGGCACCATGATATTTTATTGTTTTCCCTTGTTTTCCTTACAATTGGTTGAATGGACCTAGATCCAATTTCATTCGGGTTGACAAGGGTATTGTTATCCCAATCCCACAACTTTGTATTAAGTAGACTTTAAACCAATGATGCCATGTGTGTCAGTTTTGAAATTGAAAATTTTGTGATGGAAATTTGCCATTTTGTCAAAAAGAAAAGTCCTAAGCAACACGGTGAAAGGATTTTTTTTAATTTAAAAGAAAAACCCAAGGTTTGAAGAATTTTAATGCTTAATTTTTTTGGAAGATTTGGATAGAATTCTAGCATTTTTATTTTGAAATTGCCATAGTTAGCAAATAGGATCTAGTGGTTTTCTAACATGTAACAAAATTCCTAGATTTTTTATTTTCTTACTTATCTTGCAATTATAGTTGGCTAAATGTTTTTGTGGTTGATTGCCATTTTTTGTGCAACATGAAAAATATATAATTTAAAAATAATAATAAATTAAAAAAATTGTTGCATCCACCCAATGGAGAATTTAGGGAGTTGAGATGAGGTTAATGGACTTGAAAGACCCTATAACTTGATGTAATTAGACTATTACCCATGTAATTATTTAATGGTTAAGTTTGGTGATTTACTTGTTAATTGGATTTTCATAGTTTAATTATGATTTGGTCATAGTTTCAATTAATATGCATTGACATGATAATTCACGTGAAAAGTCATATGGAAAATCTTTGTCACATTAATGTGCATTGACCCACACATGATAATTCATGTGGAAATGTTTTTCCACATTAATGTGCATGTTGAATCACATGAAGAGCCATGTGATGTGTAAACTTTAGGAAATTTCTTGTTTAGTTTCCTTTTGGTTAGTATATAAATGAATGTTTGTGACCTTTGGAGACACTTTCATTCGGGGAAAAAAATTTGTTGTACGAATTGCACAATTTCATGGAATAGAATTGTGAAGGGGATTGAAATTTTAGTCTTGAATATTTTTGACATAATTTATGTGTGTGTGAAAATATAGGCAACTTACAACAAGTTGCAAATTTTTTAAAATGAAATTAAAGCAAAATTTAACATTTGCATTGTGAAAAGTGAATTTCATAATTAGTATAATCAAATGTTGCAAAATTTGAACATCATTTGGAAAATGAAGAAACCCACTTATCAATGGGTGGGGAACAAGGTGAACTTGGCCTTCACAAAGAAATTGTTGAAGCTACCATTAACTAGGAATACTTTTGATCACATGAAACATCAAAGACTTGACTACCACAATATCTATGTTGTGGATAAAAATAATAAAAATATTGATGGTGGTGTGGTGAAACGAGACGATTTCATAGCTGTCAAAACATAAATCAAGTATTGGGAAAATCCTTCCAAGGATGGAGCACAAATTTTCCCTTTAGATCATAGCAGTGAAACTTTTTGAAACAACATAAGTTTTTCAAGAAATATAAATTGCCAAAGATGTTTGGAAGTAAGGTGATGTATAGCCTACTTGTTTATATAAATGCAACAAGTTTTGTAAATTTGGTGTGTGTAATTTTTTTTGTTTTTTTTTGTTTTGTCTCCATTTTTTTGGTTTTCATCAATTCATGTCGAAATGTTTTAATAACCATATTTCCCATAGCCTGAATATTTGCATAGTTATGAATCTGTCATAGTTCTATCGCAATTTTACTTCTCATACTAATATAAAAGGAAAGAAACAATAGATCATGGAAAAGTACATAAAAGCAAAAGATAAAATATCATAGTTCAACAACTTTATATGCGTCATCAAAATTATTTTTATATCCCATAATTATTTCTTTTTTTTTTCTCTACTCTATGCTCACAATATCAAAATTAAAACTAGTTAGAAAAAAAACTCCCACAAAAATTTCCAAAGCCTCCTTAATGTTTAATTCTATTACCTTAAATTAATTTGCATTCCACCTTAGTAGTCCTAATCTCACCTACCTTATTCCTATTGAACTCATTATGTCTAGCCTATTTAAAATAGACATCACAATACTTCCTCCTTATCCTCATACATTCCTATCTACCTGATTACTATAGCACAATCTTACCTTTAGCATTACCCCCCCCAATACTTTGGATTATGTCCCTAAAATCATGTTATGGATAATTGTACTGAAAGAACCTTTGATTTGCAGAATAAACTATCCTATATTCCTATCTTTAGTGGCATGTTCTATAGTTGGAACCCTTGGTTCTATAAACTATTGTTCCTCCATTACATTAATGTCTTACATAGGTAGTGTTTGCTATAAGTGCACCTATTATTGTGCTTTTCTAATGGTTTGTATATGGCCATTATCCCCCTCATCTTGTGGGGTTAATGTTGTTGCAATTGTTGTAACAAATTGGGTTGTTGGAAATACATCAATTGTTGTAACATACCTTATTGATTTTGTTTGGGCACATATTTGCCGCGTTTCTTGTTCTATTGAAATTTCAATTGAAGCTTGTTTTTCAAATTGTGTTACTATTTATTCATCCACAACCTTCTTTGTAGTATTTCCTCCCCTCAATTCTACAAGTGGACTTTATTGAACTTCCTAAGCTTTTCCACTTGCACTTGTTTCATATTAATTAAAGTCTAGAATATTGAAACAATTTTCAAGAGTTGTAGAAAGTGAGTCATACTTGAATTTTGGATATGCTTCCTTATATGTTTTAAACCTCCTTGTGTAATTGGCTTCATTTGCTTAATGCTCATCAAACAAGGTCTACAAATATGTTTAAATCATATCATGAACTAAATTCCACTAGGTCATGTCAATGTTAGATGCTTGGAACTACAAGGACTTTTGTAGTCTTCATAATTATGTTCTATATCAAAAGATTATCATATTCCCTCAATATATGCTTGGACAAATATCACTCCATAGTTGTGATTGAGTTCACAACTTTTTTTATCCTAGTCACATCCTCTTGTAACTTCTAGATCAATCTATTACAAACAACCTAGGTTTTGTTTTTATTTCGCACAATTTCATCCCTCTAATGCATAGTATTTTGAATCTCCTCCTTGAGTTTTTGAATTTCTACTTCTTATACTTGCACTTGTCATTAGAAATTCTCCTTGTTTCATTGCAAAGTTATTGATATAATTTCTAGATCATCTACCTCTTTTTTTAGGGCCTAATATTTGGCATCCTTTCTTTCCTAATTTGCTTTTAACAAATCTTTCCCCCTTTGATCGTTTCATACGATTTCATATGTTGCTCCATAACTACCTTCCTCTGTTGACCATAATAAGCTCCATCTACAACTAATTCAACTCTCTTTCCTTAGCCCACATTGTCTTCTTGATTTGAACTTTAATTGCATAGATATGATTATGTAAATGTAGTAGTTCCTATTGTGCAATTGTAGCTTTACTTTCCAACTCCTACTTTTTGGCTTCATTCCTTTCATGTAATAGTTTGAGTCCTAACAATTCAATTAGGATCTTTTCTATCTACTTATTATAATTTGCTACATACTAAAATAACCCAACAATTCGCAAGTCATCCTTTGCTTATTGACTCAGAGATCCCCATGTACATGGGGTCTAAAACACTATAGTTGTTCCCCTAAATGTTTATGTGGATGACCTTACACTCCTATATGTGCCATATCTATCCCCTAACTCATATAGTCATGTTGAGAATGATGGTCTACCTTCTCGATTTGTAGTTGGTTTTGTGGTTTATACCTAAACCTCTTGTTGGGGAAATGCTAAACATCATGGATACCACCCAGTTGGGTTTTTGTCCCTTTGGTGTTCATGTGGTTGGTCTAGATTTTTAGGCAATGGAACATGTTGTGTAACTTGATCCTCATACTATGGTTCCTTTTTGGTAACATGCTCTAGGGGTGGAACCTTTACAACTACTACACGTCTTTGTGCCTCTTCCTAAGGTTGTTGTAATTTTGGCATGGTGCAAAATATTAGGACTTATAGTATGGGAAGTGTTCCTCGCATCTACTTCCTCCTTTTGATCATTAAAGATCTATCCTCTTCTTCCTCCTCCTCTAAATCTTTTGTAGTTATTTACTCCTTGGCCCACATTTATCTTGGCAATTTGCTAGATGATGCAAAAGGTTGTTTAGTTTGTTGTAATCTCTCCCTCAACTCTAAGGTATTTACCCATGATGTAGAAGCTTCATGCACTCCAATGGGTATAGCTTCTGGTGGAATCTATCGATCTATGTCGAGGAATAAATATTGCATCAGGATCTCAATGACTAATGTTGAATGAAAAATATATTTTTTAGGATCAACCTTCACTATTCCCATCATCATCTGAGTATGGGAGGCTATCCATCTCATCAATTCTCTATGTAGTTGTTTAAACAAGTGTCTACCCAACCTACTTCCTTTTCTTTCACAACAATTATAATTGATATGACATTTCTATTATTAAAATAACAAACCTTGTCCTTTTGGTAAATAACTTGAATGAATGCACAAAGATGAATGTCATAAGGTTTTTCTTCTTACTAACATTCCATTATTTTGTATTAACATATGCTTTTAGCAAAGCAATGTGCTAAAACGTGGATTGTGTAATTTGCTTGTATGCATGTTTCTATTTTTTCCAACCTTTGTTGGAAATTTTGAACACATTTACAATTAGATGCTTATCGATTACAATAGTCTTTTTTTCTCATCCTTGCATATATAGTTTGTCTCTTAATGTGATAAGTGTTGAAAAACTCCACCGGCTAGTCATGGTGTAGTGTTTTCCACTATAGTTCCAACAATCCTAGTAGTCTTATTATAGATGCCCATTTCTTCTCATCCTTTCCCATTCTAACTTAAGTTGTAATTTTCTCCAACTCTTAAATATATGTCTACTTTATTGGTGTGAAAATCAACCTCTTTGGTTTTGGTGAGAGCATAGACCTAGCCTAACATGCCATTCTACTACTTTTTATGCTTCTTCTTCTCAAACTTAGATTGATTAGGTTTTGAGGAACCTAGAACAATTAATGGTGTATAGTTTGTAACTAATTGTGGTGCTAGAATTGTCATTTATTTTAGTTGTTGAAGAAGGTGGAGGTTTTCTTCATTTTCATCCTTTGAATCCATCAACACCACCGTCTCTACTTCTGCATGTAGTCTTGAAATTCCACTTTCTCTCAGAAAACACAACCATTTTTCAACATCACTCCTTGTGTGTTGAAGTTTGTAATGCAATTTCGATCTTTTTCCCTTGATTGTAATTTGAAGAAGAATCTAGAGATCAAATTTGAAGTGGTGTTGGGTTTGCAACTCTAGAATGTGGAATGTGATCCACCTCCTATGTTTGCAAGTTTACAACAAACACTTTTTGTGTTTCTTTTTTTTTGACAAATTAATTTTTTATGTTTTTCCTCCTCTCAATTAATTCTTTTAAGTTTTTCTACCAAGTTCTTGTCACTCATTGTGATATGTTATAATGTTTGAAAATTTGAACATGTTAAAAAAAACAATTATTCACTATTGACATCTTGCTAAGTTGATGCCACTACCTCTCGCACCCCTTAATGTGTCATTACACCTATTACGGTTTTGGGATTTGAAGTGGTACGTCTTGTGATGCCACCTATCATTAAATTCAAAACATGTTCATCCAAATCTACCTTCACATAAATGTCCATCATTTGTTATATGGGATTTCCATCAATTGGTATCATCTATACCATAAACACAAATTCATCATGATGCTCGTTGTCTTTATCATCCATTTCAATATATATTTATCCTTCCCAATACACTAATTTAGGTCGAATAGTCAATGTTTCTTCATCCAAAAATTGGTAGGGTTTCAACTTGTTTACATTAACAAGCATAAGGTTTGGGTCAAATTTGTTTAAAGTCACCAAAAACACAATGTTATTTGGTGGACAAAACTATATTCTATATGGACCAAACTACTTTTTGGTAAATTTCCCAATATGTGTTTTTTGTCCTTTTGGGAACCAAAGTACATGATCTCCAAACTTGAACTTCTTTTTTATGTACTTTTGCTAACTCTACAAAACATGATTCCACCATTGACTCCAATAGTGTCTTTTGCCTTCAATTTATCATTCAGTAATTTTTCCAATTTTATTAGTCTACTAGGAAGTACTTTAACAAGAGTTGCATATTTATGGTCCCCACTAAATGTGAGCAGAACATATTATGTGGGCATAAGAGGATGTAATCCATAGAGCAATTGGTATGGAGTATACCCTATAGTTATTTTGTAAGCTATTTTGTATGAGAAAAACATAATGGGTAAATGTTCATCCTAGTCTACCTTATTCTCACTAATTGACTTAATAATGAAATTGACTATGAACTTGTTAGTTGACTTTACTTGCCCATTTCCTTGTGGACAATAGGTAGTAGAACTCACATGTTTCAACAAGAAATGATAAGATACTTAATAACATCATTAGTGAAATGAATTCCCTAGTTTGTTCCTCAAGTTAGTGGATAACCAAATTTAGTTATAATATACTCATACATAAACTTTGTTGTGACAATAGCAATGTTGGTTCTAAGTGCCTTAGCCTCCACCCATTTAGTAACATCATTTATGGCTATAAGAATGTATTTGTTACATGTAAATTGTCTCGTAGGTTTGATTGGTCCAACAAAATCTAGTCCCCTTTTCATAAATGGTTCCTCTAGTAAGTTGTAACCAATTTAGCAAAACTTTATGTTGCTAAACCTCTAGTTCTTTAACATGCATCATAGGATCTATAGAATTCAAAAAATCATGAAATAACTTGGGCCACCAATATCCTGCATCAAAATATTTTTGGTAGTGATGTTTGTTGTAAAATGTCTTCCACCAAATCCTTCATGAAGCTCCTGTAATATCTTTTATGCTTTATATGTGGTTACACAACATCTAAATCTATTGTTTTGACCCATGTGGTACATTATACCCTTATGTAAAGTAAAAGGTTCCACTCTTCTTGCCAACCATTGTTTATGAATATTGGTCAAAATCCTGGGCATCTATCCCATCTACAAATAATTCTTGATCTCTTCCAACCATACTATTTTAACATGAACAATGCTGCATCTATGGTTTAATTAGATACCCATGTTGGCTTTATAGTATCCAGAAATTTAGACAATGCATTAGTGACTGCATGTGTTTTGTTAAACTATAGTAACTCATATTCTAGAAACATTAATAACCATTTGGCAATACATCCTAAGATCTGTAGTTTGTTTAGTAGATAAACCAAAGCCATATGGTCAACATAAAAAAACAAACTTGTTACACAAAAGGCATTACTACACAAGTAAAAACTCATCAATTTGTTACAAAAGTTGTATTGTATGTCCTTTAGTGCTATAAATATTTGGTGATATCCATAATATCCATCTAGAAAGGAATAAACAACATGCCTTGTAACTATATTCAAATTTTCATTTGTGAAAAGTAAAGGGTATATATGGTTCTTTTTTGGTAGCTACATTCAATTTTATGAAGTCTACACAAATTCTGAATTTTCCATTCTTCTTGGGTACTACCACAATTAGTGATAACTAGGTGGCTTCTTCTAAAGCTATATAAGTCATGCTACTAACAATTTGTTTATATCATACTTAACAACTACATCATAGTTTGGATTCATTTTTGATTTGGTTTGATGTGTTAGTGGAATTGATGTATCCAACTCAATATGACGTTGTGCCAATTCTAGAAGTATACCTTTTAGGTCTTTATAAGTCAATGCAAACACACCTTATGCAAACCTCAATGCAAACACATCATTAGTTTTTTCAAATAATTCATACTATCCTTAGTCAATTGTACATTCACCTTGATTGTTTAAGGATTTTTTGTTGTTCCCAAATTAATCTATAATGATTGTTATTCTTCAATTAATGTCCAACCTAAAATATGTAATTCATGTACTTAAACCTTTGTTGGATTAATGAATTTCATCCAATATGGATGAAATGCAAATATTAATGTATGAAATTCATCCACAACAAGAAGTTAAACGATAATGCAACATGATTGATATGACTTGTTCAACTCAACATGAACCTTTTAAATAGCAACCTCATTTTGAAATTGCACTAAACTCCTTAAAGTCTTGTTAACAACAAATTTTTAATTATATTTTTCAAATCCATTCATTGCAAGAGATGGAAAACAATTTGCACTTTGCATTAGGGTTTTTTTTTTGTTAACTTGGAGAATCAAGGTGGTGATTGTTTTTTCATATGTCAATATTTTAAAACAGGTTTTAAGATTTATCTTTGAGATTAAGTATGATATTCATGATAAATATGTTTTAAATTATCCTTGATTTAAACAAGGAATGGCAAAGTTCAATGTCCTTTAATCACTCCATGTTTAAACCATAAGAATGTTTAATATTTCATGAATGCTTGTATTTTGAATTGGTACCAAACTTAATTGAAGTGATCATTATCTTGATTTTACTTTATCATGTTAGATGACAATAAGGGAACTAGGCCCTAAAAATAGATGAACAAATATTAGTTGAAAGTAATTGATGAAATAAAATCAATGTCTTTCATGCATGTAATTCCATATCTTTAAATTATAGTTCAAGATTGTGTCAAGGACAAAAAGAAAAATTACAGTTTTTTTAATAATTTGCAAAACAAAACAAACATTTAAAAATATACCTTGTTAATTTCTAATGTGGAGGAGGTTTGACATGCATTTAGAGCACAAAATAGGGGTAATTCATGAGATATGCATGCTACTAATTTTGAAATTTATATATTATTTGGATACATCATTTAAGTCCTATGAAGTTTGCATTTTTGGCATTTTAAAAAGGTTGTTGTCAACAAGTAAATCATGTTTTAACTAGTGTTGGCAAGTTATCTAGTTTGAAGTGTCAAATGTGAAGGGTTGAATTTGAGGTCCAAGATTGACATCCCTTTTGGTGGAATCAAGTTACCAACACAAGAATTGGACCTTAGAACTAGCCTTCAAGGCTAGTGCCATAACTTTAAAAGAATTTTTTAAAATGTGGGTTCAGATTTGCTCAGTCAATGGGCTAAACTTTTTTGAAGAATTATTAACTAGGTTGAACCTTCTAGGTATTTCATATGTTTTAATTACTAGTAGATGTACCTATGCATACCCTATTATCAATTTGTTGTAAAACTCTATAGTATACAATTTTGGGGAATGTGTAATATGTACATGGAATTGGATTTGTTTTTCAAACTAGGCAAGAAGGTTTTTGAGTTTGAAAAAATGTGCCAAAATTGAAATTTCACGTTTTAGAAATGTGAAATAGCCCAAGCTCTAACTTTCACTTGAACCTAGGGGGAAAACAGAGAGAAATGTCAGAACTGAGATTGGAGGATCTTCAAATATGGAAGAACTGATCAACATTCGCTCCATCGGTTGTTCCGAACAAAAAATATTGTGCGTGAAGGCAATTATAACCCCGCTTGCATGTCGTTTATCACAGAAACTACTTCGAAACCACATTAATTTGGATGTCGCGCTCATGTCTAATTTATGTATATTTGGTGGGGGCCGCGCGAACGCGAGCCCCCGCTGCCACAAATTACGACGTGCATGCCCCCCGTAGGAAGATGCTAGGGTCACCCGCTCCGTAGTGCAATGGAGCAGGGTCCCCTAGG
>Ga0116226_10002275_pt1 | contig 16643 bp, 14 predicted proteins | sample S1TSphfallax_FD_89692 | JGI IMG/M metagenome (GOLD analysis project Ga0116226, IMG submission 89692) | Host-associated microbial communities from peat moss isolated from Minnesota, USA - S1T2_Fa - Sphagnum fallax MG | ecosystem: Host-associated > Plants > Peat moss > Unclassified | place: USA... | reverse complement strand
TCATCGGCTGCTCCAACCGGTTTGCGCCGTTACCCAAGCCCGGCACGAACGGCATGCTGCCCTTCGGCAATGGCCGCAGCTACGGTGACGTCTGCCTGAATGAGGGGGGTGTCCTGGTGGGCACCCGCGGCCTCGACCGCTTCATCCGCTTCGATCCAGAACGCGGCATCCTCGACTGTGAGGCCGGCGTGCTGCTCTGCGACCTCATCACGTTGGTGCTGCCCCATGGTTGGTTCCCGCCGGTGACACCCGGTACCTCCTTCGTGACGGTGGGGGGTGCCATCGCCAATGACGTGCACGGCAAGAATCATCACCGCGCGGCGTGTTTTTCGAATCATGTCCGTGAATTTGAATTGCTGCGCTCTGACGGCGCGCGGATGCTGTGCTCTCAGACGCAAAACACCCCCTGGTTTCGCGCCACGGTCGGCGGGCTCGGCCTGACCGGCCTCATCACGCGCGCCTCGCTGCAGCTGCGGCGCGTGCCGGGGCCGTGGTTTCGAGGTGACAGCCAGCGCTTCACGAATTTACGGGAATTCTTCGAGTTGTCGGCGCGCTCGGATGAGGATTTCGAGTACACGGTGGCCTGGATCGATTGCGTTGCCCAAGGCGCCGCCCTCGGACGAGGCGTTTTCATGCGCGGCAATCACGCGCCGGCCCGCGAATCGGCGCCGAATCCGCGCTCGCGCCGCATCCCGTTCACGCCGCCCGCGTCGCTCATCAATGGGCTGTCGCTGCGCGCCTTCAATCAACTGTATTTCCACCGGCCGAGCGCGGTGTCGGCCGACAGCCTGTGGAACTACAAGTCGTTTCTCTATCCCTTGGACAGCATCCTCGAATGGAACCGGATCTATGGCCCGAGCGGGTTTTTCCAATATCAGTGCGTCGTGCCGGTGGCCGAGGCGGAAACGGCCGTGCAGGAGATGTTGCGCCGGATCTCGACCTCGGGAGTGGGCTCGTTCCTCGCGGTGCTCAAGAATTTTGGGAATGCGCCGGCGCTGGGGCTCATGTCGTTCGCGCGCCCCGGGACCACGCTCGCACTCGATTTCCCGAACCGCGGGGCTGCCACGTTGAAATTGCTCGACTCTTTGGATGAGATTACCCGCAGTGCGGGCGGCGCGGTCTATCCTGCCAAGGATGCGCGGATGGCGCCCGCTGCGTTTCGTCAGTATTTTCCGCAGTGGGTGGAACTCACGACGTTCGTCGATCCCCAATTTTCGTCGTCATTCTGGCGACGTGTGACCGGAGTTTAGAGCATGAGACGACTGGTGATCTTCGGCGCGACCTCGGCGATTGCGGAGGCGACGGCCCGGGAATTCGCAGAGCGCGGCGCGGCGCTCTTCCTGGTGGGCCGTTCCACCGAACGGCTCGCCGCGATCGCGGCCGACTTGAGAATTCGCGGCGCGAGCCACGTGGCCTTTCAAGCCCAGGACCTGCGCGACGTAGGCTCGTACGAGGTCCTGTTGAATGCCGCCGATCAGGCTTTAGGAGGGCTCGACGCGGCGCTGATCGCACATGGGACGCTGTCTAACCAAAAAGAGTGCGAAACGAACGTTCCGATGCTGCTGGACGAGATCCAGACCAATGCGCTCTCGGCCATCGTCCTGTGCACGCACCTTGCCAACCGCTTCGAGGCCCAGAAGCACGGCGTGATCGCGGTGATTTCGTCAGTGGCCGGCGACCGGGGCCGGAGCTCGAACTATGTGTACGGCTCGGCGAAAGCCGCGGTCACCGCCTTCACGAGTGGCCTCAGGCAGCGGCTTGCGCCGGCCGGTGTCTTCGTCGTCACCATCAAGCCCGGCTTCGTCGACACGCCGATGACGGCGGCCTTCAAGAAAGGCGCGTTGTGGGCCTCCCCCGCCGCGGTCGCGAAGGACATCCGGCGTGCCATGCTGAGCGGTACGCCGGTCATTTACACTCCGGGGTTTTGGCGGCTCATCATGTGGATCATTCGCTCGATTCCGGAGTTTGTGTTCCGGAAACTACGGCTGTAGTCATACCCACCCGGGGTCAGATCGATTCCGGCGTCTGCGTTGCGGTAACCGCACCGGTAATCAGCGACTGCGGGACCGCGCGGCGGACCGAGATGTCGGTGCTCGGCAGCAACGAGAACACCCGCGGACCGCGCACCAGATAGCGTTTCGCGAGCCGCGCCGGGTCATTCAGCAACCGGAACAACCATTCCATGCCGATGCGTTGCATCCACTGCGGCGCGCGCCGCTCGACCCCGGTCAGGAAATTGATGGACGCACCGATGCACAAGGCCATGCCGCGCGCGACTCCCCGCGCCTTGAGCATGCGGGCCAATATCTCCTGTTGCGGAGCGCCCACCGCGAGAAAACAAAATCGGAATGGACTACAGGCCTCGATGAATTCGAGGCACCGCTCGACACTCGGCGGATCCGAGATGAAGCCCATCGCGGGATTGAGGTGCTTGAGGTCTTTCAAACCATAGCGCTTCGCGAGCCACTCCGCCTGGGCCGCATCCCCGCCGATCAGCACGATGCGGTCGGTGGGGGCAATGGCGCGCGCGAACAATTGCGCCGTCATGTCGCTGCCGGTACAGACGCGGATGCGCAGGGCTTTGACGAACCGGAAGATGAGCGAGAGGAAGCGGCTGTCGAGCAGCACGTAGGCGGCGTCAGAGTAGCAGTCACGAAACACCGGATCGTCATGAAAGCGGATCAGATGATCGACATTGGGAGTGACCGTGTAACCGAAACGTTCGGTCCCGAAGGCACTAGCCTGCCTCAGGAATGCGTCGACGTCGTAGTCGTCCAGAACGCAGGTCAGCATGGGATTCTTGTTTGACACGTCTCGCCAGCCCCTATGACACCTGAAGTATAGCGCGGGTGATGCTAATCTGCCACGCGGTCCAAACGCCCCTGTTAACTACCGCTCAGACCGCAACAGTGCTACCGGATAGATTGGCGATAAATCCCATACTTTACCGAAACATAGGATAAATTCATTGCAGCCAACCTTCGAAAGCACGGAAACTCCTAAGATGGCAGACGCCAGCGCGGAACGAGCAGCGACTGCGTCTCAACCCTTGAAACCGGAAACGATCGCCATTCACGGGGGGTTCGATTCGGACCCCACCACCAAGGCCGTGGCGGTGCCGATCTACCAGACCGCCGCCTATTCTTTCGACAGCGCCGAACACGGCGCCGCGCTCTTCAACCTCGAGGTGGAGGGTTATCGCTACAGCCGCATCAGCAACCCCACCACCGACGTGCTCGAGAAACGCGTCACCGCGCTCGAGGGCGGTGTCGGCGCGCTCTCGGTCGCCTCCGGCCAGACGGCGCTCTACTACGCGGCATTGAACGTCACCGAGATGGGACGCAACATCGTCTCCGTGCCCCAGCTGTACGGCACGACCCACACGCTGTTCGCGCACATCCTGCCGCGCTTGGGCGTGCAGGTAAAATTCGCCAAGTCGGATAAGGCCGCCGACATGGAAAGTCTGATCGACGACGACACGCGCGCCCTGTTCTGTGAAACCGTGGGCAATCCCGCCGGCAACGTCTGTGACCTCGAAGCGTTGGCCACGGTCGCTCATCGGCACGGGATGCCGCTGCTGGTCGACAACACCGTGGCAACGCCCATTCTGACGCGCCCCGGGGACTACGGTGCCGACATCGTGGTGCATTCGCTGACCAAATTCATGGGCGGGCATGGCACGACGTTGGGCGGCATCGTGGTCGACATTGGCCGCTTCGCGTGGAATGACCACGCTGAACGCTACCCGCAATTCACCAAGGCGGACGAGTCGTATCACGGCCTGGTGTACACCGAGCACTATGGCGCGGCGGCGTTCATCGGCCGGGCCCGTAGCGTCTATCAGCGCACGATGGGCGCGGTGCTGTCACCGATGAATGCGTTTCTCTTGCTCCAAGGCATCGAGACCGTGGCGCTGCGCGTCGACCGGCATGTCGAGAATGCACGTCGAGTGGCCGAGTTCCTGCGCGCCGATCCGCGGGTGGAAGCGGTGAACTACGCGGGTTTCGCGGACAGCCCCTATCATGGGCTGATGCGGAAGTATCAGGGCGGCCGGGCCTGCTCACTGCTGACCTTCGACATCCGCGGCGGTTTCGCGGCGGGCATGCGCTTCTACAACGCGTTGAAACTCTTCAAACGTCTGGTGAACTTGGGCGACGCGAAATCCCTCGCCTGTCATCCCGCGTCGACCACGCATCGTCAGATGACCCCGGCCGAACAGCTCTCCGCCGGTGTGGGTCCCGGCAGCATCCGCTTGAGCATCGTCATCGAACACATCGATGACATTTGCGCGGACTTGAGTGGCGCGCTCGCCGCCGCGGCGCTCGCATGAGCCCCGCTGCCTTTGCGCCGGCCGAACCCGAGCCGACGCTGTTCCCCGATCATGAAGAGCGTCGACGCATCGAGGATTGGTTGACGAATGCGCTGATCGAGGCCTCGGCGCGGGTGCAGCGCGGACCGGTGACGCCGACGCTCGACCTGTCCGCCTTTCGCGCGGAACTCGCGGCGTATGATTTCGCCGCGCCACGGACGTTAGGGGACATGCTGCGCTGGACCATCGATCGGTTACAGGTCGGGCTGGTCCAGATGGGCAATCCGCGCTACTTCGGCCTGTTCAACCCCGCCGCCACCTTTCCCGCGCAGTGTGCCGATCGGATCGCGAGCCTGTTTAATCCACAGCTCGCGAGTTCCGCCTCCTCGCCGGTTCCCGTCGAGATCGAGGCCCACGTGATCCGTGAGGTCGGGCGGCGCGCGGGTCTGACGGCGCCAGTCAGCGGTCACTTCGCGACCGGCGGCTCGGAAGCGAATTACACCGCGTTGATCTGTGCCCTGACCGCCGGCCACCCGCAGTTCGCGACCGCGGGAACGCAGGCCTATGCCGGCCCCGTGCGGTTTTACACCTCGCGCGAATGCCATATCGCCTGGCTCAAGATCGCCCACCAAGCTGGCGTCGGCCGCGCGGCGCTACGCTTGGTGGACACCGACGGTCGGGGTCAGCTCGACCCGCTCGCGCTACGCAACATGATCGCGGCCGATCGGGCGGCCGGTCACGTGCCGCTCATGCTGGTGGCCACCGCCGGCACCACGGGCGGCGGCATGGTCGATCCCCTCGATGCCTGCGCCGAGATCGCCCGCGCGGAGCGGCTCTGGTATCACGTCGATGCGGCCTGGGGCGGCGCGGCGCTGGCCTCCGAGCGCTTGCGGGGGCTGCTTCAGGGCATCGAGACCGCCGACTCGATCACGATCGATGCGCATAAATGGCTCGCGACGACGATGGGCTGTGCGATGTTCCTGACCACGCACGGAGCGCTGTTATCGGAGGCCTTCCACTGTTCGACCAGCTTCATGCCGTCGAGCGTCTCGGGGGTGGATCCCTATCTCAACAGCGTGCAATGGTCACGCCGCTTCCTGGGGCTGCGCTTGTTCCTCGCGCTATGCGTCGCCGGCTGGGAGGGCTTGGGAAGGCATGTCGAACGCGCGGTCGACGTCATCGAGGCGATCAAGACGCGGCTCGTGGCCAGCGGCTGGACCGTCGCGAACGAATCCGGGCTCGCCGTGCTCGACGTGCTGCCGCCACCTGGCTATGCCGACGTGCGGGAGCTCGTCAAGCGCGTGGTCGCCTCAGGCCGCGCCTGGGTCGCTCCGACCAGCTTCGAGGGCCGCGATGTGGTGCGCATCTGTGTGACTCACGGCGAGACCCGCGAGTCGGATGTGGCGGAACTGGTGGCGGCGCTCAACCAGTTTGGTGCGTCGCAATAGTTGCGGTCGGCAGGGTTCGAGCGAGCAGCGTGGCGATGGTCGCGACACTGTGGAAATTTTCCGGGGTGATCTCGTTCTGCGGAATCATGAGGTCGAACTCCATTTCCACCGAGAGCATGAGATTGACCATTTTCAGCGAACTCAACCCGATGTCGCTCAATTTTTGATCGACCGGAAAGGGTTCGACGCTGGCCGAAGCAGGATCGAGCAGCTCGCGGACGAGTTTGACGAGCCGTTCAGTGAGGGCCGCCGGACGTGCGCCCGCCCCCTCATTTACCATAATGTCGGACCACTGTGCGTTGATCGCTATTTTCGTTGAAATGTTTACTATGTTTCCTACACGATGACAGTATACAGACCTTACTGCATTTCCCGGAAAGTTCACGTCGAGGATGGTGGATGAGCGCGGCAACTGAATCGGTGCGGGTCGGATTGGGGAGCGTTCACGAACTGGTCGGCACGACCCCGGACTTGGCGGCCCGGGCACGGCTAGCCGCGCAAACGGCGGCGGCCAGCGCCGCGTTGGTCGACGCCGAGGGGCGCTTCCCCGCCGAATCGTTCGACGAGATCCGCAAACAGCGCTTGCTCGGCATCATGGTGCCGCAGGCGCTGGGCGGTGAAGGCGCGAGCATCGGCCAGATCTTGGATGTCTGCTACGTGCTCGGCCAGGCCTGTTCCTCGACCGCGCTGATTTATGCGATGCACCAGATCAAGATGGCCTGCATCGTGCACCACACGAATAACTCACCGGCGCTCAATGAGATCCTGCGGCGCGTGGCCACCGAGCAGCTGCTCATGGCCTCCTCGACCACCGAGGGCCAGGCCGGCGGTAATGTCCGCTCGAGCGAAGCCGCGGTCGAGCTCGACGGCGATCGCGTCAACCTGGTGCGTAAAGCCACCGTGATTTCCTACGCGCGCGAGGCGGACGGCATCGTGACCACCGCACGCCGTTCCGCCGACGCCTCGGCCTCCGACCAGGTCTTGCTGGTGCTGCTCAAGAACGACTACACGCTGGAGCGACTCCAGGGTTGGAACACGCTCGGCATGCGCGGCACGCACAGCGAGGGCTTCACGCTGCGCGCCAACGCGCCCGCCAATCAGATCCTGGCCGAGCCCTACGACAAGATCCACGCCCAGAGCATGGTGCCGTATGCGCACCTGTTGTGGGGTGCCGTGTGGGCGGGAATCGCGACGGCGGCCACCGCCAAGGCGCAGGCCTTCACGCGCCACGCGATGCGCCAGTCCGGTGGCCAGCTGCCGCCCGGCGTGCCGCATTTCACCCAGGCGGTGTCGACGCTGCGCACGCTGCGCGGCGTGTTGAACTCGAGCCTGCGGGCCTATGAGGCGGCGGCGGGCGATGAGAAAGCCCTGGGAAGTTTGGAATTCCAGTCGATGATCACGCTCACCAAGGTCCAGGCCTCCGAGATGGCGTTGGCCACGGTGCTCTGCGCGGTCCGCGCCTGCGGCTTGTCCGGGTATCGCAACGACAGCGAGTTCAGCATCGGTCGACAGCTGCGCGACGTACTGTCGGCCCCATTGATGATCAACAACGACCGGATCTTGGCCAATCTCGGCACCGCCTCGCTGATGGCGCCGCTGCCCACCTCGTTGACGAGCTGACGTCGATGTCGAGCGCAATGCACCCGACCGGGTCCTTGGCGACTCCTCCCACCGATCCGCTGGCCGAGCTCGCGGCGGCGCTGTTCAAACCGATGGGCGTCGATGGCGTCTATGCACGGACCGAAAAGTACCTGACCGTGCTCGACAAGCTCGAAGCGTTCATCACCGGCCTGCGCGACCCGCGCGCGGAGATCCTGCGCTTCCCGCCGGTCATGAGCCGCGAGCAACTGGAAAAGTCCGGCTACCTCAAGAGCTTCCCGAATCTGTTGGGCTGCGTGTGCGCCCTGCACGGCTCGGAAAGCTCGATTCGCTCCGCGGTGGAACGGACCGACCCGAAGGAGCCGTGGACGAAGTCCCTGAGCGCCTCGGACCTCGTGCTGTCGCCGGCCGCCTGCTACCCCGTCTATCCGATCGCCGCGGCTCGCGGGGTGCTCCCCGTCGATGGACTGCTGTTCGATATCGAAGCCGACGTGTTCCGGCATGAACCCTCGAAGAGCCTCGATCGGCTGCAATCGTTCCGCATGCGCGAGTTCGTGCGAATCGGCACGCCCGACGCCATCGTCGACTTCCGCGAGAGCTGGATGGCGCGGGTGCCGACCATCGCCGGACAGTTGGGCCTGCCGTTCACGCTCGATGTGGCCAATGATCCTTTCTTCGGCCGCGTCGGCCAGATGATGGCGGTGAGCCAACGTCAACAGGCGCTGAAATTCGAGCTGCTGATCCCTTACTACCCGGGCGCGAGCCCGACCGCCTGCATGAGCTTCAACTACCATCGCGAGCATTTTGGCAATGTGTGGGGGATCTTGGATGCGCGCGGCGAACAGGCTCACACCAGCTGCGTGGCCTTCGGCATCGATCGGCTGACCGTGGCGCTCTTTGCGGTGCACGGACTCGATCTGGCACGATGGCCGGCGGCGACCCGCCGGGCGCTCGAACTCTGACCGACGCGACCGCGTCATGCCCCTGGACCCGCGGGTCGCCCGCTTCCTGGCGATGCTGGCCGCCGGCAACCCACCGGACGCTCTCCAAACCACGGTAGCCGAACGGCGCGCCGCACTCGCGAACCTGATGAGCCTCGGTCGTCCCGAGGTGCCGATCGGACGGACCGAGGACCGGTGGCTCACAGGTGCTCCTGAGCCGCTGCCGATGCGGGTTTATTCGCCGCTTGCGGCTCTGGCCGCCAGTGCAGAGGCCGCGGGTGCGGCCGCGCTCCCGGGGCTCGTGTATTTTCATGGCGGCGGCCTCGTGGCCGGATCGATCGATACCCACGATGCCATCGCGCGCGCGCTCAGCAATGCCGGGGCGTGCCGTGTCGTGTCCCTGGGCTACCGTTTGGGACCGGAGCATCGGTTCCCCGACGCCGTCGACGACGCGCTCTGCGCCATTCGCCACGTCGCGGCGCGCGCGGATGACGTCGGCATCGACCCTGAGCGTCTCGGCGTGTGCGGAGATTCGGCGGGCGGCACGCTCGCCGCGGCCTGCTGCCAGTTGCTCGCGCGTGAGGGCGGCCCGTCACTCGGCTTACAGCTGCTGCTGTGCCCGATCCTGGATTACAGCCGGTCGACCGAATCGCGGCGGGACTTGGGCTCAGGGTACCTCGTCGATCAGGCGACGCTCGAGCATGATCTCCTGCACTACCTGCCCGCCGACGGCGATCGCGCCGACCCGCGCGTCTCGCCGCTGCGCGCGGCGGATCTGTCCGGAATGCCGCCAACGGTGATTCACACCGCCGAGTTCGATCCGCTACGCGACGAGGGCCAGCAGTACGCGGAGCGGCTTCGTGACGCGGGTGGCTCCGTGCGCTACCGCTGTCATCCGGGAATGATTCATCTGTTCTACGGGTTGGGCAAGATGATCCCGTATGCGCACACCGCGTTTGAGCAGATTGGCGCGGATGTTCGTGCGGCGTTTGGTGGCTAGCACGACGCTCTCTGACAAGCAGTCCGGAGTCAGGTTCCGACGGCCGTCGTCGCCATGCTAGGATATCGTGATGGAGCGCAGCCTCGCTGAAAGTCTGGTCAAGTCCCTGCATTCCGCGCGAATCGCGGGCGATCTTGCCGCGATGTGCCGGCTGTTCGCCGACCATGGCGAGTACCGTATCGCCGGTGCGAGCGCCGACAAACCGATCTCCATTTCCGCGGCCGAACTTAAGGCCTTCCGGCCCTGGCTGTCGATGCTGACCAAGGTGTTTCGCGTCTCGAATTATCAACTGCTGTCGTTCATCGTCGAAGGCGGCCGCGGCAGCGCGCACTGGCGCGCCGACATTCACTCCAAGATCACCGGCGTCACGGTGCCGACCGAGTTCGTCGATCTGTTCGAATTCCGTGACGACCGGATCGTGGGCTACAACGAATTCTTCGTGCCGCGCGCGGCGTGAATCGCGCGCGCCCGGGCGGCCCCCGGGCGCCTCCCGCCACCGCGCCAGCGCCCGCTCACGGCGCGCTGAACCGCGCGAGAAACTGGCGCAGGAACGAAGGCTCGAGCTGCGCCATGATCGCGGCATAACAGGCCGCTCCGACCCCCACCAAGAGCGGCAGCAGCGCGAGATCCGAAAGCCACGGCTGTAACCCCAAACGCAGGCCGGTCACCACGATGCCCATGATGACCGCGGCGATCAACGCCGGCCGCTGCGCCTCGAGCACGACCCGGGCCGGCACCGCACATTGAGCGGTCACCAAACGCACCGCCAGGGGCAGCGACACGAGCGGTCGGACGGCGAACGCGGCGGTCGCGGCGATCAGCCCGAAGCGCGCGAAGCCGAGCACCAGCCCCACCGTGACGACGGTCTGAACCAGCGTCAACAGCGCCTCCGCTGACTGGCGGTTGAAGGCGAGCAACAACGCGCCCGCACTGTAGTGCGTGACGAACGGTACGCACATCAACATCATGAGCAGAGCCGGCACGATGGCACCGGCCCAGCGCGCATCGAGCCAGACATGAAACAGCGTCGGCACCACGGCCGCGCCACCGATGCACAGTGGAAAGGCGAGTCCGCTCATGTTGACGAGCACCTGCCGCACCGCGCCATCGAGCCGCGCGGCATCGCCGGTGAATTGCCTGAGCTCCACGCGTGCCACCACATAGCGCGGCACCAGCGTGACATCGATGAGCATGTCGGACAGCCGGCTCGCGAGCCCAAAGAGCCCAAGCTCGGTGGGTCCCCAGTAGAGACCAAAGATCAGCCGCGGAAACTGACCCGTCCCCCAGGCGAGCGTGCGCGAGAACAACGTCGGCAGTGCAAAGCGCCATAATTCGACGAGACAGGCGCGGGACAGCCCGAAGCGCAACCGCAGCGGCACCGCCATCCACAGCACCAGGGTTGCGATCAACCGCGTGACCAGCGCCTGCCAGACCAGCGCCCACACCCCATAGCCCGTCAGCGTCAATATCAGTCCGACGCTGCCGCCCACGAACAAACTCGCCATCGAACGCAGCGCCAACGGCTGAAATTGCATCTCGCGTTTGGTCGCCGCCGTCGGTGCGGCGGCCAGCGACGAGATGACCGGCAGCAGCGCCATCGTGCGCAGCAACGCTGTCAGTTCCGCATCGCCAAACAGCCGCGCCGCGGCCGGCGCGCCCACGAGAACGCCCAGCCCACAGACGATCGATACCAGCACGATCAGCGTGTTCATCGTGTCGAAATGGGCGGCCTCGATCGTGCGAATCGAGATCAGCGCCTCGGACACCGCCTCACCCAAAACGATTTCGCAAAACCCGACGAACACCATCACGATGGCGATCAGACCGAATGCGCGCGGCCCGAGCACGGGCGCCTGCACGGCGAACAATAGGATCGCGAAGACCTGCGAGAAGACGGTTTTGGCCGTCACCCAGGAGGTCGGCGAGAGCGCCGGAAGCTTCACAAACCCCTCATACTACGCCGTCATGCACCCGTTAAGCTTACCGTATGTCGGCGTCCTCGTTCTGGCCTTGGGCCTCGCGGGCGCCGTGCGCATCGCGGTCGCGAGCTACCGCGGCGAGCGCTCCGATTTCACGCGCTGGCCGCCGAGCGCCATTGTCCGCCAACCGGAACGCACCGGCATCGAGGGCCTGCGCGAGGAGATGCTGTCGAAGCCCGGAGAGCCGCGTTTGGCGTCCTGGTACGCGCCTTCGCGCAACACGGCTGCGGTCGTGCTCGTGCATGGCACGGGCGCGGACCGTGCCTCGCTGCTGCCGGAGACGCGCCTGCTGGCGGCGGCCGGCTACGGGGTGCTTGCACTCGATCTACCCGGTCAAGGGCTGAGCGACGGTCGCTCGGTTTGGGGCGTGCCAGAGCGCCAGGCCATCATCGCCGCGGCCGAGTGGTTGGCGACGCGCCCCGAGGTCGATGCCAACCGGATCGGCGGCTTCGGCCTGTCGATGGGCGCCTATGTCTTGACCCAGGCAGCCGCCCTGCACTCACGGCTGCGCGCGCTCATCCTGGCCGGCTGCCCCACCGATGTCATCGAACAGAACTGGCTCGCCTCCGCAAGGTGGGGATGGCTCAGCCAACTGCCGAATCATTGGGCCCTGCGCGCATCGGGGATGCCTTTCGATATGATGCCGAAGGACATCGTGGGCAGGCTCGCCCCGCGGCCGCTCCTCATCATCGCGGGAGAGAATGACCACGCGGTCCCGCCCAGCATGGCGAAACAGTTATATGGCGCCGCCGGCGCACCGAAGGAATTATGGATCGTCACCGGAGCCGGTCACAGCGATTACGCCGCGGTGGCGCCCGACGCATACGCGGCGCGGCTCGCCGGCTTTTATCGTGCCACTCTGCTCGCATGACGCACTGACCCGCATGCAACATCCCTATGGTTTTGGACTCAAAGTAGCGCCCGACGGGTTCGTGCCCAAGCTCGCGTGGTGGCTGCGACGGCTGCGGCGCGCGGCCGTCGCGGCGCTGCTGCGGCCGTTCGATCTGATCGGCCTCAAGCGGCTGCGGGTCATGGACATCGTGTGGGTCAAGGATCGGATCGGCGCGGACGTCACGGGCTACCGCGTCATACACCCCGCGCAAACCGTGAACATTGCCAAAGCCGGCGACGAGCAATTCCTGCGCGCGTGCAGCAACTACAACTCGGGCGTTCTCGAGCTGGCTGAGGTGGCCGTCTGCGAAGTCTCGCCAGCCTTCTATTACCCGGCTCTCGGGCTGGTCGCGGACGCGCAATTCAAGGTGTTCGGCGACTCGATTTTGTTGCCGCATCGGTTTCATTTGAGTGAGGCCTATCGCAGCCTCCGGCCCTGGCGCTGCGCCCACCGCGCCGGGCCCGTCTCGAGCATCCAGCGGATCGATGCCTACAACTTCTGGCACTGGCTGGCCGACTGCCTGCCGCAGCTGCTGATGCTCGAGAAATACCGGGGAGGCGAGCCGCTGCGCTTGCTCGCGAGCGACAATCTCGGCGCCTTTCAGCGCGAGACGCTCGCACTGATGCTGGGTCCCACGATGACGGTGGAATTCGTTCCGGCCAAGACCTGGATCAGGACCGAGCGCTTCATCCTGCCCTCGTATCTTTCCGGCCGCTGCAATGGCTATCTGGCCGAAGACCATTACGCCGAGATACGCGCTCGGATCACGCGCGGCCTGTCCCTGCCGCCGAGCGCTGCGCCTGAGTTACGAATCTACCTGTCACGCGCCGGTGCGCGCCGGCGACGCGTGGCCAATGAACATGCGATCATGGAGTCATTACGGTCCTACGGCTTCATCGCCGTGCGGCCGGAGACCATGAGTTTGCGCGACCAGGTCAGCCTGTTTCAACGCGCCGAAGTGATCGTCGGGCCCCATGGCGCGGCCCTGGGCGGCATGGTGTTTGCAACTCAGGCCAAGGTTGCTGTGTTCTATCCGGAACGCAGTCCCGGCGAATATTTCTATACGATGGCCCGACGACTGGGGCTCGAGCATCATGCGCTGCTGCATGATTTCGAGGGGGACGAGGATTCGGTCGAGGATTTCGCGGTCGATCAACGTCGGATGGAAGCCCTGCTGGAGGGGCCGATGGAATTGACAAAACGATGACGGCCCGCACCGCACAGGGGACGGCCCACGCCGCTTAAGGGGATGCACCGTGTCTGACGTCGACGCCGCCGCGGCGGGAATCGCCCGTCCGTCCGTGTTCTTGAGCTATGCCTCCGAAGACCGGGCAGCCGCACGCGTGTTGCGCGACGCGCTGCCGGCCTATGGGCTCGACGTGTGGTATGACGAGAATGAACTCGGCGGCGGCGAGGCCTGGGACCAGAAGATCCGCCGCCAGATCCGAGAATGCGATTTTTTCATGCCGGTGGTGTCCGCCCGCACCGAGGCGCGGCGCGAGGGCTATTTCAGACGTGAATGGCGCCTGGCGGTCGAACGTACGCTCGACATGGCCGATGATCATACGTTTCTGCTGCCCGTGGTCATCGACGATACGAACCAGGCGACCGCCCGAGTGCCCGAGAAATTTCTGCAAGTGCAATGGCTCAAAGTTCCCGGGGGCGAGCCCACCCGCGCGCTCGAATCCATGTGTCGGCGAATCGCGGGCCCGGCCGGCGGCAGTGCCCGGCCGGCGGGTGGCCCTGCGCCCGGGCTGGCGGCCGCGGCGCCGGCGACGGCGACGGCGCCGTTGGACGCTGCCATCCCCGCCCGGTTACCCGCTGATTTTCCGCGGCAGGAACCCGGGCGCCAGCTGCAGTATTTCTTCGAGGTCATGCTGTGGTCCTGCCGCGCGGCCTGGCAGGGCTTCCAACGCCTACCTCGCTGGCTGCGTATCATTGCCTATATCTGGTTGGCGATCGCGCTGCTGTCACGCTGTGATTCCTCGGGCCGCTCGGGCAGCTCTGACAGCTCGGACAGCGCCGCTCCCGCGGTGGCGGCCAAACACAAGGCGATCGCGCTGAACTCCGCGGATCCCCCGAGCAAGACCGACCTCGTCACCTTGGGTAAGCAGATCGCCAAAGAGATCGCCACTGATTCGGACGAGGCCGATGCCGCGCACAGCCCGATCCTCGCCGTGCCCTTCAGCGCCCCAGCGGCCAATCAGGCGGCACACAGTCTCGCCGACTCCGCCTTTGCCATGGCCTATGGCAAGGCCAATCTCGCCCATCAAGGGCAGGTGACCGTCACCGGGGAACCGCTGTCGCCCAATGATCTCGAGGCGGCCCTCGAGCGCGGCCGGACCGAGCATGCGCAGTATGTGCTGTGGGGTACCGTCGAGCCGGCGAAAGACAGCGGCGCGCCCGCAGCGGGCCACGACATGCTCGTGGTCAAGATCGTCAAGGTTAAGGACGGCACGGTCCTCTGGACCCGGGCCTATGACGTCGCGAGCACCGATCCGGCGCGCATCGCGGCCGATATCAACGCACACCTACCCTCACCGCCGGCCGAATGAAAGCACCACCCTCGCCGGCGGCCCAGATGTTCGAGAAGGTCTTACGCGCCTTCGAAACCCAGGGAATCGATTACGCCGAGGTTCTGGCGCGACTCCGGCGGCTGCTCGCCACGGGCGCGGATCCGAGCGAACTGCTCGGGATTTTGCAGCGTCGCGACGCCACCGAGCGGCTGCCCGAGCATGCGCAGCTCGAGGCGCTGCTGCTCGAGGCCGCCGAGCAACGCGCGTTGCACCCACAGGCCAGCGAACAACAGGCGCCCCAGCCGCAGGACCCCGAGCAAGACCCTTCCGAACCCGACCCAGCCGCGCAGCGGGAGGCAGCCGGACAGCGTCGGCAAGCCGAACGCGATCTGGCGACCATCGCCGAGCAACTGCGCGCGTTCGAAGAGCGCATCCCGGCGCAGGCCGCCGCCCTCGAAGCACTGACCCGCTCCTACGAGCGGGCCCGCGAAGCCGAGGCCGCGGCCGCGCAGCGAGCCACGGGTTACGCCGCCGAGTTGGAGCGTGTCCACACGGCGCTCGAGGCCGAGCAGCGCCGCGTGCAAGAACTGGAACTCGCGCTGGCGCAAAGCATCGCGGCGGGAGATACGGCGCTCGCCGCGGCGCGCCGCGAGGCACGAGAGTCCCAACAAGCCGAACTGACCGCCCTGCGCAATGCAATGACCGAACGCGATGCCGCACAAGAGCGGGTCCGCGAACTCGAACAGGCCGCACCGTTGCCGGTGACCCAACCGGTTCAACCCACCACGGTGCCCGCGCCATCGACGGCGCTCCGCGGCAGCGAACCTCGAACCCGCGCACCGACGAGCCGAGTAGGCCGCACTCTCGGCTGGGCTGCCGCTGCGGCGCTGCTGGTCGGACTCGTGTGGTTTGGCGTACACCGCCCATCCCGTTCATTGCCCACGGCCACCGTTGTGCTCCCCGCTCCGGGAACCGTCAGCCGCGATTGTCCGCAATGTCCCGACATGACGGTCCTGCCGACGGGCCGATTCAAACAGGGGTCCGCCAGCGGTTCCGGGTTTGCCCAGCCAGTTCACTGGGTGCAAATCGAGCGGCCGTTCGCGCTGTCGACGAACCCCGTCACCGTGGCGGAATTCGGGGCATTCGTGGCCGCGACCGGGCGGGAATTGCAAGGCTGCGACGTCTTCGATGGCGAATGGCATGACAGCTCCGAAGCCAGCTGGAAGGCGCCCGGCTTCGAACAGACGGGCTCGCATCCGGTCACCTGCGTGTCGTGGAACGACGCCCAAGCCTACGCGCAATGGCTCTCGATCAAGACCGGGCATCGCTATCGGCTGCCGAGCGCCTCGCAATGGGAATATGCCGCGCACGCCGGCAGCGAAAAATCGACGCCTTGGGCCACGGACGCCAACGCGTGCGCGGACGCCGATGTGGCGGACGCGAGCGCCGCCCGTCGCTATCCGGGATTGTCCATATTCCCGTGCGACGATGGCTTTGTGGTCACGGCGCCCGTGCGGTCTTTCAAGTCGAACCCCTGGGGTCTTTACGACATGCTGGGCAACGTCCTGGTCTGGACCGAGGATTGCTGGCACGCGAACTATGTGGACGCTCCCATCGACGGGTCCGCCTGGCGGGGCGGAGATTCCGGGGATCGTGAACTGCGCGGCGGCTCATGGTTCAGTGCACCGCCCACCGTGCGGGCTGACTATCGCGATCGCTTCCCCGCCGATTATCGCACCAGCAGCGTTGGGATCAGACTGGTCAGGGAGCTCGCGCCATGAACGTTCCGCGCGCCACCATACCCACAGCGCGGACGGGGCTGACCGTGATGTTCTTGGTCATCGCATGCGGACCTGCTGCGCGAGCCGCGACCCGCGCAGACGACCATTTCGCGACCGCCGAGCGGGCGCGGTATGCCGCGCTCTGTCATGCGCGCAAGGATCTCGACTCGTGTTCTGA
>Ga0116226_10002274_pt1 | contig 16644 bp, 12 predicted proteins | sample S1TSphfallax_FD_89692 | JGI IMG/M metagenome (GOLD analysis project Ga0116226, IMG submission 89692) | Host-associated microbial communities from peat moss isolated from Minnesota, USA - S1T2_Fa - Sphagnum fallax MG | ecosystem: Host-associated > Plants > Peat moss > Unclassified | place: USA... | reverse complement strand
TTTTTGTGACATCCATGTTGATCTATTCATGAATGTGTAATCATTCAAGGCCAAAACCCCATCAAGCATCAGTGGCATCACCCTTTAACATCAACATTATGATATCCTTTTAAACTACTATCATTTTTTTTCTAAAAAAACTTTCACTTAAGGTATTTTGCTCCCCCTTGGATATGGATTGTCATTGAAGTATCAATTTGTAAAAACATACCACATTTTGGCAAAGAAGTCCCATGGTCAATATGTTACTATTGTTGCATGTGGGTATTGCACATTTTGATTGAAAACCCTACATATATTGATTTGATTGTCTTTAGGAAAATAGGGATTAAATTTTTTTTTTCATAAGTCTAGATGGCCATAAGATAATTGCATGGTTTTTTTACCATTTGTGAACTCTCATTTGTTTATGTCTCATGGTAAGGTTCACTTATAGGGTTTAAGAATTTTGTTGATTATGATTTAATGTTTTTATTGATTAGGGTTATTACAATTTGTAAACATGTGAGGGTATTTCATGGGTTTTCACAAGTTGGGGATTTCTACTACAAGGTTATTTCTTTAGCAATTCCAAGCATGGGGCAAATTTCATTATCCCAATCCATTGAAATCCAAAACTCAACAAAATCACCTTTCTTGAATGTTGACATGATGTGGAAAGATGGGTTTAAGCATGAAGGCTAAAACAAGGTGGCAATTCAAACCACATACATCCCTCGTACTCGTATTTCTAAGTTTTTGTAGGATGAACGAAGGAATATGCAAACTTTGGTGGAATGGAACATACAAAAAAAATCCCCTCAACAAGATGTGAAAAATTCGACAATAAATAATCACCTTGGACATACTTGGTATGGTTTAACTTATAATCTTTTCCATTGGTCATTTTTACAAGCTAGGGTTAATCATTCTTACGTATTTTGATTTTATTCAATGGAAATTATGTTTTGTAGGTATGAATGTGGTTATGGGCTGAAGGACCATATGAAAACCCTAACCACATGAGGTCAATCAAGTTTTGTTGTGTGGCCCACTTTTTCATCAAGAGGCTTTGCACATGGGCAATGTGTTGCAAATCACCTTTTGTCACATGCACAAAAACAACCAAATCTACATAATTTCCTAAACTAAAATGAAAACAATAACAAGCCTAATCCCAAATGTTGATTTTGAAACAAGAAAAACAAGAACACGACACATGCAAAACAAAAATCCAACATTTTTTTTTTACAAGGAAAAAGAAAACAAAAAAATAACTATGATAAGAAAATGTACCCAAAATTGGTGTTGAACAAACTAAAGGTAATAGGGAATTTTATTTCTATTTATAGCCATTGGGCACCTGGTTCAAAAAAGTTTATCAAGAAACATCCAACTTACATGTGGCCTATATTCATTCATGTGTACCAATGTGTAAATTATGAGCAAAAAGCTCAACTAAAAATGGATTAAAACTTAACTAAAAACAAACTAAAATTTAATTAGAAGTGAATTAGAAGTGAACTAAAATTTAACTAGAAGTTAACTAATAATGAATCAAAACTAAATTATGAGTTAGGTACAAGTTCATTACAAATAATGAATGAACATTCAAATGAATGAACTCCATGGTGTTAACACCTATGACACATTTTACCATCAAGTTCACACTTGAGTCAATGGAGATCTTGCTCATAGTGCATGTGACCCAAGGTCCACATCACAAATGTCAACATATGTTCCATGCATGTCCCACAAGTTAAACGATTTTATATGGACTCAATTAGGGTGGGGTACACCACGAAACAAATCTATGACAAACACAATAAAATTTGGTGCGCAGGGGCGAATGCAGATGAATGGATGACTTGGGATGATTTCTTAAAACTCCAAGATATTGCCTACTTGGATCGAAAGCACAAGATGTGCACTTGGTGTTTGCACAAAAACTTGAAATTTTTAATTCAATCATGGGTTTGTGCTCATCTAGATGATGCTTTTTATTTCCAAGATCCAAATGAGGTGAATGGGATTTATGTCCCATTCACCATAAGGATGCAAACACTAAACACAACTTCATGCCATGTTCCAATTTGGTCACAACAAGGTTATGTCTATGGAAGTCATGTTTGGCGCCAATGATGTGAAGTACCACCTATTCACATTAATGGTGTTCAATTTTCATCAGACAAAAATGTTAGTTGTTTGGATCATTCAAATTAGCAAACATGTGAAGATTTGGTGGAATGGTTGAATGCTTTATGGATAAAGCCCTTTTCATATATGCCACATTGGAAACCATTGTGTTTCATTGTGAATGATGTTTCGCAAGAACTTGAGCATTGGGGTAATTTGTAAATTATATTTTTAACTTTTTGTTGCATTGTCACATGTTTCTATATTATGTTTATGTGGGGATTGTCTAACATATTTATTGTTCATGGTAAGCACACTAATGTTGGGTGTACCATGGCATGATTGTGTGGAGCTAAAATCCTATCCCCTTTTTTTGTGTGCATGGCATGTGTTGAAAGCATGGCACTTGCATTCCATGGTGAAAATCAAGGATCCAAAAGTGAGGTGTGCATTACTTGATCACCTCCACATGGTGATGTTCATGTCCATCCCTAAATGAAACCATTGAATTTTTCAAGGCACATGGGAAGGTGATGGAAAGTTTCGATAACCTACAACCTGGTGTTGTTTGGACAAGATACTTTTGGGCCTATTATTGCCAACCCAATAAGTGATTTACTCCCATCCAAGTATGGCATGTTTTAAAACATTTTTGCTATGGATGCATTACAAGTTGCATGTTGATTTTTCACACATACTCGAATTACATTATGGGTTGTAAATATGTTGTGCATGTCCATGCCTAATTTTGCATAACAAGTCTCAATTCTAATCACTCTAATCAAGACACACAAGTTAGCATAGAGTTTTATCATGAGGCTTTAAAGTGTTGGTTTTCTCTTGAAACTAAAGGTTTGAAAGGGTGTCGCATCAATTGGTTAATGTCAAGGCTAACCATGACAATGGCACAACATTATATGCACCAAGCCAATATGAAAAGGCAAGGGTTTATTTATAACAAGGTCATGGTGCAACTTGTGGTAACAAATGTTGACAAAGCTAGCTGGATTCCACACACTAATGTGATCCCACCTACTTTTGAGGGGGATGATGGCGACAATTTGTGGTGGGTGCAAAGCCAACAACATCCCAATGTTATTTACAAGATTTGTGCCCCTTTCACCAAGTACGCAAGTTGCACTTACGAATGGGCATTGTGAAGTAATTTTTGTAAGCATAAAATTATTATTCTATTGATTTGTATCAACCTTACAACAAAAAATATCATTGAGTATTACGACACTTATTTTGGGATTCACTGTGATGGTTTGAAATCCATGTTCGCCAACCAATCATATTTGCAATTGGATGATGGTGTGTCCAACGATGATAATTACAACCAAAATCATGTTGATGAAATCAACATTGTTGACATTGAGGGGTTTGCGACCACATATGAGGATGGTCGTTGTGACAATGTTAATGTGCCCAAAGGTTCATCCACCCCCATGGATCAAGCCCTAACTTGCTTGCATAAAATAATGGTCAAAATCATTATTGAGTGTGACAAAGGTGTAAGCATCAAATTGTATGACCATGTAATATTATTTTTTTAAGGAGTTGCATCAAACATTTGAGCCATCCGTTTGGCTTGAGTCAATGAATGCATGCACCTGATAATGGTATTTCATCAAATGGATGATGGTTTTGTGAATTTCGTCAATTGGATAAAAGATTGACATGAAACAATGATGGAACACTTGGATGCCCATAAAAACAATAATAGGGAATAAAGAAAGGTTTTTACACTTGTACCCATATTCAGATTTAATATATGTCATCTATTCCAAAAAAAAGGTTTCAATAACTTTCAACATAGTTACCAAGTATGTACCAAAAAATTCAAATTTTTAATTAATGTCAAATTGGGCCGATTACTACATGGTAATTACTTGGTTAAGTACCCATGATCATGGATATGGGTTAATAATGTAAGAGAAAATTGGGGACCAATACAATCATGAAAAAAAAATTCTAACATCTAATGAAACAAGGTAGTAGGTTTTTTTTTTGTTTTTCAAATAAGGGGGGGGATTGAGGGGCTAATTTTTTGGGAGAGGTGGAACTATGAATTTTTAGCTTGTTCATTAAGGGGTGGAATATGTGAATTGGTAACCACATAACATTAAATCACTAAATCACTAGTTCCTTGAGTCTAAGTTACACATCATCTTTCTTTTTTTTGTTTGGTGATGCCAAATGCACACAACACCACTATGGAGTATATCTTGTAAGGTTTGCCCAAAAGTTGAATTGTCACAACCTATAAATAGGGCTTGGTTGTTGCACTTTTAAATACCTTGTACTTTATAAAAAAAACTATAGAACACAATTTTTTAAAAAAAATTGTAACTTGGTCCAAGTTCAAGTGTTAATTTTCAAAAAAACATTTGGTCTCGTGGTCTAGATCCAAATTCAATTTGAACGAAATTGTGAACCTCTATACCATATATCCCAAAACCTAACCTATAACGTGAACTTGCAAACATTAGTGTTAATCCCTAAATGTTTGGTCAAATCTCAATATCGTTGTTATGACTATGAAATTTTTAAAAATGTCCTCACTAAAACATGAAACAAAAAATTAGTCAATCAAAAGTGGATTAACTATAATAATTTTTTCCCACCCCCACCCTCCCATACTTAATTGCAATCATTTTTTAGATTGTCCTTCCCAAGATTGGTTCATATTAATATTTAGATAGAAACCACTACCCTTCTCGCTCTTACAAAAGAGGCCATTGTAGGCCTTATTTCAATCGAAACCCTGTAAAATTGACATGGATTTCCCTTGTTAGCATGACATTTGGAACGTATGACCATAGTCCAAATGGTCAAAAAAAAAAGGAAAAAATGGAAAAAATGGAAAAAAAATGCATGTTATGCTAATTGAAAAATTCAAACAAATTTCATTTTTTTGGTTTTCAAGCATTCATGGTCAACATTTAGGGGTTAATAATAGACTTGTATAACTCATTTAGAAAACTTTACATACACCTTTTTTTCGGTTTTCCAACGACATTTTTCACAACCAAGATTGCTTGTATTAATTGCTTCCCAAACCCCACCTTTAAACATGAAAACTAAAACAATAAAAAGTGGGAGACTATTTAGACCAACCATTATATTTGGTCAATTAAGAAAATATTTCATTGCGCAAAATGTAATTGCTTTTGTAGGCATTAGATCATGTGTGAGCATACTTGCCCAATACCAATTTATTACCCAAAATTGACATAAATTATGACTATATCTCATTTTGAAATATTTTTGTCACAACCTTGTTTTGAGGTTGTGACGAAACATCAAAGAATGTGAAGCCTTGAATTGAAAACAAAATTGAATGTTTGGCTTTGAATTGCATGGAAATCAATCATGGGGTTTTAAAAAGTCCCATAATGTCAATGAAAACATTGATATTTGTTTTAAGTGAATGAGAATGTCATGATTTAATTTAGGTGTGTGACCAATTCCTAGGAGGGGCAAGCATTTTTCTTAAGATGAAGGAAGTTGAATGCTTCCAAGTGGAATCAAACTAAGTATGAGACCTATTGTAATTTGTGACCCTAAAGCTCACGACAAAAGTTAAAGCATGGGAAGGGAAGTGGGCTGAAATAGTGCCTTAGGATTCAAGCACACTCATACAAGTGTGAAAAAATGAAAGAAAGTGAATCCCAACACTCCCATGTGGATTCAAACTTGGGAATTGGAATCCCACGGTGTTTTGAATATTTGGAATAAGGTTCAAGGCACAAAACCTTGTCCAAATTAGACTTTTGAAGAGTGGAATATCCAAAGTGGGGCAACATTCCCTATTTGAAGATCTAGAACACAAGTTACAACCAAAATAATGGTTGAGAACTAAACTTGTAATTTGATTCTTGTCCATTAAAATGTCCAAAAAGTTGTTAAATGACCTTTGATTAAAACATGATATGAAGTTGTAAATATTTGTTCAAGGCTATTTTTTTCCCTTGAACTTTTTTGAATTAGAGTTTATATGCATGAATTATGAATTTGCAAAATTGCACAACTCGGTGAAATCTGGATTTTTGGGACTACGTGCAAATGGGATATCATGAACCACACATGCCCCCTTGGGTGACTACTTATTGGGGGTTTATTTTTAAATATTCTTGGGATATTTTGGACAAAATTCATTTAAAAATTCTCTTAAAATCTTCAAAATTTTCATAACACTATTATGTTATGGTTTACATAAAACATTTGTTAAAAATATGTCATTGTCAAAAACATTCAAGTCCATTTACAAGACTTTTTATTGCTTAAAAGCACTGGTTACAATGTTTTCAAAGTTCCTTTGGGTATTTTTCATTCATTAGATTGATTTCAAACTTTTAAAGTATATATACCAATACATTGAAAATAACATTATGTGAAAGCAATTCCATTTGGAATTATTTATTTTGTTCTAAAATGTTAGATACACAAAACCAAACATTGGTTACAATTGCTTGTGTACAAGTTAATGTGATTGCACCCAACTTCCATTTTGGAATCTTAGGAAATCTTACCGCTTCAATACAATCCATGCCACAATTCATTGAGCATATTGTAGGAAAGAAAGTGATGATTCCTCCCAAGCCCAAAATGCATTGTCTTGTGAGTGTGAATTGCTCATGGCTCATCCATGCACCATGTTGGTTCTAATTTGCATTAACCATTCTCTTTCTTGGTTGGTGCAAATTGCCTTCACATGAAGTTGAACATATTGAATTCATTTTAGTCCCATCCCAAAGCTATTGCATGCTCCTTTGATCCCAATGTGTGAACTAAGAATCACATTTAAAACTTTCAAGTTTTTCACAATGCACTATATTGAAAAATTTACCCTGATACCTTGTGACAAGCACTTGGGGGCTCATAAACTTTTTAGGGTGTTGATGGAGATGTTTTTTAGATTTGGTATGATTCAAAATTTGTTGTAGGTAAATGGTCAATTCTCTAATATGTAAAAAAATGCAACAAACCATTTATGTTCAATTTCCCAAAATAAGGAATACATGAACGTGCCTTTATTTGGTTGTAAAACTTGGGTGTAAAGATGAAGGCATGGGCATCCACTACTTATTTTTTCAATAAAACAAACAAATATGAAACATTAAACCTTAAACAATGGTTTCATGCACTCATTTGCAATCTTTTATAATGTTCAAAATCATATAATTAAGGTTTGAGGTTAGTTCAAGGAGGTGCCTACAAATAATGATCTCACAACATCAAATTCACATGTTACTACCAATGTTGTGCAAATATTTCTATGGGAATGTGAGAATTAGCAATTATAGTTCCAATTATTGGGAATTGGATCAAAATTTACGCTCCTTTATTAGATCCAATTTACGAACCAAACCTAAATATCTTGTAGATTCAATAATTAGGGATCAATTTGAAACCAACATATGAATGTTTTCATAGGATGAACCTTACCCATGATGGACCTGAACTTTTTTCATGTGGTTCTAAGTCTTTGGGGTTTAAGCTTATTTTTCCTTGTTGTTTTCTTTTTGCCCTTTAAGCTTTCACCTTTCCACAATTATATTATTTTTATTTGAGCTTTCCTCGCCCACATTGTTCTATTTGCTCTATTTATTTTATTCTTATTTTTTTCACACTTGCATTACATGCTCTCTAGGTTTTGCTTGGTTGCTTTTGGCTTCCATAAAGTTATCCTCTAAGTGCTCTTTGTGTATTTCTATTTCCCCCCCCTTTTACTTGAAGTTTTTTCCCTTCTAGTGTTTTGTTTGTATGTGGGTCCAAGCACAATATAATGAGCTAGAGACACCCCTTTAAGCAATTGCTTAATTTGTGTTTATTCTAGGAAATTTTGAAAAAAATATTTATACTATTATGTTGAGAATTATACTAAGACAATTGCCAAAAATATTTCATTTTCAAATATTTTTCAAATCATTGATACATTTTTTTTTTGCAATAGTTTTGTTGCTTAAAATAGATGTAACATTTAAAAAATATGTAACATTGACAAATGGCAAAAATGGATGGTCATTAATGGTAGGGGATAACATGTGGTGTAAGGGGGTGTAATTTTGGATTTCCATGAAGATGGTAAAGGGGTTGAAGAGGATATAACTTTGGGTGTTTAAGGATGGTGAGGAATGCCACCTTGGGTGAATTGGCACCTACATTGGTACCATAGTCAAAATCCCCCCAAAAAATAATAGCTTCTAAACATTACATAGATTGATGGTTTTTATTAGTCCTTAGACAAAACAGAGATGTTTAAGTCCAATTTTAACATATATTGAGATAAATAAAACCTCTAAAGGCCTCATTCACTTAAAGGTGAAGGTACCAACATATACGTTGGTTCACCTTGATTAAGGTGATGGCCTTTCTTCATTTGAATATGATATTGTAGTGGAGGTAGTATTTTATTTCTTTTGGTTTCTAAGTGTTCAAGGAATTGACTTGAGGAGAGATGTGAGGGTATGATTCCTTGTGGACAAAAATTCAAGGTGTTCGAGGAAGGTTCATGGGTTATTGAGTTTTTGAAATATTGTCGAGGGAGGTAGTCCTAAAATGTACAATAAAAAGAGTGAAAATAACACATGAATACATATTCGAAGCATTTTCAATCCATTTTTGTTGGATTAGGTGTTGTGAGGTTCTAAGAACTGCTACATTTGATTGGGTTTCTTTTCGGTACTCACTAATCAATGGATTTTCGTGTGTAGGTATTATTTTTGTTCAACTTCTTGCACACCTTTGGCTTGGATGGTGGCCATGTGTTGTATTGTTGGCGAAGGTTATGATTTTTTAAGCTACATGTTTAAGGTTGTAATGTATGGAAAGCATTGCCAAGGAAGGAGTTTGCTTCCAAGGATGTGTTTTGTCCAATCACATGAGATGGCTTATTGTGAATGATGACGGTTAGGGTGTTAATTAAATTGAATTGCATTCAATTGCTAAGGGACAAGAAATTCACTTATGCATTTTTCCCTTTTTTTATTACAATGTTTTGTAGAACTATAGGATTATGCATGAATGTGTGAGATTGTCACTTGGATCATTGAAAATTAGTTATGTGTGGTCATCTTTTTGGATTTAAGGTTGGATGTGTTTTCTTCTGCTTATGTGGGTTGTTAAATGTGATCAAATTTGCAACTTATAAGGTGTTTTCATGTGTTGGATTATAGGGACCTTGTTAAATGTTTTGAAGTGTTTTATATAACAAGTAAAAGATGGTTTTCTTTTAAGGTTGCAAGTGGTGTCTTGTGCCCAAAAGACCTATTTACGAAGAAGTGTGTTGGAAATGCAATTGTGTATGTGTGATTCAACCACAACATTGTTAAAGTTCTAGTGATTTATAAGGGTGATTATTAGCATTTAGACTTTAAGATTTGAAATACCTATATTTCCATCCTTCTTGGTTATAAACACAATTGCATTGCATTGAAATTTGAGTAATGTGTGAAAAAACATAGTAATGATTTGCTTAAAACATTTATTTGAATTTTTTATTTTATTTATGAAGTTATAGGACAATTTGTTATGACAAAACCTAGATTAATGGCTCAATATTTCTTCATGTCAATTTGAATGTCATTATAATTTCTAAAATGTTTTCATTTCAATTGATAACCCTAAACCTTAATGGCAACCAAAATCACCTTTTGTGCAAAAAATTCAAACCCTTGTATCTAATACCTACCATGTTTGGGGAAATAAACATCAATTATATTTGGAGATTTTGACAATTTTCAAATATTTTTCAAAACCTCACATCAAGTTTTCAAAGAAAAAGACAAAAACCCATTTGATCACTTCTTGTTTAATCAAATATCTACACGATTACATGAAATGACTATGTGTAGATAATTTTTTTTAGGATTTTTTAATATCCAAACTAGTGCCAATCATATGTAGCAACATGTAGAAAAAATGGTGATCATCCCTATGGAGATTTAGCCAAATTTGGCCACAAACCAAAAATAAAGTACAAGTTTTTAATCATCTTTCTATATATATTTTTAGTAGTTGATGAAAACTAAATATATGAATCTAGCAATTAAAACCTTTTTTCTTTCTTTTGGCAACTAAAAAGTTCAAAAATCATTTTTTAATTTCAAAATTTGGCAAAATTTTACTAGTAAAAAAAAGGTTGGTGTAGGCCCTCTTTTGAAGGCACACAAATAATAACCAATGGATCTCCTCATGACTAAATCAATTAGTTCTTGCTATGGGTCATGAGGATGTTAAATCAACTACTATAGGTCCTTATTGTAAGTAGGTCAAAAGTATTGAACACATTTTTTTCCTTGTTTATTTTTGGTGTGATCAAAGTGTGTTTAAGCATCATCCATGTGTTTCCTCTTTATAGGTAAGACCTATATTTGAGTTAGGAAAGAATGCAAAGTAGGAGGATTGTCATGTGTGTGAAAACAATATTTTGCAGGAGGGATACATGATGTATAAAAGGATGATGATTGTTGTTGGGGCCTCCATGTGTCGGGATCTTAGAAGGATTTGTAACAAAATTCATAATCACAACTTCTTACAATTCTTGAATATTGTGTGGTTGGTGTTGCAGGGTGAGCTATTCAATGTTATAAAAGTTGTGATGGTTTTGCTTTTGGAGTCTAGGTGATACTTACTTAGATCAACCCCTTGGACCTTGTTATCAATTTGGGTTCTTGCAATTTGCCTAACAACTCCTAGACCTAAACAATTATTTTGTGAATATATTCAATTCAACTTTATTGGCATTTTCATTTCTTGCACATATTCATGGGCATTCCTATAATGACTATAAAATCTTTTGTAATACATGCCAATTAGAAATCAATTTCAATTTTGTTGACATGGCTTATATCTTTCATGTCCTTGGTCCTTTGTTTTCATATTTAGTTATCCATTGCAAGTCCCTCCAACCTTAATGGTTTGTCTATAAATGTAAAGTAGTAAAGATCTTCAAAAAGAGGAAATTGGCTTATTCCATGTTAGCAAGACCTTATTTCTTAGTGAAGTATAAGGGGACAATTGCAATATGTTAATATTTTTGTTAACTATGCATAAGAAAATGGAAAGGTGGAGCTCAATTGGAGAAAAGAGAACTTGTAATCAACACCAAGAAAGTAGAGCCAAAGAACAATAAGTTTGCATATTTGGATGTTGAGAACATGATGATATGCATATTCACGAGTTCTTATCATTCAATGTCATTGTGTATTTGCAATAACCTAATTTGGTCCCCTCAATGTTTGTTACACATTTGAGCTTTTAATTATAATTTTCTATCAACCTATACAAACTTTGCATCTTCCTTGAGCTAGTTTTTAGCAATCTTCATTTATTATTGATGAACTAATGAAACTATGTTACCACACATCCACTTTGATGGACATTAATTAAAATAATTAGTAGGTTGTACATATGAAGATGATTACACAAACAATGTCATTCTTGCAAACCAAAAATTGGTTTTTTATGCAAGCAATTGCCATGGATACGTTCAACTAAGGGTTTTGTGTTGTTGAGTGGTGAAAATGTTCAATGGCTTTTCATGTTTGATAACTTGAAGTACTTATGAAAATGGGGGTTTCATTTGGCCTTACAATTGATAATTATAGAATCATCAATGACAAAAGCCATGAACTAGCCCATAGTTTATGAAGATCAAAAGCGGGATGTTCTAAAGAAATTCATTGTTGAGGTGTAATCAATGCCCAATTCCCTAGATTTTTTTGTTTGGCACAACTTCAATTCAATTTAGAATTAGATGAGAATTTGATTTTTTGTTGGGTTTATTATGAATGAAGGGTAAGGTTAATATTAGTTGATTTTAGTAATAATTTTATATAGGTTGTGGGAAGCGGGGTTTCATTATTTTTTGTGTAATTAAGTACACATGTATTTAATTGGTATAATTTTTTCATGAACAAGATACATGGAATAATGGGATGGCTATGCCATTTAATGATTACAATTAATAGAAAAATATATTTAAGTGTGATAAATTACAATATTTTGGTGAGTAAATGACAACAAAATATTGTTTTTAATTGAACACAAGCATATTATTAAGGAATTTGAGTGCAATATATCATGGAATATATAAAGGTTTATGATAATTTGGTTTGTATGATTTTAATACGTGCTTGTAAACAATTCAAAAGTTGAGACATTTGTCCTTCCATGATCAAATAATGAAAGACCCTTTATTATGCAAATATGAATACAACGTTTGACATGTTGAATGTGGTCATAAATTAAGAAAGAAGAAAGTTGTGCTAGTCGAAAACTAAGCTAACCACATCAAGGTTGTTTCCATGCCAATGTTGAAATCACCTAAAACAATTGGGGGACATGAAGTTCATGCTATGATCATGAAATGTAACATATATATATGGGAAATTATGTATATGGCTTTCTTAATGTTAGTATTAAAATTAACTACAATAAATTCCAAATCAACATATATAATTGTTTTCCTTGAATGAAAAGTTAATTATTCTTATGCATGATCATGTGTTCCAAAAGGTTTGATACATTATTATTTTTGTTTACCAAGGTGATGTATGGTTCAATTCTTGTTTCTTGAAGACATAGTATTATAATTTTGTGGCATGTTCACAAATTACATTGTAAACATCTTGCTAGTGTCAATGCAACAAGTAAATGTCAAGGGTTTTAATGATAATGCAAGAGTGAAGATGTCCTTTTAATGTTGGAACAAATAGTCTCCAATAACAATGAATCATTTCTTTCAATCATGAGGTGACACATTCATTGGCATGGAGATTTTGAATTTTGTAGAACGTTAAGGGATTCAATTTTCTTTTGTATGGACATGAGAAAGGGTTGTAGAGGCAAGTCCATGTTTTGGTGATAGAGGTAGGGTCAAATGCCATTTCATTTAACAATAACCCTTGGGATTGATCAATCATTAAATTAATAGCCAACTAAATTGAAAAGTATAATCATGAAATGGGTATGGCATTTGTCTAGAATCTTATTTCTTTAGCAATAACTTTTGTGGGTGTTTTTTTTGGTTGAATTTCATTGTTTGTATACAAAAATGAATGTGTATAAATTAAGTTTATGGTTTTTTGTTCACAAAATTTGTTTAGAATAGAACATTGAAATTCCATGGACAAGTCCATCATTGTTCGCATAATTCTTCACAATTAGCTCAATAAACATGTTCTATTTGACATGTATATGTATAATTTCATTTTCAAATTGTTTAGTGAAATTATGTATGGAAAGTATTAAATGATGAACATGTTTAACTTCAATGATAAAAATTCAACATTTAAAAAATAAATAAAAATCATTATGAACAATTATTTCCTTGTTTGTATAGAATAAATGTGGTATTTTTCAATCATTTAAAGGTGTTCATAATCATTTGTGGTTTAATTGTGTTGATATTTGCTTAAATATGAGATGTTGTTTTTAAATCTATTGAATATTTGGATAAACTCCACAATATTTTAAATAATGTAACTACCAGGTGAGCATGTGAACTTCATTATTGTGAATGCAAGAAAATCTTTTTGGAATATTCTTGCCATGTGTATAAAAATATCTTGTCTACATGGCAAAATTTTGCCATTTGCATCAATGGAGCATTCTAATCACATGAATAATATTATCTTAACTTTGTTTTAAAGTAATAATAGGAGGAAGTGGTTAAACCACCCCAAATGGTGTTGTGGATTAATTATTGGTGAACATTTAATTAACACATTCAATTTGATGTGTGATTTTTCAAATAATGAAACATGGTTCATACCTATCAATTTTATGAATCAACATTATATAATTTAATCCTTTAGCAAATCAAAACATACTAAATCAAAATAATACCAACTTGCACAATTTTTGGCCTTGAAGTGAAACACATTGAATCATTTTAAGTGCTACAATGGACATTGTTGCTTTTACAATTTTTGGTGTCATTTTTATTATTATTCCTACCTATGTTAAAGCTACAAAACGAACCAACAAGTGACAAACTTCATCGCAACTCCAAGTTGGGAAATGAATGAAATCTTCAAATTGCCCACAAACGTGACATGTTACAATACATAATACATGTGTTAACATGAGACCCATTTCCTCATTTCCCCAATAAACTTGAAATCTTAGTCACAATATCCATGCAAATGCAAACTATGAAATTAATTTCATATTGCCTCTTGTTTGAAATTTCACCAAATCAAAATTTATATATTTGTCCATATCTAATAATAGGAACCTCCAATGGTGGGTTGAAAGTTGGTATAAGAAGTTAATTAACCTCCCACTAATTGTAATGTTTTTTTGACATCATAAATTGCAGTGTGTCAAAACAACCTTCACATTTCGTGTTGTGAGCCATGACATTGCATTTGTTGGTTGATTTATTGGAATGAAACATTCCCCATTGAATAGACTTTGAGGAAAGAGAGGTCATCATTTATTGAAAACAAAACCTTTTTCTTCAAGAGATTTCAATTCATCTTGTGAAAGATTGATCTTTTTTTGCACATGCCAAATAGACAGAACCATTAGTCTATCAATTGCATACTTACGTTTCGTACCCCTCATGAAATGATTCATGTCATATGCACAAAACTAGAACTTGTGAAGCTTAAGGGGTGCACTTGTGAACTAAAAATATAAACTAAAGTAAAAGGGGCAAGAACATCAATGGGAGTCAACTTCATATTTATCCTTGCAGTAAAAGAATGCATGGTTGGTAGTTTTTTGCAATGTTAAACATTGTATGTACATTGTAAGGGGACATCAATTTATATGCCACATTCCATTTCTACACAAAACTTCCAAGACCTTAACACTTCCATTGATGATATCCACAACCTCATACTAATCAACGCTAGAGGAAGGCTGTTCAATTTTCACATGCAATCTTCATGTTGGGTGTTGACATGTGGGCAAGAAAATTTGACACAATCCTACCTATGTGAATCCCTTTCTGATTTTCAAAACAAGTTTGACTTTCATTTACAAAAGCCAAAGATCTTGTCCCCTTCCATGTGTGTGATTTTAGTTGTGAAAGCTGAGCTTGATGCATGTTTCAGAATTGTGTTTGCAAGTTGCTCCTGGTCATTAAATTGGGTTTCTTTATGCAAAAGAAGCTCGCTTTTATTAAGCCCTTGACCCAATGAACCACTCTTCTTGAAATGGTAGTACAATGTTGTTTGCTTGAAAATTCAAATATAAGATCATCAAAAGTTGTAGTGTACAAGTAAGCTCCCATTTTCCTTGATTGTCAAAGCCATATGTTATGCATTGTTTTTGAAAGGTTTGCAGGTGGGCATGTTTGTAAGTTTCTTTGGAGTGAATTTCTACAAAACATAATACATGTTTGTTAACATCACTTAAAATTAGTTTTAACATATTGTAACCAAGCCATGAAAACATGATGGGGATGGAGAATGCAAAGGAAGGATGGGAAATTACATGTATAATAAAGCCTCCTGATTGTTTGACATGAATGTGTTAGAAACTAAACCAATTGTCCAACTTTTGAAGCATAATTGCATCTATAGCCCCCTAGGAATACCACCAACATTAAATAGTTACATAACGAACATTTGTTTCTTTCATTGAGGCGACATTTTTATATTCATAACATAAGGTCTTGTGTTGTTCACACATTTCTAATTTGATTTGTTGTTTTGTGTGTATGTCCATAGATTGAGTCTAATGGAAGTAACATGTTCCTCCCTATTGACCATGGGTTCATTGGGATCTCGATTATCATACATGATTTGTATTACGTTCAATTTGGCTTGAACATTTTTGGCCATGAAAACTCTTGAAGTTTGCATTAATAACACCTTTTTCAACATCACCTTGTTCAATTTTCAGCATAAGACACATTGAACACTTGTGTCTTTAAATTGCATGTCACAACTGACAATTGCCATCACATGATAGTAGATTGGATTGTACATGTGGTAGGTGAAGGTATTTATGCATATGAGGACTTTGCATCTACTTATAGTTCTAGTTTCTCCCTTTACATAAATACCTCCTAGAAAAAAATTAGTGTATTTGGAAGTAACATTATAAAACAAAAAAAATTATCAAAGGAGAGGAAGCACATTATATTTTTTGAATGAACAATTCCATTTTGAAAAGTTCCTCTACTTCAATGGGTCTATTTTCAAGCCAAGTAAAGCCCAAAGGCAATGGCATCACTGAAATTGGGCTTGTGTTTGACTATCACCTTGCACATGCCCTTATTTTGGTAATGCCCAGCTTGCCTTGGGCTTTACCACTTGCACAGAAACATACTTACAAGTTTTGCTCACATTCTTGCCAACCTCCTCTTGTGGAATGGGTGAATAATTGTTAATTTCTTTTCCAACCTTTTTATCCTTTCCATTGATTTGACTCCAAAAAAATTCTCCCTTCAACCTCCTAGTCATTTGGAATGGGGCATGGAACCCTTTTTTTTTCTTCTCCCGCCCTCCTCCCTCACGCTCCTCCTCATTCCTCTTTCTCTACACGCTCACTTTCCCCTCTCTC
>Ga0116226_10002273_pt1 | contig 16645 bp, 12 predicted proteins | sample S1TSphfallax_FD_89692 | JGI IMG/M metagenome (GOLD analysis project Ga0116226, IMG submission 89692) | Host-associated microbial communities from peat moss isolated from Minnesota, USA - S1T2_Fa - Sphagnum fallax MG | ecosystem: Host-associated > Plants > Peat moss > Unclassified | place: USA... | reverse complement strand
CGTGCCAGAGAAAAGGCAACGTTTATAAGGCTTTAAAAGGTTAATGCTGGGGCGCTTCGGGTGGTGCTCGGCGCCTTGCGCCCGGCAGCTTCTGCCCACCAGAGTCGGTTTTACCTAATTTCCAAACCGAACGTTAACCATAGTGGGCGATTCTCACATCGACGCGCGGGGTCGGCTTCCGCGGCGAAAGGGCGCCCGTTTAAGATGGCCAAAGGCAAGGATAAGGAGGCGCCGCCTGCCGCTGACGTAGCGGAAGGTGGCGAGGCGGCGGAAGGCGGCAAGAAAAAAGGCCCGCCGCTAGTCCTGATCGGCGCCGGCGTCGGCGCCCTGTTGCTGATCGGCGGCGGCGGCGTCGGCCTCGGCGTTATGTTGTCTGGCTCCAAGGCCGCCGCGCCGCCGGCAGCCAAGGCCGCGCCCCACAAGCCCAAGAAGGAGGCGGCCAAGGACGAGAAGGGCAAGAGCGGCCCCAGCCCGATCAGCGAGGGGCCGGACGGGGTGATTTTCTACACCATGCCGGAGCTCGTCGTGAACTTGCAAGGCCCCGACAGCCGGCCGACCTTTTTGAAACTGACGCTGGCCTTCGAGGTCCCTGACCAAGATACGGCGGACGCCATCACGCCCGACATCCCTCGCCTCAAGGACATGTTCGACGGCTTCCTGCGCGAGCTACGTCCCGAAGACCTGTCGGGCAGCCAGGGCAGCTATCAGTTGAGGATGGAGATTCAGCGGCGCGTCAACCTGGTGATCGCGCCGGCTAAGGTGAACGCCGTGCTGATCCAGGAAATGTTGATCCAATAAGGGGCCAGATCCATGACGGATACCTTCGACCCCAACACGTTCGACGCCGGCGCGGTCGGCGGCGAGGACTCTACCGCCGACCGCATCCTCAATCAGGATGAGATCGACAATCTGCTCGGGTTCGATCTGAACGGCGGCGCCGGAACGGATCAGAACGGTCTGCGCGCGATCATCAACTCCGCGCTGGTCTCCTATGAACGCCTGCCCATGCTGGAGATCGTCTTTGATCGCCTCGTGCGGTTGATGACGACATCCCTGCGCAATTTTACGTCCGACAACGTCGAAGTCAGCCTGGACAATATCTCCTCCATCCGGTTCGGCGATTATCTAAACTCGATCCCCCTGCCGGCGATCCTCGCCGTGTTCCGAGCGGAGGAGCTGGACAACTACGGTCTGATGACCGTGGACTCCAACCTGATCTATTCGATTGTCGATGTCTTGCTTGGGGGGCGGCGGGGCACTGCGGCGATGCGGATCGAGGGCAGGCCCTACACCACCATCGAGCGGGTGCTGGTTCAGCGGATGGTCGAAGTGGTTCTGGCCGACTGCCAGGCCGCCTTCGAACCTTTGACCCGCGTGACCCTCAATCTGGACCGCCTGGAGACGAATCCGCGCTTCGCCGCCATTGCACGTCCCGCCAACGCCGCCATCCTAGTGAAGCTGCGAATCGATATGGAGGATCGTGGGGGGCGGGTGGAGCTATTGTTGCCGTATTCGACGCTGGAGCCGATCCGCAAACTGCTGCTGCAGCAGTTCATGGGTGAGAAGTTCGGCCGCGACAACATTTGGGAGAGCCATCTGGCCACGGAGCTCTGGAGCAGTCAGCTCGAAGTGCGCGCAGTATTGGACGAACAGCAGATCAACCTCAAACGGGTGCTAGAGTTGAAGGTGGGCGACACCTTGATGTTCAACGCCACCACTGACACGCCTATTCAGCTTCGCGCCGGGGCCGTCCAGCTCACCCATGGCCGCATGGGGCGGCGCAATCAGAACATCGCGGTGCGGGTCGAAGCCCCTCTGGGTCCGCACGCCCGCCGCGCCATTACCATAAGGCGCGCCAAATGAGCCCCGTCGTACTGGCCCTCGACCTGCTGCTCGTCTCCCTGCTGATCTTGACGCTGATCCTGGGCTTGCGCCTGAACGGACGGCTAAAAGGATTAAAGCAGAGCCACGCCGGATTCGAGAAGGCGGTGGCGGAGCTGAATCAGGCCGCCGCTCGGGCGGAGGCCGGATTGGCGGCGCTGCGCGAGACCTCGGCGGAGGCTCATGATGCGCTGTTGGCGAGGATCGACACAGCCCGGGCGCTGACCACCCGTCTTGAACGCGCCAACTTCCAAGCGGAAAGGGCCGCCGAAGCCGTCACAAAGGCGAAGGCCGACCTGCCGAGCTTGGCGGAGTCCCGCGCCGAGGCCGCTGCATCGAGGCCCCAGGCGTCCGACGATCTGGCTATGGCCAGCGCCCACCTGCCCAGCGCTTTGGCCACGATCGCGGCTCTGGTGGGCGACGCGCCCAGAACCGACCGGGCAAGAGGCGACGCACGGCCAGCCACGCTTGCAAGACCGGGCGCCCCGGACGACGGCAAGCCGCCGACGGGCGCGGTCCGACGCAGCCGGTCCGCGTTCGACGAGGACCTGTTCGAAGGTGATTCGGTCGCCGGCGACCCCCGCGCGGATGCGGCTGCGCGTTTTTCCGGCCTTCGCGGCCGAGCCAAGGATGATCGCCGATGAAACCCATGCCCCGCCTACTGCCCCTTGTCGCCGTGGCCATCGGCGGCGTGCTCGCCATCAAGGCCCTGTCCGACATTCCGGCCGTCCCGCACCTGTTCGCCGCGTCGGGGGCGAGAGCGGAGGAGGCGCCGTCGCCCGCCAAGCGCCCGAGTCCTTTGCCGCCCGCAGCGGCGACGGCGCCCGTCCCCATCCACGCCTGCGCCCAAAGCCCGGCGGAGCTCGCCAGGGCCGCCGGTCTCTCGCCCGGCGAACTCCAGACTTTGCAGAACCTGGGCGCTCGCCGAGGCCAGATCGACGATCGGGAACGTCTATTGGACACCCAGCTCCAGCTGTTGGCCGCCGCGGAGACCAAGGTCGATTCCAAGATGAAGGCGCTCAATGGCGTCAAGGCGGAGATACAGGCCCTGCTCGGCCAGGCCGACCAGCAGCAGCAGGCGGAGATTGACCGCCTGGTGACGGTTTATGAAAAGATGAAGCCTGCCGACGCCGCCGCCGTATTCGCGACTCTGGACGATAAGGTCCGCATTCCGGTCGCAGCGAAAATGAAGGTCGCAGCCTTAGCTCAAATCTTGGCCAAGATGCCGACGACGGAAGCCAAGAAGGTGACCGAAAGCCTCGCCCACCGGTACTCCGCCGCCCAGACCCTGTCAGAGGCCGCCGAGGCCCCAGCCCCGCCGCCCGCCAAGGATTCAGCGCCGCCGCCGCCGGCAAAGCTCGCCGCGGCCAGCCCTCCCGACGGGGGACCTCCGGCCAAGGCCGATGACGGCGCCGCAGACGCGCCCAAGCCGCCGATCAAGATTCACATGACGGTGAAGAAGCCGGTGCGCCACAAACTGCTGTTGGCCCACGCCAAGCGCGACACCCCGACGCTTGCGGCGGCCAAGGCGATCGCCACGCCGCCTCATGGGCCGGCGGCCACCTCGCCCCAACAGACAGCCGCCGCGGCGAAGTCTGCGCCGGCGCCTAATCCCTCGCCCCGTACAGCCCCGGCGCCACCCGCTCCGCCGGTCGCTGGCGTTCCCACGATTGGCTGACTTTAAAAAGTCTGGAGCGCGTGTCGTCCGAAAAGGGCCTGCCCCGTTTCGGAAGGCGCTCTCGCCGCTCAGCACATCACCCGCCGTTAACCTCGACCTAAGGCGATCAAGCGAGGGTAGGGGATAAGCCAAGGGTCTGAAAGCCGACTCCTCGATGCGCCCCCAAACCGCGCTATGTCTGGTCTTGATCGCGAGCCTCTCGCTGGGTAGCGGAGCTGCGCCGGTCGCTCTGGCGGCGCCAGGCGGCCGGATCGAAATTTCGGTCGGACAGGCGGACGCATTTTCCCACCTTGTGTTTCGCGGCCTCGCCCCGCGCGCCGCCCGCCGCGAAGGGGCGGATTTGGTGCTCAGCTTCGGCGAAGCGGAGCCGCCGGATCTGGCGGAACTGAAGGCGGCGCCGCCAAAATTCGTGACCAAGGTGAGCGGCGCGCAAGGCGGCGGCGGCGTCGAAATCCGTTTCACCCTGGCGGAAGGAACCGACGTCAAGATTGGCCGCGCGGACGGCGCGACCTATGTCAACTTCTCCGCCGCGCCGCCCGCATCCAAGCCACCGGACCAGAAGCCCGAAGCGCGGCCTAACCCGGTCCCGCCCTCGGGTCAGGTCAAGATGCAGGCCGAGATGCAGGACGGCCGGCTATTGCTCCGCTTTCCTTGGCGGGCGCCCCTGGGCGCCGCCGTGTTCCGGCGCGGCGATGCGATCTGGCTGGTGTTCGACGCCAAGGCCAAGGTGGATTTGAGCGAGGCGCCTCATGGCCTGCCTCAGGCGAGCCGGATGGATCAGGCGCCAGACGAGGCGGCGACCGCCATCCGCATCACGGCGCCCCCGACGATCTTGCCTACGCTAACGGCCGACGGCGACGTTTGGACCCTGGCCTTGGGCCCGATCGCAGAGGGCCCGGCGCCGGCGCCGGTGGAGGTCAAGACCGACTTGAGCGCAAGCCCCATTTCGCTCACGGCTCAAATGGCTGGCGCGACCGGCGTCTTCTGGATCGCCGATCCCGCGGTCGGCGACCGGTTGGCCGTCGTCACGGCGCTTGGGCCGGCCAAAGGCGTCGCTTCCGCGCGGGACCTGGTGGACGGGATCGTCCTGGCCTCGGCCCAGGGCTTAGCGGTGGCGCCGAGGGTCGACGACCTCAAGGTCTCGACTGATGGAGACCTCATTCGGATCGGGCGACCCAAGGGCCTGGAGCTTTCGCCCGCCTCCAATCTTGGGCGCGGGAGCGCGCCTGCGGCGGCCGATCTGCCGGCGCGCACGTCGATGCCGGCCCTGATCGACTTCGACGCCTGGTCCAAGCTGGGGGCGGGCGGGTTTGTCGCGCGATACGATCAGTTGCAGGCCGGCGCCGCCGACGAGCTCGACAAGGGCAAGGGAGCGGGCGTCCAGGCTCGGCTCGGCCTCGCCCGCTTTCTTGTGGGGTCCGAACTGGCGTTCGAGGCCATCGGCGTCCTGAACAGCCTGGCGAAGTCCAATCCGCTGATGTTGCAGGACCCTGAATTCCGAGGGCTGCGCGGCGCGGCGCGGGCGATCGCCGGCCGGTATAAGGATGCCGAAGCCGACTTTTCCGCGCCTGCCGTCGCTCAGGATCCGGCGAGTGCGCTTTGGCGTAGCTATATCTCGAACAAGCTCGGCGACGTCGTAGGCGCCCGCCAACAGTTCGCCACGGGCCGCTCCGCCCTGTCGCTGTTCAACGCCAAATGGCGGGCCCGTTTCCTCTGCACAGATGCTGAGGCTTCAATCGCCGCGGGTGATCTGAGCGCTGCGCGCCTAGACCTCATGGACCTCTCGACGGACGGCCTCGATACTGTGGAGCGCCAGAAGGCGGATTTCGACCGGGCGAGGCTGCTGGAGGCCAGCGGTCAAGCCGCCCCTGCGCTGGCCCTCTATGAGCAGGTCTCCGGTAGCCCGTATGGGGGAATCGCCGCCCCGGCGATCTTACATGCGACCCAACTCCAGCTCAGTCTTGGCCGCCTGAAACCTGCGGACGCCGTGACGACCTTGGATTCGTTGCGGTTTCGCTGGCGCGGCGACGACACGGAACTCGAGACTGTTCGCGCGCTGGGCGCCATCTATCTAAGCTCAGGTCGCTATCGGGAGGCCATGGACGCCCTGCGCTCTGCAGCCCGCAGCCTGTCGGATCTCCCCGCCGCCGCCGCCGTCCAAGCTGATCTCGCCAAGGCCTTCCAAGATCTGTTCCTCCGCGGCGGCGCCGACGGTCTGCCGCCGATCCAAGCCTTGGGCCTCTTCCTCGACTATAAGGATCTCACCCCCATAGGGGCGGATGGCGACATGATGGTGCGCAAGCTGGCCCGCCGGCTGGTCGATGTCGATCTCCTCGACCAGGCCGCGCAGCTTCTAAAGTATCAGGCGGACAACCGGCTGGATGGCGTGGCGCGGGCCTCGGTCGATACCGACCTGGCCATGATTCAATTGATGAACCGCCAGCCCGAGGCGGCGCTTGATGCGATCAACGCCTCCCGAACCACCCTCTTGCCCAAGGATATGGCTGAGCGACGTCGCGTGCTGCAGGCCCGCGCCCTGGCCGGGCTGGGGCGCTTCGACGACGCCCTGGAGCTTTTGGACAAGGACAATTCGTCCGACGCCCTGGACGCGCGCGGCGAGATCGCCTGGCGGCAGCGTGACTGGCCCAAGGCCGGCGCGATTTTGGAGGGGCGTTTGGGCGAGCGATGGAAGTCGGCGGCGCCTTTGAGCGTCGAAGAACAGGCCGTGCTGCTCCGCGCGGGCATCGCCTACAGCTTGGCGGACGACAACGCCGCTTTGGGCCGCCTGCGGTCGCATTACGCGTCCCTGGCCGATGCCGCGCCTAATCCCAACGCTCTGAAGGTGGCGCTCGCTGGCGTCGCGGCCGGCCCCTACACGGCTACCGACTATGTGCGCGCGATCTCTGATTCCGACGCCTTCGCCGGTTGGGTGACGGCGATGAAGGCGCGCTACATGAAAGAGTCCCAGAAGGGCTGAGGACCGGCCGTCGGCGCTGTGTCGGCTACGACGAGGCGGCGGCCCCGGCGACCGCGCCCCAGATCACCGCAGCCCACCCCGCCAGCATTAGCACACCGCCGATCGGCGTGACGGCGCCAAGGATCTTCACCCCGCTGAAGCCCAGGGCGTACAGCGAAGCCCCAAATACCAGCGCGCCCATACCGAACAGCCATCCCGCCCAGGTCGCCGGCCCCGGCAATCCGCGCAGCACGCCATAGCAGGCCAACGCTGCGACGGCGTGGATCGCCTGATATTGGGCGCCGGTCTGAAGTAGGCTCTTGACGTGGGGGTCGCTGACGCCGTGGGCGCCGAAGGCGCCCGCCGCCACCGCCATGAAGCCATTAACGCCCGCCAAGGCGAGCCAAGCCCAAGCCGAACCCAACATCGTCGTATCCCTCAAAGCGCAACATGCGTCGCCTTATCGGCCAAGATGCTCCGTCAGCATAGGATACAACGACAGCACCAGCAGCAGCGCCATGCCGATGTTGAACGCGCGCATCGTTGCAGGCCGATTGAGCACCCGCTTTATGCCCACCCCGAACGCGGCCCAGGTGGAGACGCACGGCGCGTTGATCGCAGTCACCACAAGGGCGACCAGCGCGACGTTCAGATACAAGTGCTCCGGCGCCGCATAGGTGGTGACGGCGCCCAGCGCCATGGCCAGGGCCTTGGGATTGATCCATTGGAAAGCGGCGGCCTGCCAGAAGGTCAATGGGCTCTGTGGCGCGGTCTTAGCTCCGACGCCGTGAGACGTGGCGATTTTATAGGCCAGGTACAGCATGTAGGCCGCGCCCGCCCACCGAAGCACCTCATACAGCCAGGGCAGGGCGGCGACGATGCCCGCAAGCGCCAAGCCCACGATCAAGACCATCAAACCAAAGCCCAGGGCGACGCCGGCCATATGCGGCACGGTGCGGCGCAAACCGAAATTCGCGCCCGACGCCAACAGCATCATGTTGTTGGGTCCAGGCGTGATCGAGCACACGAAGGTGAAGGTCGCCAAGCCCAGGATCAGCGTTAAGGTCATGTCTTTGCCCCTTGTTACGCCGGCATAGGGGACAGCTCCCCCAACGCCGCTGTACATTTGTGAGACATTCCGTAGGATAATACCTGTGTCAAAAGGAATATTGTCATAATGACAATCTTGGCCGACCCGCCGTCGACTTGGCGACCCGTGCTGCCCGACAGCGACGCGCCCCTGCACCTCCGCTTGTCGGACGCTCTGGCGCGAGACATCAAAGCAGGAGTCCTGCCCACAGGCGCGCGCCTTCCGACCCATCGCGATCTCGCCTACGCCTTGAAGATCGGTGTAGGCACGGTGACGCGCGCCTATGCCGAGGTCGAGGCGCGAGGCCTGATTGCCGGGCAGGTCGGCCGGGGCAGCTTTGTGGCCGGTCAGCCCGCCCTTCCTCCGGCCGGGCCGATCGACCTAGCGCACAATCTCCCCCCGGGCGAACCGGTGGAACGGGCTGAGCGGCGGTTCAAGGAGGCCCTCGCGCGCGTCAGCCGGCGGCCCGATCTGTTCGAGAACCTGGGCTATGCGCCCCCGGCAGGCCTGGAGTCGCACCGCCGAGCCGGGGCCGCCTGGCTTTTGCGCACGAGCGGGTTTGAAACCCTCGACTGGCGCCGACTCCTGGTCTGTCCCGGCGCCCAGGTGGCGATGAACCTGACGCTGGCCCGGCTTTGCCGTCCCGGCGATACGCTGCTGGCGGAAGCCGGCTCCTACTTCGTCACGCGGACTCTCGCGGACTACGCCGGCTATCGGATGCGGGGCGTAGCGATGGATGGGGAGGGGCTGGACCCGCAAGCTCTGGAGCAGGCTGTGCGGAAGACCGGCGCGCGCGTGCTCTACACCATTCCGACTCTGCAAAATCCGACGGGTCGCAGCATGGGGCTGGCGCGGCGCGCGGAGATCGTGCGCATCGCCCGCGCCCACGATCTCTGGATTCTGGAGGATGACGTCTATGCAGCCTGCGTCGCAGAGCCTCAGCCGCCCCTGGCGGTGCTCGCTCCGGAGCGGACCTTCTACATAGGCGGCCTTTCCAAGATCCTGGCGCCAGGCCTTCGCACCAGCTACCTCGTGGCGCCCGATATCGCCGAGGCTGAGGCGCTGGCGCGGGGCGTGCGCGCCTCAACCTATTCGCCGCCAACCTTCGGCAGCCTGATCGCCACCCAGTGGATCGAGGACGGAACGGCCGACGCTTTGGCCCAAGAGACTCGCGCTGAAATCGATGCGCGCCGCAGGTTGGCCGCTAGCCTCTTAGGCGATGCGCTGGAGATGGGCGCCGGAGCCGCGCCCCACGTCTGGGCGCCGATGTCGGAGCTCGCCGCCGAACGGCTGGCGGGCCGCTGCCTGCGCGAGGGCGTTGAGGTGACGCCGCCATCCGCCCCGATCCTTGAGCCGTCGCTGATCTCCGGCGTGCGCCTGTGCCTGGGCGCCCCCAGAGACCGCGCGACGCTGGAACGCGCCCTGACCGTGGTGGCGAGCGCCTTGCGAAACGATGATGTGGGGGCGAGCGGGGTGCTTTAGGCGATGATCAGAGGCCTCAAGCCAGGACAGCCTGATCCATCCGAGCGGGTCCGCCCATAGCGGGGTCGCTGGTCAAAGGCGCGCCCGTCTCCAACCGTCCGGCCAACCGCCGCAGGTAACGCGGCGTGTCCGGAGAGGTGACAGACACATCATACCAACCCTGGGTCGCCGTCAGCGTCCACGCCCGAGCCGCCTGGCCCGAGGGCGCGAGCTGGGCCGACCAGAGCGCCAGCGCCTCGGCATAGGCGTCCGAGGCGACCTGTAGAGCGAGGGGGCGATCACCCGGGTTGCGGGCGTCGAGCGCCAGGATCGGGCCGCTGGCGTGGGTCATCGTCACCCGCGCCTCGCGCTCGGGCGCCTCGCCGGCCAGATGGCGGTGGAAGCCATTGGGCGCCAGCACCCAAAGATCATAGGCGCCGGCCGGCCAGAGGTCGGCCAGAGCCTTGCCCGGCTCGACCGTATAGCGCCGCGGAGCGCTGTGCAGGTTGCGGCGATCGTAGACGTGGAACACGGCCGCGACCGCGCCCAGGTTGACGAACCGCAGACCCATGCGGCCGCCCTCGGCCGCTTCCTCGACATTCAGCGCATAGGGCAGGGCGCGCGACGGGCGGACGCCGGTCGCCTGGACGGGAATAAGCGGGCTTGGCGGGGTTTGGGGTGTGGTGCGGCCGGGCAGGGCGGCGGCGCGCTTGGCTGTGGCGGCGGTCGGGGGAAGGGTTGCGACAAACGGCTCGGCGTTGGGCGATTTGAAGTCAAAGGCGCTGGTCAGGTCGCCGCAGACGGCGCGCCGCCACGACGATATATTGGGCTCCATCACCCCAAATCGCGCCTCCAGGAACCGAATGACGGAGGTGTGGTCGAAGACCTGGCTATCGACCCAGCCGCCGCGGCTCCACGGCGAAACGATGTACATGGGCACGCGGGGTCCAAGTCCATAAGGCCGCCCCACGAATTCCGGCAGGTCGACGTGGGCTTCGGTAGGGGCATGATGGAGATGGTATTCGCCGGCCGTATCGACGGTGGAGGCGCCGAGGTAGCGCGCCGGCTGGTCCGGGTCTCTGGATGGCGGCGCCGGCGGGGGGACATGGTCGAAGAAGCCGTCGTTCTCGTCGAACATGATCAGGAGGACCGTCTTGGCCCAGACCTCGGGCTTGGCCGTCAGGGCGTCGAGGACGCGGGCGGTATAGTCGGCGCCCTGGGCGGGACTGGACGGGCCTGGGTGTTCGGAGTCCTTGGCCGGGGCGACGATATAGGAGACGGCCGGAAGGGCGCCGGACAGCACGTCGGCCTTCAGCCCGTCCAGCGCGCGCGTGCTCAAACCGCGCTCCGCCAGGATTGGGTCGGAGCCGGCGACGCCGTCGTAACTGTCGCGGAAGCGTTGGAAGCCGGCCAGGGGGTTGTCGGTGAAGTTGTCGGCCATGTCCTGATAGACCTGCCAACTGATGCCCCCCGCCTGCAGTCGCTCCACATAGGTCGTCCAGCGATAGCCTTCCTTGGCGCCGCCGGCGCTGGCGAGACTGTCGTGGGAGTTGGAGAGCGACGGGCCGCCGAACTGGCCTGTCGGGTCGTTGGTCCCGCTCCACAGGAACAGACGATTGGTGTTGGTGCCCACATGCATGGCGCAATGATAGGCGTCGCAGATCGTAAAGGCGTTCGCCAACGCGTACTGGAACGGGATGTCCGCCTCAAAGTAATGGCCCATGGCATGGGCGGTCTTGTGGGTCGGCCACTGGTTGATCCGACCCTCGTTCCAGGCGGCCTGGGCGTCGGTCCAGTTGTGCGGCGTGCCCTCGACCCGCATCAGGTCGAAATCATCCACCGTGTTCAAGGGGAAGGGAGAGATCAGCGGCGGCGCGCTGAGCAGATGGTGGTTGATCTGGGTCCAGTTGGTCTTGGCGGTCAGGCCCGGCGCGTCGGGCACGGGGATGGCGAAGCGGTCGCCAAAGCCGCGCACCCCCGGCATGGCGCCAAAGTAGTGATCGAAGGAGCGGTTCTCCTGCATCAGGATCACCACGTGCTCGACGTCGCGGATCGTGCCCGTGCGCACATCGGCGTTGATCGCCGCTGCACGCGCGATCGCGGTGGGGAGGTTCAAGGCGGCCGTGGCGGCGAGGAGGAAGCGGCGGCGGTCGAGCTGAGTCATCTGAACAACTTAGCCAGCTTGCGTTTCATTGTCATGACGGCCTGCGATACGATATCGCCTTCAGCTCTGGAGTGGTCTTCACCCCCAGAGTTCCGCTGAGGGCGGTTCGATCATCGAGCCGACATAGGTCAGTCCGGGCGTTCGGTCGCGCGCCAGCAGCAATGGGCCGTCAAGATCGACGACGGCGGCGCCCTGGGCGATCAGAAGCGCCGGCGCCATGCCCAGGGACGTCGCCACCATGCAGCCGGCCATGATCTCTAGCCCTAAGCTTTGGGCCTCTCGCCTAAGGGCCAGGGCCTCGGTAAGGCCTCCCGACTTGTCGAGCTTGATATTGACCGCGCCATATCGGCGGGCGCAATCGGCCAGCTCTTGGCGCGTGTGCAGGCTTTCGTCGGCGCATAGGGGCACGGGGCTATCGTAGCCTTCCAGGTCGCCGTCCTCGCCAGCCTTCAGCGGTTGTTCGATCATCTGCACGCCGAGCTTTGCGAAGTCGGGCGCGAGGCGGCGCAGATCCTCGAAGCTCAGAGCCTCATTGGCGTCAACCACCAGCCGAGTCTTGGGCGCCGCGGCGCGGACGGCGGCGACGCAGCCGAGGTCGTCCGCGCCGCCGATCTTCAGCTTCAGTATTGGCCGTCCCGCGGCGGCGCGGGCCGCCGCGGCCATGGCGTCCGGCGCGCCGAGGCTCAAGGTGTAGCAGGTTTTCACCGGGTCGAGCCGCGCGAACCCCGCGCCTGCCCAGGCGCGGGCGCCTGATTGCTTGGCCTCCAAGTCCCATAGGGCGCAGTCCAGCGCATTGCGCGCCGCGCCCGGCGGAAGGAGGCCTTGCAAGGCCTCTCGGTCGAGGTCGCACTCCACCGCATCTCGGCACGCCTCAATCTCGTCCAGCACGCCCTCGACGGTCTCGCCATAGTGGCCGTAAGGCACAGCCTCGCCGCGGCCCAGATGGGGGCCGTCGCGAAGCTCCACCACCACCACGCGGGTCTCTGTCCTGGCGCCGCGGGCGATGACGAAGGCTGTCGCCAGCGGCCAGCGCTCCTCGCGCGCCATCATCAGGGGCATGGGTTTGGCGCCTCTCTCTGTCGCGGATTTAGTGCAGGTCGCCGACAGCGGCGTCGAGCAGCAGATAGGCGCGACCGGGATCGCAGCCGAGAAGGGTATTCACGACCGAGGGGTCCTTCTCGATGGAGCCCTGTAGGAGATCGAAATAGCGGCGCAGATACCGATCTGCCTGATCTTTCAAGACCTTGTCGGTCAAGACGCGGCGGGATAGACGCCGCACCGCCGCCGGCGCGAGCCGCCGCACGGTGTCGCGAATGGCGCCCGGTCCCATGCTCACGGCGGCGGCGGAAATCTCGTCAAGCCGGTTGCGCGGCAACAGGGCGACGGCGTCGACGCCGAGCGCGCTGATCTCTTCGATCATCAGCCCAGCGAGAGCGTCGTCGGTCGCGGGTGTTTCGTCAATCGACGACAGAAGGTCCCGCCACGTCCATTCGTCGAGGTCCGAGTCCATGGCGCGCGACGCTGACCGCTCTGGACCCAAGGCGGCGGCCCGCTCCGAGAACATCCGCGGCGTCGCAGGATCGCGTTGGCGGCCCTGCAGGGGATCGAACACCGACTTCAAGGCCGCATCCGCGTCCGTCGGCGTGAGGCGCAGGCGCCGTCGAAGGTTCAAATCGGCGGGGTTCGACGTCTGGGCGTCGCCGCCGCTGTTGCGAAATGCGGCGATCTCATTGTCTTCAGCCTCTTCGGCGGCCAGGGCGCGCCGCAGCGCCTCCAGGTCGGCGGGGTCCGAGCGGGGGATCGGTGCGGCCGGCATGGGCGCCCTCGGCGGCGCTACGGCTTGCGGCCTAGGCTCGGCAGGCTGGCCCAAAGGCTCTCCCGCCTGGCTGGCTGGCGTCTGGCCCGCCGTCATTTGACCTGCCGTTGTTTGGGCGCCGTAGCTTTTCAGAGCTTCATAGCTCTTGCGCACCCGCGCCTGGAAGGAGTCGTCAACCGCTTTGGTCTCCAGCGACAGCTTGCGCACGGCGGCGGCGAGATCGGCCGCGGCGCGCTCCACGGCGACCCGAACGGCGTCCGCCTGGGTGCGGGCGTCTTCCGGAAGTTTGGAAATTCGCGCATCGACCTCGGCCAGGGCTTGGCTCAGGTCCTCAAGCGCCGAGCGGCTGGCGGCGACCCCGACCTCAATGCGGGCGGCCGATCGCACGCCGGCGTCCTCCACCAGGGCCGCGGACTGTTCGATCAGGCGGCGCGCATCCGAGATGCGGCCCTCGAAAGCCTGGTTCGCACGTTGGCCGGCGTCGAAGGCGAGCTGGCCCAGCTGCTCGACCTGAAACTTGGCGGTCTCGACATGGCTGATGGCGGCGTCCTGGGCGGAGCGGGCCTGTTCGGCGACGGCGGCGTAGGTCTCGGCGGCGTTTTCGCTGAGCGCCGCGCGCTCGGTTTCGGCCGCCTCCACCAAGTCGCGCATCTGGTTGGCGACCGCTGTGATCAGCTCGCGAAGGGCGTCGGCGCCCTCGTCGGACGATTGGGCGATGTCGGCGGCGCCACGGCGAGCGTCGGCGATGGTGTCGATCAGTTGGGCGCGGCGCGTTTCCAGTCGGGCGGCGATCTCGTCCTGATCCTCGTTACAGCGCTCGACGAGCGCGCTCAGCCCCTCGCGCTGCTCCCCTAAGCGGGAGTCCAGCATGCGCAGGCGTTCGGCCAGCGCCGCCCCGGTCGAATCGAGCATCTGGGTCTGTTGGGCCAGGCGATCACTGGCGCTCTCGGCCGCGGAGCCGGCGAGCGCCGTCGCCGCCGTCAAATCCGCCGCGCGCGCAACCAGCGTCGCCTCGGCTTCCTGGAGCTGACTGCGCGCCAGGTCGGAGGCGTCGGCGACAAGCTGAGTCTGCTGGCTGACGGCGGCCGCGATGTCTTCGGCGTTGTGGCGCAGCTCCCGCGACAGTTGGGAGATTTCATCGCGCTCATTGGCCAGGGTCTCGCCAACGATGCGGGCGGTCCGCTGGGCGTCGCCGGCCGCCTCGGTCAAGCGATCGGTTTCCTGGGTCAAGGCGTCGCGGAGCACGGAAATCTCGTCAAGCGCCGCACGGGTGGCCTCGGCGGCGCGGTCCATCTCGCGGCGGACGGCATCGAGCACGCTGGTGGTCTCCGAGGCGGCCTGGGCGGCCGGCAGCACCATGTCTTCGGCCAGGCGCCTGGCCGTGCGCGCCTCGACCGCCATCCACGCCCCCTGACGGATCGCAAAGGCGGCCAGAATCATGAAGGCGGCGGGCAGGACCGTCAGGACCGCCAAAAGGGTCGACTGGAAGGGTACATAGGTCAGGGGCGCCACGCCCTTCTGAAAGGCGAGCATGAAGGCGATGAAGCTGCCGCTCCACAACACGGCCCCCATGCCGGCGGCCAGATAGGCGTAGCGTGCGGCCCCAAGCTCCGGCTTGGGCGGACGATATCGCAAGCCCAGCTCTACCTCCCCTAAGCGTCGATCAAGCTTGATCGCCTGAGCTTGGCCCTTGACGCCCAGCGGTTCGACGGCGGCCTTCTGCGGCTTGGCCTTGCGCTTGTTGTCGTCAATGGCCGCTTTGTCGCTTGAGGCTTGGCGTAGCGGGGGGCGATCAAAGTCCTCGCCCTCAGGGCTGACGGCCAGGTCTGGGGCGCTGACATCGAGCTCCGGCGCGCCAACGACCTGTTCGAAGGGCGAATAAACCTCCGGCTCCCGCGGGGCCTGCGACGGCGCAGCCTCCATCGGCTCGGCGCTCTCTACGGACTCCAAATCCGCCGCGCCCAAGGCCCATTCGCCATCGGCGAGGCCCGTCGGCCAAGTCGTCGACGCCGTCCTGTGCGCCTCCAGCGCGGTCTCCGGAGGCGGCGGCGCGTTCAGCTCCGATCCCGCGACCAACGACGGGGCCGCGAGAGGATGGCTCAAGCCCGGCGTCGAGGCGGCCTGCTCCACCGACGCCAGATTGAGCGGCTGGGCTGGGCGTTTCCGGAGTCTCATGCGCGGTCGGAACCCCGGGCGGAAGCATGGGTCGCGCAAAGCCCCGCCCAAGCTTCGCGTCCAGGGGGAAAAACCTACAGACGACGGAACGTCGCGCAAAGAGGCGAATCGCCACGAGGAGCGCTTCGCCCCCGCTTTATTGCAAACAATAACACGCCGACGCGCTTCCTCGCACACCGCCTAGACACGCGCCGCCTCGACACTGGCGTAGGGGGCGCCTTAAGAGAGCAGCGGCCGTTCAGGGCTGCTCTGGCGGGCGGGAGGCGCTTTGCAGATCGTTGTGACCGGCGCGGCCGGCTTCATCGGCTTCCACCTCGCCAAAAGGCTGTTGGCGCGTGGCGACCACGTTATCGGCGTGGATGAGCTCAACGCCTACTACGATCCGGCGCTGAAGGCGGCGCGGGTCGACCACCTGTGCGCCGACCCGGCCTTTCGACTGGCGCGACTGGATATCGCCAACGCCCCGGCGCTCAGAAGCCTTTTGCAAGACACCGGCCCCTGCGCCGTGGTCCACCTCGCCGCCCAGGCGGGGGTGCGCCATTCGTTGGATCATCCGTTCGAATACGCGCGTTGCAACCTGGCCGGCCATCTGTCGGTGCTGGAGGCTTGCCGCCATGCGCGGGGCGTGAGCCATCTCGTCTACGCGTCTTCCAGTTCTGTCTATGGCGAGCGGGCGGGCGACGGCGGGTTTCGTGAGGAAGATGCGGCTAACGAGCCGGTCTCGCTCTACGCCGCCACTAAGCGGGGGGGCGAGCTGATGAGCGGCGCCTACAGCAAGCTCTACGGTCTACCCCAGACGGGTCTGCGATTCTTCACCGTCTATGGACCCTGGGGCCGCCCTGACATGGCCTATTTCCGCTTCGCGCGCCAAATCCTCGCCGGCGAGCCGATCGAGATCTATGGCCAAGGCCTTATGGCGCGCGACTTCACCTATATCGACGACATCATCGACGGCCTGTTGGGCGTGCTGGACCATCCGGCGGCCGCAGGCGAGCATCGCCTGTTCAACATCGGCGCCGGCCGTCCGATCGGCCTGATGCGCATGATCGAACTCCTGGAGCAGGCGCTGGGCCGCGAGGCGGTGAAACACTTTCGCCCCATGCAGCCCGGCGACGTCGCCATCACCCACGCCGACATCAGCCGCCTCGCCGCCCTGACAGGCTATGCGCCCCAAACGCCGCTGGAGGTGGGGTTGCCGAGATTTACCGCCTGGTATCAAGCGTTTTACGAGACGCAAGCGGCCGGCGCCTTGTCAGAGGTTTGACGGCTCCAAACCAGGGCTCCGAACTCGGGTTAACAGAGGGCGCAAGCCCTTTCTCCTCCCTTGCGAAGCGGGGGAGGGGGACCACGTGAAACGTGTTGGAGGGGGCGCAGCCGGGGCTGAACGTATGCGCAATGCCCCCTCCGTCGGCGGAGTTTATCCT
>Ga0116226_10002272_pt1 | contig 16647 bp, 15 predicted proteins | sample S1TSphfallax_FD_89692 | JGI IMG/M metagenome (GOLD analysis project Ga0116226, IMG submission 89692) | Host-associated microbial communities from peat moss isolated from Minnesota, USA - S1T2_Fa - Sphagnum fallax MG | ecosystem: Host-associated > Plants > Peat moss > Unclassified | place: USA... | reverse complement strand
CCTTAGATCAATTTCTACTCCTTTTTTTGGGGGCAAGGATGTGAAAAATGACACCTCATTGAATCAATTCAATGAACTTGTAATCGTGATTTAAGTGGTATCCAAATGCAAGTGGTTAGTCCCTTGCCACAAGCCATAATTGAATTTAAGACACTACCCATACTTTCAACATTTTCCATTATTAAGATATGAAGGCTCAAACTTTCAATGGTATAAGCAAATCATGTATGAAGTTTTTATTCATTCTTTTAATAGGAAGAAAATAAATAGTTTACATACTTGAAACAAATGATCAAAGGAGTAAATCTCACAAGAAGTTAATCACGTGTTTTGATATCCACGTAAGCTTAAGATGGGTGAACAACTATGAAATATTGTTTTTTTATATAGTGAATTTTCATCACTTGGCACTTTTTTAAAACTAAAAAGAAAAAAATCACATCCTTGTTAAATTTACCTCCTAAAGAACCTTTAGTGTAAAAGTCAATAAAAGGTAACCACTTGAACACTAATGTCAACTTTAATCAGTGTTGTAAATTGTGTACACCCACATAAAGGTGCACTTATCTACAACACATGTTGATTACCTTGATGAAACCATAGGTTTATTATACTTTGCATGTCTCTTATGAGAATTCATGGTCCAAATTAAACATATTGTCTATCCCTATGGTGATTTAAATTTTGAATGTTCATAGTACATGATAGTTGTTTACAATATTTTTTCAGTTCAATGGAATGTTTTATACAAAGTCAATTGATTATTTGTTAATCTAAAAATTCCATATTGTTCGATAAGAAAACCATCTAAAATATTATCCTTGAAATTATATCTTGCCAGTTGGACCACCCTACCAAATTGAGTTTCCCCAAGTTGAACAATTCAACAATTAATGATGGTAATTCCTTTAATCCGTAACATTTTGAAAAATTGAACTTTTCCAAATTCATCAATTAGCCAATAGAAGAATGTAACTCTTTTAGCATGTAGCATTTTGACAAATTGAAAATTCGAAGAGAATTCAATTCACAATTCGATATGGGTGAATCGACCAATTTAAAACACCTTAACAAATCAAATTCTTTGAAGGAGACTCAATACAATACAATTTGATAGATTGAAAATCTAAAGTGTGCATACTAGGCCAATAGATGTAGGTAGGTTTTGAAACCTAATGCACCCATGTAAATTGAATTTTTTAAGAACAATCAATTACTCACTAGATTTAGGTAGTTCTTGCAACCTAGAACAACCATACATGTCCAATTCTTGGAGCATATTCAATTGTCCAATAGTTACAATTAGCAATTCATTTAACCCAAAGCATGCAAACAAGTATAAACATTGAAGAACATTCAATTTGCCCATTGGATCATTTGGCCATTCACGTAATGTACAACAATATGATAAATTGAGCTCTTTCAATGAGTCCAAATGACAAATGGGTATGGTTAGTTCTTGCAATTTAAAGCACCCTAACAAATTAAGTTCTTGGAGGTCAGATAATAAACCAATGGATGTAGGTATTGGTAGCAATTCAACACATCCTAACACATCCAACTTTTGAAAAACAATCAAATGTTCAATAGATATAAGTAGTTCTTGTAATTGTGAACACCTTAACAAATTGAATTATTGAAGAGTAATTAGTTGTCCAATAGACATAGGTAGTTTTTGTAATTTGGAACATCTAGACAAATTGAATTTTTGAAAGGCAATCAATTATTGAATAGATGTAAGTAGTTCAAGTAAGTTGGAACATTTTGATAAATAAAACTTTTGAAGGGCAAGTAGTTGTCCAATAGATATAGGAAGTTCATGTAATGCAGAATACCTTGATAGATTGAAATTTTGAATATTGATTAATTCGTCAATTGATGTAGGTAGCTCTTGGATTTTAAAAAAAATTGACAAATCAAACTTTTGGAAAGCATGTAAATTACCAATAGTAGTAGGTAATTCTTGTAACCCTTTACACCATGATTTGTTCCAATATTCAAAAACATTTAATTGGCCAATAGAAATAGGTAGTTCTTGCAATTTTGAACATTTTGATTAATAGAGCTCACAAAGAGCACTCAATGAGCCAATTGAAGTTGGTAGTTACTATACATTCAAACAACCTAACAAATCAAATTTGTGAAGATTACTCATTTCACCAATTGATGTTAGTAAGTTTTGTACTTTCACACAATCTTTTGTTGAAAGGTGTTGGAGGGTTAGCATCCCCCCAATTCCATTAAACAAACTCTCCAACTTTGAACAACCAAATAAATCAAATTCTTGCAATTGAACCAATTTGCTTCCAATGAAGTTTGGAAGTTGTTCCAAATATTGGCATCTAGCCAAATCAAGTGCATGCAAATGTGAATAATTTACCAAGTCATTAGGGAGCTTTTGAATATTTGATGCTTGTAAAGAAATCCATTTCAATCTATTGAAACATTTTTTTCAAATGCAATTTCTCACAACATTTGATGAAGTCTTTTTCATGTCAAGCAATCTCAAATTTGGAAACTTCATATTATTTATGTGCAATAATGAAAGTACTTCTTCAAACCCTAATAATGACATGCCCTCGAAAAAATTGATGTCGACCTATCACATCATAAAACGTTTAAGTCAATACGTGTCATGAATGAATGCAATAAATAATTATCATGCAATACATTATTAAACAAGATTATTGTCAAGTTTCTATTTGGATATCGAACATAAATTTACTATATAACATGGTGTGTATCATCTATAAATGAATAACAACCTCATTTTGATGTGAAAATAAATGGAGTTTTTTTGTAGGTCCCATGATCTATTTCGTTTTACACCCTAGGTGATTAATCGACTAACGTTTCATAATTGGTGATGCATGATTATAATCCCATTTTTTGTAATATTGATGAAACTTTTAGCCTCAAGGTCTAATAAATCATGTTGATCCCATATTCGTATAACAGTAGTGATTTTCAAACCTTTTTCAACAAAAAAATCGTCGCAAAAGAAGCAAGATATGTCCAAAAACATATCTTTTTCTTTCTTTGGTAAGTTGTCATACATAATTTGAAATGTAGAATTGGGACGATCTTCATTTGTTTTGAAAGTTGAAGACGTTTCATGAAGTTTGCTTAAAGCTTGTATCCAAATTTCGATATTTTGATGTTTCTTCAAAAAAATTCCCAAGACTTCAAGGCTCAAAGGTAACCCATCACAAGCTACCACCACTTTCTTGGAAATCACTTTAAAATCATATGGCACATAGCTTGCTAGTCCAAATGCATGGACATGAAAAGTTCTCTTACTTGCACATCATTGAGTAAAGGCATCTCCATTTTCTCGGCTTCACTTATATGGGCTTTCAAGATTTCCCAATTTCAACAATGCACAATTACTTTACTCTTGCTTTCAATTTTTGAAATAACTACAAAAACTTACAAAGCAACAAGGTTCATAATTTGCATGAACATCATCAATGACCACCAATGTTATTTTGGTGAACAAACATTGTCTAATAAGTTGAAAATCATCTTCATCCACATCTTCATCTTTGTGCAATTTCTTTCCACACAAATCATGTAAAAGTTGTTTCAAAACATCCTTTGCATTTCTTGATCCCACATTTTCCAAGAAGCTAGATTTTTCATATTGATTATGGATCGAATGAAATACCTTCTTGCTCAAAATGGTCTTTCCAATACCACCCATTCCAACCAAACCAATGATAGGCACCTTTTCCAACAACTTGATCACATTTTTAACATGTGAAGTCAAATCCACCTCAAAGGTTGGTAACACCGAAAGCAATGTCGATTTCTAGCAAACCAAATCATGAAATTTTTAAATTAAAATTAAACACCAAAACCGAAATTGGTATGTAAAACAAAAGTGATATTGAAACAGATGGGCATTATGTTTTTTTAAGCTGACTAGACCTTTACCAAACATAAACCTATTTAAAACAAAATGTTCACATAGTTTGGATGTTGTTATGAAGATGTTTTATTTAACACTTTTCTTCTTTGCAAATAAATAATGGAGAACATGAAACTTAAATTTCTTTTTACCTTAAAACATATTTGCAAACATCGCAATAATAAAAAATAAGAAGGGTGGTATTTGGTAAGTGGTTTGCATATTGTCAAATGATTAGGATCTTCAACTTTGTAGTTATTTTTAGATGAAAAATGTTTTGATGAAACAAAGGGCATGATAATCCCCTACACATGTGCCACGATCCATAATTAATTACATTTACACAAAATGATACACTTGGTTTGTCAACTAATCATGACCATACAAATAGATTTCATATTATATTATAGTATGATCACCCTAATTTTGAAGGTGGTTGAAACTCATAACATTTTTGCAAACATCAACATAACGACCAAATCATATTTTCATATGAAACATGTTTATAATATTAGAATACTTGTGTGTTAAGTATGGGTAATACTTAGCAAATGAGGTAATTGTTTTATGTCCTTTTTTACCACCAATTTTTCATTGTAATCATTTCAAAAGGATAACTATTATTCCTTGTTATTAGTTCTATCAACTGCTTTATTTCAAATATTTCATTTGGATTGAATTAAGAAAGCTAAAACACAATTTCCAACCCTTGGTTTAACCTATAGGGTAAAGCATAGTTAGGAGACTCACTTTTGACATTTTGAGGCTTTACATGTCACACAAACTAAAAAATTTATAGTTAAAATAATTATCAAACTAGTAATGTTATATTGTTCCTTATGTTTTTGATAAAAAAATTAGTATACCACCTTTTATATATGTTTAGACATGGGGTTAGTCCAAAAATTAATGTGCAAATTTGAAGATTTCAATGTGAAATGGACTATAAATCATAAAAATTGATGAAAATTCATGGCATTTTACAATTTTAAAACTCTTTTTTTTTTTTTTTGTTTTGAGAATGTTTCAATCCATTTTAATTTTAAAATTTTCATTAGATGACGATGTACTTTTTATTATTTTTTCACATTATTATAAAATATTTTATGAATCTACATTTTTATGCTACATGTGTGAGAAAATTAATGTTATCATTCAAATGTTCATTATGAATCCATTATTTTCTTAGAATTTAGCCATATTTTTAAATATGATTCTCATTAAATTTTATTACAACATGGATAATTTACATTTTAATAATGTCATTGTTGAATATGGTTTTACATTTTAATTTCATTTGTAATTTAGGAAAACTATAATTGTGATAGTCCAAATATTCCCTCTAATTGTACTTTCACATTTTACACATGATATAGGAATATTTCACTAGTTAGAAAATGTTTTATTAACAAGAAGACGAAATAATAAGATAAATGTTTTTGTGCAATTAGATGTTAAACTTACTTGTTTATCATTGATGGGTAGTCCTTCAAAAAATGCTAACATATTATAGACATTTTCATGAATAGAATGTGTAAAATTTGCATCAAGTTGTTCCATTTGTTGGTTGAATGAATTCAAGTTTTTTGACACACGTTCAATATTTTTATCGATTACATTGGTTTGAAGGCATTGTGAAGTAGAAAAACTTGAAAATTCTTATGAACCACCATCATGTGGTACACTATAAAACGCCATCCCTTCGACATTGTCCAAAAACGTTTTGCACATGCCTTGCACTTTCGCATCTAGTGAGTTCATCCCCCTTTGATACATGCATTTTGAAACTTCAACCACCAAGCTTTTGAGCATTAGACCTCCAAAACTATAACCAACCAATATAATTGAGGCCTCCCAAAGGTTGTCATAGCTACACATTCACAAAAAAAAACCATCATTAATCAACAATGAATCTATTTATCTACTTCAAGTTTTGACTATGTTTTCCATCACTTTACATACAAGCTTATCATGTTGTCACAAACAATAATCAAATGATTCTCAAACATGTCTAATGTTAATGTTCCAAATTCAAATAATTTGATAAATTTTTGAACTAGATTATTTTGAAATGTTAGGTTTTAAGAACCAACCAATTAAATAGGTGACAAAAGATGTGAAATTACTACCACTTAAACAATTAAAGCATGTAATATTAATAATTTAAGATACAAATAACAAGGTGGGAAAAATGGTCATAATGTATAAGCAATGCAAATGATCACTTAATTCATTCAAATCTAAATTTACATTTTAGAATGCAAAGAGTTTTTTCTAATTTATCATTTCTAAAAATATTAAACATTACTTTTGCAAACATATGATGAATTTGGAAATAACATACACCTTACCTTGACATCAATCTTTGAAGGATGTTTTTAGCAATGTACGTAAGATTAATGTGAAAAATAGTATCGCATGACATAGAAAGAATTTGAACATTTTCTCCTAAGTCTTCTGGCAACCGCTTTTCTCGCCAACAAACAAGCTCTTCATTTCCGTCAACCTAGGATTGTGATGTCCATGTTTCTTTCCAATTATCATCTTTCCTAGGGATGATGTTATGGAAAAAAATGATAGTCAAGTTGGGATTTATAGAGATGCACGTTGGATTGAAATGATGCACTGAAATGATCTACAAATATTGACCAAAAGGGCACAATAAAAACATTTTAGTCAATTTTGAGGTTAGAGGAATGATGAACTTGTGATTCATATTGTTGATGAATGGGTCTATATGTAAATGGACAAATCAAATTTCCTGTCAACCAACATAGGTTTGATGTAGAATGAAATTATAAATTTTTTTTTTTGATTCTAATGAATTAAAGTGTGAATAAACTATGTTATATAACATAAATGTTCAATGCACTTTTCTTACCATTTACTATTCACTTGTTGTGGGAATTCGACTTTTGTGTTCCATCCTCTTGGCCCCAATGTGAAGGCCTTCTTTACACAACCTTCTAAAGGAAAATGAAAATATGTGCTCTAAAGATGTTCATAAATTGATAATATACTATTTCAATCCAAAGCTATAAATTTGGCAATTTAAACATTTCCAAAAACTTGTTTGATCAAGTTTTCAATGGTTTTGCCAAACTCTTGCAACTCGGTACCCACCAATCACTTAAAGTTATCACATAAAAGGTAATTGTTTGACAAATGTCCAATTTGAAAAATTAGTGAGATAATTGATTTAAAAACTTAATCTACTAAAGAGGAATGTCTCTTCTTATAATCAAATTTGACAAAATTATGTAAACATGATCATTATATCTAAAAGGAGTTTTTTAATACAAGAGAAGGCTAACATCATCACTAATGTATTGTGCAAACTTCAAAATAGTAATGATATCACTTGAATGTAATTATAAACATGAGAAAATCAAGCTTGTGAACATGAATAACTGTACACAAGTATGCATAAGTAAACATGGATTATTTTAACAGCAAGATTTATTCTGATTTGTAACTATTGTAGGAAACAAAATTTATACCCACATAATTTTATAGTTGTCAATCCACATATTTAGAATAGTTTTAAAATATGACCTTTGAGGTGTGAAGTTTAAGCATTCATTAGTAGAAAACATCATATATATTGTTGATTATGCATGTTCATATATGATTTTGGTTGGTTTTATTAGACTTACAAGGGATCATTTATAACACCTTAGTCATTTACTTTTGTAACAATTATGAGAGACAATCCTTCTATTTAGGACTTCAAATTCAAATTCTTTCAAAAACAACCTTGAAGCCAAGTATAGACACAATGGAATGTTCAACTCAATCTCCCACATGTTTGAAAATAATTCCATTTTAAAATTCAACTAGAGGTTGGGCAAGCCGTTTTGAACCCAGGAACATAATATTGTATTGGGTTCAACTTTTTGCAATTTTAGTTTGTAAAACTCCAATTTTTGAATTCCTTTATTTTGAAATTGATATGAACATGCAAGAATTGTGAAACTCCTTATAAAAAAATATGCATCCACAAACTTGTTTCCATACAACATAGTGAACACCAATACAAAAACAAAAACTAGAAATTTTGAGAACAAACATGTTATAGACATAGATAAAAAATGACCCACAAACAAGAAAGCTTAAACTTTGGTTCACCTACTTGAAAAAACCATGATTGAAAACGTTCAATACTAGTTGCACGCATGTTTGCACTTGTAGAGGTTTCCTTTATTTGTTCCTTTGGTGAAAGACAAAAGGTGGAGAGGCTTCTGAAACAATTCTGAAGGTAAAACACAAGTTGTTAAGTCCAAAGATATGAGAAAGAAATAGGGCCTCACATAACCTCACCATTTTTCAAAGAAAGGGTCGTGTTGATCAACTTGAAATTAAGTGGGTGGATGGCGCTATAGGCTATGTACCTATGAACACAATGATTTTCATTATTGGAGTCAAATCCCAAGTGTTGGATTTGTAACCCTACATCATCAGGCCATAGTGAACCAACAGCCACCAATGCACCAATTGGTTGTTCTGTCCACTAGACAAGCTATGTTTTTTCATTCGGCGTCAAATGGGGTTCATCATAATCCATTTCTTTTCGTTGTTAACCACTATATTTTTTTGTGGTTTTTTCTTGGTTGTTTTTTCCTCGGACTTGACTTCACATGTAGCTACCCTACTCACCTTCCTACCCTCATAAGTATTGTACCAACCTTGGTACCTTACTAATTATCCCCTATTGAAATAACTACTTTAATAACTAGTTATCTTACTAACTTAACTACTATATTTAACTACCTACCTTACTAGCCTAACTACCTTGTTAACCACATACCCACAAATTTAACTTCCCTATTGACCTAACAATTGTGTTAACTACCTATCCTACTGACCTAACTAAATTACTATTTAGCAACCTTATATACACAACCACCCTATTGACATAAATACTCTACAAACTTAGTCACCTTGATAAGGTAACTTGTTTTTTACATATTAACTTGCCTATCTACCTAATTACCTTACTAGTGTAATTTTCTTCCTACCTATTAACTTGCTTACCTACATGCCTACCTTGTTCCAAGAACTTCCTTTCTATTTACTAACTTGCCTACTAACCCAACTACCTACCTATGCACCCACCTTCCTACCTACCACTATGTTCACCTACCTACCTATGTTTTTTACATAGTCAAATACCTAACTAATTACCATAATACTTTTCCCACCCTCCAGCCCCCCAATCCTACCTATCAATTTATTAAGGTTCACTTTAGTTCATGGATGATGAACATAGGTCCCCATATGTAGGTATTACAAACAATTTATAGTGGAAACAATGCAATAATTATAACCATTTTTGTTTAGTTAATGCATATTTTATTAAATTTTGTTTACCTAATTTATTTATGGAATGGACATTACAATACATTTTTTCATGTAATTATTATAAGTATGTACTGTTGGATTATGGTTTAGGTTTAAGGTTAATTAGGACAGATAAATTAATTAACAAGTTTTTCACAAATCTATAATAATTAACTTAAACTAGGCTAAATTAGGGGGGGGGGATTTAGGGTTTAGACATATGTGAAGTAATACAATTTCATTTTGTATCTTTTTCAAAGAGAGTGGAAAAAATTAGTTGGCAAAGATCACACAAAGGTAAGAGACATCTTTTTCTTTTGGTTTTCTAGAAAATTTATTTGATTTTTTTTAAATTAAGGTTTTTTTTCGATTGGTAAATCTTTATAGTTTAAAAGCTTTAAAATATAGCACCAATTCAGGATGAGGTCATTCAAGCCATTTTGGGGATGAACCAAAAACACATCCTTTTCCCCTACCCAGGGATTTTTCAACCCCCTTATCTTTGCCCCAAAATTTTCCCCTCCTACCTCCCTCACCTCATTTCCCGTCCATTCCATCTCCAAAGCTCGAGAGAGCTCTTGAGCTTGAGTAGCACATAACTTCGAAGAGACGTAGACACAAGGCTTGAAGAAGGTGGAGAGTTCAATGTTGAAGGAATGTGGAAAAGAAAAGGCAAGAGGAGCGCTTCATCCCAAATGTAGAATCAAGAGAAGAAAGGTAAGCTCCCTCCCTTCTCTGCATTTTTTTTTCTTTTCTATGGTTTTTTTTTTCTTTGTGTGTGTGTTTTTTTTTTGGTTGAGAAGAAAAAGATGCCAAGAGAAAGCACTTGAAACAAAAGGGTAGAAGTAGGAGGGTAGAAGTAGGAGCCAAAAATGAGAGGGCAAAGTGGGAGCTTAAAGGTAAGCTCCTTTCCTTCTTTGAATTTTTTTTTGTTCTATGGTTTTTTTTTCTTTTGCTTGAAAAGAAGACGATGCTAGGAGAAAGCACTTGAAACGGAAGTGCAAAAGTGAGAAGGTAGAAGCGGGAGCCAAAAGTGAAAGGGCAAAGCAAGAGTTTGAAGGTAAGCTCCTTCCCTTATCTGCATATTTTTTCTTCTCTATGGTTTTTTTTCTTTGTGTTTTTTCTTTTCTTCTACTTGAGAAGAAGAAGCTGTCAAGAAAAAACACTTGAAATGGAAGTGCAAAAGTGGGAGGGCAAAAAATGAGCCAAAAGTGAAAAGGCAGGGTGGGAGCTTGAAGGTAAGCTGCCTCCTTTCTCTTGGTTTCTTTTTGTTGTTTTCTTGTGTGTTTTGTTTTCTGTGTGTTTGAGAAGAAGAAAACAACGACACATTGCTATCGTCTTTTTCTATGGTGTTGTTGCAACAAAGAAGGCAATGGTAGCTTGTTACCATCGCCTTCTTCTTTAGTGGTGTTGAGGTGAAAACAACAACAACTTGTTGGCATTGCCTTGTTTTCTGTGTTAGAGAAGAAAAAGACGATAGCAATGCGATGTCATCTCTTCTGTGGTGCTGTTGTAATGAAGAAGGCGATGGCATCTCTTCTATGGTGGTGTTAAAATGAAAAAAACAACAACTTGTTATCGTTGCCTTTTTTTGTGTTAAAGAAGAAGAAGATGACGATAATGTGTTGTCATCTTCTTCTATGGTGTTGTTGGAACAAAAGAGGCGATGGCAATAAGTTATTGTCACCTTCTTCTCTATGTTTGAGAAAAAGAAAAAAAAAACAATGTCATGGCCTTCTTTTTTGTGTTTGAGAAAAAGATGGCGCGACAACGTGCCATTGTTTTCTTATGTGCCGTTGTTCTAGTGACACGTTCCCAACTCCTTGAGGGACTCAAATGTGAATCCTAAATAGAAAACAATGACAAAGCAAGGAGTCGAGGCACGCTCCCTAGCTCGCAGCACTTTGGAGGGGTAGAGGGGGGTGTTGGAGCTCTAGGATGGGACTAAGGCGGAATGGCAAGCTTCATTTATTCACATGGGCCTGCACAAAACCAACACAAGGTGGTTAGTGCATAGTTGGAGCACTTTTGGTGTTAGGACGGGCCATGAGCAATTCAGATTCACAAGACTCACCACAGCCCGGACTTGGGGGAAGCCACCACCTTCCCCCTTATAGTATACTTTGTGCCTCTCCACGAGACTCACATCCAAATGGCATTTTGTTTTAGGATTCCCAAGTGAGAGTCTTGAGATTGCCAAAGTTGGGACTCTCGCGACTTTGGGGACCCGTAACTTCGTGTGCAGACCTCAGATTGAGATGAAGTTTAAAGCAAAGTTGTAGCCTTCATCAAGAACTTTTCAATGGTATGTCGCACGCCACTTGTGCGCAAGTAAATTGAGTCGATTCCCAACTTTTAGTGGTTGGGAGTCAAACTGCCAATTTGATTCCTGACTTTTCTTTTGGCTATAATTTGTGTTTCAGATGTCCAAATGGGTGATGCGAACCCATTTTAGACATCTACATTTCAATATCTTAGCAATGATATAAATAATTCTTCAAATCACTGGGTTTTGACCCCTGCAACTGCTCTTTGAACATTCAGGAGTCCATTAGGACTCCAACTCCCAAAATGGGAGTTCCCTTGGGAGTATGAAGGCCTATTCCCTCACACTCTCTTGCACTCCTGGGAGCATGTGGCATGACTCTCGGGCTTCCCTTTTGGCCCGCAACCTTGTAACCCCTTGCCTTGGTCACAAGCCCAAGGCTAGGGTTGCGACATCCAGTGAAGAAAGTAGTGACAACTTGTTATCCTCACCTTATTCATTAGTGGTGTTAAGGTTTAATTTGGTGATTTTTGGGTGTTTATAGGGTTCATGCCATAACAAAGGAAAAGTTTGTTGTAAATGCAATTTAAATTGAGATGCAATGCTACCATCTTTACATTGTTCGTCATGCAACAAAGGCTATAAATGTAACATTTTCTTACCAAGCTAAACACAAGATTGTAAATAATGATATGGTTAAGGGATTGCATTTTATATAGTTAGCTAAGTTTTGTTTAGCCTTTTCATTTTTTAGACTACCCAATTTTTGAAATTTGGTCCTTTGATATAATATAAAAAAACCTTTTTTTTCATTATGTTCTTTAACATTTTTTGACCCACCCATTTTTTACATCTTTTATCAATATAATATTTTCCTTTACTTACACTTGTTCGATGGGTATATCGTTAATTATATATATGTTTTTTTTTTCATAATCTTCTTAGTACTTTAGATGTAAGAATCAAAACTTAAATATGCCCATATGAATATGTAACATTAATTTGTCTAGGGTTTACAAAGATCAAAATGAACATTGTGTAATACCTAAATCCTTTCTATTATAATTTCCATAAGGCCATTTCAAATATTCCATACCCACATATATGTTTCGTAAATAATTGTTGGTTTTTTTTACATCCATTGTAATACTTGCATATAGTTCTTCTAATAGATGCTGATTTTTTTATATCCATTGTAATACTCACATATAAATCTAGTAGTTGATTTTTTAAACATCCATTATAGGTCCATAAATAGTTGTTAATTTTTAACATCTTTTATCATACTTGCATATAGGTTTCCATTGCAATATTTGTGGGACTCATATGACAAAATAATTTAATCTAAGTATCAACAAATAATGTCATAATTAAGGAATTACTAAAAAAATATTTAAGATAATGTAAATGATTGATTATCATATTTTAAAAATCATTTATTTTAAATGTTAATTAACTATTTATATGGTTGAACCTTAATTATTCAGATAATTAAAATTTAGATATAATTATCAAATCAATAATTTGATATTTAATTTTTTTCTTAATTATATTTTTTTATGTTGATGAGTTATTTAAATCATTATTTTAGATAATTATTCATGATAATTAATTGTCATAAAATTATTTAAGTATATAAATAGACATATTTTGGGTACCCAAACCACTTATTTTGAAGTGACCTTACATGTGGGTATTGCATTTGTGGTTGATTATTCACCTAAGGTTGTCTAAAGCACCTATGGATTATTTCAAAATGAAATTACATGTAGGTATTGCATATTAACTTTGGTTTTCATTGAAAGGCCACCCAAACTACATACTGGTTATTTTGAAATGACCCTACATGTGGGTATTGCATTTAGGGTTGGGTCTACACTTCATGTTACCTAAATCACTTAAAGGTTATATCGAAACGAACTTGAATATGGGTATTACATTTAGGGAAACGCAAAAAATATATATTTCTTTTACCATTTGGTAATATATCCAAGTTAAGTTCTTTCACTTTAAAAAAATAAAAATAAAATGACATTGCATTGTTTTACATATGTTTAAACCCTAAAAATTTCGCCCAAAATGCACCTTATATCTATTTTAATTATTATAAACTTGTAAAAAATTGTTAATTAATTTATATGTCCTAAATTCTAAATTTAAACCATAATTCTAACATTAAATAATATAATTTATATCAAACCCTAACCCCATGTATCATCAATGTGACCAATTTTGCATTATGTTCATTTTTATATATGTTAAATCATACTATAAAGTGAATAAATAATTTTGAAAAGATGAATTTCATGATGTATTGGTAGGGAATCAAATATTTTAAAAATATTTTTATGTTTCATGGTTAATGAATTATCATAATATGATATGGGTATTGCATTTAAACAAAAGTGGGTTAAGAAATTTTTAACTTTAACAACTATGGAACATATAGAAACAAAGGAGATTCATAATTGTGTTATAGATCTAAACAAGTGATAAAATCAAAAACCAATACAATGAACAAAGTCTAGAGTATAAACCTTAAGCCTTGATATATATGAACCAAATTCTTAAACATTAAATCATAAGGCATAACCCTAAAAATCCAAATGATATTTTTCCATAAGTTTTATTACAACCCTAACCATATGAACCTTAACAAAAAAAATCCTAGTGATATATCCCCTAAACCCAAAAAACTAAACAAAATATACAAATTATATAATGCAAAACAATTTTTTAAAAAAAACATAGGAAAAAAATTTTAAACCAAAATTTAAAGCTTTTAAAGTACAAAAATTTACTAATCGAAAAAAAACCTTAATCTTATAAAACAATCAAATTAATTTTGTAAAAAACCAAAAGAAACTATATGTCTCTTACTTTTGTGTGATTTCTCCAAACTAAGTTTTTCCACTCTGTATTATTTTGCATATGTCTAAACCTTAAAGTTTAGCCAAATTTAGGTTAATTACTATAGATTTGTGAAAAACTTGCTAATTAATTTATGTGTCCCAACTTTAAACCTAATCCATAATCCAATAATACATACTTATAATAATTACATGAAAAAATGTATTATAATGTCCATTCCATAAATTAATTAAATAAACAAAATTCAGTAAAATATGCATTAACTAAACAAAAATGGTTATAATTATGGCATTGTTTTCCACTATAAATTGTTTATGATATCTACATATGAGGACCTATGTTCATCATCCATGAACTAGGGTGAACCTTTAATAAATTGATAAATAGGATTGGGGATTGCGAGGGTGGGAAAAGTGAGTAGGTAATTAGTTAGGTATTTGGCTATGTAAAAAAACATAGGTAGGTAAGTGAACATAATGGTAGGTAAGTAAGTATATAAGTAGGTACTTGGGTTAGTAGGCAAATTAATAAATAAAAGGGAAGTTCAAAGAACAAGGTAGATAAGTTACTAAAGTAAGTAGGTATATAGGTAGGTAATTGGGTTAGTAGGCAAGTTAGTAAGTAGAAAGGAAGTTGAAGGAGAAGGTAGATAGGTTATTGAAATAGGTAGGCATGTAAGTAGGCAAGCTAGTAGGTAGGAAAAAAATTACATTAACAAGGTAGCTAGGTAAATAAGCAAATTAGTACGTAGGAAACAAGTTACCTTATCAAGGTGACTAGGTTTGTAGAGTATTTATGTCAATAGGGTGATTGAGTATATAGGGTTGCTAAATAATAATGTAGCTAGGTCAATAGGTAGTTAGTATAATGATTAGGTCAGTAGGGTATGTAGTTAACAAGATAGCTAGGTTAGAAGGTAGGTAGTTAATATAGTATTTAGGTCAATATGATAAGTAGTCATTAAGGTGCTATGTCAATAGGGGATGATTAGTAAAGTACCAAGGTTGGTTCAATATTTATGATGAGGGCATGAAGGTGAACATGGTAGCTATGTGTGAGGTCAGATTCAAAAAAAAAAACAACAAAGAACAAACCGAAAAAAAACAGTACAGTGGTCAGAAGCGAAAAGAAATGGACTGTGATGAACCCGTATGAAAAAATGCAGGCCATCTAGTGGACAAAACAGCCAACTGGTGCATTGATGGTTGCTGGTTCACTCTGGCCCATCATCAAGGCCCGCAACTGGTCAAGCTCCCATTTTATACAATAAACAGTAGTTTAACAATTTGTCATGTTTGAAATTGGTACCAATCTGATCCTAACTTGTTCCGAGTGGTATCAAAGGATGGTGCTGAGTAAGATTGATTAGAGTAGTTGGTGGACCAAAGATTATATTTAATTTTCATTTTTGTGACAGGCTTCTTTTATTGGCCCATGGGACCCAATGGATTGGAAATGTTGGATGGTAGTCCTTCTTTAAAGGAAAGGCCATGCCCATCACCTAGAAATCAAGTGGATGGACTGTGCAAAAGAGCGTGTATCAATGCTTTTTGCTTTGCAATCTATCCCCAGAATTTTACTTTTTTTAAAACCCTAGCTACCAATACAAAGGGAAAAGATTGAATTTTTAGTTTAAAGTGGTCTAAGAGCAATAGAATTTTGTTTTGGGGGAGATTGTCGCCACATTTATGTCAACTGGCTGCAGTTTTAAGAGTTCCTTGAAATAATGTTGGCAACCTGGTGAAATCTGTCTGAGTCTCTTTAGGGTTGCTTGTCACTATGGCTCCATCAAGAAATTGATTAAAACATATTGGTGTGCAGGGTTTCTTTTAATCATTTAAAGATGTAGTCAAAGTGGCGATCGTCTAAAAAAATAATTTAGTCAAATTTGGTGACATAATAGATATGAAAACTGAAAAAAGCCAGAATCCTTCTATATTCTTGACTACCTTCTGGAAGTTATCATAATAATCTGGCAATTTAGAAATTTAAAATTTAAAATCTGACAAATTTGGGTCATTTTTATCCTGAAAAATCCTTTGGAATGAAATCATATTTATCAAGTCAAAAGTTGGCGAAAATTCACCATTGTAAGAAACACTGCTGGTGTGTATGTACAAGGCAGGGACCCATGCTTATTGAACTTTCGTAGTGCTATGATTAGAGATATCGGTAAAGTCAGGAAAGGATAGCACCATGGGCCCTGTACCCTGAGTTTGATCACACACGATGCAAAGAAAACCTGCAAAAAAGTACATTG
>Ga0116226_10002270_pt1 | contig 16647 bp, 8 predicted proteins | sample S1TSphfallax_FD_89692 | JGI IMG/M metagenome (GOLD analysis project Ga0116226, IMG submission 89692) | Host-associated microbial communities from peat moss isolated from Minnesota, USA - S1T2_Fa - Sphagnum fallax MG | ecosystem: Host-associated > Plants > Peat moss > Unclassified | place: USA... | reverse complement strand
TGTGTGTAACCAAGCTTGTGTGTTCCATAATACCAAGAAGAGTTTTTTACTCCAGTTGTTTGCACGATGAATCAAATGAGTGGAAATTGGTTCCTAGGAATTTGGACCTTGGATCCCATTTAAAGTGGGCCTAAATGTGTTAGAGAAATTGTTTACACTCAATTTAAATGTATAAAACCCAATTATAAACTTGTAAGTGTATAACAAGGGACATGTAAATGTAAAATAATGTAAGTTCATATTAGGCCTTGTGAAATAATAATAATATAAGGGCATCTCCAACGATCACATTAAACCCTACATTGATGGCACTTTCAAGTGGTGATCCAAAAAACTCTTGAAAATATTGCATCCCACTTTTGAGCCTCCACATCAAAACGAATGCTAGATTTTCAAAGCTTTTACACACATACTAGGACCACACACAAAGTTGTCAAGTCTATTTGATGGCATCAATAGTCACTAACAATGTGCCATGTGCAAAATATGGTGTTATCCACCATTGTCAAATTTTCAAAAACATTGAACAAGAAGATAGGGAAGACTTTTTGCACCAATGAAGAATGATAATCGTGTTGTTCCTTCCTACACATCTCACAAAACCCAATCATAAAGAACAGGGAAAAGAGCTCAATATTTTGGGATAGACTTTGTGATCACTACAACAAGCATCACTTGATAGCATGCACAAAAAGGATTACAAGGTCACTAGAAACAAAGTGGGGCACCATTAAGTACAACGTGTCAAATTTTTTGGGGAACTATGGAGTTGAACTCAAACATTGTGCAATTCTAGAACTAGTGAAGATGACACTTTACAAAAAAAAAAAAAAAATCTTTACAAAAATAAACATTCATGAACACAAAACTTCACATATGTACATTGTTAGTCCATTTTGAAGGATGTACCTTGTTGGGGTGATGTGTGTAAAGACACAAAAATAATTACACCCATGAAACAAAGTTTGATACTTCCCAATTTGAAATTTTTGGAATTAATTAAGGTAAACTAGAATTTGTGGACATTGGTCTTCCAACAACTACTTCAACAAAACGTCCAACAAGTTGCAAGGTGAATAAAGAGGTTGAAAATTTGTCAAAATTGAGAGATAGTGGCATTATCACAATCAAAAACAACAATAAACATGGATATTACCACTTTGAAAAAAAAACATCCTAGAAGATCAAAGTGCAATGGCACTTTTCACCTTGCATAAATATTCATAAATAATAACAGAGGCATAAGAATATTTTACACTTCAATGATATGAAAAACTCAATAAAATTTAATTTCAGTTAAATGTTATTCTTCAATCTTCATTGAATTTTTCAATTGCACAACATGTAACACCCAACGCACCTTCTTTAGTCAACATAAGTGATTTCTAGAAACAGACATTGATTACAAAGTTGTGAGTCTCAAGATATTATAAAACAAAATATTTTGCAATTAGAAATAAAGGTAGGCAAATAATAGAAATTACACCTTCATTGTATTTCATTATTGTTTTTCAGAGCCCACAAATGTTAAATGAGGTCATTATGTAATTTGTATGAACATCTAGATTTTCAATCTCTTTACTATCATGTGTATATTCATCAATCGTGAGGCCGCACTTGATGGGAATGGTAACAACATCAAAGAAAATTTCCAACTTTACATTTTCTTTGTCTTTTATAATCCAATGATGCTAGTGGGTGAGTAATGAGCAGTGAACAATGAGTGGGTTAACAAGCTCACAAGCAATTAAAAATCTTTATAACATATTCATGCCACATCATCAAATATTCACTCGCCATGTGGTTGTATTTTTTGTGATGTGGTAAAAGATTCCTTACCAACACAAAATATTTTGCCACGTGGACAAAGGTCTAGTTACTTTCGTTTGGAGGTATTTATATGTTTAAATGGTGGTTTTGAATTGTAACATTAACCTGGGGGTCTTTTGAAAATTGAAAATCACCTTATAAGCATTCACCATAATAGAAACGATTAACCCATCCAAAGATGATAAAAATATAGCATATTCCAAAAATGATATTTAGTACACCATGAAATTATTTTTTCCTACATCATCCCTGGAAGTTCTCCACCAACACTAACATGGCCAATCCTAGTTGTGCACACATATTAGACTATGAATAGTGAAAATGAGCTAGGCATTAGCCAAAAATTGACAAAAATCCAATTTTATTATAATATCATTAATTATCAAATGTTTTAACATGTGCCAATAGACGTTGAACCTTGTCCCAACTCCACATGGGATAATGAATGAACTTTTCAAAACTTCCCATAATACATTATGTTTAGTAGGATATGATATAGGTGTTTACATTGCACCCATGCCCCATGTCTACCCAAAGAAACTATTAATGTGACAATGAAATATATGCAATAGTTGTCACATGTTCAAAAAATTACAAGAACATGAATTAAACCAAGGACAAAATAAGAAAAAAAAATCACAAGAAATGTAAGCCTAAATCTAATTCAAGATTGGAAACATAAAGACACAAGGCAAGAACACGATATATGTTAAAAGATGATTCAATCAAAACTTGATGTTAATAACTTATGAAAATAAAGGTTATGATAGGAAAATGTACCCAAAACTGATGTTGAACAAACTAAAAGTAATGAGAGGTCCTACCTTTATTTATATCCCATTGGGGACCTAATTCAAAAAAGATTCTTGAAAAGATTCCTAACTAATAGTCAACTAAAAGTCAACTAAAACTTAACTAAGGGTTAACTCATATTATACCCCATTGAGGACCTAGCTCAAAAAAACCTCCATAAAAGCTTCCATGTGTGCACCAACTGAAAAAACTTCTTAATAAGCTCTATAACTAATAGTGAAATAAGAGTTAACTAAGAGTTAATGATAATGTAAACAATGATGTAGTCAATTATGTTGGTGCAAATGATGATGCAAGCGACAAGTGATGGCGATGTCCATCACAATAACAACACGGGTAATTTTCAATTGTCACATCAAAACACTTATGGCCAAAGAATATGTTGTAGATTTATCCATACCCAAAAGGTTGTACATCTACATGGGGCATAATAATAATAGGATTGAACAATTTTCTAGCCTCTTAGTTGTTGGTGTGTTGGTGTGTTGGTATGTTAATTTGAACATTAAAGGCATTTTCACCTTCTTGCCACAATGAGATGTGGGCCAATTGCTTCCATCCACTACATTTTATGTGCAAGTTGAAAGAATTTGGCAATTGCTTGAAATGGAGGGCTCAACTTTCAATAAACTCCGAAGGTTGTTCTTGTGTTTATAGTCAAACAAAAACCCAACCTCTTTGATAGATGATACCTCTTTTAAAATAAGGTTAGACACCATGTTGAACGCATACATTCGAAATTTGTGGCCTAGTAACAACATATTTTTGCACAAACCCACCCACACAACAGTTCAAGTCATCTGAACATAATTATGCTTATGGTGTTCAAAAGCCCCAAATCAAAATTGGACCCAAAAATTAGAATAACATAGTATTAGGGTCCTAAATGTCGTCTTCTATGTATTGATCTTTCCCATGCACTTGACACTTGTATTTTTTTGCAATGTAGAACATTACGTTGCAGAATTAGGAGGGCACCGATTAATATGCCAGAGGCTATCCCTATAAATAATCTGACAACCATTATCCCACCTTGAAAAAATATAGGATACATACTTTGTGGAACACTTGGTGACCCATGGATGTGCAAGTCATCAACAATGATAGGTTGAAATGCAGGAATGGCAATTGAGAAATTAACACGATCAAACATATGTGATTCATCATCTAAAAAACAAAACCTTTAATGGGGTCAACACAACAACCAAGAGATTTAAAAATGGGTGTCCCATTGTTCACAACTTTGAGCCTCATGAAAGGATTATATAGTTCAAATGGTTGCATAAATTTAAATCTTAAGTACCCCCAATATATTTCAAGGGAATTCAAATAGGGAAAAGGAAAAAGGGAAAAAAAACCCTCAAATTGATTTGAACCCACAATCAAGGTGCTACCCACATTTATTTTCATTTCAAAACTTGATAAGGCATTAGAAAATGTTATTTTGAACACAAAGAGGGGTGACTTAATGTGAAAGTAAAAAATAAGGTATTTAAAAAAATGGACAATTTTTTGTCTCAATTATATTGCCAATAGTTTAGTGGGTTGTTGTTAATTATATTGGGGTGACTTGACATACCAAAAGATGCACTCATGTGTTAGCTATCGATGGCATATATTGTTTTTCAAAATGGTGCATGTAACATAATACTTCGAAGGCTACAAATATGAATGTGTCATGTTGGACAAAATTTGTTGCACATACAATACCTATGAAATACCATGTAAAACTAATTGCATTTGTTCCATCTTTTGAAACTATGGTCTATTTTTGAACTTATATACATTTCCAAATTAAAGAAATTCTCCATCATTTTAGAATTGTGATACATAATAATCTCCACCCAAACAATTACAAAGACTATGAATGGATAATATTTTGTAGACACCCACAAAAATTGTCACCCAAATACCTATAGTTTGCATGCAAAATCTTGTCAAGCCTACATGTGTAAACAATTGGCCTACATCTTGTTGTGGCAAAAAGGTGACAAAACTTCAATGTTCAAATTAACACAACACACCAACAACTAGAAGGTCAATAAATATTTATCATAACGACTATTTTTCTCCATGTAGATGTCTAGCCACCAAGGTATGGATGAATCTACAACATACTCTTAGGCACAAATGTTATGATGTGACAATTGGAAATTACTTTAAGTTGCTCGTGCATATATTTTGTTATAATGTTAGTAGTTTCTTTGGGTGGGCATGGGGCATGGGTGCAATGTAAACACATGTATTATATCCTACAAAACATAATATATTGTGGGTGAACAAAAAGATTTATTCATTATCCCATGTGGATTTGGGACAAGCTATTAAGGTTCAACATCTATTGGCACAAGATAAAGCATGTGAAAACCAATAATGTAATAATAATTTATTGCATTTGCATCAATTTTTTGTGCATATCTCATTTACACTATTCAAAGGAATATATGTATAAAAATACAATTAACCATGCTAGAATTAATAGAAAAGTTTGAAGGATTATGTAAGAAAAACAAATTTAATTATTATGTGGTCAAGAGATTCAATTCAAGACTATGTTCTAGTTCTATCATTTTTGGAGGAGCTAGATTGTTTAAGTTGTGGTGAATGTTTCAAAGGTGGTGCATTTAGGTTCTACAACAAGATTTGTTGACATTTGGTGATTTGAAGTTCTTAAGTAGTTTCTTGAATAACCCCTTAAGTAACCTTTAAATAGCCCCCATGATAGTTCTTAAATAATGACCTAGGTAACCCTTAAATAGTCCATAGGTGGGTAGGTAGGTAACTCATAGGTAAAAGGATAGGTAAGCTTAACTTAATTAACCCCTTACTAGATAGGCCCTATCAAGTAGTTCTCAGTCTATGGCTATGAAGGTAGATCATAGTGTGGTCAGAAAGTGACTATGGTAATCAAATTGAGGGCTTTATCTTGTGTTTTGAGGACTAATCCTAATTTTGTTACACTATTATGGATAGTTCAAACATGAAGGATGCATGGGATAGTCAAAATTAAAGTTAAACTGAAACTAAAGATTAGTTTATGGATAATTTCATTGTGTGAATCTTTACTTTAGATTGGTCCTGATAAGTGCAATTTTTCTTTCAATAGTGAAAATGAGCATGTTGATGAACAATGCAAGAGGCATTAAATATTTGACATCCATTTGTGAGTTATTTTATTTCTGACCTTGTTGAATAGGAACTTTTTAGATGATCAATGTGCACATTTATTTTGCCAAGTGTCTATTATAAAGAAGGATTACCACTAGTACAAAGGGCCTAGTTTTTTAAACAATGTTTGGCATTGCTTGTATAGCTCACAATTATTATTTTGAATTATTGACAAAGGATGTACTTGTGTGTTGCAAGAGATCATTAGTGCCATTAATGTTCAAATTTTAGTGGTTTCACAAGTGGTGGTTAAAAAAACAAAACTCTGACATAAAGCTTGGAGTTTGAATTCTTGCCATTTGAAAATAGTTTTTATCTTTGGAAAATCAACAAATTGTTTGCAAAATTATGGATTATATTAGGATTTCTTTTCAAACTATCAAAATTTCCAGTATTTCAAATTGTGTTTTTGAGACTTGATGTCTTTCAATGTTAATTTCAATATATTGTGAAAAAATAAGTGGGAAATACTTTTCAAAGTTAATTAAATTAAAATAGGGTTCACAACCCTCAACCTTGAATTTCTGAAATTTCAACAATTTAAGAACAAATCTAAGGGAATTAAAAACTAGCACATAATTGTGTTAACACAACATAGAAGTTGAGAGTGCAATATTGAAGTTTTTGGTTGCAATGGCTTGAAAAAATAATTATTTTCCTATTGGTGTTTTTGGGTATTTGGCTAGGAAAAATCATTGAAGTGCTTCTCAATATTAAAAACACATACCTTGTAATATAACCACTTAGGACCAAAGATTTCCACAAAGGAAAAAAAAATTGGAAAATTTGCCAAACTAAAATCTAACTTATTTGGCATTCATGTAATCACTCAGAAAACAAGTGTTGAAAAAAACGAACCCTGTTGGAATGAGGTTTCTTAGTGGATAACCTAAGTAGACACTTAGAGACCAAAGAATACTTATTAGTTGAATATTTAAAAGCAACCCAAAAAATGGGGGCATTTTACCATGGTACAAACCTAAGTGCGGGTTCAACCAAGGCCAAGAAGGCACCCTATGATAGAGTGTAGTCTAGACTCTACTATTTTGTAAGCTTTTTAAGTGTAGGGTAAATTCCAAAGAGTGGGTCGTTCCCAAAATGAATGCCTTGAGGTGGATGAAGAATGGAATGCTCCGAAAGCAGTCACCCCTCAACTCAACCTCAAATAGGCCCTTATATAGAGAGCACTGTACTCCCCAGCCATTAACCAACATAGCTTAAAGCACGGGCATACAATTATATTTAAAATTCTATTCCCATGATAACTGGTGGGTATCAGCTAGGTATAAAAGAATTCTAACCAAAGCAAGCATTTCACTTTTTTAAATAACTAAGGAGGAATTCCGTTGGATACAGTGACCTCTAAATACATTAAAAAAATTCTATAGGTGTTTTACGAGAGGCTACGCATTAGGGGTAAAATGAGCCCATGGGTGCCTTAATCCACATAAAAGGTTTTCTTTTTGACAGATTCTATTACAGATAATACAGTTTAGTTTATTCTCTTACATACAAAACCTGTCTCATAATTAGCACTTTTTTAGTAGCGGCTAAAAATTTCAATCTATGATGCTTGAAAAGTGGCAGAATTTGTCCTCAAAATTTGTTATGTATCAATGAATGGGTACACTAGATATTGTTGGAAATGAAGTTTCAAGTGCAAAAAAACCTCTGTATTGTGTAATTGGTGGAACTTGTTCAAATAAAAGTGGATTATTTGAGTGTGTTTGATGAGTCTTCAACATACTAGGGAAAACATGCACATTATGCCTTCTAGAGTCATAGATAAGTGGTAGAGGTAGGTAGGAAATGAGGGAATGGGGAAGTGGTATATGAACGAAAATGATTGAATCAGCCACATTACTAATTCTACCATTTAAGATGCCCGAAAATATTGCAGAATATGGTTTAAATTCAAAATATGAAAATGTAATAATTACTTGCAACATTTCTAATATGTCTTCTACACTACAAATTTTGTGTTGCAATGTTTAATTGGACTTTTGAACTCCTAAAAATAAGGGACATACTTCAGTTTTGGATATGGTCCAATGTTGGGGAGTTTTTTAAACTTTCAAAGAATAGTCACATTGAGTTATTTTGTTACTTGCACATGAAAGAACCATTAAATTTTCTCAAAATTCCATTCACGCCAATTCCTTATAACTATAAATGTTTTCGCTCATTACAACAAGTCACATGTTGGGAATTCTGAAAATGTTATTGAAAAAAGACAACTCAATGCTATTTTCTCCAAATTTTAATTTGAAAAAGTGGCCAAATTTTGCTTGAAAAACACAACTCACAATAAAAAAAAACATGTTTAACATATTTTCTCAAAAAATTCACCATGCAATAAAAATTCACCACATAAATTTTTGATGAGATGAATCATTTTAACCATAATAAGGGCAACTAGGAGGAGGTGATAGCATATTGGGAAATTTTCCCACCCATGGGGAGTTTACCCATTGTAAAGCACAAGTTCAACTCCACATTTTGGGAATGTTCCCTGTCTATGGGTGTTGTATCCATTGTAAAGCATGAGACAAAAGTTATCATGAACCTACAAATTAGTAAAGGCATAGGTGTGAAGGTATCTTATGGCTATGTATAGGTGTAAGACACCTCTAGGCATGACATCCCTCCCTTCGTCTAGGGAAGATATTCGAAGATAAAGAAAAATGTCTTTCGAGTTAAAAAAAAGATATGAGCATCATTCTAGGTGCAAGTTCGATGTACACTTCTAACACCTTGTGTAAGGGTAAATGGTTTATGTTTGGGGGGCCCAACAAAGCATAAAACTTTGGTACTACTAGAGAGGATTTGAATTTGAGCCTTGATCATGCTACAATTGTTTTGTTGAAGAAAGTTTGGAAAAAATAGTGGGAGCTTGGTTGTGTTTTCAAGGACATCTAAGCCATGACGCTTCCTTGGGCCAAACTTGTCTTTGGTCCTAATAATAAGATGTCACATGTACAATGCAAAGTTTATATTCTAGTATTTTCTTTAAAAAAACTTGATGGGTTGGCACACAAGTTGCTACGTGGCAACCAATGGACTTTCAAAGGTGAAGATTAGTGAATATTACTTTAGCTTGAACAATCAACATGCGAGGAATGAAAAGTAGTATGCAAATTTCTATGGGCATATTTATTTGGCCTAGTAAGTTGCAAATGGATTCATGTTGAATAGAAGTGAAAATTCATGCAATTTGCCACAATTTTCTATTTGTTGAAGGAATGGCAACCAATGAAAGTACAAATCAATTGCTTATCTTTTTGAAATTCTCAAACATCCTTCATAAACATTGACAACATAAGTTGGAGCATGGCTAAAGTGATGCATGTTTTTATTTTCACCTCCATGTAGTTAATTGTGCAAGAAGCTCGTTTCATCTCAATTTCATGTGATGAAGTCACAATCATCAATAATTGAACCATTTGTTGCATATATGAATTGTGAAAAGTTGGAACAACTCCCCATCTAACATTGCAACAAGTTTTACAAGATTCAAATGCCAACAACTTGACACATGTAATCGTTGATGCCTTGTTTGTTGATGGCAATCTTTCCAAATCAAATTTAACTACAAAATTGGTTTGTTTCAATGCAAATAAATGGACCAATTTTCAAAATAGTAATACTAACATTATAATGTAGTTGGAAAAATGCATTATTATTGTTTGGTGTGCATTGTGGTGCACATAAAACTAATTTGGCAATTTAAACTTTGTCTCGATTATTGTTGGTGTTGAAAATTTAATCATTGCTCCAATCAATTTACAATTTCTATGTGCAAATTCCTAAGTGCTCTTTGGAAATAAATCAATTGGTTAAATTTTTGGAGCAAAAGGCCTTTTAAATCCTTCACAATGTCAAAACACAATGGATTTTTATGTTGTGTCTTATGAAATGAATCCTATATGAGTATAAAAACCTTGTTATAGTGCATATGTTTGATGAGCATGTAGCCGATGCCAATGTTAAATCAAACTTAGAGATTTTTGTGACATCAAAACATTTTTAATCTCACATGTACCTTACCCATGCTTAAATATGTGTAATCTATTTTTTAATTTGTTTAATCCCATGACATTTTCATTTGTAATTTCATTGATGTTGTTAAAATAGTTAAAGGTGATCTGTACATGATGTATGTAGATCTAATTACAAAACATGAAAATGAGGATTATATGTTTGAAACTTTCCTTAACCTTGTGACTATCACATTTGATGGACTAAATATTAGTTGGATTACTAAACCCAATTTAGGTGTGTAATATGTTGCATTCGAATTTTATAGGCATTCTTACATGTTCAAGCAAATTTTTTTGACTAGGAATTGTTATGTTGTTTTTAGGATTGATTGGATGATTGCATTGACGATGTGAAAAATAGCAATGCACTTGAGTTATTTTTGGTATCATTGATGAATTAGAGTGCAAACCTACCCAATAATGATGAATGTTACTTGGGTCATTTACATAGTATTGGTTGTAACTTGATGTCAAACAACAATTTCAAGCACGCTTGATTATTTTGAAAGCTTGTTATTATTATGGGAAGATAATTGGATTGAAATACATTTTCCAAAGCTTAATTGATGAAACATTGTTGGTGCAATAATTTCCATTTTTCAAGTTGATAATGTTTGTCAATTCCCATGCAACCTCCACATGAATATAATGCTTGCATTCACATTTGGTGCACCTTGGTGAGCAACCAACTTCTTTCCCATTGACTATTTGAATGGTTGAATTGGCCATGACCATGATTATGGGCAACATAGAAGATGCAATATGTTTCTCAAACATGAGTTTTGTGAATAATAAAATTAGGAATCATTTGACAATGATTTGGATTTGGTTGCAAAGATGTTCACTGAAAAGTTTTTTATTTTCAACACATTGATTTCCCAATAATAAAAAAGTTTTTTCATTTTCAACACAAATTTATCAATACTTAGAGTGTTGCAAACATTATTATTTACAAACCTTGTTTTTATTGGCAAGGTTGAAATTTAAACCATATTTTTAATTTTTTTCATGATTCTTTTCAACAATTCAATTCACGACATCATGGAACTTCGCCTTAAACACCTTTACATTGTTCAATTCAATTTTATAGGTTAGCCTTCCAATGGTTGGGTTTGTCAAAGTTTTGGGGTAGCCATGGTTAGGATTTTTCCACATTTCTAAACTATTTTTAGAATTGTAGGATATTATAGGTTGTCAATTTTATTTTTTTACTTGCATATAAATTTTAGCTAATGTTGTACATGGACGTCAATATATATGGATAATACAAGAAGCTACATGATCATAATGCATGTAGGGAATCATGGCATGGCACATATGTCATGCCTATGGATGTACTAGAGGTCATGATTGGTTTGTAAGTATATACTTTCCCCAAATATATGTAAAACATGTCATATAATTTTTAAGCTTTTTTAAAAAATTGATATATCATTAAAAAATGAACCTTTTTCCATGTGCATAACATGTTTGTAACCTATGCATGTACCCATTTTTCACATGTAGGACTTATGCATAATTGGGGACATATATAATTGGGAGTCAAGGTAATTTATTGTAAATGGGAGTTATATTTATATAACCTTGATGTTAAATCAATAACATGTTTTAATGCAGGTAGTACAAAAGTACTACTGTATTTCTTTTTTCATTGTCTGGCCTTAGCCAACTAGATTTATAAATGTCCAAAAAAATATGGGTGATGCCCATACACATTTGGGTTCATGAATTATGCACATTTTGGGTGTGTAATCTTAATGTCCATTACATGTCCAAAATGTGCATAATTCATAAGCCTAAGTGTGTTTTGGTAGCAACAATATGTGTATGGGATTCACCAAACAAATTTTAATCAAATTTTGGGCAAGCATGAAAAAATAAATGCAACATCACTTCTGTATTATATACATTTAATACATGTTACAATTTAACATCAAGTTATAATATATAACCTCACTATTAACCAAATTATATTAACCTATAATTTCACATAATTAATTAAATATTTAAAATGGAAATGTCATTCACTTGTCAAATATTAAATAACAAAAGAAAATTACATCCATTTGTCACTAGTGCCCTTCTAGAGATCATCTATAAGTTTTTTTATTGACACATAACTATTTTTGGTGTTTTATTCATGTTTATTGTAGGTAAGGATATTTTCAAAGTGGGAAAATTACATCCATTTATCATTAATGCCCTTTCAAAGATCATGTATAAGTTTGTTTATTGACATGTAACTATTTTTGGTGTTTTATTCATGTTTATTTTAGGTAAGGATATTTTCAAAGTGGGATATGTGGTTGTTTACTAGTTTCATTTTTGGTTTTGTCAATTTAACTTGTAATGTGAATCACAATGGGGAATGGATGTAGTGATGTGAATGAATGGTCAAGAACATAGTTCAAATATATTTATAGACTTATTGAGGTTTGATAAGTGATAATTGGATTTGGGGTTTTTTAGTTGTTTGAATTATTTCAAAATGTATTTTTTCATTATTTAACTAATAATTATTATACTGTATATTTTAATGTTGGGCAAGTAAATGTTTTACCTATACATATCCATAGGTAAACCGCATGGTAAGTATATACCTTACTTCATTAATACTATATTTTTATAACCTTTTCATTACGCTATCAATTGGGAAATAAAACCTTAATATTCTTTATATATTCTACCCAATTGATATATAGTTTAAATACCTTTACTCATGGGCAAGTAAATGTTTTGAAGGAGGGTAAAAGGTTGGTGTAGCCCAAAGTGGTGTAAGAATGAAAATTATCAGTTGGACTTGAGCAATTTTGGCTTTTAGTGTGAACATGATTTGGTTTAAAGTTGTTGTATCAGATTTGTTTATAGTAGAAAGAAGGAAGGAGAAGCAAAGGAGAACTTGTCCTTGTCTTGGAGATGGAAACATTTGTGTGTTTCATTATGAAGCCATCTTGAAGATGACATGGTGAGCTATGTGTTTGTGGTTGATTTTTACATGTGTGTTGTTTTGTAAGTGGCTTTGATATTCTTGAAATGTTGCCAATAATAAAAAGACAAGGACAAAGTTATTATGAAACTTGTGCGGGAGATGGTGGCTTTTGGTGGTGAACGAAGGAACTTTGCAATGAGGATAAAAAGGAGGAGGAAGTATTGGTAAGGGCATCTTAGTGTTCTAGAAGTAAATTGACTTTTGTGGGTGAATAAGGTGGTAAATAAATATTGTGTAATCTCATTTAGTGTGAGTGGTTATGGCACCTATAGATTGCTTCTATTTTTTTTTATGTTGCACATAAAGAGGCAATTCAGTGTTGGATTGTACTTTCACATAAATGAAGAAGTGGAGGTTGAGGGAGTGATGCAAACATGAGGAGGTAAAGGCTAGGTGGTGAGAATTTCATAATAGGGATCTTTGTTGGGCTAAATCTGGGAATTCAAATGTTTATTTAATTATCACATAAAAACCTCCTTTGTGGTGGGTGTGGATATAGAAATAGGAGCCAAAAACCATGTTAGATAATGGTGAAAATTGTGAACATTTTTACATATGTTTTTTTTTTTTACAATTTAAAGTTATGTTAATCATTCTAAGTTGTGTGTTAAATGACTAATTTGAATGTTGAGGAATTCAAATTTACAATTCATTAAATTAAATTATGGGTTTTGGTTTTGAAAAGGATTTTTGAACTTGAATAGGTGAATTATGTCAAATTATGGTTAATTTTACAAAAGATTAGATAAAGAACCATTGTAGTAACATAATTTTGATGGTAAAAAAATTTAGACGACAGTAACCTACTACCCAAGTTCAAAAACCACTCACAATTTAAAAGATATGGAATTTTAAAATTTTAAAATTCAAAGTATTTTATTTTTTAATTTTTTTCTAGAGTCGTTTACCACATGTAAATGGGGTGTAATGTGCATGACATATGAAACAAAGTTGTAATTTATGATAGAAGAAACAAAAAACTAAAGTAGTTAGCATATTTTGGAATGATTTGAAATTATAATAAATTTTCAAGATGAAATGCAAAATTTGGCAAAATTTACACACTTCAAAAAATTAATATTTATTAAAAAATGATTAATAAAAAAATGTCATCTATTGGGGCAACTATATGTATTTTTAATAACAAGTTGCAAAAGATTTCATTCAAAAATTCTTTCATATGAAAAGGTGAAAAAGGACGAAAAATGACTCATAGTCTTTTTGTAAAGTAATCCTATTGGTTCCTTTGTGTGTATTCACACCTTAGTATTTTAAAGTGATTTTGCATCATTATAATTACCAATAATGGGATAATCAAGGTTGGATGTATTAATGGCATTTCAAAAAATCTATAATGAGTTGAAGTACTTGGGTGGTGGTTAAGTTGTGTGTTATGTTTGAGGATCCATGGTAGAGGGGACATAGTGCTTAAACATTGCATTTCATCTAGACTTTGGGTTAAAAGCTCTAATGACCACTTGCTATTGAGGACATCCATACTTTATGTATTGAGAGAAGCAACAAGTGAATGTTCAATAGATTTATGTGAATTTTACATTCAAATTTATCAAGTGTGCATTTCAATAAAATGCAAATCTTTTGTGAATCTTGTCCCAATATTTGGAATTGAAATGAAAGGTGATCCATGTTGTGATTTGTCCATCGCTTTTTTTGGTTACATTGGTCTATTTATTTTTTAATCTATAGGTTGGAATCTTATTGTTTTTGGCTATTTATGCATATGCAAACCAATGGTAGTTAGTTCTATAGCTTGTTTCATCTAAAATTGGAACGTGAAAAATGTATTTAAATGGGCAAAAGGAAAACAATGAAAAGAGGAGAATAATGATCATCACTATTGTTTCTTATGGTTTACAAGAAAAAAATTAGAAATGAATTGGGTCTTTTGCAAAAATTAAACCATTTCAAGATAGTCTAATTTCTTGGAGTTATGATTCAAAGTGCCCCTTTCATAATTATAACTAAGTTTTTATAGGGGCTATGTTTCACCCTTTAGAACCATTTGACCTAGACTTGAACAAAAATTCTAATTATTGAACATGAATGTTGACAAGTCATGAAGTACCTTATTTTATAAGGTAGGGAAAATAAAGTGGTTTGCATTCATTGGAGGACTATGAAACTCATGTTGGAAGACTTGACATTTGGATTTTGCCAAACATTTAAAAGATAAGGGGTGACTAGACCTAGAAAAAGTAGTAATCAATGTAATTGATATTGAGAATTGGTTTGGTAATATCCAATTAGTTTGTGAGTTTAAGTTTCTTATGAAAAATAGGAGTTGGGAATTACTTTTATCCATTACCATTGAAAAAGAAATAAATGTATCTGTAATCCTTTCAAATAATTTGAAAATTTTGAGAATTTTCAATTTTATAATTAAGCCCTAAGACCTTATAAAATAGGAAAATGGTGGTCATTTACCAAGTTACCCTTAATATGATTAATTGTTTTTCAAAACATATATGGCTTTACTTGATTAATACATTTTTTGAACTTCTTCATTAATCATTATGTTATATATATAAACCCACCCAACATTGGTATATACCTATTTTAAACCCCAAGATGGGGTATATGATAGGTGTACCCAAACTCTCTCTTGAATTTTTAACTTCATTTCTATAATTTAGGATCCTATTTGAATGAAAAAAATTGGTTCCTAATATATTGTTACCTTATGAGTAAATATATTTAGAAAATGTATATATCATATTTGAGGGTATGTCAAAAAATATATTCTCACACAACATTGGTCATGATTTGTGTTGGTTCCTAGCTTATTGTTTATTTTGCATATGACGAACTTGAACCACAATTTTCATATATTGGAGTATTTTTCTTATAATACTTGATAATAGAATTAACCTTATGTTGGAACCCAAATTGGATTCGAAATTGTTTTGAAATTTCAAAATTTATATGGGTTCAAAATATTGTCCACACATGGATGGAAAGTGTTCCAAACCACCCAACTTCCTTCTTGCCATCATGGGCTATGACACACCTTTAGGTTTGTCAAGTGAAATGGGGGTACCAATTTTTTGTTTTGAAATGGAATGCAAATTTAGGGTGTGTTTCTTAACTCCCATAAAAAAAAGTGGATGAGAGCTCTAAAATGACATTAATACAAGTTCATAAACTTGAATTTAAAGTGAAATCAATATGCATAAATTAAAAAAGATTGTGGCTAATTCACATTAGAGCCAAAATTCACATGACATCTCAAATTTGAAAGGAATCACCACATTCCTCCTTGTAGTGTACTTTGTTGATGACAATGGGATTACATCAAAACGATATAAATTCCTAAGACTCTTGAGGGTAGCGTCAAAAGTCTCAAGTTATATGAGTCTCACTATTTTTGGATTCAAAACTTTTTCATATGGATTTTGATTCATAAACTTTTTAAAACAAATGATGTAACTTTTAAAGTGATATTTCCAATGGTGTATCACATGTTCCAATTTGAATAATTTGACATTTTTATCGAACATTTTAATGGTTACAAGTGGAATTGATAGTTGATTTCGACCACTCAATTGGTTATAACTTGTGTTTCATATCTCCAAACTATGAATGCAACCCCAAAGCTTTCCAACAATTTAAAAGGCTTAATTTATATAAGGTTTGATTTTTCAAACCTTGTCCCAAAGTTGCAAACAATCTAAGCCACTGGATTCTCAAAAGTGGGAATGCACAAGTCGGAGTCTTGGGGATTTCTTGCATTCCCACAAACTTTCCTTTTCACAAGGCAAGGTGAACTTGTGTTTGGGTTCTTCCTTA
>Ga0116226_10002269_pt1 | contig 16651 bp, 9 predicted proteins | sample S1TSphfallax_FD_89692 | JGI IMG/M metagenome (GOLD analysis project Ga0116226, IMG submission 89692) | Host-associated microbial communities from peat moss isolated from Minnesota, USA - S1T2_Fa - Sphagnum fallax MG | ecosystem: Host-associated > Plants > Peat moss > Unclassified | place: USA... | reverse complement strand
CCTCGGCGCCACGCCGCACATGCCGCGTATGCCAGCGCCCTTCGTCGACCCGCCGGAACCCACCGCGGCGGCAGCGGTCGCCGCCATCGCCGAGGAACTCGATCTGTTCGATGATTGGATGGACCGCTATCAGTTCATCATCGACCTTGGCCGCAAATTGCCGCCATTCCCCGCCGCCTGGATGGACGATGCGCACCGCGTCCCCGGCTGCCAGAGCAAAGTCTGGATGGAGGCGGCGCCCCAGGATGGAAGGCTGTTTCTTGCCGGCGCCTCGGACGCGGCGATCGTCGCTGGCCTCGTAGCGCTGCTGCTGCGCGTCTATTCCGGCCGCCCGGCGGCCGAAATCCTGGCGACCGACCCGGTGTTCCTGAAGGATCTCGGCCTGCTCGAAGCTTTGTCGACCAATCGGGGCAACGGGATTGCGAGCATGGCGCGCGCGATCCGGGAGCGCGCGGCAGCGTAGGGAAGAAAGCAAGTTCTTTTTTGAAAAAAAGAACCAAAAAACTTTTGCGCGTGGGCTCGCGCGCAAGCTGAGGCATGCACGCTTCAGGGGATCAGAGCGCAGCAGCGAAAGTTTTTTGCTTCTTTTCTTCAAAAAAGAAGCTCTTTCTTTTTTCTCAGGTCCTGAAATTGAGCGCGCGTGGGCGAAATTTAACAAACTGCTTGCACCGGTAAACTTTCCGTGAGCAGTATGCGATCCATGGGCGGGACGGCAACTCATTTTTGAGCCGCCCGCTTCAGATGGCGTTTAGTTTTAAATGAGACGATCAACCCTGCTTCGTTGCGACCAACAACCAGGTCGCGGCGGTTGCATGATTTAGGGTGGGTGCAATGCGCGACGCAGTGACCGAAAAACGGCCTGTGCACGCAGAAACCGGCCACGCATTTGGCCGCGTCTCTGCCTATGCTGGAAACATTGTCCGCCGCGGTATCGCGGTGGCAGCGCTGTTTACGCAAGTTGCCGCGGCGCCAGCCGCGCATTACGGCGACCGGTCGCTGCCGATCGATCCGCTGTTCAACTTACCATATGATCCGTCGCAGGTTCATTTTGACTCCGTTTCGCTGGACAGCGTGGCGCAATGCGCGCCGCTGGTCGGCTCGCTCGGGCATGGCACCGGCAGGGCAAAGCTGTTCGGCGCGCTCAGCAATAGCCGCGGCCGCGTGTTGATCGTCGGCGATGAGGATGTGGCGGCGCCGCGCGGGCTCAGCGGCACCGTGCTGGTGCTGCGCGGCCAAGGATGCCGGTCCTCCGGCCCGCTGCTGGCGCTGCGGCGGACCCGGATCAGCGACCCCGATCTCGATCCGGGCCTGACCGATGCCGACGTAACGTTGTTGCTGCACGATGTGCTGTCCCGCTATGCCCGTGCGTTCGGCGGCCGCGATGCGTTCCTCGCCTGGGCCGATCGCCTGACGCAGGAGGCGGAAGACGCGCAACGCGCGTCGCCGGGCATGCCCTGTCCGTTGCTGTACACAAGCATGTTCACACCGCCGATGCGCCGCGTGCTGGACGCGTTTCGGGGGTCGTGACCAACCGGCGCCATAGGCCAAGCATCTTGACTAGTCACGAACATCTCCCCGCCGGCCGTCACGAAAATTAACCACGAAGGCCCTCAGCACACGAAGGATTTCGCGAAGCGAGCGCAGCCATTCTTTGTTTTTTGTGCTGGCCACCGTGTGCTTCGTGTCTTCGTGCTTGATGTTCTTACTCCAGCTGCGCCAGGCGCGTAACCTCGGATCATTGCGTCAGCGACGGTAGGATCCAGTGCCGAGAGCGGCACGGCATCGTACGATATTTCCTTGCTCCTCACACCGTCCCATGTCCAAGCAGCAGTCCGAAATGATGTGCCGGCCCAACTGCGATGACCGGCAGTTCAGCGCCGCCGTGCACCGCAGTACCGCTTGCCGGCACCACGCTTGTTTCCGCTTTGGCCGATGACTGCGGCTGCCAATCGCCAAGACTGATAGATTGGCTGCTGCCTTTGGCGATCGTTGCGGAAAATGTTTCATATACCGAGAGTCCGCTGCTGTCGGTCGCCGTCACCTTGATCTGCAGCGTGGACGGGGTCGCCGGCGCCGTGCCGATGAACGTTGCCGTCGACGCATTGAATTTCAGCCAGCCCGGCAACGCCCCGCCCGTTGACAAGGTGGCTTTGTAGGTCAGGTTCTCGCTTTGCGGATCGGTAAACGTGCCGCCCGGCACCGCGAAGCTCACGGCGCCGCCCTCGGCCCAGCTTTGGGCGGGGATCGCCGCAGATACGAACGGCGCCGCCGCCGGCACTTTCACCGCGAAGGTCTCCGACGTCGACAGCCCGACCGTGTCGGTCGCGGTCACGACAATGGAAAAATTCTCCAGGCCCGCGGGCACAATGCCGGTAAACGCGCGCGTCACCGCATTGAAACTGAGCCAGGATGGCAACGATGCCCCGGCGGTGCCGCCGGCGCTGTAGGTCAGCGCCCCGCCTGCCGGATCCTTGAACAAGGTGGCAGGCAGAACAAAATTGACCTTGCTGCCCTGTGCCCAGTTCTGGGCCGGCGTCGCGGATGACAGCACCGGCGGCGGCACCACGACATTCACGCTCAAACTCTGCCAATCGCCCCAATAGGTGCCGTTGAACGCCCGTATCTCCAGCGTATCGGTGATGGCAGCACTGCCAGCGAGCAGCGAGAGCGACGTGAGCGCCGCCGCTGTCACCGGGCTGCTCGCCGAAACCCCGGACTGCGGCTTGCCGTTGAGCAGAATCGTATCGCTGCCGGCGACGTTATAGATCTGGTATTGCGTGACCGGCTTGCCGGCGGGATCAGTGGCGCTGAACAGAGTGCCGAGCGCCAGCGTGCCGCCGACATTCACTTTGGCACTCGACGTCTTGTCGGCGACAACGGGTGTGTCGAGCGCATAGATCACAACGTTCCGGCTGCTGACGCCTTGCCATTCCTGGCTGGCCGCGTGCGGCGCGCTGACCAGGATATCGCTCGATGATCCGTCATGGGCGGCATTGGCGATGCTGCCGTTCTGGTTCTCATATGTAATATTGTCGACCAGCATCGCCGTGCTGCCGCTGCCGGATACGCACGAGGTGATATGGCCGCCGCCGCCGGCGGTCTGGAACGCGATCACGTCGCCGGTGGTCACCATGTTTTGCCAGTTGCCGCTGGCACCGGCCGGACCGTTATACACCACCACCCATTCGCCGTTCGCGCGGCCGGGGATGTCGATGTCCGTGCTCTGCACCGGCAAGCCGGCGCCGGCCTCGGCCGCGATGGTGCTGGCCAGCACCCAGCAGCCATCCTCGTTCCAGGCATCGCCGACAAAATTCATGGCCGCCGCCGCCACAGCGTCGGGCGTCGCCGCTGCTGGCACGGTGCCCGCGTATTTCGGATCGTTGGCAAACGTGACCGAGCCGACATAGCCGGTCGGATCGGCCTCGATCAGCGCATAGGCGTTATTTGCATCCGCCTGCGCCAGCGACGCGCTGGTCGTGGTGAACACCGAAACGCTGGTGACGTCATTCGCACACTCCGAGCTGGTGAAATCAAGCGCGTTGAACGCACCGTACGTTGCGTTCACATATTGATGCGTCGCCGCCTGCCAGGTGAACACGATGCCGGCGCCGCGGCCGTCCGCACCGATCGGGCTCAGATCGAGCGTGTTGCCGTTGCCGCTGAACGCGCCCGTGTCGCCGTTGCCGGCGACGGTATATTCATCGCGATCGAGCGCATCGACAACCAGATAGGCCGGATTGCTGGTGCCGCTGACGGTGAACAACTGACCGAGCGCGTCGCTGGTGGTGGTGCCCGAGGTTACAACGCTGCTTATCGTGTCCAGCACGCCCATTGTGTCTCATCCTGATTGGTGGAATCTCAGGATGCGTGTCCCTGGTTAAGGAAAAGTAAAAGGAAGAAAGACTTCTTTTTTGAAAAAAAGAAGCAAAAAACTTTTGCTCCTTGGCGTACGTGGCATATTTCGACGTGGACCGCGTATGCCAACGAGCAAAAGTTTTTTGGTTCTTTTTTCAAAAAAGAACTCTTCCTTACTTTACTTTCCCGAACGTATGATCCCCCGCCGGAAACCGCCGCGCCCGCACATCCTCCGCATACGCGGCCACCGCCCGGGAAATCTCCACCCCAAGATTTGCGTAACGTTTAACAAAACGCGGCGTGAAATCGTTGAACGTGCCGAGCAAATCGTCGATCACCAGCACCTGCCCGTCGCATTGCGCGGAGGCGCCGATGCCGATCGTCGGCACTGCAATCGCCGCAGTGATCGCGGCCGCCACCCGCTCCAGCGTGCCTTCCACCACCACGGCGAACGCGCCGGCTTCGGCCACCGCGTGCGCGTCCGCGGTCACTTTCGCCGCCTCGTCGTCGGTGCGGCCGGTCGCGCGAAAGCCGCCGGCGACATTGACCGATTGCGGCATCAGACCGACATGGCCGCATACCGGCACGCCGCGCTGCGTGAGAAACCGGATCGTTGCGGCCATTTCGGTGCCGCCTTCCAGCTTCACCGCCTGCGCGCCGGTTTCAGCCAGCACGCGCGCTGCATGGCGATAGGCCAGCGCCGGCGTTTCCTGATAGCTACCGAACGGCATATCCACCACCACGCAGGCGTGCCGCACCCCGCGCACCACCGCCGCGCCATGTGCGATCATCGTGTCCAGCGACACGCCGAGCGTGCTCGGCAGCCCGTACAGCACCATGCCGAGCGAATCACCGACCAGCAGAACGTCGCAATGCGGATCGAGCAGCTTGGCCATCGGCGTCGTGTAGGCAGTGAGCCACACCTGCGGCGTGCCCTTCATCCGGCGCAGGTCCGGCACCGTCACCGCACGGTCGGCGCCGTGCACGCTCACGGCGCGGCCGCCAGCGCGCGCAAGCCGATATCGGCACGAAATATCTTCGCCTGCCACTCCACCGCGTGGGCGGCGCGGTAGGCAGCGTCGCGCGCGGCCGCGATCGTGGCGCCGGTGCCGCACGCCGTTAGCACACGGCCGCCGCTGGCCACCACCACACCCTCTTTGATGTCGGTGCCGGCATGGAACACCGCCGCATGCGGCACCGCGGCCGCGGCCTCCAGCCCACCGATCACGCCGCCTTTCTCGTAAACGCCGGGATAACCGCGCGCCGCGAGCACCACGCTCACCGTCGCCAACGCGCCTTGCTTGATGGAGATATGTTTCAGCTCGCCGTCGCAGGCCGCCAGCAAGGCCGGCAACAGATCGGTCTGCAGCCGAGGCAGCAGCGTCTGCGCCTCCGGATCGCCGAACCGTACATTATATTCTATGAGCTTGGCGCCGTCCGGCGTCAGCATCAGCCCGGCGAACAGCACGCCGCGGAACGGGGTGCCGCGGCGCGCCATTTCGGCCAGCGCCGGCCGGATGAAAACATCCACCGCACGGGCCTGTGCGTCTGCGTCGAATCCCGCGGGCGGCGAAACGGCGCCCATGCCGCCGGTGTTCGGCCCGGTATCGCCATCGCCGGCGCGCTTATGGTCCTGCGCCGCGCCGATCAGCACCGCGTCCGCGCCGTCGCACAGCGCGAATAGCGACACCTCGTCGCCGGTCAGGCATTCCTCGATGACGACGCGCGCGCCGGCGGCGCCGAAATCACGGTCCTCCATGATGGCGCGGATCGCCGCGTGCGCCGCATCCTCGGTTGCGGCCACCACCACGCCCTTGCCGGCCGCGAGCCCGTCCGCCTTGATGACGATCGGCGCGCCACGCCGCGCGACGAAGTCGAGCGCGGCGGCGCTATCGGTAAATTGTTCCCACGCGGCGGTCGGGATGCCGGCGGCGTCGCAAATCTCCTTGGCAAAGGATTTGCTGCCCTCGAGTTGAGCGGCCGCGGCGGTTGGGCCGCAGCAGCGAATGCCTGCCACCGCCAGCGCATCGGCCAGCCCCGCGACCAGCGGCGCCTCCGGCCCCGGCACGACCAGGTCGAGTTTCTCCGCGACCGCGAACGCGACGAGCGCCGCCACGTCCAGCGCGCTGATCGGCACGTTCTCCGCCAGCGTGGCTGTGCCGGGGTTGCCTGGAGCCACGTATAGCTTCGTGAGCAGCGGCGATGCGGCGAGCGCCCAGGCCAGCGCGTGTTCGCGGCCGCCGCTGCCGACGATCAGGACACGCATAGGCGGAAATATTCTTTTTTGAAAAAAAGAACCAAAAAACCGTTATCCGTTCGGTGTTGCACCTGTTTCGCCTTGTTGGCCCGGCCGTTCGCCGCACGAGCAAAAGTTTTTTGCTTCTTCTTTTCAAGGAAGAAGTCTTCCTTTTTTTGTGCTTAAAGCACGTCGATGGCTGAGCAGACCAACGCCCCCGAATTCTCCGTAAGCGAGATTTCCGGCGCGATCAAACGCACGCTCGAAATGGCGTTTGCGCGCATTCGCGTACGCGGTGAGGTCACCGAGGCGAAAACCTATCCCTCCGGCCACACCTATTTTTCGCTGAAGGACGAGGGCGGCAAGATCCGCGCGGTGATCTGGAAGAACGCCATCGCAAGGGTCGGCCTCAGGCCGGAGAACGGCGTCGAGGTCATCGCCACCGGCCGCATCTCCGCCTACGGCGACCGCAGCGAATATCAGCTCGTGGTCGAGCGGCTGGACTATGCGGGCGAGGGCGCGTTGCTCGCCCGCATCGAAATGCTACGCAAGAAACTCGCGGCCGAGGGCGTGTTCGACGCGGACCGCAAGCGTACCATCCCGATGCTGCCAGCCGTCATTGGCGTGATCACGTCGTCGAAGGGCGCCGTGCTGCACGATATCCAGACGACGATCGCGCGCCGTTTCCCGCGCCCGATCCTGCTGTTTCCGGTGCCGGTGCAGGGCGAGGGCGCGGCGCAGAAAATCGCCGCCGCGATCGCCGCGATGGACCGGCTGCCGGCGCCCGGCATTCCGCGCCCCGATGTGCTGATCGTCGCGCGCGGCGGCGGCAGCCTTGAGGACCTGATGGCGTTCAACGAGGAAATCGTGCTGCGCGCCGCCGCCGCCTGCCGCCTGCCGCTGATCTCGGCGGTGGGTCATGAGACCGACACGACGCTGATCGATTTCGTGTCCGACAGGCGCGCGCCCACGCCGACCGCGGCGGCCGAAATGGCCATTCCGCCGCGTGCCGAGCTGCTGGCGGATGTGGCGCAGAAACATGCCCGCCTGCTCGGCGCCATCGCGCGCACCACTGGTGAGCGGCGCTTGCGGCTGAACACGGCGTCCGGCCGCTTGCCTGATCTGCCCGGCTTGCTCGGCAATGCCCGCGTCAAACTGGATGATCGCGGGCAACGGCTGGCGCTGGCGCTGCCGAACCTGCTTGCGGCCCGCCGCACGAGGCTGGTGGCGGCGGAGCGGCATATTCCGGACCCGCGGGTGCTGCTCGCCGCGCGGGCCGGCACATTGAGCATGCTGGTGCTGCGCCACCGCACCGCGTTGCAGCCGTTTCTGCATCGCCGGCGCACCGAGGCGGCCGCGGTGCTGGCGCGCGTTTCGCCCGCGCCGCTCGCCGCGCGGTTGCGGGAGGCGCGGGCGCGGCTGGAAGGCTGGGCGGCGCGGCTGGAGGGCGCATCCTATGAAGCTGTGCTGGCCCGCGGCTTTGTGCTGGTGCGCGACCCGGCCGGTCGCGCGGTGACCAGCGCCGCCGCGGTGCGCCCGCGCGCCCGGCTAACGCTGCGTTTCGCCGATGGCGAGGCCCGGGTGACCGCGGATGGCGGCGCCGCCACAGGTCAGGGCGCTTTGCCACTCTAGCTCATTCGCAGTAACCGCCCGGCACGGTTTCTTCTACCGCGCCCGTAAAGAAACTGTGATAAAGCGCCCGAGGCTGAAGGAGCGCAGGTTGGCCGACGCCGTCACCATGCATGAGGACGACACCGCGCCCGAAATCCGGGCCGCGGTGTTCGATGCTGCGCCGGAACCGATCAAGTTACTTAACGAACGCGGCGAGCTGCTGCGGGCCAATCTTGCCGCGCAGCGCGTGGTTGGGCTGCCGAATAGCGCGCTGGTCGGCCGACCCTATTATGATTTCGTGGCGCCGGAATATCATGCGGCATTGCGCGACGCGGTCGAGGCGGCGGCAACCGGCCGATGTTGCCACCTGGAGCTGAGGCTCCATGCCGCCGATGGTGTCCAGGTGTGGTGGGAAACCAGCCTTTATCCGCTGGACGCGATGCGGCCGGGTCCGGTTGTCGTCAGTTGCCGCGATATCACCGAATCCCGCCGCCGTGACATCGGGTTGCGCGGCCAGGCGCGGATCCTGCGTCTGATCGCCGAGGCCGCGCCGATCAATGACGTGCTGGATGAGTGTTGCGTCCTGGCCGAGCGGCTGCTGGACGGCAGCCGGTGTTGCGTCATCCTGCACGAGAATCCCATCGGTGCGCCGCCGCCGGATCCACGCCAGTCCGGCGCGTCCCCGGGCCTGCCGGCGGAGTTCGTGGCTTCGCTGCATGAAGTGAACCTCGCCGAGTCGGATGGCGCCGACGGCAGTAAACTGGCCAATTTCCGGCTGGTCGTATCGGCCGACGTCACCATCCAGCCGCGCCGGGGCGAATGGCAGCCGGCGCCGCGTGGCCAAGGCCTGGCGGCATGCTGGTCGCTGCCGTTGCGCGCCGGCGGCGCGGTTATCGGCGCGTTCGCCGCCTATTACCGGCCGCCGCGCCCGCCTTCTGATGAGGAACTGGAGCGGGTCTGGCATTGCGCCAATCTCGCCGCCATGGCGCTGGCGCAGCATGCTGCCCGTCAGGCGCTGGCGGAGAGCGAGACGCGGTTCCGTGTCGCGGCTGAAGTCGTGCCGGGTTTTCTGTGGGTCGCCGACCCGACCGGCCAGACAACGTACGTGAACGCGTTCTACCAGGAGCGGACCGGATATTCCGCCGCCGCGCTGATCGACGGTGCCTGGCTCGAGACGATCCATCCGGACGACCGTGAGAATTGCGCGCAGCTTTGGGAGACTGCGATTGCTGAGGGCAAGGGCGTCGAGGGCCGGTATCGCATCAGGATGGCCGATGGGACCTATCGCTGGTTCCTGGAACGTGGCCTGCCGCAGCGCGGGCCGGACGGCGCCATCACGGCGTGGGTCGGCGTCGCGGTGGATATCGACGAGCTGATTGCCGGCCGCGAGGTGGTCCAGCGCTACCGCAGTGAGCTCGAAAAGCTGGTGGCTGCGCGCACGCAGGCGCTGGACGACGCGCACAACGAGCTGCATGCCGAGATGTCGCGGCGCGAGCAGGCCATGGCGGCGCTGTCGCACCAGCACAAGATCGAAGCGCTGGGCGAGCTCACGGCCGGTGTCGCGCATGATTTCAACAATCTGCTCGCCGCTATCATGGGCGGTTTCCAACTGATCGAGTCGCGCACTCAGGATGCCGGATTGCTGACCTTGACCCGCAACGGGCTGCACGCGTCCGAACGTGCCGCGTCACTGGTGCGGCAGTTGCTCTCGGTGGCGCGCCGCGAGCCGCCGCGCGCCGAGTGGCTCGACCTGTCGGTCGCGTTGCCCGGCATGCAGGATTTGCTGCGGCACGCGCTGCATGGCGGCGTGACGCTGTCGGTGCAGGTGCCGCGCGATATCTGGCCGGTGTTCGTCGATGCGCCGCAGTTGGAGAACGCGCTGCTGAACCTAGTGGTCAATGCACGGGACGCGATGCCGAATGGCGGCACGCTGACGATTTCGGCGGCGAACCAGGCCGCGCCACCGCAAGATGCAGCGAGCACCACGGCGGCGGCGGACCGTGTTGTCATCACGGTGGCCGACACCGGCACGGGCATTCCCGCGCACTTGCTGGAGCGCGTGTTCGAGCCGTTTTTCACGACCAAGCCGCGTGGCGAAGGTACCGGCCTGGGGCTGGCGATGGTGAAGAACTTCGTCACCGCGGCGTCGGGCGAAATCGCGGTCGAGAGCACGCTTGGCGTGGGCACACGCATTTGCCTGCGCTTGCCGCGAGCCGCCAGCGCGGTCGCCGTGGTGCGCCCGCATCCGACGGTGGAGCATGGCCGTCACGGCCACCCGACCGCGCTGGTGGTGGATGACGACGAGGCTGTGCGCGTCATCACCTGCGCATTCCTGCGTGAGGCCGGCTACCGCGTGCTGGAGGCGGCAAGCGGCGCGGTGGCGCTGGCGCTGCTGCAGGTGTCCGGGCCAATCGATGTGTTGGTGACCGATCTGGTCATGCCGTCGATGGACGGGCTGCAATTGTCGCACGCGGTGCGCGCGGCGCGCCCTGGTCTGCCGGCGGTGCTGCTGACCGGCTACGCCGACGAGCATGACATCAGCGACGAGACCGTGGTGCGCAAGCCGTTCACCAGCGCGGAATTGACGCAGGCGGTGGCCGGCGCGCTCGGCCGCACGGTGGAGGGCCCGCCGCGCGCCGACCGGCTGCTCACGCGGATGCGGTCGAGCCTGATTCGCGAGGCTTATATGACCTGGCAGGCGCTGCGCGGCGACGAGACGCTGCCGCGATTTGGCGCGCTGACCGTGGCGGGGCGGGCGTGGGCGGAGAACGCGTTCCTGTTGTCGGTGGATCGGCGCAGCGATCCGCCGCAATTCCGCTGGGTCAGCGTCGGCCAGGCGTTGGCGCGGCATTTCCCTTATGCGCCATCAGAGCCGGTCGGCCCATCACCGCTGACGGATGCGCTGCTTGGCCAGTTGGACCAGATCTATCTCGGCTGTGTGGCCGACGGGATGCCGCATTATCAGGCGGTGGAGATCGCGCTGGGGGCGCAGGCGCCGATACCCGGTGAACGGTTGCTGATGCCAGTGACGTCGGAGGCGGGGGGCGTGACGCACCTATTGGGGATTGTTGCGTTTGACGAGGGGTAAGAAAGAAAGTCTTCTTCTTTGAAAAAGAAACAAAACACTTTTGTCTGCTTGGCTCCGCGCTAGCTGGAGAAAATTCACGTCGGGTGATGAAGGCGCAGGAGCAAAAGTTTTTTGCTTCTTTTTTTCAAATAAGAAGACTTCTTGCTTAAGTGCGCCCACCAAACAACGCGCTGCCAACCCGCACATGCGTCGCCCCGGCGCGGATCGCTACCTCGAAATCCGCCGACATGCCCATCGACAGCACGCCGAGACCGTGGTGTGCCGCGAGCGCCGCCAAGGCCGCGAAATGTGGCGCCGGGTCGGCATCGGCGGGCGGGATGCACATAAGGCCGCGCAGCCGCGTGCCAAACCGGGTGCGACAGAGTGCGATGAACGCGTCGGCCTCCGCGGTCGGAATGCCGGACTTTTGCGGCTCGTCACCGATGTTTACCTGCACCAGCAGGTCCGGCAACCGGCCGGCGCGGTCGCCGGCGCGGGCAATAGCGTCGGCGAGCTTCGCGCGGTCCAGCGACTCGATCACATCAGCCAGGCGGACGGCTTCCTCGGCCTTGTTGGTCTGCAATCCACCGATCAGATGCAGGCGCAGATCGGGCCATGCGTCACGCAATGCCGGAAATTTCGCCACCGCCTCCTGCACCCGGTTTTCGCCGAAATGACGCTGACCGGCGCGCAGCGCGTCCTCAATCGAAGCTGCGGGATGGGTCTTCGACACAGCAACGAGCGTGACGTCCGACCCGGCGTGGCCGGTGGCCCGCGCCGCTTCGTCGATGCGGGTCCGGACCGCGGCCAGTGAGGCGGTGATGCGCGCGGCATTTTGTTCTTGTGTGGCGTCCATGCGCGCAGCCATGCGCGGCGGGCGCAACCCGGGTCAAGCGCCCCCCGGCATAGGCCGCGCGATGCAAGCTGCGCGCACGGATCGAGCGAGACCCGGACTTAACGGTTACCGTTTTATGAAACCTTGCGGCCAAGGCGATTTTGCGGCGTCGGCATGATGCCACGGCGCAACACTGGCCTTTCGGGCTCTTCACCGTCCGGCGGCGAATATGTATGAGCAACTCCGGCGCACTGTAAAATATAGTTTAGAGGTTGGTCATGCTGGACAGGAATTCTGCCACAAGCGGTTACGGCCGTGCCCGGACCACGCATGTGTCGCGCGCCGCGCTTGCCGTGGCGCTTGCCGGCTGGGGCGCCGCTGCCGGCACGGCCGCGGCCGATCCGGCGGCGAGCCAGGGTGTACCGCCCGACGTGAACATCGTGGCGGATACCAGCGGCACGGCGACGACGCAGCCGGAGCCGGGACAGATCATTGTGCGGTTGAATGGCCGATTCCGGTCATATGGCGGCTTCTTCGACGATAGCGATGTGGATCGGACGGCAACGAGCACGACCTATACCTTGTCGGAAACGCCGACCGTGAAGGGCGGCAAGAGCGGGACGATCACTTATACCAGCAGCACGACGACCACCCAGAACCGGCAAGCCGATTACGGCCTGATCGAGTATCTGCGCCTCTACCCCGGCTTCGACGGCATGACGCCGGGTGGTTTGAAATACGGCACAAGCATCGAAATCCGGCAGGATAGCACGATCGCGCCGGGCGGCGGCACGGCCGGCTCGGTTTCCGGCGCCGATGCGGCCCGCGGCAGCCTGTATGTCCGGCGCGAGTGGGGCTATCTCGGCACTGCCGAACTCGGCACGTTGCGGTTCGGCACCATCGACAGCGCCAGCTCGCTATACCTCACCGGCGTGCTGGAAAACTACAATGACGGCGGCTGGAACGGCGACGTGCGCTATGGCCTGGCGACGCAGGCGCAGTTGCGCTGGCCGTTTGCTGATGATGGCAACTATTACGCCACCAACAAGCTCGTGTACATGTCGCCCAGCTTCGCCGGGTTCGATTTCGGCGTGAGCTGGGAGCCGAGCACGGCCGGCGCGAACATCGATGATGGCAACTGCGCGGTGGCCACCACTGGCAACACGCTCGGCACCAGCCCGATTACGGTCAATTCCCCGATTTCGGGCGATACCGGGTGCGACAGACTCTCCTCGACATCGACCGCCGTGGAAAGCGGCCGCCGCCGCAACACGATCGATGCCGTGCTGCGGTTCCGGCATGCGTTCGATAATGGCGTCGGGATCGCCGCGACAGGCGCCTATATCGACGGCAGCCATGTCGCTTACACCGGGCCGGACTACACGGTCAGCAAGGGCCTGGACAGCAATGTGGTGCAATACCACGGCCTCTCGATGGCCGATTTCGGCGTCGCGGTGACCTATGCGGGCTTGCAGGTCGGCGGCAATTATCAGTTCGGGCGCTACAACAATGCGCTCGCCAGCGGGTCGAGCCAGAGCTTCACGCCGGATCCGGTCGGCGCCAAGAAGGCGTCGGCGTTCGCGGCCGGCGCGTCCTACACGGTTGGACCTGCCATCGTCGGCGCGACCTGGGTGGTGTCGGACAGCCAGGGCGCCTTTGCATATGAAGCTGGCAAAACGCCGAGTGAGTCGGTGCCGCTGCCTGGGCTCGGCACGCGCCACGAGGCGGGGCTCAATGCCGGCGGCACGCTGAAAGTGGCGCCGGGTCTGGGCGTGATCGTCAGCTATCTATGGGACGAGCGCAAACAGCCCGGATATGACTTCGTGAACCAGGATATTTCGGCGGGCACCACCGACCCCACCGAGAATAACCGCATCCACGCGCAGATCCTGACCGTCGGCACCAGCATCACCTGGTAAGTAAGTCGCTATCTGGCTTGATCCGCCCGGGCTAGCGCCCGGGCGGCCGGACTTGGCGCATCAGCGGACAGCGGCTAGAGAGGGGCGCCCGGCGCCTCGGCCGGCGCCGGATATCGGAACATCATGAACGCTCGCCTGCTGGGAATCGCCCTGTTTGCCCCCCTCGCCCTTGCCGCCTGCGGCGGCGGGGACAAGAGCGTGCAACCCGTAGCAGACAGCGATTACAACGATTACCGCACCAAGGACCCGAGCAGCGGTACACTGTTCGGCAGCGCCAACATCGTGACGGGCCCGGGTAAGGACAACAAGCAGCAGGAAAACGGCGCAGTGCTTGGCGTGAACGCCTATCTGTGGCGCGGCGCGCTGGATACGCTCAGCTTCATGCCGCTGGCCTCCGCCGACCCGTTCGGCGGCGTGATCATCACCGACTGGTATTCGCCGCCCAGCGCCAATGGCGAACGCTTCAAGGCAACCGCCTACATCCTCGGCCGCCAATTGCGCGCTGACGGGGTGAAAGTGACGATCTTCCGCCAAGTGCGCGACGGCGGCGAATGGGCGGACGCCGCGGTGAGCCCGTCCACCGCATCCGACATCGAAAACAAAGTGCTCGCCCGCGCGCGTGAATTGCGCGCGGCGCAGGCGGCCAGCAAGGGTTAATAAAGGCGGGGGTCTCTGCTCCCTCGACGCCGGTTCAGTGATCAGTTGTCAGTCGTCAAAAAGTGCCTGGCGGGCACGTTCTGACGACTGACAACTGATGGCTGACAACGGGAACAGGGTCGAGGGGCGGAGCCCCCGCCTTCTTCCTTCCCTTGTCGAGCTACCCGCTTCGCGGGATACACTCGGCGCATGAATGAGATCGCAGCGCCTTTGATTTATGACTTCGCGGCGGCGGAGCCGGCGTGGCAGCGCGCTTGGCACGAGCGCGGCTGCTTTCAGGTGGAAGATGTGCCGGTGCCGGACCGGCCGAAATACTATGTGCTGGAGATGTTTCCGTATCCGAGCGGGAAGATCCATATGGGGCATGTGCGCAACTACACGCTCGGCGACGTGGTGGCGCGCTACAAGCGCGCGCGGGGCTACCAGGTGCTGCATCCGATGGGCTGGGATGCGTTCGGCCTGCCAGCGGAGAACGCGGCGCGCGAGCGCGGCATTCACCCCGGCACCTGGACCCGGTCGAATATCGCCACGATGCGCGCCGAGTTGCAGCGCATGGGCCTGGCGATCGACTGGCGGCGGGAGTTTGCCACCTGCGACCCCGATTATTACGGCCAGCAGCAGCGCCTGTTCCTGGATTTCTTCGCCGACGGATTGGTGGAGCGCCGTGAGTCCTGGGTGAACTGGGACCCGGTGGACGGGACGGTGCTGGCCAACGAGCAGGTGATCGACGGCCGCGGCTGGCGCTCGGGCGCGCTGGTGGAAAAGAAGCTGCTGGCGCAATGGGTTTTCAAGATCACACAATTCGCGCCCGAATTGCTGTCGGCGCTGGATGGGCTGCCGCGCTGGCCGGAACGTGTGCGCACGATGCAGGCGAAATGGATTGGCCGCAGCGAGGGTGCGCGGGTTCGTTTCCCGTTGGTGGCACCGGTGGACGGCGCCGGCGACGTGGAGGTGTTCACGACGCGGCCGGATACGTTGTTCGGCATGTCGTTCGTGGCGATCGCACCGGAACACCCGCTTGCAGCCGCGGCGGCCAGCGCCGATCGGGATGCTGCTGCGTTCGTGGCCGAATGCCGGCGGATGGGGACCAGCGAGGCGGCGATCGAAACCGCCGAGAAGCGTGGTTATGACACCGGGTTTCGTGTGCGGCACCCGTTCCTGGAGGGGCAGACATTTCCGGTGTGGATCGCCAATTTCGTGCTTATGGAATATGGCACCGGCGCGATTTTCGGCTGTCCTGCGCATGATCAGCGTGATTTCGATTTCGCCACGGCCTATGGCCTGCCGATCCCGCCGGTGGTGGTGCCGGATGGCGAGGATGCGGCAACGTTCCGGGTGACGGATCGCGCCTATGACGGGCCGGGCCGCATCGCCAATTCAGGCTTCCTGGACGGCTTGACCACGGACGCCGCGAAGCAGGCGGCGATCCGCGCGCTGGAGGATGCGGGTTTTGGCATCGGCGTGGTGAACTGGCGGCTGCGCGACTGGGGTATTTCGCGTCAACGCTATTGGGGCTGCCCGATCCCGATCATTCACTGCGCCGCGTGCGGTGTGGTGCCGGCGCCGGCCGATACGTTACCGATAAGACTACCCGAGGATGTCAGCTTCGACCGGCCCGGCAATCCGCTGGATCATCACCCGACATGGAAACATGTGACGTGCCCGCAATGCGGCAGCGACGCGCAGCGCGAAACCGATACGTTCGATACGTTCGTGGATAGCTCCTGGTATTATGCGCGCTTTTGCAGCCCGGCGGCGGCGGTGCCGGTGACGCGCGCGGCGGTGGATGCCTGGTTGCCGGTCGATCAATATATCGGCGGCATCGAGCATGCGATACTGCATCTCCTGTATTCGCGCTTTTTCGCCCGCGCGATGCGGCAGACCGGGCATCTGGGTCTAAGCGAGCCGTTCGACGGCCTGTTCACGCAGGGCATGGTCACGCATGAAAGTTATCGCGGCGCCGATGGGCGCTGGCTGTATCCGGAGGAAGTCAGCCGGCGCCAGGACGGAACGGCCGTGCATCGCGACACGCTGGAGGACGTGACGGTCGGACGAGTCGAGGCGATGTCGAAATCAAAGCGCAATACCGTCGATCCTGGATCGATCATAGAGCGTTACGGTGCGGACACGGCACGCTGGTTCATCCTCAGCGACAATCCGCCCGACCGCGATATGGAATGGACCGAGGCGGGTGCGGCGGGCGCGTATCGTTTCGTGCAGCGGCTCTATCGGTTAGCGCAAGGCAGTGTTGCTGCCGTGGGCGAAATGCCGCCGGCGTTCGGGCCGCAGGCGATGATACTACGGCGGGCGACGCATCGCACAATTGCCAATGTCACGACGGCGTTTGAGAGTTTCGCGTTCAATGTGGCGGTGGCGCGGCTATACGAACTAGCGGGTGCCATCGCGGATGCGGATCGCGCAGCGCAGGATGCGGGCATGGCGTGGGCGCGCCTTGAGGCCGTGGATACGCT
>Ga0116226_10002268_pt1 | contig 16652 bp, 14 predicted proteins | sample S1TSphfallax_FD_89692 | JGI IMG/M metagenome (GOLD analysis project Ga0116226, IMG submission 89692) | Host-associated microbial communities from peat moss isolated from Minnesota, USA - S1T2_Fa - Sphagnum fallax MG | ecosystem: Host-associated > Plants > Peat moss > Unclassified | place: USA... | reverse complement strand
CCTTTCGTTCGAGGTGCCGGCCGAGCCGCTCGCCGATCTGTTCTACCAGAGTCTGGATCTCCTCCCGACTCGGTGCGCTCAGCCTCTTGAAGTACGGCACCTCGGTGTTGGTGAGGTACACCCCGTCCGGAATCAGCATGTGGAAATGCACATTGAGGTTCAGCGCACTGCCGAACCGCTGGATCAAGGTCACCGCCCCACACTCACCTTGGGCTCGAGTCAGTTTCGCCTTGCGGAGCATGAATCCGCTGAGCGCGCGGTACACGAGGGAGAGGGCCTCGCCCCAGGGCGGCGGGGTTCGTTGCGAACAAGAATCGCAGCGGATACGGCACGCTCAGCACCCACTGGCGCAGCGGCACCCGCGGCAGCACCTCATCGACCAGCAGCGCCGCACTCTCCACCATGCGCCGCGCGCCACAACTCGGACAGAATCCGCGCCGCTTGCAGCTGAAGGCGACGAATTTCTCGGCGCGGCAGTCCGTGCACCGGACTCGTAGGAAGCCGTGCTCCAACCGGCCGCACTTCAGGTAATCCTCGAACTCCCGCCGCACGTACTTCGGTACGGTTCTGCCTTGCGCTTCGAGACGGTCGGTGAAGTCGGGGTAACTGTCATCGAGCAGAGTCGGTAAGGGCCGACGTGCCAAATCCTTCCGGCGGAATCAATGCGCATTCGGCGGTGGGGTTGCTGCCGGAACGGCAGTTTTAAAAAGCGGCACGAGCAAGGTCACGACGACGAAGGCCAGCATGATGGCGCGGAACGTGTCGGCGAAGGCCAGCGTACTCGCCTCGCGAAAACCCAGCTTCCAGAGGTGCTCGAGTGCCGCCTGATGCCCGACACCGGGCCCGGCGGGCATTGCCGCATAGCGGCTCGTCAACCCTTCAGTCAACCGTTCCATGGGCAGGTTGGCGGGTGTGAGATGCGCCGCGATCTGCTGGAAATGCAGGTTGGTCTTGTCATTTAGAATGGCCGCGCTCAACGCGATGCCGACCGCGCCGCCGAGATTGCGCATCATGTTAAAGAGACCGCTGGCATATTTGAGCCGTGCGGGCGGGAGGCTGCCGAGGCCGAGATTGACGCTGGGTGCCACGGAAAACACCTGGGGAAAGCCGCGCAGCAGCTGCGGCACCAGCAGTTCCGCACCACCCCAGTCATGGGTGATGAAGCTGAAGCTCCACATCGCGAGCCCAAAGCAGGCGAGTCCAAACATCAGCAACCAGCGGGAGTCGAACCGCCGCGCGAGCAGGATATAGACCGGCGTGCCGATCAGCGACGCGACGCCGGTGGAGAAGATCGCGACGCCCGTCTGCCATGCGCTGAAGCCGCGAACATAGCCCAAGAACAACGGGGTAAGATAAATCGTGGTGAAGATGCCGATACCGGTGACGAAAGAAACGAGGCAGCCTAGTGCGAAATTTCGGTTGCCGAAGGCGCGCAGGTCCACCACGGGATTTCGATAGGTCAAGCTGCGGACGCAAAACAGCAACAAGGAGATGCCGGCGATCCAGGCGGTGACGGTGATGGTCGAGTCACTGAACCAGTTCCAGCGTGCGCCCTCCTCCAGCGTGTATTCCAGCGTGCCGAGACCTATGGCCATCAGAGCGATGCCAGGATAATCGGCGCCGTTCAGCAAGGACAGATCCGGCTCGTCGATCCGCACCAAGACCGGTATCGACAAGGTGATGGCCAATCCCGGAAGGAGATTGACGTAGAAGAGCCAGTGCCAGTTGAGCGTATCGGTGATCCACCCGCCGATCACCGGACCCAACGTGGGGGCAAGTGTCGCGATCGTGCCGATCACCGCTGCCGAGTAGATGCGCCGCTCGCCTTGGAAATAATAAAACGACGACGTAAACACGGTCGGGACCATGGACGCACCGAGCAAGCCCTGCAGCCCACGGAACACGATCATGCTCTGGATGTTCCACGCCAGGCCGCAGAGCATGCTGGACAGCGTGAAACCGGCCGCGGAGAAAGTGAACAGCCAGCGCGTGGAGAACACCCGGGTGAGCCAGCCCGAAAGCGGAATCATCACGATCTCCGCGATCAGATAGGCGGTCTGCACCCAGCTGATGTCATCCTGAGCGGCAGACAAGCCACCGCCGATATCCTGCAGAGAGGAAGCGACGATCTGGATGTCCAGCAGCGCGATGAACATGCCGCCGCACATCACGGCGAATGGCAGGATGGAGGGTTTGGACGCCGTATTGCTCATCGAGTGTCGACCTTCGCCGTGGTGGAGAGGCCAGGCCGCAGCAATCGAAGGTCAGCGTCGTTGGCATCGAGCACCACGCGCACCGGCACACGCTGTACGATTTTCGTAAAGTTGCCGGTGGCGTTTTCGGCGGGGATGACGCTGAAAACCGCGCCGGTGCCCGGGGCAAAACTCGCAACGTGCCCATGGAATGCGTGACCGGGCAGGACATCGACGTTAAGCGTGGCGCTATTGCCCGGGGCCATGTGGGTCAGTTGATCTTCCTTGAAATTGGCGTCGACCCACAACCCTTCGGCCGGAATGACCGAGATGAGGTATGACCCGGCGCTGACATAGGCGCCGACTTGCGCCGCGCGGTTACCGACGTAGCCGTCGACCGGCGAGACGATGTCGGTGTAGCCGACGTTCAGATCGGCGGTGCGCAAATCAGATCGCGCCTGTGCCAGCGCGGCCGCGGCCTCGGCGATCTGGGCGATCAACACGTTGAGCTGCTGGCGGCTCGCTCCGAGAGTCGCGGTGGCGGCGGCCACCGCGGCCTGCGCCTGCTGATCGAGCGATGCCGTGCGTTGCGCCTCCTGGCGCGTTGCCGCGCCGCTCGAGGCGAGGCCTTGGAATCGTTTCGCATCAAGGCTTGCGAACGTCAACTGCGCCGACTTGACGACGAGCTCCGCTTCCTGCTGGCGGACGATCGCCTGTTGCAAGATATATCGTGCGCGGAATGCTTGCAGCGAGGCCTCACGGGCATCGACGACCGCCATGGCTTTATCCAGCGCCGACTGGTAGTCGCTGCGGTCCAGTTGTATCAACAGTTGGCCCGCCTTGACACGCTGGTTGTCACTCACCAGCACTTTCGCGATGAAGCCGCCGACATGCGGGGCGATGGCGGTGACGTTGCCTCCCACATAGGCGTCATCCGTGCTCTCGAAGAAGCGCCCTACGGTCCACCACCGATAGCCGAGCGCTGCCGCGCCGATAGCGGCCAGCAAAACTATTCCCGCGATGGCCAGACGTCGCCGCCCCTTCGCTGGATTGCCGATGACGGGCGGCGTGTCGGCGACAGGCGACGCGCCGGTGGCGCCGAGGCTGAGACTATTCATGGCGGACCTCCAGGAAAGCAGAGTTCGCGCCGAGGCTTTGATAACGCTTACGGATCTTTTCCTTGGCGGCAGGCCCTGCCATCACGCGAAAATCCGGGCTGGATAATGGCCGCCCGCTCTTTTTATCCACCAACACCGGTTCAGCAATGTCACCGGTCGCGGCATCGGCGACGACCAACGCCAGTCCTTCGGGCGCGAAATGCCGGTTGCCCCACGCCAAGATCGCGAGCATGACCGTGCGAAAATCGCGCCCGGCATCGGTCAGCCGATATTCATGGCGGCGGGGATGCGCGGAATATTGGTGCCGCTCCAGCATTCCGGCCTCGACCAACCGAGTCAGCCGGCGGGTGAGGATGTTGGGTGCGATCCCCAGACTCTTTTCGAACTCGTCGAAACGCTTAAGGCCGTACAAGGCGTCGCGCAGGATGAGAACGCTCCATTCGTCGCCCACCCGTTCAAGGCTGCGGGCGATAGGACATTGGCTAACCCTCTTTGGCATGGCGCGAAACCTCCAGTAACTATCAACTTGCAAGTAACATAGCTCTGTGACTATTATTATGCAAGTTACGTTTACGCAGACTAGTACCATGCAGAAAAAATTTGGAGCCGTGGGTGCCGTCGTGCTCGCGGCTTTTACACTGGCGGCTTGCAAGAGCGGGCCCGACTATGCGGCGCCCAAGGAAGCGCTTCTGCCCTATCACACCCAACTCGTCGCAGCGGTCCCCGTGGCGCCGCTCGACGTCTGGTGGAACGGCTTTCACGATCCAGAGCTGACCCTGATCGTCGAGCGTGCGCTCGAGCAGAATCTCGACCTGGCCGCCGCGCTTGCGCGGGTCGAGCGGGCCCACGCCGCGGCGCGCGAGAGCGGTGCTCGGCTGCTGCCCTCGGCGGCACTGCAGGCTTCGGTCAGCCCGCTGCGACAATCACTCGACAGCCCGATTGGCACGATCGCGAAACATTTGCCGGGCTATCACCGAGATCAAGTGCTGCACGACACCGGCGCCGCCGCCAGCTGGGAAATTGATTTGTCCGGCGGATTACATCGCAACGTGGAAGCTGCCGACGCCCTCGCCCAGGCGGCGGAAGCCGACCAGATGGGGACCCGCGTCTCGGTGGTTGCCGATGCCGCTGACGCCTATCTGCAGATCCGCGGCTATCAGGCGCGCCTGACTTATGCGCAAGGCCAGATCGCCGCCGATTCGCATCTCCTCGAGCTCGTGAAATTGCGCCAGGCAAGCGGTGTTGCCACCGACCGCGAAGTCGCGCAGGCCGATGCCCTGACGTTTCAGGCGCGCGCGTTGCTACCGCCGCTGCGCATCGGCATGGAGGCTCAACTGAATCGACTGGACGTTCTCTTGGGTGCTCAACCGGGCACGTACGCCAAGGAAATAGGCGCGGCCGCCGACATCCCGACCGTCCCCGCGGTCGATCCCGCCGAGCCTGCTGATCTGCTGCGACGCCGTCCCGACGTCATCGCGGCTGAGCGCCGCCTCGTGGCATCCAATGCGCAGATCGGTGCAGCCCTGTCGGAATACTATCCCAAGATTTCGGTGTCGGCGTTGCTGGGTTTCGAATCCCTCTCCAGCCAACACCTGCTGACGAGCGCCGGGTTCCAGCCCGAAGCCATGGCGGGCCTGCATTGGCGGCTGTTCGATTTCGGCAAGGTCGACGCCGAAGTCGCCGCGGCGCGAGGTGCCAACGCGGAGGCGCTGGCCAATTACCGCGCTTCGGTGCTGCGCGCCACCCAGGATGTGGAGAACGCTCTGACCACGTTGGTGCAATCGGCGCAAGAGGTACGTGAACTCACCCAGGAAACGGACTCGCTGGTGCGGGCGCTCGACGCAGCCGAAGAAGCCTATCGTGGCGGCGTGATCACCCTGATCGATGTGCTCGACAGCGACCGGCGGTTGCTGGTCGCTCAAGACGATCTCGCCCGGGTCCAGGCGGATACGGCACGCGCCGCCGTCAGTTCCTATCGCGCGTTGGGCGGCGGCTGGTGAGGCGCTCACGCGAACGCGCCGCCGTTCGTCTATCCGCGCAGCCCTTTGGGCAGCCCAGCTGACCCGCCTATGCGACCGGATACGGTCCTTCCGCAAAGCTCACATCATGATAGCCCTTGCTGCCCACCTCTCGAGCGAGCGAGCTGCGAAAATCCTGGCCGGCATGTAGGCACTTGAGTGCAAACGCGAAATCGTACTTGGGTGTCCAGCCGAGTTCCGTCATTGCGCGATGATTTACATACACGCGATCAATGTGCGGAAATAACTGCCAATGGCGGGCCGCGTAAAGTGCCTCGCATTCTGGGAAAAGCCGCCGTACCACGCTGGGAGCGTCATGCGCCAAAAGGGCTAGGTCTTTCGCCGCGAACGGAGTCGTCGCGGAGATGATATAGCGTGAAAAGCCGATCCGTGCCGCCCGTTCCAGCGCTCGCATGACCGCCGAGACGGCGTCTTCGATATCCACGCGTCGATACAATAATTCGTTGAGCTGCGCATTGGCCGTTTCGTATTGGTGTCGCACATCAGCACTATCGTCCTCCTCCGCAAAGAACCGCGATGTACGTAAGACCACGACGGGCAGGCGGTGGCGCTTATGCGTGAGTTCGCACAGGTCTTCCGCCATGACCTTGCTGACCCCGTAGATGTTCCTTGGCCTCGAGGCCAGCTCCTCGGTTACCCAAATCGCGGCGGCAGAGCCCTCGGCGTTCAACGATGAGCCGAACGCGCTGGTGGTGCTCACGTACACGAAGCTCTTCACTCCGTTGGACACGGCCGCCTCGAGCAAGGCGAGCGTACCCATGACATTCGTATCGATGAATTGCTGCCAGCTATGCGTCGCGACGTGCGGTTTGTGCAGCGTCGCCGTATGCACGACCGCGGTCGCTCTTCTCAAGCAGCCCTCGACGAACGCTCTATCGCAGATCGAACCCACGTGGTCGGTAAACGGCGATGGTTTCAGGTCGATTCCAATGGCCGATCCCCCGTCTGCGCGAATGCTGCGGACCAACGCCTCGCCGAGGTGCCCGGCACTTCCAGTGACCAGGATTGCCATGTGTCTCCTATGCGCCCGATGATGCCGGCCGTAGTTGCCGCACATTCTATCCCGTGACGCCTTGTGCGGTGACGAAGGGGAACGAGGGCGGTCAATGCCGAACTGGAGCCTTGAGGAGCAAGGTTGAATGACCGCGGGCGATGCGCCGTCAACGCCGCACGGAATCGAGGTCGGCGGTCGGGGGCAAGGGTGGGGCAGGTCCAGGGCAATGAGTCGCTGTCTTCCCCCGGAGGACCGCGCGCCGGTCGGGACCGGCGAATGCCGGACTCACCATACCGTTTCAGGCGCTTCGGCCAGCCCACACTCACCCCGGGCATCGCGGCCGCGACGGCTCGGCACGATCTGCGCCCTCAGTGATTTCTCTATCGGCCGGACTCGGACGCGATCATTCAGCGCCCCATGAAGCGACTGATCTGGCGAACTCTCTTTCTTAGTCCGCGCACGGCGGCACACTTTCTCGATTGACCGGACGACGGCCCACGTGTCACATTAAGAATGTGACGGTGTTCAATTTCAAATTCCGGCGTGGCACTCCGATCTTCGAGCAAGTCGTGCTGGCGGCGATCGCCGCGATGCTGCGCGGCGAGTACAGCGCGGGCCAGGCGTTCCCCTCGGTCCGGGCGATCGCCGCGGATCTCAAGATCCATCCGAATACGGCGCACAAGGTCGTTCAGCATCTGGTGGCCGAAAAATGGCTTGAAGCCCGACCGGGGATCGGCACCGTAGTCACCGACCGTGCCGGGAGCCCCAACGACGAATGGCGGGATTTGCTGCGTGCTGACCTGCGGCGCCTGCTGAGCAAGGCACACAGCGTTGGCGCCGACCTGCCTAACATCATCGACGAACTGACGCGCCAATGGAACGACTCGAAACCACCGAGGAGCAAGGAGCCCCCGTGATCATTCAAAGTGAAGCGCTCAACAAAGTTTTTCGCGGCCACGATGCGCTGCGTGGTATTTCGCTCGCGGTCCCGGAGGGCAATATCTACGCACTGATCGGCGCCAACGGTGCCGGTAAGACGACCACGATCAAGACCCTGTTGAACCTGCTGGCGCCCACCAGCGGTCGAGCCGAAGTGCTCGGCGTCGATTCGCGGCGGCTAACGGCGCGCGATTTCGCTCAGATCGGCTATGTCTCCGAAAATCAGGAATTGCCGCTGCGCCTGTCCGTCGGCGCGTACTTGAGTTTTCTGCGCCGCTTCTATCCCACGTGGGACCGAGAACTCGAGCGCACGCTGGTCGCGGAACTGCGGCTGCCCACCGAGCGCAAGATACGCGATCTGTCGCATGGCATGCGCATGAAGGTCGGTCTCGCCTGCGCGCTGATTTTTCGGCCGAAGTTGCTCGTCTTGGACGAGCCGTTCAGTGGCTTGGATCCGTTGGTGCGGGACGAACTGATGGAACGACTGCTGAGTCAAGCGGACGAGATGACGGTCTTCGTTTCGTCACATGAACTGGACGAGATCGAGTCGAGCACCACCTATGTGGGTTACCTGGAAAACGGCCGGCTGCTCTTTCAAGAGTCGATGTCGAGTCTCGCCTCGCGAGTGCGTGAAGTGCGCGTGACTCTGGAAAATCCGCCAAGACCTCTCATCGACCTGCCCGCTCATTGGATCGATCTCGTCGCGAACGGCAACGTGGTGACCTTCCTCGATCTGCTCCACGCTCCGGCGACGCTCGGAGCCGCGCTGAATGCATCGTTCGGAGGGATCCGCGATATCGACGTGCGACCCGCCCCGCTGCGTTCGATCTTTACGGCTCTCGCGCGCACCAGTGCAACCCGGGCGGTGGCTCGATGATCCGGCACATCGTCGTCAAGGATTTGCGTCTGCTGGGGCTGCCCGCGGCCGGCGTTGCCGCGGTCAATATCTTCAATGCCGCGTTGTTGATGAGCGGCGGCGCGTTTGCGCGCGCTGCCGCCAATGACTTCGGCGAGTTCGCCATCGTGTCGAACTTGGTGTTGCCGGCCGTCGCCTGGGTCGGCTTGGCGTTCTTGGTCATCAGCGTCATCCACCTCGACCGGCTGCCGGGAAGCTCTCAGGATTGGCTGACGCGACCGATCAAGCGCGCAGATTTGGTTGCGGCCAAGCTGGTGTTCATGCTGGTGGCCGGTTTGATGCCGATGTTCCTCTGCGACGTCGCCCTGGGGCTGGCTGATCGCTTCGATGTCTCGGCGGTCCTGGCGGCCAGCCTGTCACGGAGCGTCGGTCTATTCTGTTTTGTCTGCGTGCCGGCGGCACTGGTCGCGGCGGTCACTGCGACGTTGAGCGAAGCCTTGGTGTTCGTCGTTGGCCTCGTCGTCGTACTGATCGCCGAACTGCTGATCGCCATCGAATTCAAGCCATTCGTGGCCGAATCGACCACGGGCTTCGCAACCGGCTTCGCAACGGGTTTTGGATGGATCTCTCTTTGGATGTTCGGCCTGCTCAACGTCGTGGTCCTGTTGCTCGCGGTACCGCTGCAGCTGCGCTGGCGCACCAGCAACCGTCTGCGGTGGATTCTGCTCGTGGTACTGTCTGTCGAACCGTTGATCGCGTTCATTCCGGTGAGCGATGTACTGTCGATCCAACAGGCCGTCGCTCCCGCCGTCGCTGCATCGCTCCACGTCGATGCCGACCGCGGCAAGGCGTTGACCTTTCGGGATTTGGACCAGCGCGGGTTCAGACAGCTCAAATCGACCGTCGTCTCGTTTCCGTTGCGGGTCGTCGGCGCGGGACAAACCGATCGCGTCTATTTCGATCGCGCGCAGCTTCGCTGGGTGGCTCCCGCCGGCGCCGAGCCGACCGCGAAATTCAGCAGGGAATACGTCGCGTCGGGCGGACCGGGACTGCTGTGGGATGGCTCGGAATCCGGCCAGACGGACGGAACGCTGACCTTCACGGTACCGACCGAGGTCTTCGTCGCCGCGCAGGCGTTGCATGCCAGCGCCGAGGTCACCGTGTTCGGGACCGACTTCACAATCGACGCGCAGCGATCGCTTCAGAGCTTGAGTCACGAGCCGCTGAACGGCAACACCCGATGTCGCGAACACCAGCAGCCTCGGAGTGAGAATTGGCTGGTCACCTGCGAATCGACCCGTGCGATTGACGATTGCTGGGATCTGCGGGTTCCGGCCGACGGCACTGACTATCTCAATTGGACGTCCGGTACCTGCCGCCGGCCCGACTACGCGCCGTGGCCGATCCCCGTCTGGCGCGATTCCTATTATTCCGGCATGGTCGGCCAGTTCAGTATCAAAGATCGCCCCTCGGCCGGTGGCGCCTACGGCGCCGCAGCGGCTCGCAATGCCGCGGACTCGATCGTGCTCAGAGCTTTCAAGCCGGCTGGACACTTCCTCGTTACGCTGGATTTTTCCGTTGATGCAGCCATCGAGAGCGCGGGCGCAAGGGTCCAATCGCGGGATGGCGTCGGTGAAGCGGCTCGGTTTGCCCATCCCTCTGGGATCGTGACCGACCGGCGCGGTGATCTTTTCATCGTGGATTCCGCAGACAGCGTGATCCGCAAAGTCACACCCACCGGCGAGGTGACGACGTTTGCGGGAAGGCCCGGGCAAACGGGCGTCGCCGATGGGCCGGGACCCGATGCGCGGTTCGATCATCCGCACGCGATCGCCATCGATAAGTCCGACGATCTGTTCGTGATCGACAGCGGTAATTCTACAATTCGAAAGATCAACCCGGCTGGCACCGTGAGCACGGTCAGCTTACCCACGTCCGCGGGCGCTCCGCGGCAACCGCTGCACTTGAGAGTCCCCGACGCGATCGAGGCCGGCACGGACGGAAGCCTCTATGTGATCGTCGATTCCGGCAAGAATGTCCATGGCAGGCGGGTCAACTCGGGTGTCCGGACGCTGATCGAGATCGCACCGGATGGTGGCGTCCGCACGCTCGCCGGTCCTCCGGCATTGCGCGAGGATACCGGCCAATGAGACCGCCTAGTGACAGGAAACGATCGAGATCGCGCGCGACGTGTCTTGATCCGCCATCGGCGCAGCTGCCGGCAACGCACCCATTAATACCGAATCAACGCCGAACCCCAGGTAAATCCGCCGCCGAAAGCTTCCAACAACAGCAGTTGACCCCGCTTGACCCGCCCATCACGGATTCCCACATCGAGCGCCAGGGGTACGGACGCGGCCGATGTGTTGCCGTGCTCGGCGATGGTCACGATCACGCGCTCCATCGGCAGACTCAAGCGTTTGGCGATCGCTTCGATGATGCGGATGTTCGCCTGATGCGGTATCAGCCAATCCAGCTGATCCTTGTCGATGCCGTTCGCGGCGAGAGTCTCGGTGACCAACTGACCCAAGGTGTTGACGGCAACCTTGTACACCTCGTTGCCTTTCATCTGCACCCCCGCCTTGCCCTCGCGCACCCGATGAAACCCCTTCGAGACGCCGTCGGGATACCACAGCAGTTCCTTGTACTTGCCGTCGGAATGCAGGCGCGTGCTGATGATTCCCGGTTCCGGCGACGGTTTCAGGACGACGGCTCCGGCGCCGTCCGCGAACAGCACGCAGGTGCCTCGATCCGTCCAATCGACGATGCGGGTCAGGGTCTCGGCACCGACGACGAGCGCGCACTTCGCCTCGCCTAAACGTACGAACTTGTCCGCGACGCTGAGCGCATACAGGAACCCGGTGCAGGCCGCTTCGAGGCTGAAAGCCGGACACCCATGGATTCCGAGCCGGTCCTGCAACAAGGTCCCCACGTTCGGAAATACCAGATCGGGCGTCGTCGTGCCGACGCAGATCAAATCCACGTCCGCGGCGGTCACTCCGGCCGCTTGCAGCGCGCGGCGCGCCGCCTGCTCCGCAAGATCGGTGGTGGTCTCGCCTTCTCGGACCACATGCCGTTGACGGATGCCGGTGCGCGAGCGAATCCACTCATCGCTGGTATCGACGAGACGTTCCAAATCCGCGTTGGTCAAGATCTTCTCGGGCAAGTAGCTGCCCGTGCCCGCAATCCGTGAATACATCGAGATCCTTCTAAACCCCCGGCGGGGCTCCGAGCCGTTCAGCAATTTTCGCCGGCACGCCGTTACGCGCTTCCTGGACCGCCACTCCGATGGCCCGCTGGAAGCCGAACGCATCGGCTCCACCGTGACTCTTGATGACGATGCCATTCAAACCGACCATCGTGGCACCGTTGAATTTCCGGGGATCGAGACGCGCCCGTAGGGCATCGAAGGCGGGCTTCGCACCCATCGCTCCCAGCTTGCGGATGACGTTGCGCGTCAGTTCCTCGCGGAGCGTGCCGGCAATCAAGCGCCAAGCGCCCTCCATAGTCTTCAAGGCGATGTTGCCGGTGAAACCGTCGGTGACCACCACGTCCACCCGATCCGAGAAAATATCGTGGCCCTCGACGAAGCCCACGTAATTGAGCCCGCTCGTGAGCAGCAAGGCATGCGCGGCCTGCACCGTCTCGTTGCCCTTGATGTCCTCCTCGCCGATATTGAGCAATCCGACCCGCGGGGATTCGTGCGCGCCTTCCATATCCGCGGCGAGAATCGCTCCCATGACGCCGAATTGCAGCAACTGTTCGGGGGTTGCCGAGGCGTTGGCACCGAGATCGAGCATGTAGGTATGACCAGCGCCCGCCGGGATCAGCGAACCGATCGCCGGCCGCTCGACCCCCGGCAGCATCTTGAGCACGAAATGCGCCATGGCCATCAGCGCCCCCGTGTTGCCAGCGCTCACACAGGCATCCGCCTCATGCTGCTTGACCAGATCGAGCGCACGCCGCATCGAGGAGTTCTTCTTCCGGCGCAGCGCCTCACGTGGATGGTCGGTCATCTCGACGACCTGGTCACAATCGAGAAAGGACACATTCGCTGTCGCGCGCTGGCCGACCATCGCCCGATCCAACTCATCCCGGCGGCCGAGCACCGTGAAGCGCACGTCGCCAAACTCGCGCGCGGCGGCCAGCGCCGCGGGCACCGATGTCGAGGGTCCCCGATCGCCGCTCATCGCGTCGATGGCTATGTGAAGCAGCGCAGCCACGTTGCGGCCGCTGACCTTGAGTCGGGCTACTCGTCGCTTTCGCTGGCGGCGATATCCGCCTTGGTCTCGAGCACCTTGCGACCACGATAGAAGCCGTCACGCGAAATGCGATGCCGCGAATGAGTCTCGCCACTCTTGGCGTCGATCGACACCGCAGGAGCGGCCAACGCCGAATGAGAGCGATGCATGCCGCGCTTTGAGGGGGTCTTTCTGCTTTTCTGAACTGCCATGAGTGCTACGTCCTATCAAGTTTTCTTCAATAAATCCTGCAGCGCGCTGAACGGCCGGCGCGTTTCAGCGGCCGCACCCGGCGCATCGCCGAGCGCGTAGCTCGGCGCTTTGCCGCAGCGGCGCGGAATGTCGCATGCCGGCGCAACGGGCAGCGACAATAACAATTCCTCTTCGGCCAGATCACGCAACGAAACCTGACCCGCGTCGGTTTCAAACAATTCGCGCTCCGCGAGTTCGGCTTCGCGGGCCGCATCAGCCGACGCGGCGTCCGCGAATTCAACCTCGCTGCCAGCGGCCACGGAGCAGGCGAAGCCCTGAAGACAACGCTGGCAGATCAACCGCGGCGTCGCCTGGATCCGCACTTGGGCGCCCACGCGCCCGCCGGGTAACTTGCGAAATACGAAGGTCGCGGCCAAAGTCCCGCTCGGCTCCGCTAAAACATCCTTCAGGCGCGGCAACTCCTCGAGCTCATAGATGCGGTTGATCACCGCCGCGTCCTCGGCGAGGCGCGCACAATCGACGAGGTCAGGCAAGCCGGCTGCCATGGGCCGCGTATAATAGGGCCCACGCCCACCACTGTCAAAATTCGATCGGGTCCAAGTCATTGTTTTTGAAGTCTCCTCCGTTATTGATTTTGGGCTCCACCTCACGCTACCGGCGCGAATTGCTGGCGCGCTTGGGTGTTCCCTTCGAATGCACGCCGCCCGGCATCGATGAAAGTCCGTTGCCGCAGGAGTCGCCGCACGCCCTGGTCTCACGCCTGGCACGCAGCAAGGCTCGGGCCGTCGCACAGCAACGGCCCGGCGCCTGGGTGATCGGGTCGGACCAACTCGCGGTGCTCGAGCGCCACGGGCTGCCCGAACGCATACTCGGCAAGCCCGGCTCGACCGCCCATTGCATCGACCAGCTGGCGACCTGTTCGGGCCAACGGCTCGCGTTCCTCACCGCGGTGGCGGTGTTGCGCGACGCCGAGCCGCCGCAGTCTGAATTCATCGATACGACGGTCGTCACCTTTCGGCCCCTCGATCGGGCGACCATCGAACGTTATGTCGAACGCGAGTCGCCGCTCGATTGTGCCGGTGGATTCAAGAGCGAGGGGCTCGGCATCACGCTCTGCGAATCCATCGAGAGCACCGATCCCACCGCGCTGATCGGTCTGCCGCTGATTCGCCTCGCCGCGGCGCTGCGGCTCGCAGGCTTCGAACTGCCTTGAACGCTAGCGCGTGCCGCGCGGCCGCGCGCGGCCGCGCGGGGCCGCTGCCTTGGCCGCCGCCGGACGCTTGGCCACCCGCTTCATCGGTGTAATGGCATCGAGTACCGACGCCAACTCCGGCGGCAGCGGCGCGCTGACATGGAAGGGCATCGCGGAACCCGGCCACTCGAATGCCACCGATTGGGCATGCAGGAACGTACGCTTCAAGCCATGCGGCTTGAGTTCCGCATTGCGTTCACGATCACCGTATTTGTCGTCCCCCAACAGCGGATGCCCCGCGAACGAGGCATGCACCCGTATTTGATGAGTGCGGCCTGTCGGAATGTCCACCTCCATCAGCGTCGCCAGCGGACCGAAAAATTGCACCGGCTTGAACACACTGACCGAGTCCTTGCCCAACGAAGCCACCCGCACGTGCCGCTCGCCATGCTCACGGTTGTCCGTGGCCAATGGGGCATCGATCCGCTTGGTGCCTAACTGCCAGCTGCCGCTGACCAACGCCAGGTAGGTCTTGTGCATCCCGCCCTGTCGAATCAACGCGTGCAGCGCGGTCAGCGTGGCACGATCGCGCGCCACCAACAGGCATCCGCTGGTATCTCGGTCCAAGCGGTGCACCAATTCGAGCGTCTCACGCGGGCGCGATGCTCGCAGCGCCTCGATCACGCCGAAACTCATGCCGCTGCCGCCGTGCACTGCAACACCCGCAGGCTTGTCGAGCACCAGCAAGTGCTTGTCCTGAAAAATCACCGCGCTCTCGATCAGCTCCAGAAGGCTCGTCGAGGGCCGCGCCGGGCCGGGCCGACCCAACTCGTCCACAGGCTCGATTCGAACCGGCGGAAGGCGAATTTCGTCACCGGCGTTCAGCCGGTATTCGGCATCCACGCGTTTGCGGTTGATCCTCACTTCGCCCTTGCGCAGCAGTCGATAAACGCGGCTCCGCGGTACGGTCTTGAAGTACCGCATCAGAAAGTTATCGACCCGCTGTCCCGCCTCGTCGGCCGTGATGGTGCGTAATTCGACGGCGGTCTTCCGGACAGGCGGGCGCACCGCTTCGAGGCTTTCACTGTTCATGGGGGTGTGTAATCTCTAAGGTATTGATTATATTGACCAAGGTAGGTAGTCGTGATAATGTCTCAAAACCGTGTCAGGCGCTTAACCATTTTGGTGTCGCGCCAAGGCTTTGACTCACGCGAGTGGCTCGAGGCGACACCGGTTTCGGCGTTGCCCCATCCGTTGGGGAGACGCATATTAGTTGGTTCTGGATTTCCAGGCCATCGCTCGGCCGATGAGATGGATGCTAGAGAGCCCAGCAGAGCTCCGGCGTCTTACATAAGCGGTTAACCGAGAACGAGGCCGCGGGCTTGCCGTATGATGTATTTTTTTGCAATGCTGTGTTGGCAGAACTGGGCTCCGCTCCCCTCGATCGCGTGTCTCGCGTTCGGGACGGCCCTCCTGTTTGTCGCACCCGGCGTTGCCGCCCCGGCTTTTTTTCTCAAGCTACCCTCCTCGGCCCCTACCACTTTAGTTGGGGCAAATGAAAAGAATGCTCGTCAACGCAGTTCAAGAAGAAGAACTGCGAGTCGCTCTCGTCGACGGTCAGAAGCTATACGACTTATCGATTGAGATCCCCTCCCGGGAACAGAAAAAATCCAACATTTATAAAGGCCGGATAACCCGCGTCGAGCCGAGTCTCGAAGCGGCGTTCGTCGAGTACGGTGCGCAGCGTCACGGCTTCCTGCCGTTGAAGGAAGTCTCCAAGGAGTACTTCCGGCCGCAGCCCGCGGGCGCACGCATGAACATCAAGGAACTGCTCCAAGAGGGGCAGGAATTGATCGTTCAGGTGGAGAAGGAGGAACGCGGCAACAAGGGCGCCGCACTCACCACGTTCATCAGTCTGGCGGGCCGTTTTCTCGTTCTGATGCCGAACAATCCGCGCGCCGGCGGCGTATCGCGCCGCATCGAGGGCGAGGATCGCGACCAGATGCGCGAGGCGATGAACGCACTGCAGATTCCGGACGGCATGGGAGCCATCGTGCGCACCGCCGGCGTCGGTCGCAGCACCGAAGAGCTGCAATGGGATTTGAACAACTTGAAAGCCGCCTGGGACGCGATCGTCGCGGCCAACGATGGTCGGCCGGCGCCCTTCCTGATATTTCAGGAAAGCGACGCGGTCACGCGCGGCCTCAGGGATTATTTCTCGGACGATGTCGGCGAATGCCTGATCGATCAGCCGGAGGCCTTTCAGAAGGCGCTCGACTACATGCAGCGCTTCATGCCGCCGGATGCGCAGCGCAAGCTCAAGCTCTACCAGGATCCGGTGCCGCTGTTCACGCGCTACCAGATCGAAAGTCAGATCGAGTCGGCCTACTCCCACAAGGTGACGCTGCCGTCGGGCGGCAGTCTGGTCATCGACCATACCGAGGCGCTGGTGTCGATCGACATCAATTCGGCGCGCAGCACCCGCGGCGGCGATATCGAAGCCACGGCTCGAAACACCAACCTCGAGGCAGCCGAGGAAATCGCCCGGCAGCTGCGCTTGCGCGATATCGGGGGTCTGATCGTCATCGATTTCATCGACATGGAATCCACCGCCAACCAGCGCGCCGTCGAGGACATGCTGCGCGATGCGGTCAAGATGGACCGTGCCCGCATCCAGTTGGGACGGTTGTCGCGTTTCGGCCTGCTCGAATTGTCGCGCCAGCGATTGCGTCCGGCCTTGAGCGAAACGACCCACATCAACTGCCCGCGATGCAGCGGGATGGGAACCATCCGCGGCGTCGAATCGATGTCACTCGCGTTGTTGCGCTTGATCGGCGAGGAGGCGCGCAAGGAGCGCACCGGCCGCGT
>Ga0116226_10002267_pt1 | contig 16652 bp, 9 predicted proteins | sample S1TSphfallax_FD_89692 | JGI IMG/M metagenome (GOLD analysis project Ga0116226, IMG submission 89692) | Host-associated microbial communities from peat moss isolated from Minnesota, USA - S1T2_Fa - Sphagnum fallax MG | ecosystem: Host-associated > Plants > Peat moss > Unclassified | place: USA... | reverse complement strand
GCGCTCGAATTACATCGCGGCCGGCTGGCCATCTTCCTGGCGTTCACGCTTTGGCTTGCGATCGGCGCCAGCTGGCAGGCGGTTCATCCGAATGCCTATGGCGCACCTTACAGCGTGAGCTCCGTGCTGCAATTCCTGTTGCTGACCGCGGTGTGCACCCTGTCGTTCGTCGAACCGCTGGATGAGATGGTGTTTTTCCGTTCCGCGTCGAATATTCTTGCGGTGCTCGCGGTAGCGGGAATCGTGCAATTCATGTTGCAATTCGTCGGCGTGTCGCTGTTCGCGTTCACCGGCCTGCTGCCGGCGCGCCTGCTGTTTGAATCGGGATACAATCTGTCGATACCGGTCGGCATCGGATCCCTGCTGAAGTCGAACGGATTTTTCCTGCTGGAACCATCGATATTTTCGCAGGTGATGGCGATGGCGATCATCATCGAGGTGCTGACGGCGCGGAGGGTGCTTTGGCTTGCGCTGTTCGCCGCCGGTTTACTGCTGTCGTTCTCCGGCACCGGCTTGATCGTCCTGGCGAGCTTCTTCATCGGTGTCGTCATCGCACTCGGGTGGCGCGGCCTGACGCTGGCCTTGGGCGGCCTGTTGTCGCTCGTCGTCATTGCGGTCGCGGTTGCGTTGCTGGCACCTGACGTCGCACGCGTTTTTGCCGGACGATTAGGCGAGCTCAGCCAGCCGAGTTCCAGTGGCTATCTGCGCTTTGTCACCCCGATCCAATTGCTGCACGCTGTCCTCACGCGGGACAGTTGGGCATGGCTGCTGGGCATCGGCGCGGGTACCTCCGAAAAGATGGACTTGCCTTTCCTGGTCAACACGCCGGTGAAAATAACCGTCGAGTACGGTCTTCCGGCGTTCATCCTGTATTTGGCGCTTCTGCTGAAGGCCGAGCGAACCAGGGTGCAGACCGCGATGGTGCTGCCGGCCCTGGTTCTGCTGATGATCACCGGCGGCTATCAGGAATTCGCGCCGGTACTGTTCCCAATCTTTATTCTGATCTGCGTAGCGCGCCTGCGTCCCGCAGTGGATCTGTTCCCCACTGCACCTCCACCCCCGTTTGAGCCGAGGCCGCAGTGAAACAAATAAAAGCTGTTTGCTTCTTTCTTTCAAAAAAGAGGCCCTTCCTTGCTGTCCGAGACCCCGGCCCGAAGGACCGGGACTGGCGCACGCCGGTGGGGATGTGCCAAACAGAAGCCGCACGATTGTTCCGGCAGGGAAGATGCGCAGCATCGTGGTGATACAGGATAGAAGGCCACCGGCCACGCGCGGCGCGCTGGCACGCGGAACGCTGTGGGAACCAGTGCCGCCACCTACGGCACAACGGCGCTGGCTCGTGGCCGGCGGCGCGCTGCTGGCGCTTGCCGCCATGCCGCACGAAGGACGGGCCCAGGTGATAAACGACTATCTGGAGCCTGCCATCCAGGGCGACGCCACGCAGCCGGGGGTTACCGTTGCGTCCCGCCAACATGTCGATTACGACCCGACGGGGGTGCGGCTGGGCCTGTTGACCGTGCTGCCCACGCTGGACGAAAGTGTCGGCTATGACAGTGACGTGACGGCCACCACGGCGGCCCGCGGCAGCGTGCTGATCGACACCACGGCGAAGGTCATTGCCACTTCCAAGCGGCCCGATGACACTTCCACCCTGGCCGACACCAGCTTCAACGCCGTGGCCACGCTCGCCAATTTCGAATATCCCGATATTGCCAACCAATCCTACACCGATTGGAGCGCAGGCGTGAACGGAACGCACGCGTTCGGGCAGGACACGCTGTTCGTCAGCGCCTCGCATCAGAATACGAACCAGACGGCGCGCGACATCGATGTTCCGGAACTGAACGGACCGATCGCCTATCGCGTCAATGATCTGCAGGCGAGCTACGCGGTATCGCTTGGGCAACTCGTCATCAAGCCCGGGATGGATCTGTCCTGGTACAGCTACGACAATGGCCGCGTGCTCGGCGCGCCCTATTACCAGGCCTATCGAGATCGCACGGTTTACTATCCCAGCATTATCGCCAAATACGAATTGTCGCCACGCCGGCAGTTGCTGCTGGTTGTCCGCGATGCCAACGCGTCCTACACCAATGCCGCCGCGAGCGCCCAGGCCGGGCTGCCGCTCCAAAATTTCAATGATGTGTCGGTTCTTGCCGGTATTACTTACGATCTGGACGGCGTCATCGATTTTCGCCTGCTCGGCGGCTACCAGCAGCGCCAGTTTTCCAGCCACCAGTACAGAACCATCCGCGCTCCCATCGTCGAAGGCGCCACGACGTGGACGCCGACCGAACTCACCACCGTCACGGGCACCGTGGCACGGTATATTACCGACACATCGGCGGAGGGCAACGCCGCTGAAACGATAACGTCGTTCCGCCTAAACATCGACCACGAACTCAAGCGGAACGTCATCCTGACGGCAATGGCGGCCTTTGCCAGTGCCGCCTATGTCGGGCAGAGTAGCCGGCAGTTATATTCGGTCGGCGCGATTGCCAGTTGGCGGCTGAGCCGCACGCTTCGTCTGGAACTCGCTGATATGTTTTCATCCCGCCGAGTCGGCGATAGCGACGTTTTCGCTCCCACGTCGCCTCCCGGTTTCGGAATCGGCCAGAGCTACAACGAAAACGTGTTTCGCTTGCGCATCCGCCTTGCCCTTTAGGTTCAATCCCGCCCGGAGATGGTTTCATGCGAGCCCCAGTCAGCCGAATGTTTTGCGTCGCCGTGTTCGCCGCCGCACTTAGCGCCTGCGCGCCAGGAGCAAATTTGCCGCCGATGCCGCCTTATGCGAATGCCACTTACAAGCTGGGGCCGGGCGACCAGATCCGTATCATTACGTTCGGGTCCGAAGAGCTGACCGGACCGTTCAACGTGGACGACACGGGCAATGTCGCGATGCCGCTCATCGGCAACGTCCCGGCGGCCGGATTGTCGACCGACGCGTTCGCTGCTCGACTGAAACAGAAGATGCTGGACGGCGGTTTCCTGCGAAATCCCAGTGTGGCAGTGCAAGTCGCAGTTTACCGGCCAATTTCGGTATTGGGTGAAGTCCTCAAACCCGGGCAATATCCTTTCCAGCCGGGCATGACCATGCTGACCGCGGTTGCGGCGGCTGGCGGCTTCACCTACCGCGCGGTCGAAGATTATGCCGCCGACATCCGCAACGTCGACGGCCAGGCAGTTGAAGGTAAGATCTTCGCCAATAGCTTCCTGGCGCCAGGCGACGTCGTAAAAATATATGAGCGGCATTTTTAGAGGCAAAAGCGCCCTCCTGGCTACGGGCAGGTCGGCACGAAGGGACTAATTTCTTCCTGGAAAAATTTACCCATATGAGCGCCGGCCACGGATCAGTATGCCCCACGGCCACCCAGCACCACCAGCAAGGTCTTGACCATAATGGTAATATCGAGCCAGAGCGACCAGTTGCTGACATACCATGTATCCAACTGAACACGTCTTGCATATGAAGTTGTGCTTCGTCCGCTGACCTGCCACAAACCGGTCAGGCCAGGCCGTGTTTCGCAATAAAAATTCATTTTGTTACCGTAGCGCGGCTCCTCCGCGCGAATGATCGGGCGTGGCCCCACCAGGCTCATCTCCATGCGCAAAACGTTGAGCAATTGCGGTAACTCATCCAGGCTGGTAGCCCGCAGCAGTCGCCCCACGCGCGTTACGCGGGGATCATGCCTCAACTTGTGATACATTTCCCACTCGCGCACCGCATCCGCATTGCTCGCCAAATGCTCGCGCAAGATCTGATCCGCTTTCACCGACATGGAACGAAACTTCAGACAGCGAAATGTCAGCCCTTCGCGACCGACTCGTGTCTGCGCGTAGAACACCGGTCCGCCGTCTGCGCTCACCACAGTCGCAATCACCGCGAACAGCGGCAGCAGCAGCAGCAGCAGCAGGCCGGATAAGACGAAATCAAAAATCCCTTTCACCAGGCGCGCCGATGGCTGTGCCAACCGGTTGCGAAAATCCAACAACACACGGTCATGTCCCACAATGCAGAATGGATCGGCGGCGGACACCGGCAGCCCGCCGAGGCCAGAAAAGGTAGAAAATGGCACCCGCTGCTCCACGATACTGTGGAGAATATCCCAGTCGCGCCGGCAATTGAGCGACGCCGCCAAAACGATTCGCTCGGCGCCGCTGCGCCGCAATACACTGTCCCACCGTTCCATCGGCCGGTCCTCAGACCAGGCGTCGATGAATAAAATCTCAAGCGCACGAAAATGCGGCAATGCCCGGCTTGAAAGAGCGGAAAGGGCGTCATCGATGCCGCTGCTATCACCCACGATCACAACAGGGATCTGCCAGAAGCCGGCCCGCGCCATCACGCGCCGCGCGGCAGTTCGCGCGGCGAGTATAACCGCCGGCAACAACGCCCACGCAATCACAGTTAAAATTATGGGCGGCGCGTTCCGGTACGGCAGGTGCAGTTCGATGGTCAAAATCCCGGCGACTGCCGCCGCCTCCGTGACATGCCTCGCCTCGCGCCAGAACGGCTGCCGCCGTGTGTAGTGCCCACACAGCAAAAAGGCGAGGAACATGGCGCCAATCGGCGCCAATGTCAGGAAGCCGTCTGGCGCCAAAACCTGCGGATCGCGACCCGCGTCGGCAAAATCGTCCGCGCGCAGCGCATGCGCCATAGGATGTCTCGATGCCCACGAAACGAATGCCGCAGATAGAACCACCAGGGACAAAAACACCGCAGCGGCATCAGCCGCCAGCAAGACTGCGGCGCCATACACAGACCTGGGGATTGCGCGTGCGGCCAAGTCAAAAGGAACGTGCCGCCGCGAACTGGGAACCCCATACTCTACAGAATGAGAAGGGGAGGATTGCGCGTTAGGGTCAACCTCCTGGGGGATTACAACGCTCAGTTCGGCCATCGATGTGATCCTAAGGTTTCTGTTTGCAGCACTCTAACCGCACACGATCCCTTGGACTTTGAACATTCAACGTGAAGTCGAACTCCCGCCGGAGAACCCTTCACGGTCGTTGAATGATTATGTATCCTCCCCGGCTCCCCAGGCCGAAATTCACTATAGGCCGCGGGCGGGCTGCGCGGCAAGACGTTAAACCCGCTTCGCCACAAAGTGATCGGAAATTGTGCGGGCATGCAACAACGACGATTCACGCCCGAACCGGTTTTGCCGAGAGTTTGATCAAATCCAGCCCAAAAATTGGGCTTTCGTCCTACCGGAATCCTTAATTTATGCGGCGCCGCCGAATCGGCTCCGTGCTCGCGATCATTTTAAACGGCCGACTCTCTTTTTTGCACCGCCCGCCAGCGGGTTTGGTATGGCGGCCACGGACCATTGAACGCTGTGGGCGCGCCGCTCATCGGATCACCATGCCCATTGAGGAGCGATACCACAATCGCCGATAGCCTCGCCGAAATAGCGTTCTTACGAAGAAACTATTTCTAATTGCTCCGGGAACAGCACCTTACGCTCGCAATCGACCGGTTGGCTGACCTGCGGCGGCGTTCCCCGACCGCCGGCGGGACGACCTGGCCATCAGCAGCGGCCAAGCAGCACTTCGCGATGAAGTGACGCGACATGGCGGCGCATATTTCCTGGCGAAACCGTTGCGTAGTCACACCAAGTACGGAGAATCTCACTAAATCCTGGCGGTACCGGGCGCGTGAACGTCGATTGCCGCGGTTAGCCGATGATCTTTCCGGTATTCTTTCTGCATTCTGGCGACCCAATCGAATACCCAAGCAGCCGCACTTTGGCGCTGCCGGGGTTGGTCGTGGGAGCGCCGGTGGCCGGTCCAATATCACCGGCATCGCCAATGAAGCGAGCGCGTCCTTGGGCTCGATCGATCGAATCACGCGGCAGCCACGACGATGGCGCGGAAGCTGGCCGGTGCCGAAACGATCATGCAACAGGACAGCGCACAGAACGCGATGAATAAGCTGGCGCGGACATTTGCTGCGCCAGTGGCAACATTGAAACGCTACCGCACCGGGGGGAGCAACGTGTGACGGTGCAGCATGTCACAGTGAATGATGGTGGTCAGGCAATCGTGGGCAGCGTCGCAACCCGCCCGGTGGGGGGTGGTGACACAGAAAAACCGACGCCGGCTCCATGAAAGCCCGGTTGCCTATGCACCTGAGCCCCCGTTGTTCGGCTACCTCGAAGCGCAGCGGGCAGCCCTGCCAGGCCCCCGCCGTGACGGGGTGGACCGTCTCTGCCGGTTCCACGGTGCCGGCGGCGGCGGGCCGCAAGGCCAGCGTAACGGCGCCTATCGGCACGGGCGGCGCACGGCGGATGCCGTCGCCGAGCGAAAGGCGCTCTCCGACCTTTTGCGGTTCGTTCGGCGGGCTAATTTGGCAGTGCCAAAGGAATAGCATTATGAATGATCCTCGCGTCGCCGGTGCCGACAGGCCGCGGGCGGCAAGCAATCCTGGGGCGCCCTTACGGGGACCAAGATGCTGGCAAGACTCGGTCATGTGATCGGATGGGCCGGAAATGGCTTCGCAAGCCTCTGCCTCTTGGCAATGCTAGTTGGGGCTATCTTAATCGCGACACAAAGCGACGATGCGATACCGGACGGATTGACAACTTGGGCGCCGCCTGCCGCCGATTTTCCATCAGTCATGCAACATCCGATGGCGACCGACCCGGCAATCGCCGCGCTGCCACCGGGATATACAATCGAACCCGCGTCTGCCCGTCCAACCGGTATCCCACCACCACCTGGATTTGTGATTCAGCCTGCAAAGCCGGATCGGGCGCCGGCTGCCGCGCCTGATGAATTGTCGTGGGATGCCGTGATGACGCCATCGCAAAGCCAATCCACGCCAAAAAGTCGGCCGCTCCGGCTCGCGCGATTTGCCGTGCTTTTTCCGCTTGCGGTGGTGGCCTTCCTATCGTTCCTGGCAGGCCGCGCCGGCCGCTACATCCTGGCTGGTCCGGGCTAAGAGTCTACTCGACGGCCCCGGCCATCCCGGCGTGTCCGCCGGTCTGTGAAGCCCCATTGAAGCCCCATCAGATTATTCGCACCCACAATCAGCAACAAACTGCCGGCTAAGTATTTGAAATGTCTATGGTGGGCGCAGTAGGATTCGAACCTACGACCCGCTGATTAAGAGTCAGCTGCTCTACCAACTGAGCTATGCGCCCGCCGGGCCGGGTTGAACCCCCTTTGCGGAGGCGCGCCTATAGCAAGGCAGGCCACGCTTTGCAAAGGTAGGCAGATCGGGCAAACAGCCTCACATATAGCTGCCCGCAAGTAACCCAAAAGGGGAGACGACCGCACCATGCGCGACTACATGCAGTTCTACATCGACGGCGCGTGGGTCGATCCCGCCGAAACCCGCTCCCTTGACGTCATCAACCCCGCCACCGAAGGCGTGGCAGGGCATATCAGCCTGGGCAGCCAGGAGGACGTCAATCGCGCGGTCGCCGCGGCGAAGGCGGCGTTCCCCACCTTCTCGCGCACCTCACGCGCGGAGAGGCTCGACCTTCTCGCCCGCATCATCGCCGTCTATGAACGCCGCATGGGGGACCTCGCCGCCGCCATTTCCGAGGAAATGGGCGCGCCGACCTGGCTCGCGCAATCCGCCCAGGCCTTCATCGGGCTCCTCCATCTGAAAACCGCGCACGGCGTGCTGGCCGGCTACGAGTTCGAACACCCGCGCGGCAAGACGAAGATCCTCCGCGAGCCGATCGGCGTGTGCGGCTTCATTACGCCGTGGAACTGGCCGATGAACCAGATCACCTGCAAGGTGGCGCCGGCGCTGGCGGTGGGCTGCACGATGGTGCTGAAACCCTCCGAAATCGCGCCGTTCAGTGCCCATGTGTTCGCCGAAATCATGCACGAGGCCGGTGTGCCGGCCGGTGTGTTCAACCTGGTGGATGGCGACGGTCCAACCGTGGGTGCCGCCATTTCCAGCCACCCGGATGTCGAAATGGTGTCGTTCACCGGCTCTACCCGCGCCGGCATCGAAGTGGCGCGAAACGCCGCCCCCACGGTCAAGCGCGTGCATCAGGAACTTGGCGGCAAGTCGCCCAACATCGTTCTGGAAGACGCGGACCTGCGCGAAGCCATTCCGCGCTGCGTGCAAAACATGTTTTCCAATTCCGGCCAGAGCTGCAATGCGCCGAGCCGCATGCTGGTGCCCCGCGGACGGCTTGCCGAGGTGGTGGAACTCGCGCGCGAGAGTGCGGAAGCAACCACGGTAGGCGACCCGCAAGGCAACGCCAGGCTTGGCCCGGTGGTATCCGAAGTGCAATGGAACAAGATCCAGGGTCTGATCCGCAAAGGTATTGAGGAAGGTGCGACACTGGTCGCGGGCGGCCCCGGCCGGCCAGACGGGCTGGAGCGCGGTTATTATGTGAAGCCCACCGTATTCTCCGATGTGACGAACGACATGACGATCGCGCGCGAGGAAATTTTCGGCCCTGTGCTGGCCATCATAGCCTATGATTCGCTGGATCAGGCCATCGCGATCGGCAACGACACGCCATACGGCCTGGCCGCCTATATCCAGGGCAAGGACCCGGCGCTGATAGCGGACGTTGCATCACGGCTTCGCGCCGGACAAATTCTGGTGAATGCCAGCGGAACAGATCCGATGGCGCCGTTCGGCGGCTACAAGCAGAGCGGAAACGGACGTGAGTGGGGCGATCACGCGTTTGCTGAATTCCTTGAGACAAAGGCGGTTTTGGGGCTGGCCGCCTGAGGGGAGGAAGGAAGCAGTTCTTTTTTTCAAAAAAGAGCTGCTTCCTTAAAATCTATAAGTCACCTCCACACCAAACTGCCGCGGCCGCAAAATGCTCGACGAAGCATACCCCGTATCGTAATTAACCGCGGCCACGCTCGGCAATCTGTATCCGGCGTCGAACTGCTCGCCGAACAGGTTGGTATATCCCACCGTGCCGAACAGGTTCTTCACGAACCCGAACGCTTCCCAATGGCCATCCCCCGTGCGCAAGCCGGCATAAACGTTGGCAAAATTGCGTGGATCCTCGTTGACCGCCTGCAGTCCCAGATGATTGCGTGCCGTAAATGTATATAGCGCCCGGAAAAAGCTCTCAAGACGATCGTTTATCGGAATGTCATATTCCGTGTTCACGCTGAGGAACCAGGTCGGTGCGCCGAGGCTGTCATTGACGACGCACGTGCTGGAAAGGGCACCGGCCGGAAACACCCGCGGCGGCCCGTCGGTATTTGGCACGCCGGAATTATTGTAGTCATTGCAGGGCAACTTGGCGTTGTCGTAATGCGAATCGTCGAATGTGGTGTTCAGTTGCAGCCGCCATGCATCGGTCACGATCGCGTTGGCGGAAAACTCCGCTCCGCGCGCAATCGCGTTGCCGTTGGTGGTCACAGTCGCATAGCCCAGTCTGGTGAACAGATCCGGTTCCCGCCCGATATACCCACTGTAGGACTGGTGGAAAATATCCGCGTTCAGCCTCACCTTGCCATCAAACAGCTGCGATTTGGCGCCGATCTCGAAATCATACGATGTCTCCTGCCGGAACAGCAGAAAGCTTTCCGGCAATGGCAGGCTTTCGCCAACCACCGCCCCGCCGGGCCGGAACGACTCACCGTAGCTGGTGTAGATGCTTATGTTCCGGTCGAAATGATGGGTATAGCTCGCGAGGCCTGTCCAGGCGTGATACTGCTCCTTCTGATTTGTCGGCGAGACGAGGTCCTCGGTGATCGTGCCGCCGCCGAAGATGGGCGGTATCAGCACGTTGTAGCTGTTGTTTCGGTATTGGTTTTCGAACTGCCAGCGCAGCCCGCCTTCAATCACGTCATTTGCCGTAAGCTTGAACGTCTCATCGGTAAACAGGGCGTAGTCCGAAACAAGCTGCGGAATAGTCACGTCGGCGTTCACAATCGCCACGGGTGCTACACCGTAGGGCGAGCCGTGCTGCGACTCGAACAGGAATTCGGAGGGGGTGAACACGGTCGCCAGCGCGTCCTGGTGCGCGTAGTAGGCGCCGACCATGTAGCCGAGGCGCTGATCGCCGGATGACTGGAAGCGGACTTCCTGGGTCAGCTGTTCCAGGCCGTTTTCAAGTTCTTGTGCGCCGGCATTGAAGTTTTTATACAGCGCGCCCTTGTCCTGATATTCCTGGAATTCATCCCTCACCGCCTGATAGCCGCCGATATAGTCGATCTCGCTGTTGTCGAGATGATATGTTGCCTCCAGGCTCAGCAGACCAGTTCGGTCATAGAAGGTGTATGGCCCCGGCGCCACAGCCAGATTGTCCGCGGGCGTGATTGCGCCTTCGTTGCCGGCGCCACTCACACCGAACAGTTCGCGCGTGCGGTCGTTCGATTCCTGGTAGGTCAGCACGACCTCAAGCGCGTCCGTCGGCTTGGCATCGAACGTGATCCTGTAGCTGTGCTGAAGATTATAATCGGATTGGCCGTTCACGATATCCTTGGTGCCATATAGATCGTTCTGGTCGAATAACCCGGCGACGCGGACGGATAGTTTGTCCGGCACGATCGGGCCGCCGGCGGCGAACTGCGTCTGAAACTGGCCGTCCGTGCCGACAAGCTGCTGGATATAGCCATCCCACTTGTCCATGCCGGGGCGTTTTGTTTCGATTAGAATGGCGCCGGCCGGCGATGTGCGTCCACGCAATGTCCCCTGCGGGCCGCGAATCACTTCCACTTCCTCCAGGTCGTAAAGATCCTGGAATGCACTGGAGGTCTGCGATAGAGGCACTTCGTTGACGTAGAGATCAACGGCCGGATTGGCCGCGGTATCGGGGTCGTAGGTAATACCGCGCAGCGAAATGTTCTGTCCCTGCCCGCCATTATCGCTCAACGTGAGGCCCGACACCAATTCCTGAACATCCTGGAATTGCGTGACGGCGAGGCGCTTGAGCGTGGCACCACCGACGACATCGATGGTCTGCGGGACGGCCTGCACGTCCTGGTGGCGTTTCTTGGCATTGACGATAATCCGTTCGAGCTGCGGGGCCGGTGGCTCCTCTGCCATGCCAATGCAGGGTGTGGCGAAACCGGCCGCTGCAAGCAACAGCCCGGGAATATCTCTACGCATCATCCACCCGTTCCACGCCCGGTACACTCTTCAGCGCCTGGCGCAGCCTTGGCGTCACCGGGTATCGTCCCGGCAACGCAATCTCCACTTCCTGTCCCTCCAGCATCGGCACAAGGAAAACCCGTCCGCGCCCGGATTGTTCGCGTCCCAGGATGGTACGAATGTGCGGCACGGAGATCGCCTCACGCAGCCAGATACGCATCGAGGCGCCGGCTTCGGCGGCCGCCCGCTCAAGGCTGCCCACATCGTGGCCGGTTATGCGCAGCGCCTCGCCCTCCAGCGCCACCTCCACACTCACCAGCAATGGTGCTCCAGGCACCAGCAACGATCGCACCCGGCTCAGCACTTCGCTGAACAATGTGACCTCGCAACTGCCGGCGGTATCGGTAATTGTCAGCCAGGCCATCTTGCTGCCGGACTTCGTTGGCCGCTCCTTCATGCTCACCATGCAGCCCGCGAGCTTTAGCCGCGCCCGGCCACTCTCCGCGCGGATCGCCACCTGGTTGAGCGGCACCACGCCAAGCCGGCGCAGCAGCACGGAAAATCCGTCCAAGGGATGCGCGGTGAGATGAAAACCGACCGCCTCGGCCTCATAGCCCAATCGTTCCATGTCGGGCCAGTCAGCGATTTCCGGCAGGCGCAGCCGTTCGGGCGCGGCACCGCCGAACAGCCCGATTTGTCCCGATCCCGCCTCCTCCGCCTGCGCCTGGGCGCGGCGCAAAATCGTCTCGGCCGCGGCAAACAGACGCGCCCGGTTGCGATCCAATTCGTCGAAAGCGCCGGCGCGGATCAGGTTTTCCACCTGCATCTTGTTCAGCTGCCGCGGTTCCACCCGGGTGGCGAAATCGGTGATATCGGCGAACGGCTTGCTGCCGCGTGCAGCCACCACGGACTGCATGGCAGCCGCACCCACCTTCTTGATGGCGGCAAGTGCGTAACGGATGGCCAGCGCCCCCCCCTCCAGCCTTTCCACGGTGAAATCCGCACCGGACCGGTTGATCGAGGGCGGCAATACGCGGATGCCCATGCGTTCCGCTTCCTGGCGAAGTGCTGCCAGCTTGTCTGTGTTGGTAATGGCGAGCGACATGCAGGCCGCCAGGAACGCCACCGGATGATTGGCCTTCATCCATGCCGTCTGATACGAAACAAGTCCGTATGCCGCGGCGTGCGATTTGTTGAAGCCATAGTCGGCAAACTTCGCCATCAAATCGAATACTTCAACCGCCTTGGCATCCGGAATGCCGCGCGCAACCGCGCCGTCGGTGAAAATCTGCCGCTGGCTGTCCATTTCGGAGCGGATTTTCTTGCCCATGGCACGACGAAGCAGATCGGCACTGCCTAGGCTGTAGCCGCCCATTTTCTGCGCGATCTGCATCACCTGTTCCTGATAGACGAGAATGCCATAGGTCTCTTCCAGGATATCGCGCAATTCGGGATGCGGCGGTGACCAACCCTCGCCGTGCTTGCGCTGACAATAGGCCGGAATGTTCGCCATGGGGCCCGGCCGGTAGAGCGCGCCCGCGGCAACCAAATCCTCCAGCCGGTCGGGCCGCATCTGCCGCAGCACGTCACGCATACCCTGGCTTTCAAACTGGAAAACGCCGCCCGCATCGCCACGCGACAGCATGGCATAGGTGTGCGGATCATCCAGCGGAATGGTCGCCAGATCCACCTCCACCCCAAGTCCCGCAAGGAACTCCTGGGCCTTTTGCAGAATCGTCAGGGTCGTAAGCCCGAGGAAATCGAACTTTACCAGCCCGGCCTGCTCGACATATTTCATGCTGTATTGCGTCACCAGCGTGCCTTCCCGCGGGTCGCGATACATCGGCACCATTTCGGTGAGCGGGCGGTCACCGATCACCACGCCCGCGGCATGTGTGCTTGCATGGCGGTACAGGCCTTCCACCTGCATGGCGATTTCCAGCAGCCGCCGCACCGACTCGTCGTTTGCGCGCATTTCCTGCAATTTCGTCTCGCCCGCCACCGCCTCCTTCAGGGTCACAGGCTTGGCCGGATTATTCGGTATGAGCTCGGCCACCTTGTTGACCTGCCCGTATGGCATGCCCAGCACGCGGCCCACGTCGCGGACCGCCGCCCGGGCCTGTAGCTTGCCAAATGTAATGATTTGCGCCACCCGTTCCGCGCCGTATTCGCGCCGCACGTAATCGATCACCTCGTCGCGCCGGTGCTGACAGAAATCGATGTCGAAGTCGGGCATCGAAACGCGTTCGGGATTGAGGAACCGCTCGAACAGCAGGCCAAACTGTATCGGATCGAGATCGGTTATCGTCAGTGCCCAGGCGGCAACCGATCCGGCGCCCGAGCCGCGCCCCGGCCCCACCGGAATTTTCTGGCCCTTGGCCCACTGGATAAAATCGGCAACGATGAGGAAATAACCGGAAAAACCCATGCCGGCAATGACGCCGAGCTCATATTCCAGCCTTTCCCCATACAGCGCGCGCCTCGCATCGTCGGCCCCCACAGCCGCCATGCGCCGCGCCAGACCCTCCCGCGCCATCGCGCGTAACGTTTCTTCCTCCGAGCTGCCGGGGCGAACCTTGGGGCACACCGGCAACATCGGCTTGCGGGTCTCGGCCATCACCGCGCAACTCCGGGCGATTGCCAGTGTGTTGTCGCAGGCATCAGGCAAGTCGGCAAACAGCGAGCGCATGGCGGAAGCCGGCTTGAACCAATGCTCCGGCGTCACCCGGCGCCGGTCCGCATCCGCCAGCAGGCGGCTTTCGGCAATGCACAGGAGCGCGTCGTGCGCCTCATACATGCCCGGGCCGTCAAAGAAACATTCGTTCGTGGCAACCAGCGGCAGGCCGAATTCATCAGCCAACGAAATCAGTGCCGGCTCCAGCGCGCGATCCAGCGTCGTGTTGTGCCGGTGCAATTCCACCGCGATACGATCGCCAAAACCATCCCGGAACCGTGACAGCAGCATCGCCGCATCGCGTTCCCGCCCCTCCCCCAGCAGCCGCGCCAACGGCCCGCGCGTGCCGCCGGTCAGCAGGAAAAGCCCGTCCGCACGTGCCGCTACCGCATCGAAGCTCACTTGCGGCACCGCTTCGTCACCCGCGAGGAAACCGTCCGACGATAAATGTTGCAAGTTCGCGAGGCCCGCTTCTGTCTGCGCCAGCAAAACGACCGGGTCGGGCGCCAGCCCAGGTTGCTCAGGGCGGCTCAGCGAAATCTGGCAACCGATAATCGGCTGCACGCCCTTGCCCACGCAATACTGCGAAAATTCCAGGGCGCCGAATAAATTGCCGCTATCGGCAATCGCCACGGCCGGCATGCCGGCCGCGCGCGCCAACACCGGTATCTGATCGACGCGGATGGCGCCCTCGCTCAGCGAGTAGGCGGAATGGACCCGCAAATGTACGAAATCAGCTTCTGTCATACCCCGATATTGGCCTACATCGGCACCACTGTTCCATCCCTCAGCGTCACCACGCGATCCATACGCGCGGCAAGCTCCGAATTGTGCGTCGCAATAAGCGCTGCAACACCTTGTCCCCGCACGATTTTCAGCAATTCCGCGAAGACGACATCCGACGTGCCGACGTCCAGATTGCCGGTCGGCTCATCGGCCAGCAACACGCCGGGCACATTGGCCAGCGCCCGGGCGACAGCGACTCGCTGCTGTTCGCCGCCCGACAATTTGCCCGGCAGATGCTTCTCACGCGCGCCCAGGCCGAACGACTCGAGCAGACCGCGCGCCCGCTGCTCGGCCGCCGGCCTGGCCACGCCGGCAATCATTTGCGGCAGCACAACATTTTCCAGGGCGGTGAATTCCGGCAGCAAATGATGAAACTGATACACGAACCCTACCCGCAGCCGGCGTATGGCGGTCCGTTCCGAGTCCGATAGTCCGCCGCAGTCGAGGCCGTCGATCATGACGGCGCCACCATCCGGCTGTTCCAGCAACCCGGCCAGATGCAGCAGCGTTGATTTACCGGTGCCCGAGGGCGCCACCAAAGCCACGATCTCACCGGCGCGCAGCCGCAAATTGGCGCCGCGCAGCACCGGCAAATCGCCCGCCTCGCCCCGATAGGTGCGCATCACCCCGCGCAAATCCAACGGATCACTCATGCCGCAGCGCCTCGACAGGATCGGTGCGCGCCGCCCGCCAGCTTGGATAAAGTGTAGCCAGCAGCGACAGCGTTAGCGACATGGCCATTACCTGCAACACCGTCGGCAATTCCAGCTTGGCCGGCAGATGGGTGAGATAATACACCTCCGGGTCGAACAGCTTGGTGCCCAGAGCCCCTTGCAACCATTGGCGTATATTCTCGATATTCTTGCAGAACACCACACCGATCAGGGTGCCGGTCAACGTGCCCGTCACGCCTACCGAAGCGCCGCACATCAGAAAAATGCGCATGATGGCACCGCGCGTGGCCCCCAGCGTGCGCAATACGGCTATATCGGATGTCTTGTCCTTCACCATCATGATCATGGACGAAATGACATTGAACGCGGCCACCAGAATAATCAACGTCAGGATCAGGAACATCACGTTCTGTTCCACCGTCACGGCGGCAAAGAAACTGTCATTCGCCTGCGTCCAGTCCAGCACCCGCACCGGCAGATTGCCGAGTGCCGCCCGGATTGCGTGGTTCGCGCCGGCCACCTGCTCGGGGTCCTTCACCATCACCTGAATCTGCGTCACCGCATCGGGCTTCTGGAAATAGATCTGCGCCGCATCCAGGGGCAAAAACGTATACGCCGAATTATATTCGTTCATCCCCGCATCGAAAACCGCCACCACGCGGTAGGCGCGCACCCGCGGCACGGTGCCGAACGCGGTCACGGCACCTTCCGGCGACAGCAACGTCAGGCGCGACCCGATGCCAAGGCCAAATCGTTGCGCCAAGCTCGTGCCGACCACAATTGCATTATCCCCGGCGAAATCGTTCAGCGATCCGGACTGGATGTGATTGGCAATCGACGGCAACTCACGCAAATCCGCCGGCCGAATGCCGCGCACCAGTCCGCCGGCATTCTCGCCATTCCCGCTGTATAGCACCTGGCCCTCGATAATCGGCGTAGCAGAAACCACGCCCGGCACCGCGCGGATTTTCGCCGCGTCCGCATCGAAATCCGAAATGCCCGTGCTCTGTGATGCATACACTCCCAGGTGCCCGTTCAGCCCAAGGATGCTGTTCAGCAACGTAACCTTGAAGCCGCTCATCACCGCCATGACAATGATCAGCGTCGCCACGCCCAGCGCGATGCCGACGAGCGAAAATCCGGCAATCACGGAGACGAACCGTTCGCCGCGCCTTGCCCGCAGATAGCGCGCCGCAACCATCCGTTCAAAAGCAGAAAACATCACAAGCCCCAGCAAAGACAAGCAGTTCTTTTTAGAAAAAAAGAACCAAAAAACTTTTGCTCAATTAGAGCTGGTTGGCGTTATGTGAGACTGGCACCAAGCGACCCTACTTCCTTCTTCTAGAGCGGCTTCATCCTGACTGGAAAATCATCGGCGTCCGACGGGCCGCTCCAGCCAGTTGTTTGCAGAGCATTTGTATCAGCCTCAAACCGCCGGCTCATGAAGGCCGATTCCAGTCAGGCTGAAAATGCTCTAAAGCGCCGG
>Ga0116226_10002266_pt1 | contig 16654 bp, 12 predicted proteins | sample S1TSphfallax_FD_89692 | JGI IMG/M metagenome (GOLD analysis project Ga0116226, IMG submission 89692) | Host-associated microbial communities from peat moss isolated from Minnesota, USA - S1T2_Fa - Sphagnum fallax MG | ecosystem: Host-associated > Plants > Peat moss > Unclassified | place: USA... | reverse complement strand
CGGACAGCGTCGTCAACAAGTTTCTGCAGAGTTGGGACGTGCCGAACGTATTCTCGCTGGGATCGGGGGCCTTTCCGCAGAACGCGGGATATAACCCGACCGGCACGGTGGCGGCACTGACCTACCATGCCGCGCGGGAGATCACGAGCCGCTACCTGAAGAGTCCGGGTCCGCTCGTGCAGGCCTAGCGCATGCGCCGCTCCATGGCATTCTGGCGCCGGGTCCTCGGCGGCGCATTGGCGCTCGGCGTCTCGGGTGCGGCGTATATCGCGGTGGGCCAGACGCCGCGCTTGCCGACGCAGGATCAGTTGTCGCTGACCGCGGTGGCGCTGCTCACGGCGCCGATTGCCGACGCCACGCCGAATGCGGAGGTACTCCGCCGCGGACAGTATCTCATCGCGGCCGGCGATTGCATGTCCTGTCATTTGCGCGAGGGCGGCCGACCGTTTGCCGGCGGTCTCGCACTGCCGACACCGTTCGGCGTGATCTATACGCCGAATATCACGTCCGACCGGGACACCGGGATCGGCGCTTGGAGCACCGATCAGTTCTACCACGCGATGCACGACGGCATCGGCTCGCAGGGCGAGAACCTCTATCCCGCGTTTCCCTACCCCTCGTTTCGGCTCGTGAGCCGCGCCGACGACGATGCGATTCTTGCGTACCTGCAGACCACGCCGGCCGTGCGTTACACACCGCCGCAGAACGAGCTTCGATTTCCCTTGAACTTCCGCTTCATGGTGAAGTTTTGGAATCTGTTTTTCTTGAGCTCACGAGAATGGCAGAGCGATGCCGGCCAATCGGCCGAGTGGAACCGCGGTGCCTACTTGGTCGAGGGGCTGGGCCACTGCGGAGGCTGTCATTCGCCCAAGAACTGGCTGGGCGCGGACAAGACCTCGCATGCACTCGAGGGCGCGCGACTCGGCAACTGGTTCGCGCCCGATCTCACCGGCAACGAACGCACCGGGCTCGGCGCCTGGAGCTCGGCCGATATTGCCGAATATCTCGCGAACGGACGCAATACGCATGCGGGTGCCGCGGGCGACATGGGAGAGGTCGTCACCTACTCGATGGCGCTGATGAGCGCGCCGGACCGGCAGGCGATCGCGGCATTCCTGAAGACGCGCACGGCGAGTCCGACGCCGGCCGAAGCGCCGGTGGATGCCGGCGCGATGCGCCGCGGCGCGGCCATTTATTCGGACGTTTGCGCTTCCTGTCACCTGGCCGACGGCGTCGGACAGCCGCGCTTTTTCCCGCCGCTGGGCAAGAACGCGATGTTGCAACAAGCTGACCCCACGGGGCTCGAGCATCTCATTCTTGCGGGCGGGCGCATCGGTACGAGCCCCGCCCGCCCGTCACCGCTGGCGATGCCGAGTTTCGCCTGGAAGTTGTCGGATGCGGAAATCGCCGACGTCGCGACCTACCTGCGTCATAGCTGGGGAAATCAGGCGTCGGCTGTCGCGAGCGACGACGTGCACAGCTTGCGCACCGCCCTCGATCTGGAAACCGTGCATCTGACCGCCAATTCAGGGGATCGCATCGAGGCCGAGCATTAGTTTGCGGCGGCGGCCGAACCCGTGCCCGCGCGTGGCGGCGCGTCCTTCACGTATTTGTCGAACCAGCGCAGCATCTCGTAGATTTCTTGCTCGTTCGACTCGAGCGCCGTGTACCAATGCGGTTCGTGCGGCAGCAGCACCAATCGCGTCGTGCCGCCATTGCCGCGGATGGCTTCGTAGAGCTTCACGGACTGCAGCGGTGTGGTCCCCGGGTTCGCATCTTCGGCGCCATGAATCAGCAGCAGCGGCGTCTTCAGCTTGTCCGCGACGAAGAACGGGGAAACTTTCAGATACACCTCCGGCGCATCCCAGACCGAGCGGCGCTCGTTCTGGAAACCGAAGGGCGTCAGGGTCTTGTTGTAGGAACCACTGGTGGCGACGCCGGCACGGAACAAATCCGAATGGGCAACGAGATTGACGGTCATGAGCGCGCCATGGCTGTGTCCGGTCACGCCGACGCGGTCGGGATCCGCGACGCCGAGCCGGACCGCCTCGTCGACCGCGGCCTTGGCATCCGCAACGAGTTGCTCGAGATAGGTGTCGTAGGCTTTCTTGGGATCGCCGACGACCGGAAACGCGGCGTTGTCGATGATCGCGTAGCCTGCGAGCAGCAGCAGCCGGTACTGCCGTAAGCGCGTGAACGTCGCCTGGGATCCCATGACCTGGCCGGCCGTGGCCGCGTCGGCATAGTCGAGCGGATAGGCGTACAAAATCGTCGGCACGCGCGTGCCCTCTTTGTAGCCGGGCGGTGTGTAGAGCGTGAAGGACAGATCGAGCCCGTCGTTGCGCTTGTACTTGACGAGACGCTTCTTGATCGCACGCACGGCCGGCGTCGGGTCGGCAATGTGCGTGACCGCGACGCTCGTCGAGGCAAACGCGGCCTCTCCTGCCGCGGCACGCTGCCCTTTGCCGAGCGTGTGCAGAAACGCATTCGGCGGAGCGATGACCGATTGATGCCAGGTCAAGAACGACTGCGAGTCCGGGCCGGTGAACGACAAAAAGCGTTCGTAGGAGGATTTGTCGGAGCGAAACAGGCGCTGAGACTTCAAGGTTTGCAGGTCGAGTTTGTCCAGGAACGGCCGGTCGCCGGCCGGCGATGCGCCCGCGCCACTGAGATAAATCGCATCGTGCTCGAGGCGCAAGACCTCGGTGCCGTTGCCGAGAACCTGCTGAATGGGCACACCGGGATTGGCATAGTGCTCATCGGACGAGAGATCCCACAGCAGCCGCTTTCCCGCCGGCGCGTCGACGTCGATGACGTAGGTTTGACGCCAATGCCGGTTTTGATCGTATTCGGTCAACAAGGCGACGCTCGGACGCTCGCTCCAGTCGAAGCCCAGGAAGCGCTCTTCGGTGCGCATGATCTCGACCGCGGGCGAAGTGAACGGCGCGGACTGCATCACGACTTTGTCGCGCAGAGCGGCTGTTGCGTTCCAGTCGCCGCCATCGAGCGCTTCCGCCCAGACGAGCGTGGCCGGCGCGGAGGCACGCCACGAGAAATCGCGGGGACCGAGCGGTACCCCGTGGACCGGTACCCGGTCGGCGAGCGGCAGCGAAGCCACCGTGTGGCGGTTGACGCTGCCGGGCGTGGCGAGATCCCAGACTTCGACCTCCTGCGGAAAGCGGTCATAAGTCGTGACATAGGAGTATGGCTTGTGGATCGCCGTCACCAGCAGATGGCGTCCATCCGGGGCCGGCGCGACCGTTTCGTAATTGGCTGCCTGCCCGACCGTCGTCACCAGCAAGCTGCTCGCATCGACGAGCGCCAACTGCGATGCCGCGTAAAAGTCGAACACGTCCTCGTCATGGGCGCTGCCCAGCGTGTCGCGTACCTCGTAGGTGCTGCTCTCGCCTTTCCGGCCATCGCTCTCCTGGACACTCGGGCCGGCCGGTATTACGGGCTCCGCGGGCGGCTCTCCGGCATCTTGCGGAACCAGTTTGACCAGCAGCGTGTTGTGATCCGGCATCCATTGCAGATAGTGGTCGAACATGGGGTTCAACCGGACGCCGGGGACCGGCCGTATCGCGCCGGTGTCCGCGTCACCGATCCAGAGTTCGACCGAATGCGCAGCGATATTCGCAAACGCAAACCGCTTGCCGTCGGCGCTCCACAGGGGCTGTCCCGCGCAGACCCGGGGAGGCAGGACCACCGGCGTGGTCATGCCCTTGGGCAACTGCACGAGTTCGAAACCCAGCGCACAGGGCGTGATGCCGTAGCCGCCGGGCGTGTCGTGCCTGCTGTGGTTGGCAGGTTCGATACGCACGCCGGCGAGGCGCAAGAAGGGTGCCGATACGCGCTCGATCGACGGATAGTCCTGCCAGGACACGAGCAGCATGCGATCCTCGGTCGGGCTGACCACCGGCAGGGGCGGTGACGGTGCCAACATCACGTCGAGTATGTTCTTGGGTGGTTGTTCGTAGCCCGCGGAAGAGTCGGCCGAAGCCGTTAGCGTCGCGGCGCCGGCCGCGTTTGCCGCCGCCGGCGCGAAGCCGGACAGCGACATCGCGCCCATGAGCAGCGCCGAACAGGTCGCGCAGATAAATCGGCACCCAGGCCATGATCCCTGAATCGCGAGTGTCGGTGCGTGTTGATCGGATGGCATTGGCATCGATGGCTCCTGGCCGGTCGGGCGGCGCAGCCCCCGTTCGTTTGTGCTGCGAGCATCGCCGATTGATCCCGGCCGATCAAGCCGCGACTACCCGACCGGCGCTCACGGTTTGGCGTGAGCACCCTCCGCTGGGTGACCGACCGCCCAAACGTAGGCGGCGACTGCGGCAACATCCTGCGACGAGAGCGGCGCCCCACCCAGGGGCGGCATCACGCCGGTATAGTTTTGCGGCTTGGACACGCCCGTGGTGATGATCCGGGTGATCGCCTCCAGGCTGCCGTTAGTCTGCACCCAAACCCCGTGATTGAGTGCGGGGCCCACGGAAGTGCCACCGGCATCGGCGCCATGGCAGCCGCTGCACGTCCCGTTGCTCGCCTGACCGTGGAAGATGCGGTCGCCCAAGGCCAGCTGCGCGCGGCTCGCCCCGGGCGGCGGGGACAGCGACGCGGTCACGCGGCCGGCATCCGGATGCATGCCTTCGGGCGGCAGGGACGGTCCGCTCGCGACACTGGCAGCTGCCGGCGCGGGCGCCGCCGTAATCTGCACATTGGCGAAGTCGCCGCGATAGGTGACGCGCCAGATCCTGCCGCGCACATCATCGGCAATGTAGAGCGCGCCGTCCGGCCCCACAGCAAGCCCGGTGGGGCGATAGGCCGCCCGACCCGGATCCTCGTGCGCACCGGCAAATCCGTCGGCGAAGACGACATAGGGTCCGGACGGCTTGCCATTGGCGATCGGCTGGAACACGACGTTGTAGCCGCCTTGCGGCAGCGGAGCCCGGTTCCAGGAGCCGTGAAAGGCGATGAAGGCGCCGCCGCGATAAGGCCCGGGGAATTGGCCGCCGTCATAGATCAAGAGATCATTCGGCGCCCAATGCCCGGGGAAGGCCGCTACCGGCGCCAGCTTTTGCGCGCAAACCCCAGCCGTCTTGCCGCCGTCGCCGCCGTACTCGGGCGCCAGCACCAGGCGTTTCTGGTTCTGGTCGTAATAGCACTCGGGCCACCCATAATCGCCGCCCTGGCGCAGCTGCACCACCTCTTCGGCCGGCAGGTCCGCGCCTTGTTGAACGCTGTAGAGCCCGGGCCAATTTTGCGCCAGTTGATCGCGGCCGTGCTGGGTCGCGAACAGCTCACCAGCCGCATCGAATGCCAGCCCCTCGCCATTGCGCAAGCCCGTTGCATAGCGCTCGGCCGGCGAGAACACTTGCCCGAGGTTGTTGGCGTCATACCGCCAGATGCCCGCCCGCGTCTCGAGTTCGGTGCAGGGCGCAATGCCGGCCACGTTCGGCATCCGATTCTGCGACTGACAGGAATTGGTCGCCGAGCCCAAATCGACGAACAACTCGCCTTTGGCGTCGATCACGAACGGATGCATGGGATGATCGCCGGTCAGCGGCAGGCCCGACAAGATCACGTCGGGTTTGCCGCTCGAAACGATCTGGCCCGGGGCGAGCGCATAGCGCACGATCTTGTCGTTGAGCTCCGCATAGACGGCATTCTTGTAAAGTGCGATGCCGGTGCCGCCTGCAGCGCCGGCGGCCGGACGCTCGCCAAAGCGCATCACGATGTCGGCATGACCGGTGCCCTTGCTATCCTTGAGCGCCAGCAAGAACCCGTCCGGCGGCGGCGTGTCGTTGTGGTAATACCGGCCGCCCCAGCTATTGGCGTAGACGATGCCGTCGGAGCTCACCGCCATGTGACGCACATGCCCCAGCTTGTCGGCGAAGATCGTGGCGCAGAAGCCGGGCGACAGCGTGATGCCGGTCGCAGCGCCCGGGCACGCGGCGGCGGTGCTGGGTGTTGCCGCCTGCGCACGCGGCGCGGCGGCCAATGCGAGCATTATACTGAGGGCCGCGATCTTGCAGTCATGGCCGAGTCGCTCTTTCATGGTGTGCCAACTCCTACGACCAGGTGATTCAAAGCGGCGGGGCCTTGCCCCGCCAATCGCCCTCAGATCGATCCTGTCCTCAAATGACGGAAACTCACGTATCGCTGGCGCTGCTCGTCCCAGAGTCGATAGGTCAGCGACTTGAGGCTCGTGAGCATCGTGACCGGTTTGATGCTCTTGAAGTACGGGTCCGCGTCATGACAGCGCTCGAGATGGTAGTTCGCAATGCGCGGACTCAAGTGATGAATATGATGAAAGCCGATATTGCCGGTAAACCACTGCAGGATCTTCGGGAGCTTGTAGAAGGAGCTGCCCTGCAGAGCTGCACGGGTGTGATCCCATCCCCTGCCCCGCGCCCAATGCGCGCCCTCGAACTGGTGTTGCACGTAGAACAGCCACACTCCCACTGCCCCCGCAAACGCCGTCACGGTCAACTGAATCAATAAGAAGGCTTTGAGTCCCATGACTAGACTCATGGCCAAGGTGACCGCAAGCAATGCTAGATTGGTGCGTCGCACCGACTTACGTTCGCGCACCGGAGCCCCCGCCGCCGCAAATCGATGGTGCACGACAAAGATGTAGAGGGGCGCGACCACGAACAGAACGAAGGGGTTGCGGGCGAGCCGATACGCGACCCGTTTGCGGAGACTACTTTCGAGATACTCCTGCACGGTCAGCGTCCAGATATCTCCCGAGCCGCGCCGGTCGAGATCCCCCGAGGTTCCATGGTGCAGTGCATGTTGCCAGCGCCAGTGGCGATAAGGGGTCAGGTTGAGCAGCCCCGCAATCCTGCCCACGACGTGGTTGGCCCGTTTCGATTCAAAAAACGAACCGTGCCCGCAGTCGTGAAAAATGATGAAAATCCTCGCGAGAAAACCGGCGGACAGAATCGCGAGCGGGAGCATGAGCCAATATGAAACCCTGAGCGCATAAACCATCACCACCCACAAAAGCAGATAGGGAACGATGGAGTTCAGCAACTGCCACCGGCCCCGCCAAGCCGATGCGGTCTGGAACCGTGTCACGTTCGACTTGGATACTTCCGTCACGGCACAGGGATCGAGGGACGACGAACTAGAGAGAGTAGCGATAAGGCCTCCTGAAATTCTGCAATGCGGTTGATGACAGGGACATTAGTGTGGGCGCAGGCGACCGAGGCTGATGTGACATAAGGATGGTTTTGATGGTCGCAAGACTGCCGAGTTTATTGCGTCGCAGAATCGGGTCAGAGTCGGCTGTCAAGTTGCCCATATGCATGCCGATAACCCTCCTGCACATGTGAGACCAGATCTTTCGGTCAGATCATTCCCGACGTGTCCCCAATCAACTCGGCTCCAAGCATGAGCTTACACCGCGGGTGGTCGAACGATGGAATGCCGTGGACACTGCAGCGTCTCGCTGAGCGACGACCTCTCTGAATCGCGGCACGGGTGCAGGCCATGATGGGGTCCGCCTTATCCCTCGCGATCATCGAGGACGCGGAGGATGCCATCATCGCGAAGACTCTGGATGGCACCGTCATCAGCTGGAATTTGGGCGCCCAGCAGATTTTCGGTTATAGCGCGGCGGAGATGATCGGCGGCCCCATAACGCGGCTGTTTTCCGATGAGCGCTTGACCGAGGAGCCCGAACTCATCAGTCAAGTGTTGTTGGGGAGAACCGTCGATCATTTCGTCACGCAACGAATCCGCAAGGATGGTACGTCCATCGACGTGTCGGTCACCTTGTCCCCCGTGCGCGATGCCCGCGGCCAAATCGTCGCGATCTCGAAAATCGCCCGGCGTATCAGCGCGGCACAGCATCGACACGTCCCGGCAGATACACTGAGTCCTCAAGCAGCAAGATTGTTCGTACGAAAACCGGGCGCAGAGGCGGCAGGGGCCGTTGGTCAAGGCACTGACCCCCGGGTGCTCGCGAATCGCGCATTGAGCGAGAAGATAGACGAGTTGGTGCGCAACGAGCAGCGGTTTCAAACCCTCGTTGGGCTCACCTCCCAAATGGTCTGGACGAGTCGTCCTGACGGTCGCATCGAGGGAGCGCAGCCCGGCTGGGCCGCCTTCACAGGGCAATCTTTCGATGACTATCAAGGCGTCGGTTGGTCGGCCGCCGTTCACCCGGAGGACGCGCAGCCCACGATCGACGCATGGAATCGCTGCGTCGCCGACCGCCGGCCGTTTCTGTTCGAACATCGGCTGCGACGCCATGATGGTCTCTATCGAACCTGTACGATCGACGCGGCGCCGATCCTCAACGACGATGGCACGATCCGCGAATGGGTCGGGGTTCACAATGACATCACCGAGCGCAGGCGGCAGGAAAATGAAATTCGCGCTCAAGAGGCGAAATTCCGCTTCCTGACCGAATCCATGCCGCAGATGGTCTGGACGTCGAGAGCCGACGGGTTGGTCGATTACTGCAATCAACGTTGGTTCGACTATACCGGCATGACGCGCGAGCAATCCCTGGGTCGGGGATGGGGGTCGGCGCTGCACCCTGACGATCTGCAACTTGCCGGTCGTCTCTGGGGCATCTCCGTCGACACGGGTGAGCCGCTCGAGACCGAGTGCCGTATCCGGCGCGCCCGCGACGATGCCTATCGCTGGCATCTGAATCGTGCCGTTCCGCTTCGCGACGCCCACGGCGTGATCGTCACTTGGTTTGGAACATCCACCGACATCCACGACTACAAGGAAGCGGAAGCCAGGAACCTGGCGCTGCAAGCCGAATTGGAGGATCGCGTTCAGCTGCGGACGGCCGAGTTGACCCGCGTCGGCAACATCGCCGGCATCGGCGGCTGGTCCATTGTCGTTGCGAGCGGCGCCGTCTCTTGGTCGGAGGCAACCTGTCGGATTCTCGACGTGCCGCCCGGACACCAGCCGACACTGGATGAAGCGTTCAGCCTCTACGATCCTGATTCGCGCGGCATGATCGAAGCTGCGTGTCAGAACTGCATGAGCAACGCCGAGCCGTTCGACTTGGAATTGCAATTGACGACCGCCAAGGGACGGATCATCTGGGCGCGCGCAGTCGGCGAGGCGCAGGTTGAACAGGGCATCGTGGTCCGCATCTTCGGAGCATTTCAAGACAACACGGCTCGCAGGCTCGCGGAGCGTGAACTGTTCGATCATCATGAACTCCTGCGCGTCACCTTGGATTCGATCGGAGACGCCGTCATCACGACCGATGCGCAGGGCAAAGTGCAATCGCTGAATCCCATCGCCATGCAGTTGACGGGGTGGCCCGCGAGCGAGTCGCGCGGGCTTCCCGTCGAGCGAGTATTCGACATCCAAGATCCGCAGACCCGGCAACGGACCCGGGAGTTGATGGGCCTGGCACTTTCCAAAGAGGGACCCACGGGGAGCCGTGTCCATACGGTTCTGACGGCGCGGGACGGCACCGAAATCGACATCGAGGATTCCGTCGCGCCGATTCGCGACAAGACGGGCGGGATCGTGGGATCAGTCCTGGTGTTCCGCGATGTCTCTGAACGCCATAGCGCCGCCTCCGCATTGCGCAAGGCCAACGAGCGCTTCGCACTCGCGGCCGATGCCGCAGGATTGGGCGTCTGGGAGTGGGATCTGTCGAGCAATACCCTTTGCTGGGATGACCAAATGTACCGGCTCTATGGCCGGACGCGTCTCAGCGCCGAGGAACCGTACGAACTGTGGGCGAGCAGCTTGCACGCCGAGGATCGCGAACGATCCGAACAGCGAACCAATGAGGCTCTGCGCGACGGAACGAATCTCGACAATGAATTTCGAATCGTCTTGCCCGGCGGCGCGATCCGGCACATGAAGGCCCAGGCTCAATTCCAATACGATGGCGCAGGGGTTGCCATCCGCATGATCGGCGTCAGTTTCGACATTACCATTCTCAAGCAGGCGGAGATCGATCTCCGACAGACCTCATCCCTGCTGCGCATGGTGCTCGATTCGGCAAACGATCTGGCCATCATCGCGACCACGCCGGATCTCACGATCCGCGTTTTCAACAAGGGGGCGGAGCGATTGCTGGGGTATTCGGGCTCTGAATTCATCGATCGCGCCACACCGGCAGTGTTTCACGATGCCGCCGAAGTGGAGGCCCGCGCACTTGAACTAAGCACGTTGCTGGGCCGCCCGGTCCAAGGAGCGGGCGTATTTCACGAGGCCGTCACGTTGGACGTTCCGCGGGAATGGACCTACATCCGCAAGGACCAAAGCCGCGTTCCGGTGTTGCTCAACATCTCGGCGATGTTCGAGGATTCCGGGAACCTGACCGGTTACATCGGGGTCGCCCGCGACATCACGCGGGACCGGGAACACGAGCGCTCGCTGCAGGACGCCAAGTCGGAAGCCGAGCGCGCCAATGCCGCAAAAAGCGAGTTCTTGGCAAATATGAGCCATGAGATTCGCACGCCCCTGAATGCCGTCATCGGTTTGGGCCATCTGCTGGAACAAACCTCGTTGAACGAGGAACAGCGATCGTTCCTGCGCGAAATCAATTTTGCGGGCCGCTCGCTGCTCTCGGTCATCAACAATGTGTTGGACCTGTCCAAGATCGAGGCCGGCGAGATGCTGCTCGAGGATGCGGAGCTTGACCTCGGACATCTGATTCAGGGAATCGGCCAGATGCTGACCCCGGCGGCCCATGCCAAGGGTCTTGCGCTCTCGGTTCAGTGCGCCGCCGATCTACCGTCGCGGCTGCGCGGCGACGCGACCCGCCTGGCTCAGGTCGTGACGAATCTCCTGAACAATGCCATCAAATTCACCGAGAACGGCCGGGTCGAACTCAAGCTTGTCTGGTCAGAACCGACCGTCGCCGGCATTTCGGTACGACTGACGGTGCGGGACACGGGCATCGGCATCGGCACCGAAGGGCTTGCGCGCCTGTTCAAGCCGTTTGCGCAGGCCGACACATCGACGACCCGCCGCTTCGGCGGCACCGGCTTGGGACTGTCGATCGCGCGCCGCTTGATGGACTTGATGGGCGGCGAGATCGGCGTCACGAGCACCGTGGGCGTCGGCACCGAGTTTTGGGTGGAGGTGCCGCTGCGCCTGGCCGATGTGGAGATTTCCCCGGCGCGACAGGCGACCCCGGCGAATTCCGGTCGCCCGCAGTCTCTCTCCGGCGCGAGGGTACTGGTTGTCGACGACAATAGAGTCAACCGCATGGTTGCGCAGCACATTCTTCAGCGCAACGGCGCGAGGGTCACTACGAGCGGCACGGGAGCCGAAGCAGTCGAGCGGCTGCGCCATACGCCCGATGCCTACGACATCGTGCTCATGGACGTGCAGATGCCGGACATGGACGGGAACGAGGCAACGCTGCTGATCCGCACCGAACTGCGGCTCGAGACGCTGCCGATCATTGCGCTGACGGCCGGCGCCCTGGTCAGCGAACGTGCACGATCTCTGGAGGCCGGCATGAACGATTTTCTGACGAAGCCGTTCGAACCCGAGGTACTGATCCAGATGGTGCGCCGCTACCTTGAAAAAAAGCCGGCTGCCGCTTCCGACTGACGTTCCTGTGGCGGGGCATCGGCACACGCCACCCACCAAGAACCCCGGTCAAAGCGTCATCCGCCGGATCATTCGCTCCATCAGATGTTCGAGCGCCGCCTGCACGTCGCCGCATTGGCCCGTATGCACCGGGGAGGTCTGCACGACGGTGCTCTTGGGTGACACCAACCAATGAAATCGTTCGCGTGCAGACAGGTGGCCCAGGGGCCCGGCATCTTGACCCCCGGCGCAGATCGCGGGAATCCTCGCCAAAGCACTGTGTACGAGTTCGAGGTCGACTCCCCGGTGTAGTGCCAGCAAGGCCCCTTCGTCAAGCTCGATGCGCGACTGTAAGATCCGCTCGACATCGCAGGAGAGGATGATACCCGCGTTCACGAATTCGCCGCGCTCCACGCGCGGCACGACTCGAACGATTGCATAGTCATACGTGCGAAGATCGTGCACGAATCGCCTCCTGTACAAAGGCTCCGGAAGCCTGCACACGCAGTAGCAGGAATTTCAGATAGGCCTCGCGCTGTGCGGCTTGGTCCACGAATCCAGGGTCGTCGGCCAACCACGAATCGGGGATCGCTTGAACGATGCCCGACAATTCATCGGTGGTGAGCAGCGAGCGCATTTTCTCATCGACCTCGGCAAGCGCGCTCGCCCGATGGAGCAAGACATGGTCTTTGATCATTGGGAACGGGTTCGCCGCGGGCTCTGACCGGTGACTCCATGCGTGCTGAAAATACAGGGCTGCACCGTGATCGATGAGCCAGAGCCGGCGGTGCCAGATCAACATGTTGACGTTGCGCACCGTTCGATCCACGTTGCATACGTAGGCGTCGAACCAGACTATCGCGGAAGCCACTTGCGCATCTGGCGCGAATACCAGCGGATCGAAGGTGGCGGAGCCGGGCAGATAATCCAAGGCGATATTCAAGCCGGCACTCGCCTGAATGAGGCTTTGAATTTCCGGATCGGGTTCGGTACGCGCGAGCTCCTCCGGCAGTTGCGCGAAGACTATCTCCGGTACCGGCAGTCCCAGGAGCCGGCCGACCTCGCCGGCAAGCAGTTCCGCGATCAGGGCTTTGGATCCCTGGCCGGCGCCGCGAAACTTGAGCACATACAGACCATCGTCGTCAGCTTCGACGATGGCGGGTAATGAGCCGCCCTCCGGCAACGGAGTTACATAGCGTCTGACTGCGACCGTTCTCAGCCGTGCCATGTCAATGAATGATCCCGCGATCGATCGCCCATGTGCGGCTGTTGGCTCGCCTCAATGGCAAGCGTAGGCGGTGCCCTCGCATACCATGCCTTGCCATTCCTTCGTGACCAATACGGTGTTGCCGCCGGCGCCGATCGTGCCGTTACGGATCGTGTGTTCGAAAGTCTTCTGTTGGCCCTCCGGCGAACAGCCGGCATCCACGTTGCCGACGGCTGCACAAGACGCGACATCCGCGGGATCTCGAGTTACGCGCACCTGGGCCGCGCCGGGGACCAGCGGGACCGCCTCGCAGGCCGGTAAAAGCGTGGCCAGGCTGAGCAGAACCATCATCCGCAATCTCATCTCGACCTCCATCAATTGACACTAGCCCTCGCGAGGATCCTTTTCCGCGGCCAACTTCAGCCACGCGTCCCATATGATCGCGGAGACCTCTTCGTATCGACCGATCGGCCCCGCCCGCTCGTTGGAAAACCAGCGACAAAACTCTTCATGGACGATCACCTGAACGTCGTCAGCGCCGTGAGCTTCCTGGAGTCGCGGAAGAATGGTACCGGCCTCCCTATCGTACGCCTCGGTATTCCCGCCCGAATTGATGCCGAGGGGATCCGCGGCAAACAGAGCCGCGGAGACCTCGTCGAATAGAGATCCAAACCGTGATTGCAAAGCATCGCGTTCCACGCTCATGATTTCTCCTGCCGCAAGACCGTGCGCCCGCCGATACCCTGGATTCTACTCCCGCTTGCCGGTTTCCCCTGCCCTCATTTCGGAGGCGAGGCTGCTGCTGTAATCTGCGATCGGCTGCTCGATCGTTCCGGCGGGCATGCGCGTGAGCGGCGACGAGGCGGATCGCTCCTGCGGTTCGTGACGGCAGGATCATTGAATTCCTTCGTTCCAAAATCCCGGCATGCCGATCTGCGCCGGCAGCTGGATGACCTTGCGCAAGCGCGCTGCGTCGTAGCCCAACGCGGTAAAGCGATTCAAGATCGCCTGATAGTCCGCATCGCCGATGGTGGGAGTGCGCGAGAACACCCAACCGAGCGCGCGATTGTTCTCCCCGAACAGCACATACCGATAAGCCGGATCGGTATAGAGCACGAGGAATGGCAGGCTTACCGGCCCGAGGATATGGACGCGCCAACTGGCGTTGTTCGATCCCGGGACGATGGTGTCCCTGACGGTGTAATGCCGGACCTTGGCGCTGAAACCGCCGCGTCGCAGATAGAAATCCTCCTGGATATCTCCGTTGGCGCGCAGCGAATAGACATCGAGCGGGGCCACCATCCCCCTCTCGAAGCGGTTGGGGATCGTCGCGATGATGTACCAGCCTCCCTGCATCGCCTCGAGGTTGACCGCCGATGCGAGACGAACCGGTGGTGATGACCCTGCGCAGGCGAGCAACTGCGCTACCATCGGGATAACCAGAAGGACATGCCACCGCGCGGTGGCGCGGTCGGGTTCAGCGGAAGGCATGCCGGTCTCAGCGAGCACGATTGACATCCTGTTTCGATTGCCCGATGGACCATGCAAAGCCCACGGCGACGCCGAGATCGGTGCGGGTCCGCAGCAAGGGGCTGGCCACGTTGGCCGCGCCATCGTAGTCATCCACATCGAGTCCAACGAAGACTGTGAATGAGCGCGTTACCTGTCGGAACGCGGTAAGCGCCAAGGTCGCGCCGAGGTAGCCGGCGCGTGCGTCGTACGCCGGGCGCCCTGGGCGCGAATACTCCGGTTCGACCTCATAGTAAAACCGTTGCAGGCCGGCAGTCGCGAACTCCGCTCCGATGCTTGCCCGTCCACTCCACTTGCTGCCGAGAATCGCCTGTTCTTCATAGGCGAAATCGGGCGCGAAAATGGCGCCTCTGCTGCTGAACCGTGACGAGAAATTGGTGGATACCGCGGCGCGAAGCGGCAACTCCACCAGCAGGCGCGAGGTGTCCGTGGGTCTGCTCACGGTAATCTTGGCTTTGGGCCCTGCTTCCAGCAGGTAGTCCAATGTCGGCATGCCAGAACGCGCGCCGCCCGCGGAATTGCTCGACAAACTGCCGCCGCCGCTCAATTCCCATTCAACGATGCCGCTCGCCTTGCGCAAGCGCGGTCCATTGGCGTCTGATTGGAAGAAGTCGCCGCGATAGATGAAGAACGGCAGCGGCAGGCCGCGCACACGATATTGATTCGAGCCAGGATAGTCGGCCACCGCGCCGGCGATCGCCCCGATACCGGCCTCCCACAGCGGCTTTGGTCCCGGACCCGCGGTGTCAGCCGCATCCACTGCGGGCGCAACGACGTCCTCGGCGCGCACGCCGGAGGGTCGCCCGACCACAAGCAGTCCAACGAGCACGAGCCAACCGGCAAGCGCGGTCGGCATTGCGATGGCGCGCGCTCTCCGGCCGCTGGGGAGGCCGCCGATCCTACGGGCTACCGTGCTCAAATCAGGTCTATTCATGTGATTGCTCCGAGGAACTGCGAGATGTCAGAAGCTTGATGCGGAAACTTGTGCGCATCGTTGCGGATCGAGCCTTACGGAGAACTTACTGAATCGGCGATTCTCAGTAAGTCGCCGGTAAGCCGTGCGGAGCAAGAATCGATGCCAATGCGATATCGTGTGTCATGACCAGAATAGCTCTCGTGGAGGACAACCCACGGCTCGCCCACTTCGTGCGCCAGGCACTCGGCGTTGCGGGTATCGAATCCGACCTCTTTTCGGGTCTGGAGACCGCATGGGCTGCGGCGCAGCAACCGGGTTACGGGCTCTTCTTGATCGATCGAGGCTTGCCGGACGGCGATGGCTTGTTGCTGGTGCGACGAATGCGCTCGGCCGGTATCAAGCTGCCGTGCATGATCTTGACGGCCCGCGAGGCATTGCATGACCGAGTGCAGGGATTGGAAGGCGGTGCAGACGATTATTTGACAAAGCCGTTTTCAATGGAGGAATTGGTTGCGCGGGTGCGCGCCCTACTACGGCGGCCGGCAACCCTGCAAAGCCTCACGCCCCGATTCGGCGATATCGAGATACGCCCGCAGGGGGGTACGATGGTCTGCGGCGTGGATGCCGTGACCCTGGCGCCCGCGGAGCTGCAGATCATGCTCAGTTTGGTCAAGGCGAACGGCGATACCGTCCGGCGCACGGCACTCGAGGTGGCGGCCTGGGGACTCGCAGAAGCGGTGACGCCCAACGCGCTGGATGTCGCGCTGCATCGGCTCAAACGAAAACTGCATGCGATCGGTTCAGTGCTGCAAATCGTCAATGCCCGAGGATATGGCTATGCGCTCAGCGAAGTTCGGTCGGCTCCGTAGTCTCGCCTTCCAATTACTGCTTACTTACGTCGGCGCACTGCTGCTGACCTTGGTGGTGATCGCGGCAGGATTGTGGATGCTCGTCGGACGCCATCAGGAACTGATGACACGCTTCGACTTGATGAACGAAACCAAGCTGCTCGAGGAAAGCTTGCGATTCGATTCCGGCGGCCGCGCGATCGGCTTGGTGCTGCCCAACGACGCCTCTTGGATCTACGAGGCCTTGCCGTCCGATCTCAAGTATCGACTGCTGGACGCGAACGGCCGGGTGGTTCTGTCCTCCGAAGCGAGCGGCGATGCGCTGGCTCCCGCAGGCGCAGCCTGGGATTCAGGCACGAACTCGTTCGAAATTCGTTCGGGCGGACAACGGCTGAATGTCAGAACGCTGCCCATCATCCGTGGCACCACGAACTACTACCTGCAGGCGGCGAGCAGTGATCGCATCGCCCTGCTGGCACGGACCGTCGGCAGCCTGCTGCTCGTCAGGAATACGTTGCAACTGGCCGTCATTTCCATGCTCGTCTTCAGCATCGCCGTATACTTCACGCTGCGCAGGGTGCTCAAGCCGCTGCGCGAAGCCTCCGACGCGGCGGCCCGCAT
>Ga0116226_10002265_pt1 | contig 16656 bp, 12 predicted proteins | sample S1TSphfallax_FD_89692 | JGI IMG/M metagenome (GOLD analysis project Ga0116226, IMG submission 89692) | Host-associated microbial communities from peat moss isolated from Minnesota, USA - S1T2_Fa - Sphagnum fallax MG | ecosystem: Host-associated > Plants > Peat moss > Unclassified | place: USA... | reverse complement strand
GCGAACATGATGGCCTCCCAATTCGCACCCTCATGCAGCTCGCCATCGCCGGTGATGACAAAGACCTGTTGTTTGGCGCCGCGGCGTTTGTGGCCGAGTGCCATGCCGGTGGCGACGCCCAGCCCATGGCCAAGCGAGCCGTTCACTGTTTCATAGCCAGGGATCACAGGGTCCGGGATGCCGCCCAGAAAACTGCCGGCTTCGCAGACGCGGAGAAGTTCGTCGCGGGAGAAAAAGCCGAGATCGGCCAGGATGGGGTACATGCAGATTGAGCCATGGCCCTTGCTGATCACGCAGCGGTCGCGGGTGGGGCTTAGGGGGTTTTTGGGGTCGTAGCGCAGCACGTCACCATAATAGAGGGCGACAAAAATCTCGATCGGCGAGAGGGAGGAGGCGATCCGGGTTTCTGGCGCACGCCTATGAATCGCCAGTGTTTCGCGCCAGACCCAATGGGCCTTGTCGCGCAAGAATTGCTCGCCATGGTTCATGAAGCTCTCCGTCTAGCCGTGTTCTTCTTGGAACCAGTTATAGGTTGCACGCAAGCCTGTCTCAAATGTGATCTCCGGTCGCCAGCCAAAAGCGTGCATGCGGCTGCTATCCAGCAGTTTGCGCGGCGCGCCATCGGGCTTGCTGGTATCCCATGTCATGCGGCCGGTATAGCCCACGATGGCTGCGATGGTTTCGGCCAGGTCTTTGATGGAGATATCCGTGCCGGTGCCGATGTTGAGCGGCAAGGTGAGGCCATCCGTGTCCCTCGTCAGGAGCGCGAAACAGGCGCTGGCGACGTCATCGGCATGGATGAATTCCCGGCGCGGCGCGCCCGTGCCCCAGAGGGTGACCTCATCTACACCGTCGCGCTTGGCGGCGTGGAAGCGGCGCATCAGCGCGCCCAGCACATGGCCGCGCTCAGGATGGAAATCGTCATTGGGCCCGAACACGCTATTGGGGATGACGGGGATGAAGCGTTGCGCGCCATATTGCTGGTTATAGGCGAGGCAGGCTTGCAGCCCGCTCAGCTTGGCGATGGCATAGGACAGGCTGGTCGGCTCCGGCACGCCGGTGAGCAAAGCGGTCTCAGCCATGGGCTGCTCGCAGATGCGGGGATACATGCAGGAGGAGGCGAAAAAGAGCAGTTTTTTAACCCCGCTCTCATGGGCGGCTTGTAGCACATTCATCTGGATGGCGAGATTCTGGCGCAGGAAATCCGCCGGGTAGGTGCGGTTCTCCACGATGCCGGCGACCCGGCCGGCGGCGAGCACGACGTATTGTGGCTGTTCCGCCTGGAAGAATTTTTGTACAGAAGCCGCATCGGTGAGCTCAAGTTCCGCGCGGGTGCGCGTTATGGCTGGCACGCCTTCGCGTTCCAGCCGGCGCAGCATCGCTGACCCGATCAGGCCTTTATGGCCTGCGACGTAAACCGGTCCCAGAGTCACGTGTCAGAATCCGTTTGGCTGGTAGAGCACGACCCGGCTGCCGCTATTCTCGAACTCGAAGGGCACATGCACCAGGTCCTTCAGCCGGGCGCGGATTTTCTCCTGCGCCTCGGGCCGCGCAAAGAGCAGCATGAAGCCGCCGCCGCCCGCACCCAGAATCTTGCCGCCAATGGCGCCGGCGGCGCGGGCCTCATTATACAGCCCATCAATATGCGGGGTAGAGACTTGGTCCGAGAGTTTGCGCTTATAGAGCCAGCTTTCATGCAGCAGCTCGCCGAATTCCTCCAGCGGGCGGTTCGGGCTCTGCAAAATATCCACCGCCGAATCCACCATGGTGGCCATGTATTTGAGTTCAGTCTCGCGGGCGGCCAAGTTCTCGATCTTGGATTTGGCGATGTCCGAGGCGATGCGGGAGATGCCGGTGAAGCATAGCATCAGATGCTGGCTCAGCGCCTCCTGGCGCTTGCGGGGCAGGACCACCGGGGCGATGTCGAAGGACTCATTCTGGTTGAATTTAATCCGGTTGAAGCCGCCGAAGGCCGCTGAAACCTGGTCCTGCGAGCCGACATTTTCGCCGATGACGTTCTGTTCAATGTGGATGGCGTCGCGCGCCAGCTCGTCTTTCTCCATCATATGACCGTTCATGGCCTGCAAGGCGTGCAGCAGGCCGACGGTGAAGGCGGAGCTGGAGCCAAGCCCGGAGCGGGCCGGCAGATCGCCATCATGGTGGATTTCCAGGCCCTGGTTCACGTCCATCCAGCCGAGTATGGCGCGCACCGCGGGGTGTTCAATTTCCGAAATCTCTTTCACGCTCTCGATGCGGGAATAGACCAGGCGGTGCTTATGCTCAAAAAACGGCGGCAGGCGCCGGCAGGTGATGTAGCAATATTTATTGATGGTGGTGGCCAGCACAGCGCCGCCATGGTTGCGGTACCAGCCCGGGTAATCTGTGCCGCCGCCGAAGAAGGAGACGCGGAACGGCGTTCTCGTGATAATCATGGGTGAGGTCCGATCAATCGCCTAGGATTTTACGTTTCAGCGGGATGCTCGCCATATCTTCGACGTTGCGCCGCTCGGTGATCCCGAATTTACGTTCGAGCTGATCCAGATAAGCGATATTGGTAAAATATTCCTGCCATCCTTCGTCCCGGAATTTTAACACTTCCGCGGCACTCAGATGCTTGGTCGGTAAAGGCTGGCTCTCATAGGAGAGGAAGGCGTAGCCTTCGTAACTATCGGGCAATTGCCAGCCATTTTTGCGGGCGGTGTGGTAGATCGGGCTGCCGGGCAGGGCCTGGCAGGGATACATATTGGCCATTTCGGTGTTGAGTTCCAAAGCGAGATCGAGCGTCTCGCGCATGGTTTCCATGGTATCATCAGGAAAGCCAAAAATATAATTGGAGATGATTTTGATGCCGGAATTGCGGATGGTGTCGCAGACCGTGCGAATATTCACGTCCTTAAAGGAGCCCTTAGAAACTTCCTGGCGCACCATCTGGTTGCCGGCCTCGACACCCAGGGCGAGCCAGTTCACGCCGGCATTGCGGAACAAATCCAGCGCATCCTGCCGCACCGTGTCGACGCGGGAATAGGTCCACATATTAAAGCCATACTCTTCGGCGATGGCTTGCTCCAGAATGGGCTTGTAGTAGCGGCGGTTGAGGAAGAACATTTCGTCGCTGATACGGAGCGTTTTCACGCCCATTCTGGCGAGCTTGTCCATCTCGCGGCGCACCCATTCGGGGCTCCAGAATCTCATCCCGCGGGAATCCCCGGCATGGACATGCTCATCATTATCGACGCGGTTGACGATGTTGATCATGCAGAAATCACAGGCGAATTGGCAGCCAAGCGAGGTGTAGATGGCGGCGAACGGGGTGCGCTTGGCGTGGTCGAAATCGGCGTGCCAGAAATGCGCGCGGTACATGTCCAGCGGTTTTTCTTTATAGGGCAGCAAATCCCAGGCATAGCCGGGCAGGTCTTCATCCATGCGCTCTTGCGGGACGATGGCTTCCGGCTTGTTGAGCACCAGTTCAGGTGCAGCGCCGGCCGAGCGGCGCTTATGGCCGATGCCTTTGATGGTTTCCAGATCGCTGCGCAGATTGCTGGCGAGCAGGTTGTGCAGGGCGTAAACGCCCTCATTCAGGAGCACGATGTCGGCGCTGTCATGGCGCAATACATCGAGCGGCAGGGCGCTGACATGGGAGCCGACGAAGGCCAAAGGTGTGCTGATGCCACTGGCCTTGACGGCGGCGGCCAGAGCCAGCGCGCCGATCATGCCGGTTGTGCCAGAATTAGGATTCTGTCCATAAATAACGAAGAGGACCAAACGGGGGTTCGCAGCATCGATCCGCTCAACCGCTTGGGCGAGTGTTAAACGCTCGGCATCGCAATCCAGAATACCGACGCCAAAGCCTTTTTTGCGGCATGATTCGGCCAGTAAAAGCGACCAGGTCGGCGGCTCAATCGCGGAATAAACCTGCGCTAACCCCTGATATGCTTTTGCCGATGAATCAGGGGTGACAAGCAGCAAGTCCATTCATAGTCCTTTCGAGACAGGATTGAGAGCGAGAGATCTAGCATAGAAGACGTGGGAGTTTATGTACGCTTTGTTAACTTATGACAATCTTCAACAGTAAAACTTCATTTAGAAATTCCATTGTAACAGAACTGGAGATAATTTTGCTTGTGTACCGTGGTGGTCAGCAAATTCACTTCTCGTCCTTCAGGTAACAATCCGGGTTTACGATTAGGGAATAGTACATAGTTCACTTATTGACCACAAGAGACAGCCGGAAATCTCTAGACCAGAGTCTCGTTCGGGCGTCCAAAAAACTGTATAAACGCTCAAACTCTGTCCAAAAACTAAATTTTGATTGAAGTCCTTTCCCCGCATGAAACCACCACCATATAAAAGCGGGGTAACAGACTCGTGATAGGCGCGTCAACCGGCACCTGGCCCTTTGCATGGGCAGGCGTTTTGCGGCGTGGGGCCTAGCGCTTAGGCTTGTTCGAGGCTGATCGACGCGGCTGCGGGCAGGTGGAAGTTCTTAATCGATATTAAAATTTCTGATTCGCTTCGTCTAAAAAAGCGACATTTGTGCAACTTCGCATTTTGGCGCCGGTGCGGCGAAGGCGGTTAATGCCAGTTCCGGCATCGAGGTTGCCAACCCGTTTTGCTTGGCGGCGCGGGCGAAACGCTGGGTTAACAGGTCGGCGTAGGGGCCGGTGCCTTTGAAACGGCCGTGGAACGCAGGATCGTTGAGGCGGCCGGCGCGGCTTTGGCGGATCAGGCTCAACACATGGGCGGCGCGTTCGGGGAGAAAATTTTCCAGCCAATCGGTGAAGAGCGCGCCCAATTCATGGGGCAGGCGGAGCAAAATACTGCCCGCACTGCTGGCCCCGGCTTTGGCGGCTTCGGCCAGGATGGATTCCAGCTCGGCATCATTGAGGCCTGGGATCATCGGGCTGGCCAGCACGCCGGTGGGGATGCCGGCTTGTGTGAGTTCGCGGATCGCGGCCAGGCGGCGGGCGGGGCTGGCGGCGCGCGGCTCCATGGCGCGGGCGAGGTTGGGGCCCAAAGTGGTGATGGAGAGATGCACCCGGGCCAGGTTGCGCGCCGCCATGCGGGCCAAAATATCGGTATCGCGCAGCACGCCGGCGGATTTTGTCACGATGCTGACCGGGTGGCCGAAACGCTCCAGCACGTCCAGTAAGGAGCGGGTGATGGAAAGCGTGCGCTCGACCGGCTGGTAGGGGTCGGTGTTCGAGCCCAGCACGATGGTTTGCGGTTTGTAGCCCGGCTTGGATAGCTCTTTTTCCAGCAGCCGTGCCGCATCCGGTTTGAAAACGATTTTGGTCTCGAAATCCAGGCCTGGGGAATAGCCGAGATAGGCGTGGCTCGGCCGGGCAAAGCAATAGATGCAGCCATGCTCGCAGCCGCGATAGGGGTTGACGCTGCGGTCAAAGCTGAGATCCGGGCTGTCATTGCGGGCGATGATGGTCTTTGTGGTGTCACGGAACAGAGCCGTCGCCGGCGGCGGGGCGTCGTCTTCGTGGTCCCAGCCATCGTCAAACGCTTCGTGATGCGCGCTCTCAAACCGGTTGGGCGGATTTTGCGCCGTGCCGCGGCCTTTTATGGCCCCGTGCTTGATCGTCTGGTTGATTTGTAGCCCGATTGCTGCGACCATGTTCTTGCTCCGTTCGCGAGCCACTACAATCATTTCAGAGCCCGATGTCAAGAACAAAATAAGAACATCTTTGAATAAATTTTGCTAGCCCGATTATTTGGTCGTTTAGTTCATTATTGACCGTAAAGCCTATCTGTGGCAGCGTCCTCGCAATAAAAACGAGGTGGGGGATTCGCCATGGCGGAGCAAAAAACGGATGTTTTGGTGGTGGGCCTCGGCCCGGTGGGGGATGTGCTAGCCGGCTTGCTGCGCTTGCATGGCCTCTCCGTCATCGCGGTCGAGAAAAATGTCGCGCCGTTCCCGCTGCCCCGCGCGGCCGTTTTCGACCATGAGATCATGCGGGTTTTCCAGGCCCTGGGCGTGGCAGAGGAGATTGCGGCGGTCTCGCGGGTTTCAGACAGTTATCAGTTCGTCACGGCCGGGGGCGACATTTTGTTGGATTTTCAGCTTGATCCCGCCCATCCGGTCTCCGCCTGGGCGGAGAGCTATGCGTTTCATCAACCGGCAGTGGAGGCGATCCTGCGCAACCGGCTGGTGGAGCTTGGCGCTGATATAAGGCTTGGTGTGTCGGTGACTGATCTTGCCCAGGATGAGCACGGCGTCACCGCCGCGTTGAGCGATGGCACTAGCGTGCGGGCCAAATATCTGGCCGGCTGCGATGGCGCGGCGAGCCGCGTGCGCGAGGCGGTGGGCGCCAAATTGTTTGATTACGGGTTTGATGAGCCCTGGCTGGTGCTGGACACGGTTCTGAAAACAGGCACCATGCCCTTGCGGATGCAGCAGATTTGCGACTCCAGGCGCCCGGTCACCTATATGGCGATGGCGGCACCGCGCTTCCGGTGGGAGTTCATGCTCAAGCCGGGCGAAGATCCAGCCGAGATGCTCGGGGATGCCAAAATTGCCGACCTGCTGGCGCCGTGGGGCTGCCTGAACCGTGTCAGCATTGAGCGCAAAGCGGTGTACCGGTTTCATGCTTTGGTCGCCGCGCAATGGCGGGTTGGCCGCGTCTTGCTGGCCGGGGATGCCGCGCATCAGATGCCGCCTTTCGCCGGCCAGGGGATGTGCGCCGGTATCAGGGATGCCGCTAATCTGGCCTGGAAGCTCAAGCTGGCGGTGGCCGGCGGGATTGACCTGCTGGACCACTACCAAACCGAGCGCGCGCCGCATGTGCGGGAGATTATCGAGATGGCGGTGGCCATGGGGCGCGTCGTCTGCGTGTTGGATGAACAGGCGGCGGCGGCGCGCGATGCCGGGATGCTGGCCCGCAAAGCCGCCGGGGAAAAAGATATCTCGATCAGCTACCCGCCGCTCAAAGCCGGATTCTTGCACCCCTCGCCGCAGGCTGGGGTTCAGTTTCCGCAGTTTTTGGCCAATGGCGCGCGGCTGGATGATGCGCTGGGGCTGGAGGCGGTTCTGCTCAGCGCGGCGCCGCAATCTGCGGGGCTCGCTGAAATGGGGCTCGATGATCCGCGCCTGGCGCCGTTCAGCGCGGCGCTTAAAAATTGGCTGCATGAACACGGCGCCGAGGCTGTGCTGATCCGCCCGGACCGTTACATTTTTGGGACTGGCACTGCCGCCAGCCTGCGCGCCGCCTGGGCGCAGCCCGCTTTCGCCACCGCCGCTTAAATAAGGAGATTTGTTATGCCTGGTGTATTTAGAATCGGTTATATCGAGTTTGGTTCCGCGCAAATGGAGACCGAGCTTGCCTATTATAAGGACGTGATCGGCGCCACGGCGGTGGCAACCGGCCCTGGCGGCGTGCATTACCTCAGCCTCGGGCTTGACCACCATAATATTGCGCTCCGCCCGGCCGGCCAGCCTGGCTTGCAGGTCACCGGCTATCAACTGGCGAAAGATGTCTCGCTCTCGGCGATGTTTGGCCTGTTGACCCAGGCCGGCCTTAAGCCCGAACAAAAAACTGATTCCCGGCCGGGCGTGCCGGCTTTGGTCGCGGCCGAGGTTTGCGGTTTCAATTTTGAGTTTTTTGCCGAAAACGCCATGCCCGCCCCCGGCTTCGGCAAGGCTGGCATCGTGCCCAACCGCGTTGGCCATGTGGCCTATCTGAGCCCGGAAGCGCCGAAATTGATCGGGTTTTTTACCGATGTGCTGGGCTTTTATAAAACTGACTGGTTTGAGGATGTGGCGACCTTCCTCACCTGCAACCATGACCACCATGTGCTCAACATCATCAACGCGCCGGTGACAAAGCTGCACCATATCGCCTTTGAGATGCGCGGCGGCAGCCACCAATATGTGGCCTCCGATCAACTTGCGAAAGCCAATCTGCCGATTGTCTGGGGGCCATCGCGCCATACCGCCGGGCATAATTATGCCTCCTATCATTATGACCCGGACAACACGTTGGTGGAGCTTTATGCGGATATGGATGTGTTTCTCCCTGATCTCGGCTTTTTCGAGCCCCGCCCCTGGCATGAATTTTTGCCGCAGCGCCCGCGGGTGTGGCCGCTCAGCGAGCTGAACGCCTGGCACACAAATTTTGAGTTCAATTTCGCCGCGGCGTGACGGCGCAAAATATCTTATTGGTGACATTGCGTGCGTTCGCGTTAATATAGTCGAGCCATGATCAGAAAGTCACAACCTCTCATTGTCTCGCTCGACAGCGCACAACCTTTGGACGGACGGGCGGACCGCCGGAAAACCCGTACCCGGAATGCTTTGCTGGAGGCTGGGCAGAGCCTGTTCGCGGCCCAGCATTTTGATACGGTGAGCGTTGAAGACATCACCGAGATGGCAGACATCGCGAAGGCCAGTTTCTATAATCATTTTCCTGATAAGGAGGCGCTGGCGCTCGCGATTGGCAAGCTCATCCACACCTATGTGGCGGGGTTGATCGACCATGATTTCGCATTGTATCCGCAGCCGGAACAGCGCGTGGTGCGTGGTACGTTTCTGGTCCTGCGTTTTGCGCTGGAATATCCTGATAGTGCTGGCGCGCTTTTCCGGTTAAGCAATGATTTGCTGTCCTTTAGATCGCCATTGAACGAGCGGGCTTTGCAATTGGTGAAAGATGGTCTGGCGGCGGGGGTGTTTTCTGATATTGGCGAGGAGGATGGGTCTTTGCTGTTGATCGCGGCGGGCTCGATGATGGTGCAGCAGGGGGTGGAGGGCGGCTGGGAGGGCAGGCTGCGGCCGATGGCGGAACGATTTATGGCCAGCGTGTTGCGGGCTTTTGGCGTGGCATCTGAGGCTGCGGCGGCGCTGACGCAGGCGGCGGGCGCAGATATTTTGAAGAATTTTTAAAGAAGCGCCCCGCCGCCGCCACAACCGCGCGAAGCGGAGCAAAAGTTTTTTGGTTCCCCAGTTCAAGCCTGGGGCATGCTTTTTTTCAAAAAAGAACTACTTTCTTTCTACCTCCAAATAGCTCTCTCCGAGATGCACGGTCGTGCGGCACCGGTACGGCACTGGGTCCCAATTAAACATATCAAACCCTTCCCCCGCCTCGCTCAGCAGCAGATCTGGCCGCGAGGCGATTTCGAGGACCATGCGGTGTCCGGGCTGGAACAGGTTGGCGATCGGGGTGAGGCTGAACAGCAATGCGGCGGGTTCACCGGGGATGAGTTGGGTGGCGGCGGCGGCGCGGTGGTCGTGGACGATTTCGGTGGGGTTGGAGCGGGTTTTGTCCACCACGCGGTGGGAGGCCAGCAGCCACCCCCAGGCCAATTTTGTTTTGGTTCCGTCCGGTGCGATGCCGCTCAGGCGCGCCACGATGTAGGTATCGATGGCGGTGGCGGAAACGATGAGGTGCAGCCGTACGGGCCCGGTGATTTCAGTGGCTTGCTCATAGGGGGCGGAGGAAAAAGCCAGTTGTTGGACCTCGTATTTATCGAGTGTCGCGGGGTAATGCGTGCTTTGTGGAATGCTGAGGAAGGAGTCTGTGCCGTTTATTGGTTCCTCGCCCAGCGCCCCATGTTGCAAATACAGGCGCTGCACTTTGGTGTCCGGCAGAGGCCAGTCCGTTGCGGTTTCCCAACGCTCCGCGCCGCGCAGCCAGTAGCGTACCGGAGGCAGCGCGGCATAGCCATTATCGATACCTTTTAGCGTCCAGTCATACCAGGCGACCTGCTCTTCCAGGTAATTCGACCATGGAAATTCATATTCCGGCGGCCCGAAAAACAATTTTTTCGGAGTTTTCAGCCGGTGCCATAGTTCAAAGGCGCCGAAAAAATGGAAGCCTTGCGCGCCATAATCGGTGCCGATGCAGACCGGGATGTTGATGTCTTCAATTCGTTCGCAGGGAGACGACCCCCTGAAATAATCGCCGTCATCATAGGGGTGATCAAACATCCGGTTCACGTAATTCGCGATGGCGGGCTGTGAAGGTGGAAAGCGTTTCAGCATTTTCTGGATGCCGCGCACATTCTCCGCGGCATCGCTCATTTTCCTGGCGAAAAAGGGATGGTTGAGCACATGGCTCAATGCATGGCGTGCCCAAGACGGGATTTTTGGCGGCACCAGTTTTTCCGCCAGGGCAAAAAGTTCGATTGCACCTGTATAGGGCGCGCCGCCTTTGTAAAAACCGTGCCGGTAGATATCCGTAAAGCCTTTATAGGGAAAAATCGCTTTCAAATGCGGCGGCCTGGTTGCCGCCACCATGAGCTGCGAGACCGCGAAGGCCGACATGCCCGTCATCCCCACCGCGCCATCGCACCAGCTTTGCGTGCCGGCCCATTCGATGGCGGCGTGGCAATCCTGCATTTCCTGTGCGGCGAACATCTCTGGCCCGGCCTCCCCGCCCGACAGGCCTGTGCCGCGGGGTTGGATGCGCAGAATCGCGTAGCCGGCGCGGATGACGTCATCCGACACGCCGGATTCATCGATAAACGGGCCGCCGCCGAGGCGCTCGGTATCTTTAATGTACACCGCCCAGGCAACCAACGCGGGCACGGGCCCCATTCCCGCGGGGCGGAATAGATCGGCAAGCAGCACCACGCCGTCTGGCATCGGGATTTCGATGTTCTCATCATAGAGAATTTTTGCTGCCTTGGGCTGGCTTTGAGGTGATGGCACCCAGCCGGCCAGTTGCGTGCCGCGGCGGCTCAGTTTTGGCACCACAAGCATAGGGCGGGTGCTTAAAGGCTTGGTCATAGTTTTCCCCCCGCGGCGATTTTGCCGCTTATGTTCATTAATATACGGTACCGTATGGTTGCCGTGGCGGAGCCGTGCTGTCAATTCGCCGGCGCCGTAAAATCGATGATTTACAAAAAAAATATTAAGTGTTGCAAAATCAATTTTAGGCGTGGTAATGCATTGTAATAAAGGGATGAAAACGCCACCAATGATAAGGTTTAACGCCACGTGCCCGGTGCCGGCATGAGCACCAATGTGCAGGTCATCGTGCGTAGCCGTGCCGCTGGCATTCCGGCTGAGCAAAATTTTGCGCTGGTGGCGAGCCACATGCCGGAGTGCCCGCCAGGCGGCGCGCTGGTGCGGGTGCTGAATGCGGCGGTGGACCCGGCCATGCGCGGCTGGCTGAGTGCCGAGCGCAATTACATGACGGTGCCGGATGGCGCGGTGATGAAGGCGCATGGTGTGGGCGAGATTCTGGCCAGTGACTGCGCGGGCTACGCGCCTGGCGATGTCGTGTTCGGCTGGCTTGGCTGGCAGCGTTTTGCGGCCGTCAGCGGGGCAGAATTGCTTTGGAAGGTTGATCTTGCGCTGGCGCCGCCGGAGGCCTGGCTGAGCATTTTTGGCCTGAATGGGCTGACCGCCTGGGTGGGTTTTTTGCACCTGGCCAGGCCGGTGGCGGGCGAGACGATTCTGGTGACCACCGCCGCTGGCGGGGTAGGGGGGGTGGTTGGGCAATTGGCCGCCGCCGCCGGCCTGCGCGCCGTTGGCCTGACCGGCGGGCCGGAGAAGGTTGCGCGCGCCGAGCAGGAGCTTGGCTATGCCAAGTCCATAGATTACCGCGCCGCCGGCTTGCACGACGCCATCGCCGCCGCTTGTCCGCAAGGCGTGGATATATTTTTTGATAACACCGCCGGGAGCCTGGCTGACGAGGTGTTCGCGCATCTCAACGTAAAAGCCCGCATCATCCAGTGCGGCACCGCCTCGGTCGCCAGCTGGCTGCCGCCGCCCACCGGCCCGCGGCGCGAGCGGGACATGCTGGTGAAACGCCTCTCCTGGCAGGGCTTTGTGGCTTTTGACCATGCTGCCTTGTTCCCACAGGCTTTGGATGAGCTGCAAACATTGTACCGCGTCCAAAAATTGCGGTCCCAGGACGAGGTGCTGGATGGGCTGCACCACGCCCCTGATGCGATTGCAAAACTCTATCGCGGTGAAAACACCGGCCGGCTTTCGATTCGTCCTTAAAATATTGCCTGGAGTGAAACCATGAAACTATGCCGCTTTACTGCTAATGACACCACCCGCATCGGCAAAATCGTCGGGGATCTTGTGGTTGATCTCTCTGCGATTGCTGGCGTCACCGTCTCCATGCGCGCGCTGCTGGCCGATTACGAGGTGCTGAAACCAGCGCTTGAGGCAGCTCAGGGGCCGGTTTTTCCGCTGGCCGATGTGGTTCTGGAAGCGCCGATCAACGACCCGCAGAAATTTTTGGCAATTGGCATGAATTACCAAAAGCATGCCGATGAAGCCGCCGCCGCCGGCATCCCCATGCCGAAATTTCAGCTCTGGTTCAATAAACAGGTGAGTTGCATTAATGGCCCTTATGGCGTGATTGAATTGCCGAAAGTGTCTGACCGGTTGGATTATGAGGCTGAAATGGCTTTTGTGATCGGTAAACGTTGCCATGACGTGCCGGAAGAGACGGCATTGTCAGTGGTGGCAGGCTATATGGTCGGCAATGATGTGACAATCCGCGACTGGCAGCTACGCTCACAAACCTATACCATGGGCAAAAGTTTTGACACGCATGGCCCCATCGGCCCGTGGATTACCACCGCCGATGAAATTGCGGACCCTTACGCGCTCACCATCCATTTGCAGGTGAATGGCCAGGAGCGCCAGCGTAGTTCTACGGGCGATATGATCTACAGTATTGCGGCGCAGATTGCGCATCTCTCCACCGCCATGACGCTGGAGCCGGGTGATGTGATTCTCACCGGCACGCCCTCCGGCGTTGGGATTGCGGATAATTTTTTTCTGAAAGATGGGGATGTGGTGCGGGTCGAGGTGGATGGGTTGGGGTATATTGAAAACAGAGTGGTGGCGGAGGCGTAAGGCTAGGGGCTTCGCCCCTAGGACCCGCGAGGGGGCTCCGCCCCCTTCGAACCCCTGCTGGGGCCGTCGCGCGAATGCGCGGTTAATAGATCGGCGGCCCTCCGGGCCGACGGCCCCAGACCCCCAATAGATTACTCCGCGGCTTGCTTGGTGGCGTCCCACCAGGCACAGGTGCCGGCAGCCACTTCAAAATTGCCGGGCGTGACTTGCACCGGCGCGCGGATATTCTCACGCGCTGCCTTCAAGCGCATTTGTGCGGCCACTTCGCGCCCCTCTGGTGACAGCCAGTTGCGGTCATGCCCCCATAGGCTCGGGCCCTCTGTCACCTCAAAACTTTGCCAAGCAGCGGGCTCGATGGTGCGGCCGCCCCAGCCGCTTTCCACCAAAAACCCGGATGGGCTGTTGGAGTAAAACGAGGTCATGAAATCATTGCTGTGCCGCCCCAGCGTGGTCGCGATCCTGCCCTCTTCGCGCAAAGCCAGATCATAGGCCTGGCCCACATCATCCAGCATGTAATGCTCCAGCATCAAATGATGAATGCCTTGGGTTGGCCATTCGATGAGGGCCAGCGAATGATGCCTGGCGTTGATGTGAAAGAACACCGCCCGGAACGGTTTTGTTACATGATCGCTGAGTTTGAAGCCGAGAATGTCTGTATAGAAGGCTATATCGGCGTCGAGATTAACCGTATTCAGCACAATATGGCCGAGCCCGAGAGGGCCGGTTTTGAAACCTGAATGCGCGCGGCCGGGGGCGAACGCATCGCTCGCCATTTCGGCGCCATAAAACGCCTCCAGCCGGTTGCCGCCAGGGTCGTTAAACCCAATCAACCGCGCCACACGGCGCTGATCTGCCAGCGACTGGGTTTTTGACTCTACCGCAATTCCTGCGGCTTCCAGCTTTGCTGCGAGTGCATCCAGCGCTGCCGCATTCGCGACCTCCCAGCCGAAAACCGGCCGGCGGTCGGTGTCGTTGTGGATCAAGAGGCGCTGCTTGCGGTCATCCATACGGAAGGCGATTTCTGCTCCCGTCTTTTCCGCCACTTGCAGCCCCAGTAATCCGGCGCCGTAAGACATCCAGTCCTCAAACCGGCCGCTGTGAAACCCGAGATATCCTAAGGCGGTGAGGGTCATGGCGTTATCCCAGCAAAAATTCGATGTGAAGTTTGTTGAATAAGTCCGCGTCTTCGAATTGCGGCCAGTGGCCGCAGCGGTTCATCACCACGTATTTGGCACCTGGGATCATATCGGCGATTTGTTTGCCTTCCTCGGGTGTTGCGGTTGGATCGTGGGAGGTCCAGACCACCAGGGTTGGTTTTTTGATGCTGCGATATTGTGCTTCCGTGATCATATTCGGGCGGCGGATGTCCATGTCTTGCAGGCACATGATGCGCGCCATGGTGTCTGCGAAGCCGGGCTGGTCATAGATGCGGCGGCGGGTTTCGATCAGGTCGTCGCTGACGGTGGATTTATCGCACATTAAAAATTCGAGACGGGTGCGGATGCGTTCCCAGCTTGGATCAGACGCGGCTTCGTTGGAAAGTTTTTTGATGCGCGCCATGACTTCGGGGTGCGCGGTCCAGCCGCCGGCGGTGTTAAGGACCAGTTTTTGTACCGTTTCGGGGTGGTGCACCGCCATCCAAGTGGCGACCCAGCCGCCCAGGGATTCGCCCGAGATATGGGCGCTCTCGCGGCCCAGGGCTTTTAGAACATCCTGAATATGGCTGGCGTAATCGGGGAGCTGGTAAAGGCGGTCGGGTTTGTCGGACCAGCCATGGCCGAGCATGTCGATGGCGACGGTCCAGAAATGTTCGCCGTGTGGACCGAAATTACGGGCATAGGCTTCGGCGTGGCCGCCGACGCCGTGCAGGAGCAGCAGAAGGGGTGTACTCGGGTCACCTGAGGAGATGTAGCGGGTTTTTATCCCGCCCGCGTTGAGGTAGCCTTGCTGGAAGGTTATGCCGGTAAAGTCTGACCAAACGCTCTGGTAATGTTTGGTGCTCAAGGGTGCCGTTTGAATTGTTTCAACATGTACATTATTCATGTAAACTCCTGTAAAACTATTGGGGTCTGTGGCCTCTCGGCCCCAGCTTGTCCAGGGCGGAGCCCTGGTGGGGGGAACAGGGGGGCGAAGCTCCCTTGGCTAAACAACCGCTCTACTTCCGAGGGCCGCCCGGTGATAACCGCCCGTTGGTTGAGGTAATTTTTATCGGTAATTTCGCCGGTTTCGGGTTTGGGTGGCTCTTCCAGGATAATGAAACGGCTGATGGTGCGGGACGATCCCTGGCCTTGATTATGTCCGCCGAGGCCAGCGGCGATTTTTGTTATGATTTCGGGGTGTTTGGCGAGTTCGGCATCCGTGAGAGCATCACTATTGAGGGCGGCGCGGCAGGCGGTATTGTTTAAGAAGATCATGACGCCGATCTGGTCGGTATCGTGGCCGCAGATCACGATTTCACGGATCAGCGGGTGGCAGGCTTGCATGGCGGCGAGGCGCAGGCGGTTGACATCGACCCAGGTGCCGGAGATGAGTTTGAAATTTTCGGCGAGCCGCCCGTCGAATAAGATACCGCGGGCGGGATTTTGCGGGTCGATGAGTTTGCCGGCATCGCCCATGCGAAAAAAATTTTCCTCATCAAACGCCGCTTCGGTGAGTTCGGGTTCGCGCCAATAGCCGGGGGTGACGTTCGGGCCGCGCACGCGCAGTTCCATTCGGTCTTGCACGGGCGCTAGTTTTATGGCGGTGCCGGGCAGTGGCAGGCCGATATTGGCGGCTATTTCGGTTTCAAAATGCACGGCGGTACAGGCGGGGGCGGTTTCGGTTGAGCCCCAGGCGCCCAAAACCGGGATGCGGCGGCCGGTGATGCGTTGCGAGAGCAATTCTAATCGTTCTAGCACGCGCTGGGGCAGGGCGGCGCTGGCGCTGAACATGAAGCGCAATTTGCTGAAGAATTTTGCGGCCAGAACTTCATCAATTTCCAAATGGGTGAGTAGCGCATCAAACCCGCTGGGCACGTTGAAATAGACGGTGGGTGCGATGTCCCGCAAATTCTGCGCGGTTGTGAGGATATCGGCAGGCAGCGGGCTGCCGGCATCTATATAGAGCGTGCCGCCATTGCGGAGCGCGAAATTAAAGCAGAAATTGCCGCCAAAAGTGTGGTTCCAGGGTAGCCAGTCCACCAAAACTGGTTTTTCATGCTGCACGAAGGGCCAGATGCTGCGCAGCGCATCTTGGTTGCTGCACAGCATTTCGTTGGTGTTGATCACCCCTTTGGGGGTTGCTGTCGAACCTGAGGTGAACAGGATTTTTGCCACGGTCAGCCTGGTTAATGTGGCCTCCGCCGCTTCTAGCGTGGCCTCATCCGCTTTGGGCAGCGCCATTAATTCGTCCAGGGTGATCACTGGCACGCCATGCGCGCCCATGGCGGGGATGGCGGCTGCCACCAGCTCTGGTTGCGGGAGCAAAATAAGACTGGGCGGCAATGTGCCGAGAATTTGGTTCAGCCGCGTAAAATCTTTCGTCCGGCTGGCATAAGAAGGGGAGATGGGGGCGGCGGGGATGCCGGCGCGCTGGGCGGCCAAGAGCAGGATGGCATGGCTGATGCTGTTGCGCCCCAGGGTTGCCAGCGGTTTTTTGGCGCCGCAGCCGGCGGCGAGGAGATGCCGCGCCACCAGAGCGGTCTGCGCTGCCATCTCGCTATAGGTGATATGGTGCCAAAGACCGCCGCGTTTTTCCGCCAAAAATTTTGCGTCCGGCTGCACGGAGGCCCAATGCGCCAGCCAGCCGAACACGGTTTCCGAGCGCTCAGCCAATTCATGCGCGCTCTCCATAAT
>Ga0116226_10002264_pt1 | contig 16658 bp, 12 predicted proteins | sample S1TSphfallax_FD_89692 | JGI IMG/M metagenome (GOLD analysis project Ga0116226, IMG submission 89692) | Host-associated microbial communities from peat moss isolated from Minnesota, USA - S1T2_Fa - Sphagnum fallax MG | ecosystem: Host-associated > Plants > Peat moss > Unclassified | place: USA... | reverse complement strand
GGCCTGATCTAGGGCTGTGGGTGGTGGCGGATGGCGCGGGGGGGCATGATTCGGGGGAGGTGGCGTCGGGGATGATTGTGGCGGAGCTGGATCGGCTGCCGCATCATTTGTCGGGTGCGGAGGTGCTTTCGGAAGTGCGGCTGACGTTAAGCCGTGTGCATGAGGCGCTGCGGGTGGAGGCGGCTTCGCGCGGCGGGGATGCTATGATCGCCTCCACGTTCGTGGCTTTAATTATACGTGATACGCATTTCGCGTGTCTTTGGGCCGGGGATTCGCGGGCTTATTTATTGCGGCATGGGCATTTGTCGCAGATCAGCCGGGACCATTCGCTGGTGCAGGAGCTGGTGGATAGCGGGAATCTGGCGCCGGAGGATGCCGAGCATCATCCACATGCCAATGTGATCACGCGGGCGGTGGGGGCGGATGCGGAGGTTTTGGAGCTGGACAAGGTGATTGGGGTGATCGAGCCTGGTGATCGGTTTTTGTTGTGCAGCGATGGGCTTTGCAAGACGCTGTCGGCGGCGGAGATTTCGAGCCTTTTGGGGGCGCCGGATGGGGTGCCACCGACGGAACTTTTGATTGCGGCGGCGCTGGCGCATCGGGTAAACGACAATGTGACGGCGGTTGTGGTTGAGACGTTGTAAAGTTTGTTAAATGGTTAAGAAAAAGGGCTAACGTCGACTGACTGGTCAGTCAGGGGGTGATTTTTTTGGGTTATTTATCAAGGGGGTTTTTTATTTGTTGATTGACCGGCCGGTCGATTTTGTGGCTTTTATTTACGTTTTGGTAACAATTTACTGGGTGTAAAACGGGTGGCGATGTTTTGTTGTTGTGTTAGGTGGGGCAGGGGGGGGGGAGACAGAAAGTTCTTTTTTGGAAAAAAGAGCGGCTTGCTTTGTTGATGGGGCTTGGGGGTGACTACTGGGTTGCTTCGCTTCGCTCGCAATGACGAGTGGAGGGCTCGCAATGACGAGGGTTAGCAACGGGCGGGCGTGAAAAACCCGACGCGGGGGCCGCGCCGGGTTTTTTGGGCACCGCGAGGGCGGTGGGTTAGCTCATCTGCTGCAGGCCGAGGTCGTAGGTGACGGGGTAGGCCGTGCCTGGCGTGCCGTCGGCTTTCTGGGGGATGATCTTGGTTTCGATTTTTGTGAAGTTGAAAGAGAGGGATTCGGTGGGCTTGTCGCCGCCGGAGGAGATGCTCCAGCCGGAGAGCATGACGTTGGTCAGGGTCATTTCCAGGTAGGTGACGCCGCCGGAGGCGTCGGTGCGGACGAAGGAGATGACGGCGGTGGCTTTGCCGGCGCCGCTATAGGCTTCCTTGACGAGGCCGCCGGAGGCTTCGTCGAGCATTTTGGTGACGACGATTTCGGAGACGCTGGGGGTGGTGGCTTCACGGTTGGTGGTGCCACCAATGGGCGAGCCGACGCCGCGGCCGATGCCGAACTGCAGCGAGGTGACTTCGAACTGATTTTCGTAGCCTTTGGTGGTCACGCCGCCGGTGATGCCGGGCGAGGTGTATTTGACGTAGATAGCCATTGGTAACTCTCCTTCTGGGTTGATTCAGGTTTGGCGTTGCTTCAGCCGGTTCACGCTAACTCGTACCGGAACGACCCTTCCGGACCCATCCCGACAGATATTTTTGTAATGTTCTCTCCCGCCGCCAGCCGGCTTAGCACTTCAGCCGATAGTTCTGGCAACAAACTTCGTGACAAAATGTTTTCCACGTTCCGTGCGCCGGAGGAAGATTCCTTGCAGCGCGCGGCGATCGTTTCAACAAGTTCCGGCGCGTAATCGAACGCCGCTTTATATGCATCCTTAACGCGTTTAGCGAATTTGTTAAGTTGCAATTTGACGATTTGTCTTATCACATCTTCCGAGAGCGGGAAATACGGCACGATTGTCACGCGGCCTAAAAATGCTGGCTTGAAAAATTTCATCAGTTCGGGGCGCAGCGCTTCTGCGAGGCCGGCGGCGTCCGGCGCGGTTTCCGGGTCCGCGAATAATTTGTCGATGAGGTCGGTGCCGGCGTTGGAGGTCATGATGAGGACCGTGTTTTTGAAGTCGATGTCGCGGCCTTCGCCGTCTTTCATGTTGCCTTTGTCGAACACCTGGAAGAACACGTCCTGCACGCCGGGATGGGCTTTTTCCATCTCGTCCAGCAGGATGACGGAGTAGGGGCGGCGGCGGACGGCTTCGGTGAGGATGCCGCCTTCGCCGTAGCCGACATAGCCGGGCGGGCTGCCCATCAGGAGGGAGACTTTATGCTCCTCCTTGAACTCGGTCATGTTGATGGTGGTGAGGTTTTGTTCGCCGCCATAGAGCAGGTTGGCGAGGGTGAGGGCGGTTTCGGTTTTGCCGGTGCCGGAGGTGCCGACCATCAGGAAGACGCCGATGGGTTTGCGTGGGTCCGTTAGTTTGGCGCGGGAGGTGCGGATGGCTTGCGCCACGGCTTCCAGCGCGTGGGGCTGGCCGACGATGCGGGCTTCCATCGCCTCTTTTAGTTTTAAGACCGTGTTGATTTCGTCGGACTGCATGCGGCCGGCGGGGATGCCGGTCCAGCTTTCGACGATTTCGGCGACGGCCTGGCCGTCGACGACCGGGAAGATGAGAGGGGTTTCGCCCTGCAGGGTTCTGAGTTCGTCGTGCACCGCGTTGAGTTTGGTGCGCAGTTCGGCCTTGTCGGCGGTGTCTTCCTTGTTCTCGATCTGCGTGCGGATGGAGGAGATTTCGGTGGCGAGTTTTTTCTCCTGCTCGAAACGCGTTTCGAGGGCGGCGAGGGCGTTTTGGGCGGCGAGTTTTTGCTCGGTAATTTCGGCGATGCGGGCGTCGTGGGCGCCGCCGGTGGCGGTTTCGCGGTCCAGGATGCCGAGCTCGGTGTCGATGAGGTCGATCTGGCGGCGCAAATCCTCGATGGGGGCGGGGATGGCGGCCTGGCTCATGGCGACGCGGGCGCAGGCGGTGTCGATGAGGGAGATGGCTTTATCGGGGAGCTGGCGGCTGGGGATGAAGCGGGCGGAGAGGCGCACGGCCTCGGAAATCGCTTCGTCCAGGATGCGGGTTTTGTGGTGTTTTTCGAGTGTCGCGGTGAGGCCGCGGATCATCGCGATGGCCATGGGTTCGGAAGGTTCCTCGACCTTGACCACCTGGAAGCGGCGGGTAAGGGCGGCGTCTTTTTCAAAATATTTTTTGTATTCGGCCCAGGTGGTGGCGGCGATGGTGCGCAGCTCGCCGCGGGCGAGCGCCGGTTTGAGGAGGTTGGCGGCGTCGTTCTGGCCAGCCTGGCCGCCGGCGCCGATGAGGGTGTGGGCTTCGTCGATGAAGACGATGATGGGTTTGGGGCTGGCTTTGACTTCGTCGATGACGGATTTGAGGCGCTGTTCGAATTCGCCTTTCATGCCGGCGCCGGCCTGGAGCAAAGCGAGGTCCAGCGTGCGCAGCGTGACGTCCTTCATGGAATCCGGCACGTCGCCCTGCGCGATTTTGAGCGCCAGACCTTCGACGACGGCGGTTTTGCCGACGCCGGCCTCGCCTGTCAGGATCGGGTTGTTCTGCCGGCGGCGTGTAAGAATGTCGATGGCCTGGCGGATTTCGAAATCGCGGCCGAGGATCGGATCGATTTTGCCCGCGCGGGCGCGGGCGGTGAGGTCGTAGGTGAACTGATCAAGTGCTGCGCCGCCGGCGGGGCGGGGCATGCCGTCGCCGCCGGATTCCGGGGCCGGGCCGTCCATGGCGGTTGGGGCGCTGGCGGCTTCGATGCTGTTGGCGGTGATGGCGGCGAGGTCGCGCTTGAGGACGTCCGGGTTGATTTTGAGGAGCTGGCCGGAGGCTTCCCTGGCGCGGCGGGCGAGGGTTTCGTCCGCCAGCAGGGCCCAGAGCAGATGGCCGGAGCGGACACGGGCCAGGTTGAATTCGACCGACGCCAGGAGCCAGGCCTGTTTGCCGAGATCGACGATTTCTGGCGAGAGGGCGGGGGCGCGGGAATTGCCGGTTTTGAGTTTGTCCAGGCCTTTGTTCAGGTCGATGATGAAACGGCCATGATCGACATCGTATTGCCGGAAAATCGCGGCGAAATCGGTATCGGTGCCGTCGGCGAGTTTCAGCAGCCAGTGTTCGATTTCGACGTTGTAGTGGGTGCGTGAGAGGGTGAGGCCGGCGGCGGCTTCGAGCGCGCGGCGGCAGTGGTCGTCGAGCCGGCTGATGAGTGATTTCAGGTCAATTGCGACCATTCAGGCCCCCCGTTCGCGTTTTGCAATGTTTGTCCCGGCCGGCGGCTTGCCGCGATGGTGCGGCGCACCACCAGCTGGGTAGGCAATTCCGGCCATAGCTAACGTGCGTCTGCCCGGAATGTCCAGCCCATAACGCCGTTTGGGGGCCGCCGGCTTCTTAAATTCTCTGAACCAATTGTGAAAAAGCTTAACAGCGACTAGAAAAACGCAAATACTAAGGCGGATTAAGAGACGGCCTGACAGGGAAAAGCAACGAATGGCGATCGAAGGCTTGGATTTTGAGACGATTATGGCGCCGATTAGTTCCGAGGCGCCGTCGGGCATCGATGTCAGAACGGATTTTTCGCCGACGTCAAATTATTTCCGTTTGCGGGATGCCCGCGCCGAGGCGCGCGCCGCCGAGCGCGCCGCGGAAACCGCGGCCGACGGCGACACCGGGAGCCAGGAATGGCGGACGGTGCGCCAGCTTGCCACGAAAATTCTGAATGAGCAGGCCAAGGACCTGGAAGTGGCGGCCTGGCTGACGGAAAGCCTGGTGCGTAGCGATGGGCTGGCGGGGCTGGCCGCCGGGGCGGAAATTATTGGTGGGCTGGCGGAGCGCTACTGGGACGTGCTGTACCCGATGCCGGATGAAGATGGCATTGTGACCCGCGTGGCGCCGGTGACCGGGCTGAACGGGGAGGGTGGCGACGGCACGCTGAGCCAGCCGCTGTTTAAGCTGCCGCTGTTCAGGGATGCCAACGGCGAAAAAGTGATGCTGTTTCAGTACGAACAATCGGCGGAGCTGCAGACGATTACGGATGCCAAACGTCTGGAAGGACGGCTGCGGGCGGGGGTGGTGCCGTATGAGCAGATGCAGGCGGCGGCGCGGGCCAGCCCGCCGGGCGTTTTTGTGGCGCTGCGGCGTGACCTGGCGGCGGCGATGGCGGCGTGGAGCGCGATGGCGGCGATGCTGGACGAGAAGGCCGGCCGCGACAGCCCCCCAACGCGCCGCATCAGCGACACGCTGGAACAAATCAAACGCATCGTGGACCGCTACGCGCCCGCCGAGGCCGCCGCCGGCGGTGAAGAGGCCGTGGCAGAGGCGGCGCTGGGGGATGACGCAGCACCAGCCGCGGGACCGGCGGGACCGAAAAAACGCCTGGCGACGCGTGAGGATGCCCTGGCCATGCTAACGGAAATCGCCGACTGGTTCCGCAAGAACGAGCCGCAGTCTCCACTGGCCTATACGATCGATGACGCGATCAGGCGGGGGCGGCTGAGCTGGCCGGAGCTGATCGCCGAGCTGGTGAACGATGACGGGACGCGACGCAATATTTTGAGTTCATTGGGGATTAAGGTGCCGTGAAGGAAGCGCGATCCGCACATGACGCAGATGAACGCAGATGGGTCAGTGTTGAACCGCGACCGTGGGCGGAGTTTGTTGATAAATTCGCTGAGGCCGGCGGTGACGAGGAGGGATCTGGTGATCTTAAATAAACTGAGTCGGGCTTTTTCCAATGGGGCTTTGCCATCAACCACATTGACCGCGGGCGCGGGCAATGCTTACCTTCGGGAAAATTCAACGGCTTGGCATCAACGGCTTGGCAAGGGTCTGGTCGCCCGCATCCGGGCCGTCGTTCTATGACTTCCCCATAAGCCTTCGCAGGAGACGAGACAAATGAGTGGCAGTATCCATGGCAAGTTGAACCGCGTGCGCAAGCCGCGCGTGCATATTTCCTATGAGGTCGAGACGGATGGCGCGCAGATTGAGCGCGAATTGCCGTTCGTGGTGGGCGTGATGGGGGATTTTTCGGGCGACCCGACGGTGCCCCTGAAACCGATCGCGGAGCGCAAATTCACCGCGATCGACCGCGACAATTTCAACGACGTCATGGCGCGGATGGCGCCGGGGCTGAATTTGAAGGTTGATAACACGCTGGCGGACGATGGTTCGATGATGGCGGTTAATTTGAAGTTTAATTCGATTGATGATTTCGATCCGGCGCGGGTGGTGGACCAGGTGCCGGCGCTGAAATCATTGTTGGAAACGCGGAATAAACTACGGGATATCATGAGCAAGGCGGACCGGTCTGACGAGCTGGAGGGGCTGCTGGAGAAGGTTCTGCAGAACGAGGCGGAGCTGAAGGCGCTGTCTGGCCAGCTTGGCCTTGATAAGAAGGAGGGTTAGGCGATGTCTGGCACCGAAACCCAAGCCGCACCTGGCGGTGCGACCACCACCACCGAAGGGCCGAGCTTTCTTGACCAGGTGGTGAACGCGACCAAGCAGACCGAGCCGGACCGCGCCACTGATCTGGTGAAAAACCTGGTCGAGCAGGCGCTTTCAGGCACGATTACGTTCGATAAGAACCTGACGCGCACGATTGATAAGGCGATTGCCGAGATCGACCGGAAAATGTCGACGCAGCTGAATGCGATCATGCATTCGGAGAAGTTTACGAAGCTGGAGGGGAGCTGGCGGGGATTGCACCATCTGGTGATGAATTCCGAAACCGGGACGATGCTGAAGATCAAGGTCGTGAACATGACCAAGCGGGAGATCAACCGCGATCTCACCAAGGCGGTCGAGTTTGACCAGAGCCTGATGTTTAAGAAGATCTATGAGAACGAGTTCGGCACACCGGGCGGCGAGCCTTATGGCGCGCTGATTGGGGATTATGAGTGGGTGAACCACCCGGATGATATTGAGTCGCTGCGGCTGATGTCAAATGTGGCGGCGGCGAGCTTTGCGCCGTTTATTTCGGCGGCTGGGGCCGGGATGTTTGGGTTTGACTCGTGGACCGAGTTGTCCAAGCCGCGGGACCTGGCGAAGATTTTCGATACCGCGGAATATATGAAGTGGCGCGGGTTTAGGGATACCGAGGATGCACGGTTTGTTTCGCTGGTGATGCCGCGCGTTCTGGCGCGGGTGCCGTATGGGGCGAATACCAAGCCGATTGAGGAGTTTGGCTATGAGGAGGCGCCGGTGGATGCGACCGGGGCGGCCAAGGCGCTGGACCACAACCATTATTGTTGGATGAACGCGGCCTATGCGATGGGCGTGCGGATGACATCCTCGTTTGCCGAATCCGGGTTCTGCGTGGCGATTCGCGGGGCTGAGGGCGGGGGCAAGGTGGATAACCTGCCGACGCATCTGTTCCAGTCCGATGACGGGGACATGGATGGGAAATGCCCGACCGAGATCGGCATTACCGACCGGCGGGAGTTCGAGCTTTCCAATCTCGGGTTTTTGCCGCTGTCGCATTATAAGAATACGGATTACGCGGTGTTCTTTGGCGCGCAGACGGTGCAGAAGCCAAAGAAATATGACCGGCCGGATGCGACCGCGAATGCGGCGATTTCGGCAAGGTTGCCGTATATGATGGCGACCAGCCGGTTCGCGCATTTTCTCAAGGTGATGGCGCGCGATAAGATCGGCAGCTTCATGGAGGCTGAGGAATGCGAGAAATGGCTGAACCGGTGGATTAACAACTATGTGTCGGGCAACGCGGATGCGGGGCCGGAGACGAAGGCGAAATATCCGCTGCGGGAGGCCAAGGTGGAGGTGAAGGAGATTCCGGGCAAGCCGGGCTCGTATAACGCGGTGGCGTATATGCGGCCCTGGCTGCAGATGGAGGAATTGACGACGTCCATGCGGATGGTGGCGCGGATTCCGCAGAAATCCTAGCGGCTTCTGACCGCTAGTGCCTTTGGCGGGAAAGACGTGGATGCCGGCCTGCGCCGGCATGACGTGGAGAGGGCGGTGGGTCGAGCGGAAAGCCGGTTGTTAGGAGTCTTGGGATGGAGGAGATTGACCCGGACGCCACGATTGTTTTTCGGCGGCCGCCGGCGCCGCTAGCGCCAGTAACACCGGCTGAGGGGCCGGAAGGGGTTGTGCTGGCTGAGCCGGAGTTTGTGTCTGCGTCTGCGGAAGTTGAGCCGGAACCTGGGCTTGAGCCTGAGCCTGAGCCGGCGTTGCCGCCGGCGGCACCGTTGCGGGAGGCGGTTTTGGCGGGGGGTTATTTTGGGGCCAAGAATCAGGAGATCGTAGAGCGGTTCGCGGAATTTTTGGCAGGGGTCAAGAAGCCGCTTTCGGCTTGGTTTGGCGTGGAGCGGGGCAGGGCGCTGGCGGGTGATGTGGTGGCGCTGGTGGCGGCGCTGGATCGGGATATCGCGGCGATCGACGGGATGATCTCGGCGCAATTGGATGCGATTTTGCACCATGCGCGGCTGCGGCGGCTGGAGGGGGCGTGGCGGGGGCTGGCGTGGCTGACCTCGCGCATGAGCATTGGTGGGCGGATAAAGCTGCGGATTCTGAATATTTCCTGGGCGGAAATCTGCCGGGATTTGGAGCGCGCGGCGGAGTTTGACCAAAGCCAGATGTTTCGCGGGATTTATGAGGATGAGTTTGGGATCGCGGGCGGCGAGCCTTATGGGCTGCTGGTGGTGGACCATGAGGTGCGGCACCGGCCGGGGCCGGGGGCGATTACGGATGATGTGTCGGCGCTGGCGTCGCTTTCGGCGGTTGCGGCGGCGGCGTTTGTGCCGACGGTGATTACGGCTTCGCCGGCGCTGTTTGGGGTGGATGAATTTTCCGAGCTGAGCGGGGTGGCGGACCCGACTTCGGGCATGAAGGCGGCCGAGTACCAAAGGTGGAAGAATCTGGCGAACCGGGAGGATATACGGTTTCTGGCGGTGGGGCTGCCGCGCACGATGGCGCGGCTGCCGTGGGATGAGGCGCTGGACCGGCACCGGGGTTTTCGATACCGGGAGACCTGCCTGACCACGGCGGACAAAGTGTGGACGGGGCCGGGATACGCGGTGGCGGCGTGTGTGATACGGGCGTTCGAGACCTACGCTTGGCCGGCGGATATGCGGGGGTATGACCAGGACCGGCTTGGTGGCGGGGTGGTGGAGGATTTGCCGGAGCCGCTGTTTTCGGCGGACCCGCGCTATGGGCTGGAGCGCTCGGGGCTGGAGGTGATGCTGACCGATAAGCAGGAGCGTTCGCTGGTGGCGGCGGGGCTGCTGCCGGTCGGGAGCTTGCCGTTTGGCGGGCAGGCGCTGGTGGGAGCGGCGCGGAGTTTGCAAATGCCGGGCAAGTATCTCGGGTTCAATGTCGACGCGGCCAACGCCAACGCCAAACTTTCGGCGCAGTTCAATACGATGATCTGCGTCTCCCGGTTTGCGCATTACCTGAAGGTGATGGGGCGCGATATGGTGGGCGCGTTCAAGACGGCGGATGAAATCCAGCGGCAATTGCAGGCGTGGCTGATGCGCTATGCCAGCGCCAATGCCAATGCCGGGACCGATACGATGGCGAAGTATCCGTTGCGGGACGCGCAGGTGACGATTACGGAGACGCCGGGTAAGCCGGGGGTGTTTGGGTGCGTGATCCAGCTGCAGCCGCATTTTCAGCTGGATGACATTGCGGCGTCGTTCCGGCTTTTGACGGAAATTGCGGCGCCTGGGTCGGCGCGATGAACGCGCAAGAAAGAAGCGCTTTTTTGAAAAAAAGCGCGCAAAAAACTTTTGCGGGCGGGCTGGGGCAAGTCCGGTGTCTCTTTAATTGCCCCCGACGGGGGCAATTAAAGAGACACCGGACTTGCCCCAGCCCGTCCGCAAAAGTTTTTTTGGTTACTTTTTTTTCAAAAAAAGTAACTTCTTCTGGCGTCTTTGCCTTGGAGAAGATGGATTGCTTCGCTTCGCTCGCAATGACGGGTTGGGTCGCGGTGACCTGCTCGCAATTTTAGGAAATGTACCATGTCTGAAACCACCATTACGCCTGGGGATCTTTTTAAGGCTGGGAAGCTGCCGGAGGCGCTGGCGGCGGCGACGGCGGCGGTGAAGAAGGCGCCGGCGGATTTGGGGGCGCGGGTGTTGCTGGCGGAGCTGTTGACGTTTTCGGGGAATTTTGAGCGGGCCGATGTGATTTTGGATGCGGCGAGCAATATTGATCCGACGGCGCTGACGGTGGTGGCGGAGTTTCGGCAGTTGTTGCGCGGGGAGACGGCGCGGCGGCAGTTGTTTCGGGATGGGCGGGTGCCGGAGTTTCTGGGGGAGCCGGAGGCGACGGAGCAGGCATCTCTGGCGGCGCTGGTGGCGCTGCGGGCGGGGGATTCGGCGGGGGCGGCGGAGAAGGCTGAGGAGGCTGAGACGGTTAGGCCGCGGGCGGCGGGCGTGATGGGGAAGGTGAAATTCGATGATTTCCGGGATGCGGATGATTTGCTGCCGGGGCTGATTGAGACGATTACGAGTACGGGGAAGTATTATTGGATACCGGTTTCGCGGATACAGACGATGATGTTTCATCCGCCACGGCGGCCGCGGGATTTGATCTGGCGGCGGTGTTCGATGGCGGTGACGGCGGGGCCGGATGGGGATGTTTATATTCCGGCGATTTATGTTTCGGACCCGGAGCAGACCAGTGATGCGCAAAGGCTGGGGCGGGAGACGGGCTGGAGCGAGGAGGGGGCGGGGCCGGTGAGGGGGTTTGGGCAGAGGACGTTTTTGGTGGGGGATGAGGCGGTGGGGATTATGGATGTGGGGACGTTGGAGTTTGGGGTTTGAGGGTTCCGTTGGTTGCGAGAAAGATGGATTGCTTCGCTGCGCTCGCAATGACGTTCATGGGGTAGGGCGGTGACGGACGATACGATTAATCGGGCGGCGGCTTCTAATGTGTTTTTGGATCGGATCCGGGATTCGGGGATGCGGGTTAAGCTGTCGGTGTTGGACCGGCTGCTGGATGATGCGCCGGAGATGGAGCGGGACCGGCCGCTTTCGGCCACCGATGCGCTGACGGTGTTAAGGCGGGCGGTGAGGCGGGATCTGGAGGCGTTGTTGAATGCGCGAAGGCGGTTTTTTTCGATACCGGCGGTTTATAAGGAGCTGGTGACGTCGAGCATGAATTTTGGGCTGCCGGATTATACGGCGGGGGCGATGAATGAGGAGTCTTCGCGGGAGACTCTGCGGCGGGAGATCGAGCGGTGCATCCGGCTGTATGAGCCGCGGCTGGTTCAGGTGACGGTTTCGCTGATGCCGCGCAAGGATGAGCTGGATACGACGCTGCAGCTGAAGATTGATGCGCTGCTTCATGCCGATCCGGCGCCGGAGCCGATTAGTTTTGATACGATTGTGAACGCGGCGACGGCCGAGATTGAAGTGGCGGGGGGCACCGTTGGCTGACCAGTTGCTGCCTTATTTTAACCGGGAGCTGACGGCGATACGGCGGCTGGCGGGGGAGTTCGCGGAGGCGCATCCGAAGATCGCGGGACGGCTGCGGCTGTCGCCGGATGCGGTGGATGACCCGCATGTGGCCAGGCTGCTGGATGGGGTGGCGTTTTTGTCGGCGCGGGCGCAGGCGCGGCTGGATGATGAGTTTCCGGAGCTGACGGATACGCTGCTGAATGTGCTGTATCCGCATTTTCTGGCACCGTTCCCGTCCTGCGCGATTGCGCAGTTTACGCCCAAGCCGGATCTGCAGGCGATGGTGGAGGTGCCGGCTGGGTTTACGCTGGATACGGAAGCGGTGCGGGGGCAGACGTGCCGGTTTAGGACGGCGGGCCCGGCGACGCTGTGGCCTGTGAAGATTGAGAGCGCGCGACTGATGGGGCTGCCGTATACGGCGCCGGCGAATGCGATGGCGACGGGGGCGGTGGCGGCGCTGCGGCTGGTGGTGACGACGATGGCGCCGGAGGGGAAGTTTTCGGAGATTGGGCTGGATAGGCTGCGGTTGTTTATCAGGGGCGGGCAGTCGACTGCGCTGCCGCTGTTTGAGGCGCTGGCGGGGCATACGGTGAGTGTGGCGCTGGCGGATAGTCCGGGGGATGTGGCGCCGGTGATTTTGCCGAAGACGGTGATTTCGGCGGCGGGGTTTGCGCCGGAGGAGGCGCTGTTGCCATGGCCGGCGCGGAGTTTTTCCGGGTTTCGGCTGCTGAGTGAGTATTTTGCGTTTCCCCAAAAATTCATGTTTTTGGATTTGGCCGGGCTGGATGCGAAGACGCTGCTTTGTGATGCGAACCGGTTTGAGATTTATGTTTATTTGTCGCGGTCCTCCAATGAGTTGGAGCGGGCGGTGGCCGCGGAAAATTTTGCGCTGGGCTGCGTGCCGATTGTGAATTTGTTTCCGCAGCGCTGCGAGCCGATCGCGATGGACCATACGGCGACCGAGTATCGGATTTTGCCGGATGCGCGGCGCTCCGGCGTGATGGAGGTTTGGAGCGTTACCGGGGTGCGGGAGGTGCGGCAGGATACCACGACGAGGCCGTGGCGGCCGTTTTACCGGCTGAGCCATACCGCGGATGCTGGGGGGGATGGGGGGTTTTTTACGGAGATTAGGCGGGACGCGGCGCCGGGGGTGGGCGGGACGGATATGTTTCTGGCGCCGTATGATCCGAAGTTTGATCCGAACCAGAAGGGGACGAGCGTGCTTTCAGTCGAGGCGATGTGTTTGAACCGGGATTTGCCGGCGGAGCTGCCGTTTGGCGGGGGGCATCCGCGGCTGACGGCGCTGGTGCCGAATACGGCGATTGCGGCGATGGCCTGCATCACGCCTCCGACGCCGACGCTGCGGCCGGAGCTGCGGGCGCGGGGAGCGTGGCGGCTGATTTCGCATTTGTCGTTGGGGCATTTGTCGGTGACCGGCGGGGCGGCGGGGGCGGCGGCGCTGAAGGAGGTGCTGCGGCTTTATGATCTGCGCGATACGGCGGATACGCGGGCGGCGCTGGAGGCGCTGCTGTCCGTGACGGCGCAGCCGGGGGCGGCGCGGGTGCCGGGGAGCCGGCTGGGGGCGTTCTGCCGTGGGCTGGATGTGGAGCTGGAGTTTGAGCCGCGGGCGTTTCAGTCGGCTGGGTTGTTTTTGCTGGCGTCGGTGCTGGAAAGGTTCTTGGCGCTGCATGCGACGGTGAATTCGTTTGTGCGGACGACCGTGAGATTGCGGGGGCGGGCGGATGCGGAGATTAGGTTTGTGGCGCGGGCCGGGGCGCGGGCGTTGTTGTGAGAGGACGTTTCGTTTTCATGGTCACTGGCTTTGAGACGATGGATTGCTTCGCAAGGGCTCGCCATGACGTGGATGGGGTCTTGCATCCATGAACAAGTCGCCGCTGGAGGGGCTGCGGGGGCGGCCGGAGAGGTTTCGGTTTGATGCGGCGTTTCGGTTGTTGATTGCGGGGCGGCCGGGGGCGGAGGATGATGATAGCGTGAGGTTTTTGGCTTCCGCGCTGCTGTCGCAGCCGGTGGCGGAGGTGACGCGGGTTGAGCATGAGGAGGGGGGGGCGGGGGCGACGATGTCGACGCCGCTGATTGGGCTGACGGGGCCCTCCGGGGTGATGCCGCGGTGGTATACGGAATTGGTGGCGCAGTCGGTACGGGTGCGGTCGCGGGCGATTGCGGATTTTTTTGATGTTTTGGCGCAGCGGCTGGTGACGGCGTTTGCGCGGGCGGGGATTAAGTATCGGCTGCACCGGGCTTCGGAAGTGGCGGCGGCGGACGAGGCGGTGGAGAAGATCGGTGAGGGGATTTTGGCGCTGACCGGGTTTGGGACGGCGCATTTGGCGGAGCGGCTGGCGGCGGGGGCGGAGCCGCTAAAGCATTATGCGGGGTTTTTTGCGGCGCGGCCGCGCTCGGCGGACCGGCTGGCGGCGATGGTTTCGGATTATTTGGGGGGGAAAGTTGAGATTAACGAGTTTGCGGGGGCGTGGCTGAGTGTGCCGCCGGACCAGCAGTCCCGGCTGCCGGCGGGGCGGCGGCCGGGGGCGTTTTGCGAGCTGGGGGTGAATGTGGCGGTGGGGACGCGGGCGTGGGACCAGCAGGCAAGGTTTATCGTGCGGGTGGGGCCGCTGACGCGGGTGGAGTTTGAGCAATTGCTGCCGGACCAGAAGAGGCTGCGGGAGCTGGTGTCCTTGATCCGGGCGTATGTGGGGTGGGAGGCGGATTTTGCGATAAATTTGGTGCTGGCGGCGGCGGAGATACCGCCGCTTCAGATGTCTGGGCCGAGCGCGCCGCGGCTGGGGTGGACGAGCTGGGCGCCGAGTTCGACGGGGGTGATACGCGGGCGGACGGTGGTGGATGACGCGGTGTTTGGGGCGACGCTGGTGGAATCTCTGGCGTGAGGCGCGCGTGAGCTGGGGCGGGGGGTATGTGACGGATACGCCGTATGTGACGGGGCTGCACAGCAGCCAGTCGCAGCCGGTGGCGGCGCTGGCGGCGCTGATGACGGGGTTTTACGGGCGCGCGGTGAAGCGGGATGAGGCGTTTGCGGTGTGCGATGTCGGGTGCGGGCTGGGGACCACCGCGCTGATCACGGCCGCGGCGAACCCGGCGTGGCGGGTGGTGGGGCTGGATTTTAACCCGGCGCATATTTTTGCCGCGCGTGAGTTGGCGCGTGAGGCGGGGCTGGAGAATGTGACTTTCGTGGAAGCGGATTTTAGGGATTTTGCGGAGTCGCCGGAGGCGAGAGGGCTGGGCGCGTTTGACCTGATCACCGCGCATGGCGTTTGGAGCTGGGTGGGGGAGGCGGCGCAGGAGGGGATTGCGCGGTTTTTGGGGACAAGGCTGAAGCCGGGGGGGATGTTTCAGGTTAGCTATAATTTGCTCACGGGGTGGCAGGAGGCTGTGGGGCTGCAGCGGCTGATCCGGGAGGCTGGGAGGCGGCTGGGACAGCGGGCCGACCGGCAGGCGGAGGCGGGGCTGAAGATTGCGCAGGAGCTGGCGGAAGCGGGCGGCAAAGTCAGTTTTTCCGGCGGGTTTGGGAAGATTATGCTGGAGCGGCTGGCGGAGCTGCCGGCCGGCTATATCGCGCATGAGATGATGAACCGGGACTGGCGGCCGATATTGCACGTGGATATTGCCGAGCGGCTGGCGGGGCAAAAACTGGAATTTGCGGGGTCTAGCCGGCTGCTGAATAATTTTCCGCAGCTGACGCTGGGGGAGAAGCAGCGGGCGGTGGCGGAGCGGTTCGATGACCCGGCGATGCTGGAGTTGTTTAAGGATATTTGCCACGCGCAGCCGATGCGCAGCGATATTTTTGTGCGGGGGGGACGGCGGATCGACCGGCAGGCGCGTGATGCGATGCTGATGGATGTGACGATTGGCCTGACCGCGGCGCCGGGGGGCTGGAAGTACGAGTTTGAGACGGGGGCTGGGACGGCGCAGATGTCTGAGGGGTATTACCGGCGGATTTTTGAGCGGCTGCTGGAGGGGCCGGCCAGTTTGAGCGAGCTGATGGCGCTGCCGGATTTGCCGGGGCGGCGGGACAACCCGGCCGAGGTGATCGCGGTGGCGATTGGGACCGAGCAGGCGGTGACGGTGCCGAACCCTGGGGTGATGATCGATGAGCGGTGCGGGCGGTTGAATTTGGCGCTGCTGCGGGCGCAGTTCGCGGCGGGACAGGGGGCGTCGCCGATCCATTTCGCGGTGCCCTGCGTGGGCAGCGGGCTGACGCTGCCGAATTTCGAGGGGATGATTGTACACGAGCTGGCGGCCAACCGGGAGACCACCAGCCCGCATGAGATGGCGGCGCGGCTGGCGATTCATCAGCCGCCGGCGCAGCGTGAAGCGCTGGCGGAGAAGCTGGAGATGTTTTTTAAGAACGATTCAGGAGTGCTGCGGCATTTTGGGTTCAATGTGTAACGGCGTATAGGCTTTGGGACGAAGCTGTGTTAAGGGTGGCGTGAATTTTTGGTAGAGGGACTCGCCATGATCACCACCACCGCAAACAATCAGAACAAGAATTTTCGGCGCCTGCTGGCGGCGACGGTCGTTGTCACCACTGGGTTTGCCACTGGTGCGGCGGCGCAGACCAACCCTTCGGCGGCGCAGCTGATTAATGAGCTGAAGCCGACCGGCATGCTGAGCGACACGACGCGCGGCATTAAGCCGCTGGGGCCGGATACCAGCGCGCCGGCGCCGATGGCGCCGATGGCGACGCCGGCGGCGATGAGCACGCCGATGAGCTACGCGCCGCCGCCGCCGGCACCGGTGCCGGATATTTCCGCACCTTCGGCCAATTTGTCGGTGGATTTTGCTTCGGGTTCGGCGGATTTGACGCCGCGGGCGATGGCGACGCTGGACGTGCTGGGCAAGGCGCTGACCAGCGCGCAGCTGGCTTCCTATAACTTCAAGATCGCCGGCCATACGGACACCGTTGGTGACCCGGCAGCCAACCAGACGCTTTCCGAACAGCGGGCGGCGGCGGTGAAATCCTATTTGGAGGCGAAATTCGGGATTTCCGATAGCCGGCTGCAGGCGGTGGGGATGGGCGAAAGCGACCCGGTGGTGCCGACGCCGCCGAATACGCCGAGCCAGGCGAATCGGCGGGTGCAGATTATTAATTTGGGGCAGTGAAGGAAGACGTTACTTTTTTTGAACAAAGGTTATACGAATCGGCGTTACTCTTGATTCGTGCGAATCGTCATGGCCTTTGAAAAGATGGATTGCTTCGCCAGAAGCTCGCCG
>Ga0116226_10002263_pt1 | contig 16662 bp, 15 predicted proteins | sample S1TSphfallax_FD_89692 | JGI IMG/M metagenome (GOLD analysis project Ga0116226, IMG submission 89692) | Host-associated microbial communities from peat moss isolated from Minnesota, USA - S1T2_Fa - Sphagnum fallax MG | ecosystem: Host-associated > Plants > Peat moss > Unclassified | place: USA... | reverse complement strand
GGCTTCGGCGACTTCGTTGGTTTGGGTGGTGGGCGTCGCAGCGATGGTGGTGCCGTTATCGGGTTGGTTATAGATGAAGCCGTAGGTGGGGTAGGGCGAGCCCATTTTGGCACCGTCACCAAGTTCGACCTGCACGTCTGACCAGTCGTTATTGTCGGACACGTCTTCGACTGTAACGTCATTGGTGATGGTGCCGGGGACCCAGTTGGCTTGGGTCACGATAATGGTGCGGCTGTCGATGACGCTGGTGACCACCGCGACGTGGCCGAGCGGCATGCGGGAGATGGGGCGGAAGTTCAGCACAGCACCTTCCACTGGCGTATCGCCGCGGGCGTAGCGGCCGGCGGCTTCGGCCCACCACAGGAAGGCGTCTCCGGACAGGTCGATATGCGAGACTTCGCGCGCGTAGGGCACGCATTGCAGCCAGGAATGCCGATAATGGGCGACGGCGTAATGCAGCATGCCGTGGTAGCGGTAATAACGGATGTAGTGGAAACGGTAATGGTGGCTGGCGCCGTAATGTTCGTTGGAGGCCAGGCGCACGTAGGACTGGTGGTGGATGGTGCTGTAGGCTACGCGATGAGACGCAGCGTAGGGGAAGTGTGTTGATTTAACGTAATGTGAGACGGTGTGGTGATGGGTGGCGACGCTGTGGTGGGCGCCGTAATAATGGTGGGCGTATTTGGTATGAGCGGCGGCCGGCTGGCTGTACAAACCGATGCTGGCGAGAAGCGAGAGTCCGGCGAGCCAGAGTTTTCCCCGCTTTGCCGCTGGAAATTCAACGCGTCCAGCCTTCATACTTTTAATTCCATCCCAGTCGCCCCATAGTCATGTTGACATGTCCTACGGCTATCGGTGGGATGCGTGTAATGCAACCCGAATCTGCGGCAAAATTACAACATAGTAGAAAAATCGTCATAAAGGGACTGAAGGCACGCAAAAGTTAAGACAACATTCCTATTGTGACGATCTGTGACTTTTTTGTAGGTTTTTTTGGACGGCCGGCTGGCGCGCGATATCGCACAATTAGCCGTAAAATCAACGGTTAATGGTACTACCCTCGGTTGCGACTCGTCAGCGGCAGGCGGTGACCATGATTTCGACCAGGTAATCCGGATCCGCCAGAACGGCCTGCACGCAGGCCCGCGCCGGGGCGCCGCCTTCCGGCAGCCAGGCCGACCACACTTGATTCATGGCCTCGCGATCCGACATATTCTTTAACCAAATATGCGCCTGAAGCAGGCGAGTCTTATCGGTTCCGTGGGTTTCCAGCAGTTCGTCGATGCGCGCCAGGACCTGTTTGGTCTGGCCGGTGATGTCCGTGGCGGTATCGGCGGGGACGACGCCCTGGAGGTAGACGAAGCCGTGATATTCGACGGCGGCGGCGAGGATGGCGTTGGCATCGGTCCTGATGATGCGGCTCATGGGATGCTCCTTGTTTGGTTTGGCGTTGCTACTGGGAAATGATCTGCGGCGCCACGATGGGCGTGCCGGGGGCGATGGCGGTGGTGGTGTCGCCGTTTTGTTCGCAATCCGAAATCTGGTCGTCACGTTCGTGCAGCGAGCCTTCGCGCTGGGAGTCGAAGACGTGGTTGGGGACGGGGGCGAAGAGCAGGCCGTTCTGGCTGGTGCGGGAGAGTGCGTCCTCGTTCTGGGCCTGGTAGGCGGCGTCCGCCTGGGCGGTGCAGGTGGCGGCTTCGGACTGCTGGGATGGGGTGGGTGGTGGTTGCATGGCGCAGCCCCCACCGAGCAGCGCCGGAAGCAGGCTCATGGCCAAGACGATTCGGGTTTTCATTCGGTGTCACTCCATCCGCGCCGCGCCGCCGGGGAGCAGGGCGCCGAGAGCGGTTTCCACGAAACCACCGGTCGGCGTCAATGGCGAGAGCGCGGCGGCCTGCAGGAGGGCGGGGTGAATGTCCATTCCGGCGCGGGTCAGGGTGAACCAGGCGCGCAGCCAGGGCGCGTTGGCCATGAGGTCCACCAGGGCGAGCAGGCGCAGGAGGACCGAGAGGCCGTGGGCGGTGGAGAGGTTTTTGACGCGGTCGATGGCGGTGGCCCAGGAGGCGGCGTCGGTGTCGGTAAGTCTGAGGTCGAGGGGCTGGGTTTCGGGCTGGGCGAAGCGGATGGTTCGGGCGTGGGGGCTGCTGGTGGCGGTTTGGGCGAGTTCCCAGGCTTGTTCCAGGTCGCGTTTGGTGACGGCGGGCAGAGCGGGCGCGGCGTGAGGGACGAGGTGGAGGATTTCGCCGGCTGGGGTGATGGAGGTGAGGATTTCTTTTGGCATGCCGGGCGTCATCACCAGCTATCCGCGGATGGACGCGAATAAGAAAAAGTTATCCGCAGATGACGCAGATTTACGCAGATAATTTGGATGGGTCGGAGCGGAAGGTCCGCGTTCATCAGCAGTTAATTCGATTATGAAACGAGTAATGGCTGGATGCCTGGCTTCTTTTTTTGTAAAAAAAGAAAATTCTTGCTTTTGCATTTAGTCCGATATTTTCAGCATGATTTTGCCGATATGCGCGCTGCTTTCCATCAGAGCATGCGCGGCTGGTGCGTCTTCGAGTGGGAAGACGCCGTGGATAATGGGGGCGTAGAGTCCGGCGTCCAGCTGCGGCCAGATTTTGGTGAGGAGGCTGGTGGCGATGGCGGCTTTTTCGGCCGCGGTACGGGGGCGCATGGTGGAACCGGTGACGGTGAGGCGTTTGACCATGATGGGGGTGAGGTCGAATTTTTCGACTGTGTTGCCGCCCATGAACGCGATTTGGACCAGGCGGCCGCGGGGGGCGAGGCAGGCGATGTTGCGGGTGGTGTAGGGGGCGCCGATCATGTCCAGCACGACGTTGACGCCGGCTTTGGCGGTGAGGGTTTTGATCTCCTCGGCGAAATCGGTGGTTTTGTAGTTGATGGCGGTGGCGCCGAGGTTTCTGATAACGTCGCATTTTTCGGCGGAGCCGGCGGTGGCGTAGACTTTGGCGCCGTGCGCGATGGCGGTCTGGATGGCGGTGATGCCGATGCCGGAGGTGCCGCCATGGACCAGGAGGGACTCCCCTTGGGCCAGGCGCCCGATGTCGAAGACGTTGGCCCAGACGGTGAAATAGGTTTCCGGCAGGGCGGCGGCCTGCACCGCGCTAAAACCTTTGGGCCAGGGGAGGCATTGGGTGGCGGGTACGGCGACGTATTCGGCATAGGCGCCGCCGTTGCACAAAGCGGTGACTTCGTCGCCAGGTTTGTGGGTTGTCACGTTTTCGCCGACGGCGGCGATGGTGCCGGCGGCTTCCAGGCCCAGGATAAGGCTGGCGCCTGGCGGCGGGGGGTAGGCGCCCATGCGCTGGGCGACGTCCGGGCGGTTGACGCCGGCGGCCTGGACGCGGATGAGCACGTCATCCGGTTTCAGAAGGGGAAGCGAGGTGGTGCCGACATGCATCACTTCAGGGCCGCCGGGGGCGGAGATTTCGATACTGCGCATGGTGGCGGGGAGGGGCTGGCTCATGCCCCTTAGCTCGGCAATCGGGGACGGCGCGTCAAGTCCGGGCCGCGGGGGGGTAAGAAAGAAGCACTTTTTTCAAACAAGAAGTTCTTCCCTACTTATTGCGGCGGCGGCGCGGGTGGGGCAGTTTTCGCGCCGCATGGCTATTTCCCGCCGCGTTCTTCTCGCCGCCGGCGTTTTTGCGCCGCTGAGCGCGCACGCCGCGAATTCGGTGGTGTCGGCGCCGCCGCCTAGCCCGGTGGCGGGGGTGTTGGCTGCGGCCGGCGGCGAGGGGCTGGTGGGGGATGAGTGCTTTCGCGGCATCGCGATGGCGGCGGATGATATTAATCAGGCGGGCGGGATTGCGGGGCGGCCGCTCGTGCTGGTACCGGGGGAGGCGTTTGGGCAGGGTGATGCGGGGGCGGTGGCGAAGGGGCTGATTGATGGCCATGCGGCATTTTTGTTGGGGAGCGGGACATCGGCGCTGAGTTATCCGGGGTCGGCGGCGGCGGAGCTGGCGCAGGTTCCGTATGTTGAGCTGAATGCCAGTGCCGATGGCATCACCAGTCGCGGGTTCAAGTTTCTGGTGCGGACCTGTCATACCTCGAGCATGATCGCCGGGGTGGCGGCGGGGGCGATTGCGGGGCAGGGCGGGGCGGCGAAGAAACTGGCGCTGCTGTTCAATACGGGGGCGACCAGCGGGGCGGTGGCGGCGGCGGCGCTCAAAGCGTTTGCCGCGGCGAAGGTGGCGCCGGCGCTGGTGATTGGGTATCCGGAAAATGTGGCGGATTTGCATGAGCCGGTGGAGCGGATGAGCCGGGCCGGGGCGGAGGTTCTGCTGCACGCCGGCAGCCTGGACGATGTGCTGCTGCTGTTTCAGGCGATGCAGAATTCCGGCTGGCGGCCGGCGGCGATTTATGGCTGCGACGAGGGCTATCTGATGCGGGAAACGGCTTATGCGCTGGGTTCGGCGTTCGACGGTGTGTATGCAATTGGGGCGCCGTTATACCCGCCGCGGGCCACGTATCTGTCGGAGGCGTACCAGGCCCGGTTTGGTATGAAGCCACGGGGTGCCGCGAGCTTGACCGCCTATGTGGGGGCGAAGCTGGTGTTTGATACGCTGAATGGGGTGGGCGGGGATGCGGGCAAGCTGCTGGACGCGCTGCGGCGGACGGATATTGCCACTGGCACGCTGGCGAACGGGTTTGGGGTGGCATTTGATAAGACCGGGCAGAATACGCGGAGTTTTGCGAGTTTGCAGCAATGGCGCGGGCAAGAGTTGATAGCGTTTTAGTTATTGCCGGCTTTCGAAATCCAGACGTGGGTCGACCAGCATGTAGAGAAAGTCCGTGATGAGCTGGGCCATCAGGGCGGTCAGGGTGTAGAGGTAGAGCGTGCCAAACATGACGGGATAGTCGCGCTGGAGGACCGCGTTGTAGCCGAGTAGACCGAGCCCATTGACGGAGAAAATGATTTCGACGAGCAGCGCGGAGGTGAACAGGATGGAGGTGAACGCACCAGGCAGGCCGGCGATGACGGGGATGATGGCGTTGCGGAAAATGTCACTGTAGAGCACGCGGGTTTCGGAGGCGCCGCGGGCGCGGGCGGCGGTGACGTAGAGTTTGTCCATCTCTTCCAGGAACGAATTTTTGGTCAGCATTGTGAGCGTTGCGAAGCCACCGGCGGTCATAGCGATGGTCGGCAGCACCAGGTGCCAGGCGTAATCCACCGCGCGCTCCCACCACGGCCATAAGGCGGCGCCGGGCGAGGCGAGGCCGCGGAGCGGGAAGAGGGCCACCCAGCCGCCGGCGCCGAACAGGATGATGAGACAAACGCCCAGTAAAAAACCCGGCACGGCGTAGGCAGCGATGATGAGGGCGGTGGTGGTTTTGTCAAAAGCGGAGTTTTTATGGGCGGCTTTGTGGATGCCGAGCGGGATGGAAATGAGGTAGACCAGCAGCGTGGACCATAGGCCGAGCGAGACGGAGACGGGGAGGCGCTGCAGGATTAAGGTTGAAACCGGTGCGGCTTGGAAGAAACTGTCGCCCAGGTTGAAGGTTAGATAGCCTTTTAGCATGATTAAAAATCTTGTCAGCGGCGGTTTGTCAAAACCGAACTGGTGGCTGAGTTTTTGCAGCATCGCCGGGTCCAGGCCTTCATCGCCGCGGTAAAAACCGGTGCCGGCGAACTGGTGCGTGGCGGTCTGGGCGAGGCGCATCTGCGCGGCGACGGTTTCGATGGGGCCGCCGGGGGCGAGCTGGACGATGAGAAAATTGATGCCGATGATCGCAATGAGCGTCGGCACCACCAGCAGTATGCGTTTGGTGAAGTATTTGATCATCTGGCCCACCACAAATCGTAGTCCACGCCGATCTGCAGAGGTGCCGGCTGCATCGCGACTTTATCTCGCCAGTAGGCCACGTTTTCCGCCGCCGCCACGCCCCATGGCACAAAATACCAGCCATTCAGCAGCAGCCGGTCCAGCGCATGAACCGCGGTGGTTTTGTCAGCCAAATTTCTCGCGTTGATTTCAGCCGCGATCATCGCGTCAGCCGGAGGCGAGCAAACCCCGGCATAATTATACCCGCCGGGACGGCGCGCCGCGGCGCAGCCCCAGTAATCGGCTTGCTCCGTATCCGGGTAATCGGTGGCGGGCACGTTCTCAACTGTCATATCGAAGTCGTAATTTTCCAGCCGCCGCTGATAGGAGGATGGGTCGATGGTGCGGATCTCCGCATCGACGCCGAGATCCTTCAGGTCCGCGGCGTAGGGGAAGGCGATGGCCTCGTCGTGCGGGTCTGGCAGCAGAATCTCGAACGTCAGGGGCGCGCCTTGCGCATTCACCAGCCGCCAGTTCCGCAGCCGCCAGCCCGCTTCCAGCAGCAGCGCGTAGGCCTGGCGGAGTTCGGGCAGGTTGTCACCGGAGCCGTCGGTTACTGGCAGCGCAAAGGGTTTTGTAAAAACGGCATCCGGAGTTTGGCCCCGAAAAGGCTGCAGCTGCTGCCGTTCGGCAGGGCTTGGCAGGCCGGAGGAGGCCATGGGAGAATCAGTGAAAAAACTTGTTTCGCGGCGCTGCGCGCCAGCGTACATAACGCGGTTGATCCATTCAAAATCGAACGCCAGCACCATAGCCTGGCGCACGCGCGCATCCGCAAAGACCGGCCGGTGCGTGTTCATCACGAAACCATGAATCCCCGCCGGCAGACTGAGCGGCGCCTCCACCATCGCCAAATTCCGCCGCTCCGCATCCGCGACGTGATAACCCGAAGCCCAGACTGGCGCGGAAGACTCAATTCGCGCGTCCACCTGTCGCGCCAGGAAAGCCTGCAGTGCAACCGCGTCGCTGTGGAAGAATTCTTCCGTGAAGGCATCGAAATTATAAAATCCGACATCCGCTGGGTTGCCCGCCGCCCACCAGTTTTTGACTCGAGCATAGGTGATCGTGTCGCCATAGGAAACAGACGCGACCTGGTAAGGACCAGACCCCACGGGAATCTCACGCAGCGGCTCATCGAAGGCGCGGCTCTTCCAGAAATGCGCCGGCAGCACATACATCTCAGCTAGATTCAAAATCTCCGCCCGCCCGGCGCCGGGCCGCAGCGTGAATATAGCGGTCAGCGCATCCGGCGCGGCCGCGGCGGCGACGCCGCCATAAAGATCAGCATAGATCGGCGCGCCTTCACCAGCCAGCGTGTTATACGTCCAGACCACGTCCGACGCTGTCACGGGCGTGCCGTCCGAGAATCTCGCACGCGGATTCAAATGAAACGTGACGGTAAGTCCATCCGCGCTCACCTCCGCGCTTTGCGCCAGATCGGCATAGGCCGTGACGCTGTCCGTGTCCGAAGGTTTAAACAATGGCTGCCAGATGCGAAAAATGCTGGCCGGCGCGGTGCCGCGGAGAATGAAGGGGTTGAGGTTATCGAAATCACCCACCGTCGCGATGGTGAAAGAGCCGGTTTTTGGCGCGAACGGATTGGCATAGGGCAGGTGGGTGAAACCGGCGGGCGGCTGCGGGGCGGATGATAGCGTGAGCACGTCGTTGCGAGCCGGCGCGGCGGCACAGAGCAGGGCAAGGAGAAAGCAAGACCTTCTTTTTTGAAAAAAAGAATCAAAAAACTTCTGGTCCGCTTCGCGGTGGGGTGTTGGCGCTTTAGGTGCCGTTAATCGCCTCCGCTGGAGGCGATTAACGGCACCTAAAGCGCCAACACCCCACCGCGAAGCGGATAAAAAATTTTTTTGCTTCTTTTTTTTTAAAAAAAGAAGGTCTTGCTTCCCTTTCAGCCCAGCGCCTCCACCGCCGCGGCGTGCAAAGCCGCGTTGGCCGCCGCCACCACGGTGCCGTCGCTGCCCAGGCGCAGTTTTTGGCCCTGCCAGTCCGTGATGACGCCGCCGGCCGCCTCCACCACTGGGGCAAGCGCGGCCCAGTCCCAGGGTTTCAGGCCGCTTTCGGCGACGACGTCGACCTGGCCGATCGCCAGCAGGCCGTAAGCATAGGCGTCGCCCCCCCAGTACACTCGGCGGCATCTGGCTGTGAGGCGATGGAATTTTTCCAGCCCATCTCCAACGAACATTTCGGGCGAGGTGGAGGAGAGTTCGGCTTCGGCCAGGGTTTTTATCGGGCGGGTGCCGATTTTGCCGCCCAGGGGGCTGCGGAATTTTGCGCCGGTTTCACGGCCGCCAGTCCAGCGCTCGCCGGTAATCGGCTGGTCGATCAGGCCGAGGATGGGCTCGCCGTCTTCCAGCAGGCCCAGCAGCGTGCAGAAACTGGGGCGGCCGGTGATAAAGGCGCGGGTGCCGTCAATCGGATCGATGACCCAGACGTAGCGGGCGTCGGTGTTTTCAGGCGGGAATTCCTCGCCGAGCAGACCGTGATACGGGAAAGCGGCGGATAGGGCGGCACGCAGGATTTGCTCGGCGGTTTTGTCGGCGATGGTGACGGGGCTGTCGTCCGCTTTCTGTTCGGCGGTCACACCGGCGCGGAAATACGGTTTTATGGCGGCGCCCGCGGCATCGAGGGCCGCTTCCGCCGCTTTCAGCCACTCGGCCGCGGGCATTATTTCGTGCCAGGCAATTTCACGGGCTTATCCGAATTGCTATTCAGATAGGCGATCACATCGGCGCGCGAAGCATCCTTTTTGACGCCAGGGTAGCTCATCGCGGTGCCGGGGGCAAAACCGGCCGGGTCCTGCAGCCAGGCGCTCATGCTGTCGGGCGTCCAGGTGCCGCCGGCCTTGGACTTCACGGCGGCTGAATACGTAAAGCCGGCCTGGGAGAACATTTTGGCGCCGAGAATGCCGTACAGATTGGGTCCAACGCCGGCGGCGCCGCCCTTGGCAAAACTGTGGCAGGCGGCGCATTGCTGCTGCACCAGGGCTTGGCCCTTAGAGATGTCCGCGGTGGCGAAGAGGGTGTCGATGCTGGGGGCGGCCGCGGCGGCTGGGGCGCCGCCGGGGGCCGGCGCGCCACTGGCGGGGGCGCTGGCGGCTTTCACCTCGGCGGGCGTGGGCAGCGGGATGGGCGTGGCCGCGAGGCTGCGCAGATACGCCACCACGTCCGCGCGGGTCTGGGTGTTTTTGATGCCGGAATAGGACATGGCGGTGCCGGGGGCGTAGGTCTGCGGGTCCGTCAGCCACAGATTCATGCTGTCATAGGTCCAGTTGCCGTTGGCCTTGGCTTTGACAGCACTGGAATAGGAAAAACTGCCGGCGAACATCGGGCTGCCCATCACGCCGTACAGATTCGGCCCCAGCCCATTCGCCCCGCCGCTGGTCAGGGTGTGGCAGGCGGAGCATTGCTGCTGCACGAACGCCGCCCCCTTGGTCACGTCGGCGGTGGCGAGGAGCGGGATGATGGAAGCCGGCCCGGCCGGGGCCGCCGGGGCTGCGGCGGTCGCCAGCCCGGTGATGGGAATGGCGGCGACTTTTGGCGCCTCGTCCGGCACCACGATGCCGGCGATGCGGTTGGCGCACCAGAAAACCAGGCCGGCGGTGAGGATGCCGGCCATGATCTTGTTAATCAGCAGAGAGTCTTTGCCGGAACTGCTCATCTTATCCTACCACCCTAGAATTGCGTTTTCCCCTATAGCGATTGCCAAGCCTCGACAAGAACCGCGGCCTGCCCATAGAAGGCCCCGTGCACCCGATCATTCTGATCCCGGCCCGGCTTGGGTCCACCAGGCTGCCCCATAAGCCGCTGGCCGACATCGGCGGGGCACCAATGATCGTGCACGTGCTGCGCCGCGCGCTGGAGGCGGATATTGGGCCGGTGGCGGTGGCGTGTGGGGAGGCAGAGATCGCGGCGGCGGTGCGGGCGGCCGGCGGCACGGCCATTATGACGGACCCGGCTCTGCCCTCCGGCTCCGACCGGATTTTTGCCGCGCTGCGACTGTTGGACCCGGACGAAAAATTCGACACAATCATCAACCTGCAGGGGGATTTGCCGACCATTCCGCCCAGTATGCTGCGCGCTGTGTTAACGCCCCTGCAGGACACGGGCTACGACATCGCCACGCTGGTGGCGCCCATTACCAGTGCGGCGGAAGCGGCGGCGCCCTCAGTGGTAAAAGCCGCCACCGCATTCGCCCCCGGCCAGAGCATCGCGCCCGCGCTGTACTTTTCCCGCGCCGCGGTCCCGTCAGGCGACGGGCCGCTCTGGCACCATATCGGGCTCTACGCGTACCGGAGCGCGGCGCTGGCGCGGTTTGTGAGCCTGCCGGAATCGGCGCTGGAACGGCGGGAGAAACTTGAACAACTGCGCGCGCTGGAGGCGGGAATGCGCATCGGCGCGGCACAGGTGGACCACGCGCCGTTTGGCGTGGATACCGAACAAGATCTCGAACGAATTAGGAAAGAAGTAGAGAATGTTCTTTTTTGAAAAAAAGAACCAAAAAACTTTTATGAACCCCCGGAGCGAAGACGGCCATCGGTTGGCCGCTCAGTCGCCATGACCCGGAAAATCGCATTTCAGGGGCAGCTTGGCGCCTATTCGGACCTGGCCTGCCGGGTCGCGTTTCCGGATATGGCAACCTTGCCATGCGACACGTTCGAAGCCGCGTTTGAGGCGGTCCGGCAAGGCGAAGCGGCGCTGGCGATGCTGCCGCCGGAAAATTCCATCCACGGCCGTGTCGCGGACATGCACACGCTGCTGCCGGAAAGTGGGCTTTCCATTATTGGGGAGACGTTTCTGCGGGTGGAACATTGCCTGCTGGGCATTCCGGGCGCGCAAATCGCCGGCATCAGACGCATCCATTCGCATCCTGTGGCGCTCGGGCAAGTGCGAAGACTCGTGCGGGAGCTGGGCGCCGTGACGGTGGTGGAGGAAGATACCGCGGGTGCCGCGGAAATTGTCGCGCGGCTTGATAATGCGGAGGACGCGGCCATTGCCTCGTCGCTGGCGGCGGAGATTCATGGGCTGGAGATTCTGCGGCGGAACGTGGAAGACGCCGACCACAACACCACGCGGTTTTACGTGATGGCGAAGACCCCGAAGCTGCAGCCGACTGACGCGCCCGATCTGATGACGACGTTTATCTTTCGGGTGCGAAACGTACCGGCGGCGTTGTACAAGGCGCTCGGAGGGTTTGCGACCAACGGCGTGAACATGACGAAGCTGGAGAGCTACATGGTGGGTGGCAACTTCACGGCCACGCAGTTTCTGGCGGAGGTGGACGGGCACCCTGAATCGCCATCTTTGCGTCTGGCGCTTGAGGAACTAGCGTTTTTCTCGACGGAGATTAAAATTCTGGGCGTGTATCCGGCGGCGAAATTCCGCCTGGAGCAGCGCAAGACCGCGAAGTGAAGACTTATCCGCAGATGACGCGGATGAACGCAGATTAGAAATTTGGTGCTTGCCAGTGGCGGGTGCGCCGCGTGGAAGACAGCTTCTGACGCGGGCATTTTTCTTCGAGCACGCCCATGCGCAACTCCTTTTTTTCTGCGTTTATCTGCGTCATCTGCGGATAAAATCTTCTTTCCCGCGCTGGTATGAAACGGCCCGGCTGTTTGAGTGGCCAACCGGGGGCGGTGTCAAATCCGGGGACAATCAAAAAGTTTTTGCGCGCTTTTTTCAAAAAGCGCTGCTTGCTTCACGTCAAAAACTTAACATCCCACCTTAACCCTTCCTAAACCCTTCTGGCCGACAACTGTGGCGATGGCCAGCGAAACCTTTTCGCCGCCGGGTGATTTGCATCCGGAGTGGAGCGTGCCGGACAACTGGTCCGGCGGCGCCGTGCCGGGGGCGGGGACTTCGGCGCTGATCAATGCGGTGGATGCGTCGATTGATCCGCAGACGGCTTTGGCCGCCAGCATCACGCTGGAGGGTGGGGCGGGGCTGATTGGCAATGGCGGCGGGTTTTCGTTTACGTCAGCGGCCAGTTTGCTCGCCACCGACAATAATTCGCTGTTCGCCAATGGCGCCATCGTGAATGATGGGACCATCGCGGTGGCGCAGGGCGCCACGTTGAACATCGTGGTGGATGCCGGGCAATATGTGGCGGAGGCTTATGGGCTGGCGGAGCCGAGTTTTGAGAATGTGAGCAGCGTCGTGGTTTCCGGTGGGGTACTGGAGATTGGCGGCAGTGAGTTCGACAATACCGGCACGGTGTATGTGGGCAATGCGGGCGTGCTTTCGGTGGCCGGCGGGTGGGTTGATGGGGGGCAGGGGAATCTGGCGCCGGGCGGGCAGATTGATATTTCTGGCGGCGGGCTGGCGAGTTTCGCGGATGGCGTGGTGAACCAGGATTTTGTGTTTTCGGGACCCGGCACGATTGCCTTCGGGGACCCCAGAGATGTTTCCGCTGTCGCCATCACGAATTTCAATTATCGGGACGCGATTGTGGTGCAGTCCGTAAGCCAGGCGCAGAGCCTGCTGGCGGACGGCATCACATTTACCAATGCGCTGCCGCCGGGGGAGACGCTGGCGATTGTAACGCTCGCCGGCGCGGCGGAGATTATCGCGCAGGCCAATAATACGGTGCCGCCTTGCTTTGCGCGCGGCACCAGGCTGCTGACTCCGGCCGGCTACGTGCCGGTGCAGGATCTGCGGCCCGGCAGCCTGGTGGTGACGACGACTGGTGCGGCGGAACCCATACGCTGGATCGGGTGGCGCACGATTGACCTGACGGATCATAACCGGCCCGACGCGATCCGGCCGGTTCGCATCACCGCTGGCGCGCTGGGGGAAGGTGTGCCGGCGCGGGAGGTGCAGCTTTCGCCGGATCATGCTGTGTTCCTGGAGGGGCACCTGATTCCCATCAAGCTGCTGGTGAACAATGCCAGCATCGTGCGGGATATGACGAGTCTGGCGGTGACGTATTTTCATGTCGAATTGGCCCGGCACAGCGTGATTTTGGCCGAGAATTTGCCGGTGGAGTCCTATCTGGATACCGGCAATCGCAACATGTTTGAAAACGCCACCGGTGCGCCGGCGAAATCCCCGGTATTTGGCCGCGGAAAGCAGTGGGACACGAGCGCGTTTGCGCCGCTATGCATCGCTGGGCCGGTGCTGCGCAATGTCAGGACAAAGGTTTTTGAACGTCTGGCTGCCGCCGGCTATCGCCACCAGGTGATGCCCGACGTCACGCTGACCGCCGGTGGGCGAAAGATTTCCCGCAGTTCCGGCATGGCGTGGCTGCCCTGCTACCGGCTGCCGGCGGGGCATGGCGGGGAGATTGTGATTCGCTCCGCCACCTTCGTGCCGGCGGAGATGGCGGTGGCGGCCGGGGATGATGAGGACTGGCGGCATCTGGGCGTCGGTATTCGGCGAATCCGGCTCGACGACCAAATTTTCGCGCCTCATGAAGTGGCGGTCGCGGGCTTCTATCCGCGCGCCAGCGGCGATCTGGCGGATTGGACCGATGGCAACGCCACGATTGCCGTGCCGCCGGAAACCAGCCTGGTGGCGCTGAATATTTTGGCACTGCCGAAGGCGTGGCTGGTGATGCCGGGCGGGGGTAGATCGCCGTAGGGCTTGATCAGTTTAGTTAGAAAGAAGCGCTTTTTGAAAAAAGCGCGCAAAAACTTTTGCTAGAAGCGGGCTGTGGCGCCACCTCGTCTTTAATCGCCACCAACGGTGGCGATTAAAGACGAGGTGGCGCCACAGCCCGCTTCTAGCAAAAGTTTTCTGGTTACTTTTTTTCAAAAAAGTAACTACTTTCTTCCTACCTTTCGTTCCGTCTTGCCAAGACTCTAATCGTTCACCACAGTAATATCCGGTGCGGTAGGATTCTTCATCCCCACCGTATGGTATCCGCAGTCCACGTGATGCACTTCGCCCGTGACGCCCTTGGATAAATCCGAAAGCATGTACAACCCAGCGCCGCCGACCTCTTCCAGCTCCACGTTACGCTCCAACGGCGCGTTATATTTGTTCCACTTCATAATATACGTGAAATCGCCAATGCCGCTCGCCGCCAGCGTCCTGATCGGGCCGGCGCTAATCGCATTGACGCGAATCTGGCTGGCACCCAGATCGGCGGCCATATAGCGCACCGAAGCTTCCAGCGCCGCTTTCGCGACGCCCATCACGTTGTAATGCGGCACCACGCGCTCGGCCCCCAGATACGACATCGTCACCAGCGAGCCGCCATCAGGCATCAGCGCCGCGGCGCGCCGGCCGACCGCGGCGAACGAGTAGCACGAAATATCCAGCGCCTGCAGAAACGCCGCGCGCGGTGTGTCGACAAAGCGCCCGCGTAAATAATTCTTGTCAGCGAAACCAATCGCATGCACCAGAAAATCCATCTTGCCCCATTTTTGCTGCAGGGCGGCAAAAACTTCGTCCATCGCCTCGTCGCTCGTCACGTCGCAAGGCAGAAGAATATCGGAATTCACAGAGGCCGCGAGCGGGCGCACGCGCTTCTCCAGCGTCTCGCCCTGATACGTGAACGCCAGTTCGCCGCCTTGCGCCGCGACCGCTTGCGCGATCGCCCAGGCAATGGAGCGGTTATTGGCCACACCCATGATCAGACCCCGCTTGCCCTGCATCAGCGTGCCTTTCGGCGGCGAAATCTGAACTTCGGTATCCGGCATGGGCGGTATCTCCAGGAAGGCATTCATTAACGTCTAGGGTGGTGGCATAGAGTCTTCCCACCGATCAAGTGTGAATATGGCGGAACCGAGAGGCTGGCATGACTGAAGATCCCTTTACAACTTTCGGTGGCTGGTTCGCCGAAGCGCAAGCCTCAGAGCCGAATGATCCCAACGCCATGATCCTGGCGACGGCATCGGCGGATGCCAGGCCCTCCGCGCGTACGGTGCTGATGAAGGCGTGGGACGAGCGCGGGTTTGTGTTCTACACCAATCTCGACTCCCGCAAATCCGTCGAGCTCAAACAAAACCCCAAGGCGTTCCTGTTATTCTACTGGAAAATCCTGCACCGCCAGGTGCGCATTGAGGGCGAGGTGGCGATGGTTTCCGACGCTGAGGCCGATGAATATTTCGCGACGCGCCCCCGCGGCTCGCAGCTCGGCGCTTGGACGTCAGCCCAGTCTAGCCCGCTGCCGGACCGAGACACGTTTGAACGGCAGTACGAAGCCGTCGAAACCCGGTTTCTGGACAAGCCCGTGCCCCGGCCGCCCTTCTGGTCCGGCTGGCGGCTGACACCGGATTATTTTGAATTCTGGCAAGACCAACAATTCCGGCTGCATGATCGAATTACTTACACGCGTAAAAATGGAAGATGGATAACCGGAAGGTTGTATCCGTAGAAGGCAATAAAGCAGCGCTTTTTTCTAGCTCCGATAGCTGCCGTTAATATCAATATACCCATGCGTCAGGTCACAAGTCCAAACCGTGGCGCGGCCCTGACCTAGCCCAATATCCACCTCGATCTCGATCTCCCGCCCCTTCATATGCGCTACCACCGGCGCCTCGTTATAGCCCGGCACCACCCCGCCCGCTTTCGCCATCCAAACGCCACCAACGGCGATGGCCAGCCTGTCGCGGTCCGCCGGCTCCCCGGCCTTGCCAACCGCCATCACAATCCGCCCCCAGTTCGCATCCTCCCCCGCAATCGCCGTTTTCACCAGCGGCGAATTGGCAATCGCCAGCCCGATTTTCTTGGCCGAGTGGTTGGAAACCGCGCCATCGACGGTGATTCTCACCAGTTTTTGCGCGCCCTCACCATCGCGCACCACCGCCATCGCCAGCTCGTGCAGCACTTCCCCCAGCGCGCGCCGGAAATCCGCCAGCGCGGCCGGGTCTTCCGTCGGTTTGTTGCGCGCCTGCCCGGTGGCAAAGAGCAACACCGTATCAGACGTAGACGTGTCGGAATCGATGGTGATGCAATTAAAACTATGGTCCACACACTTGGCCAGCATGGACTGCAGGGCAGGGGCCGGCACCGCCGCGTCGGTGAAAATAAATGACAGCATCGTCGCCATGTCCGGGGCGATCATGCCGCTGCCCTTGGCAATGCCGGCGATGGTGACGTCCACCCCGCCCAGGCGCGCGGTCCGGGTCGCAGCCTTGGGAAAGGTGTCGGTTGTCATGATCGCGCGGGCCGCGTCGGCCAGGTCGCTGCGCCCCAGCCGGGCCGCAAGCTCCGACATCACCGCCACGATTTTTTGCGCGGGCATCGGCTCGCCGATCACGCCGGTCGAGGCCAAAAATATCTCCTCCGGCCTGGCACCCAGCGTTTTCGCCGCGGCGCTGGCGGTCGCCTCTACCGCGCGCTGCCCCGCAACGCCATTGAACACATTGGCGTTGCCGGCGTTGACCACCAGCCCGCTTGCCGTGCCGCCCGGCAAAACCTCGCGGCACCAGGTCACCGGCGCGCCGGGGCAGAGGTTTTTGGTAAAAACGCCCGCCACCGTGGTGCCGGTGGCGAACGCCGCCAGCAGCACATCGGTGCGGCCGTGATACCGGATTCCCGCTTCCCCAACCGCCAGCCTTACCCCCGCCACCACCGGCAATGTCGGCAGGGGCAGCGCCAGCGGCGAAAGCGGAATGGGGCCTGCCATTACTGGGCCGGCGGCGGCGCCAGGTTGACGTTCGGCTGGCTGTTATCCGGCTGGCTGTCGTCGGGCTGACCGCCCGGCTGCTGGCTGGCCGGCGTGCCGTCTGGGTTGAACAGCTTGATCGTCACCTTCGCACGCACATCGGCCAGCGTCGTTTTGATGGCGTCATCCGCCAGCTGCTGCCGGATCTGGTCCTTTACCGTGTCGAACGACGCCGGCGGCGCGGTGCGCTTGCCTT
>Ga0116226_10002262_pt1 | contig 16671 bp, 16 predicted proteins | sample S1TSphfallax_FD_89692 | JGI IMG/M metagenome (GOLD analysis project Ga0116226, IMG submission 89692) | Host-associated microbial communities from peat moss isolated from Minnesota, USA - S1T2_Fa - Sphagnum fallax MG | ecosystem: Host-associated > Plants > Peat moss > Unclassified | place: USA... | reverse complement strand
CGGGCTCGGTCCATTCTGCCGGAAAGCCGGCCAGCCCGTCGGTGACGTCAAAGGCGACCCCCGCCTCGGTCGAGGCAAAGGCATGCGCAATCCGGGCCGCCGGGAAGGTGCTTTGCAGATGATTGAGAATGGCCTGATCGGCGATTTCACCCGAAAGCCGGACATAGGCTGGCGCTATTTTGCTGATCATCGGGCTCATCAGCGCGCGGCGCCAATGCGAGGGCGTACCGGAAATATGCGTGACGCCGAAGCCGCCGAGCCGGGTCAGAAAATCGCCGATCGGTTCATCGGCTTGCGACAACGCCATCGGCGCGCCCGCCGCCAATGCGCGCAGCAGGATTTGCAGGCCGCCGTAGCGGCGAATGTCATAGAATGTGCTCCATCTCGCCTGGGTCCGCAGGCCTTGCCCCGCAACCGACGGGCCGGTCAGGCTGTGCAGCGTATGGACCACCATTTTTGGATTGCCGGTCGTGCCCGAAGTGAACAGCAGCCATTCGGTGTCGCGATCGGCAGCCGCGCCGGGACGCGCCCCGCTCGGCTTGGCCGGCAGGCCGCATGCCGCGAGCCGAACGCCGCTGACTTGCCCCGCCAACCGGTCCGGGTCCTCGGCCAGGATGATATCGGCTTCGGCGTTGGCGATTACCGAAGGCAGTTGCGATAAAGCGAGATCCGGCGGGCAGAAAACGATCCGCCGCGCGATGCCATCCAGTTCGATCGCCGCCAATGCGGCCGGTAGCTGCCGTTCGGTGTAAATGATGACCGACCGGCCCGCAGCCTCAGCCAGAGAGATGCCAAGCGCGCTGGCACCGCTGAGCGCGCCGAGCGCCACCATGCCATCGGTATCGGAGAGTGAAAATTCCGGGTTCAGGCCGGCTTTTTCGATCAGATCCCAGAGGCTGGGATGTTCAGCCCGCGGCATTTTCATAGAGCTGGATGAAATCGCCCAACGTCACCGGAAAGGCCAGAGTCTCGTCATTGGCAAATGGGTCCAAATCCAGGGCATCGTCCAGGCTTGCCACCAGAATGGCGATGCAGAGCGAATCAAGCCCGGATTCCAGCAATGGCAGGTCATCCGTCAAAACCGCCAATTTTTTATTATTCGAAGCGGCAATCCGATGGATCTCCGCAAGGATTGTGGGCCGGATGGCGTCTTCAGCTTTGTCCAACATGGTTTGATGTAATTGAATATCGAAATCAACCTGTCAACAATCCCAATGCCAAATGGCAAAAGGCTGCGGAATATTGTTCTCCGCGGCGGTCGCTTTTTGAAAAAAGCTCCGCAAAAACTTTTTTTAATCTGGGCCGTGGGCGTTACGCTGGCTTCGGTGGCTACTCAAGACGCGGATGCCGCGGGGCGCCCCGTGGCGCCTTCGCCGGCATGACGGGTTTGGGTCAGCGCCTATGCGATTGGGTGTTACGCCGTATTCCGCTGCTCAGAAAGAAGCTCCGGCCTTGACCGATTAAATCCAGACAGCGGCAGAAGATTCGTAAGCCTTTGCGGCAAACGCGCCGATCGGCTTGGCGCGCCACGCTTCGTTTAAAATCTCAACGCTCGCCATCCCCTGATAGCCAATGGCGCCGAGCGTTCTGACGAAGCGTGCGATGTCAAATTCGCCTTCGCCGGGAAAGACGCGGCGCGACACGGTCTCTGCCGCCAGGTCCTGGCTTTGCAGCGGCAAGGCATCGTTCAGCTCGACATAGGCGATGGCGTCAGCCGGCACCGCCGCGAGATCCGCCCAGCCATCGGGGCCGCGGCTATGGTGCCAGATATCGATCATCGCACCGGCGCAGGCTGTCCCGACATGCTGGACGATCGCAACCGTCTCCCGCACGCTGATCAATGGCGATATCGGCATATATTCGATCGCCAGTCGCAACCCGCTGCCCTGCAGCACGGCGCAGGCGCGCTCGACCGCCGCCAGCCTGGCTTGCGGGGTCGCCGCCGCCAGGTTGATCTGCAAAAACCGCGTGCCAAGCGCCTCTGCCGCTTCCCTGGCTTGGTTAAGCTCGGCGCTCGCATCGCCGCCATCCAGCATCGCGACCGCGGCGATGAAACCGCAGCCAATGCCGGCGTCACGCAGCCGTTTTGACAGTCCGGCCAGCGTGCCGCCGCGGGCGGCCCACACCTCCAGCGAAAACCGGTCCGGCGCGAATAATGGAAAGCCGGCGGCCGCGGCGGCGTCGATCCAGCCGGGCAAATTCTCGTCGGCCCCCAGATAAGGTGACCCGTTAAAGCCGTTCAGACAAAGCGGCTTGGCGCTCATTCAGCGGCGGAATGCACGTATTGGCGGCCGCGGGTCCAGGAAGCGGCGGCGGCGATGCAGCACATCAGCGCGGCGAAGATGAACGCATCGCCAAGCCCGGCATGGAACGGCGGCGCGATCAGGTTTGGGAAGAACCGGTTGCCGGTCACCGTCGCCAGATCGGTCGGGGCAAGATGCCCAAGCACGTTGCCGCCAACCAGAGTCTGGATGGGATTGTAGCCGAGAAAGGCGGCGAACAGGATCGAGACCGGCGGCAATTTTCCGACCAGGTCGGCGGCCGCTTCCGGCACGCCGTGCTGGATCAAGCCCTGCGTCAGCGTCGTCTCCAAGGTTGCCGAGAAGCCGTTGAGGATCAGGGTGAAAAAGATCCCGATCGAGAACACCTGCGCGGCATTCTGGAAGGTGGAATTCATGCCGCCGCCGGCGCCGCGATCGGCCGGTGGCAGGCTGTTCATGATCGCCGCGCGGTTGGGTGCGCTAAAGGCGCCCATCGCCAGACCATTGAGCAGCAAAATCGCGGCAAATGCCGGATAGTCGAAGTCGATGGGCAAAAATATCAGCGCCATGAAGCTGCCGGCCGCGACCAGCATCCCGCCGGTGGTGAACAGCCGGGCGCCGAGGCGGTCGGACAGATAGCCGGAAACCGGTCCGGCCAGCAGGAATCCCAGGGTCAAAGGCAGCATCAGGATGCCGGCCCAGAACGGGGTTTGCGCGAAACTGTAACCGTGCAGCGGCAGCCATATGCCCTGCAGCCAGACAACCAGCATGAACATCAACCCGCCCCTGCCCATCGCTGACAAAAAGGTCGAGAGCGTCCCGAAGGTAAACGCCCGGATCTTGAACAGATCCAGACGGAACATCGGGTTTGGCACTCTGGTTTCGATGACGACGAAGGCCGCCATCAGCGCGATGCCCGAGCCCAGCAGCGCCAGCACCGGCAGGCTCGACCAGCCCATCGGATGACCGTTGGCGGGCTCGATTCCGAAGGTGATGCCGATCATCAGCACCATCATGCCGCCGGCGAAGGTCGCATTGCCGGCCCAATCGATCTTCGTGCGCCGGCGTTGGCCCAGCTCCCGCAAGCCGAAATAGGACCATAATGTGCCGGCCAGACCCAGCGGCACCGAGACCAGAAAGATCAGCCGCCAATCGATCGCCGCCAGCACCCCGCCCAGCACCAGGCCGAGGAATGAGCCGCTGATGCCGGCGATATTGCCGATGCCGAGCGCCAGGCCGCGCTGGTTCTGGGGAAAGGCATCGGTTAGAATCGCGCCGGAATTGCCCGCCAGGAACGCCGCGCCGATCGCCTGGAAGACCCGGCCGATGATCAACCAGACGGCCCCCGCCGCACCCGATAACGGCTCCACGGTCAGCACCAGGGAAAACACGGTGTACAGGATAAAGCCGAAATTATACATTTTGACCCGGCCGAACATGTCCCCCAGCCGGCCGAAACTCACCACCAGGACCGAACTGACCATCGGGTAGCCAAGGATCATCCAAAGCAGATAGAAGCTGTTGCCCTTCTGCAGCGGATCGAGATGGATGCCGTGAAAGATCGCCGGCATGGCAATCAGCATGATCGAGGAATCGATGGTGGCGAGCAGCGTGCCGACGGTGGTATTGGCCAGCACCATCCATTTGTAACGCGGCGAGACGGCCGGCCGGGTTCTGCCTTCCTCGGACATGGCTACAACACGCATCGGGCGACTTTCTTCACTAGATCGGATCCGGAGAGATGCTTTTGAAACTTCTAAAGTCAACCCGCGCATGCTGGCAGCTCGGCCGCCGCCCAGCAGCCATGCGCCACGCGGCAATATTCTGCTTTACAAAACGTGCAATGTCCGGCGATGAGCACGCCGATGATCGCTTTTAGCACCCTTTGCGTGGCGGCCCGGCGTTGAACCGGCAGGATTTGTTGCAGCCGGCCGGCCGCTCAACGCCGAGCCTCTCGACCAGCGCGGTCAGCGAAGTCGCGGTCATTCTGGTGAATTGGTGCGGAGCTGACGATACCATCGCCTGTCTCGCGGCGATCGCGCAGCTGCACGGGCCCGCCCCTTACGTGATCGTCGTTGAAAACGGTTCGCCGGATCAATCGCCAGCGCGTTTGCGGGCGGCGCCGGGGATTGATGCGCTGATCGAGAGCCAGCAAAATCTTGGTTTCGGCGCCGGCTGCAATCTCGGCATCGCCCAGGCCCGCGCCGCCGGCTGCAAATATGTCTGGCTGCTGAATAACGACACCACGCCGATGCCAGACGCGCTAGCCGCATTGCTGGACGGCATCGGCGCCGATCCGCGGATCGGCGCCATCGGCTCCCTGATCTTCCGCGACGTTGCGTGTACGGAATTACTCTGCTGGGGTGGCGGCAAGGTCAGCTTTCTGACCGGGCAGCCAAGGCAACGCCGAACGCCGGGCGAGATTAACTTCCTCACCGGCACATCGATGCTGCTGCGGCTGGACGCGCTGGCGGCAATCGGCGATTTCGACCCGCGGTTTTTTTTATATTGGGAAGATACCGATCTGTGTTTCCGGCTGCGCGAAGCGGGCTGGCGGCTGGCGATTGCCGAAGCCAGTCACATCCGGCACGCGGTATCGGCCAGCACCCGCAAGCTGGGACCGGATTTGACCCGTTACTTCAACAACAGCGCGCTGATGTTCTTCGCCCGGCACGCGCCATTGCCGATCGTGCCGATCCTTGCCAATTTTTTCTACCGCAGCGCCGGCCAGGCGAAGGCCGGCAATTTTCGCGAGGTTTTGCGCTTGCTGCTGGTATTGCTTGGAATCGACAAAGCCGAGCCGCCGGCGAAAAAGACCGGTTAGAGCAGCAAGAAGCCGCTTTTTGAAAAAAGCGGCGCAAAAACTTCTGGCACGCCGAGCCGGGAGTTTCGAACGGCCGCGGCCCAGAGTAAAAAAGTTTTTTTGCTTCTTTTTGTTCACAAAAAGAAGGGCTTGCCTGCGCTTCCGTCCTGATCCCGCGCTACTGGTTCAATCGATCCAGAAATTCCGGCAGCTTTGCCTGGTCGGATTTGTAGTCACCGGTCAGCGCGTAGATCACCAGATTGGTGCCGAATCGATCGGCAATTACCCGCTGATCCTCGCCGCCGGGCAGCGGAGTTTGTTCGGCATCGCCATTCGCATCCCGCGCCCAGGCGCCGGCCCAATCGTTCTGACCGATAATCACCGGCGTCACCCCATCCGCGTCGCGGGCGGCGGCGCTGGCGATCAGCACCGGGTCGCCGGTGAATTTGCCGGGGAAAGACGGCACGATATAAAAACTATGCGCGATCGCATTGGCGGTCGTCAGCGGCTCCAACGGCGGCAAATTCAGGCAGGCGGTGGCCCGATCCAGCGCGGCCTGCGCGCCTGGCGCAAAACCGGCGCCGCTGCCGGCGGCGCCGGCGTCTGCACCCTGGCTATCGATCAGCAGCAATCCGCCATGCTGCATATAATCAACCAAAGCGGCGCAGGCTTTTTGGGATGGTGCTGGCGCATCCGGCAAAACCGGCCAGTAGATCAAGGGATAAAGGGCGATGTCATCGGCGGCGGGGTTGACCCCGGCGGGCGCCCCCAGCTGCGCCGAGCTGCGGGCGGATACCAGCGCGGACAGGTAACCCAGCCCGTCAGCCGAAAGCTGGTCGGTTTGCGCATCGCCGGTGCGAATATAGGCAAGCTGGGTCTGCAGCGCCGCCGGCGGGACATTGCCTGCTGTCTGCGCCTTGGCGGCCGGGAAGTGCAGGGCGATGACCAGAACCCCGAACCCGGCCAGCGCACCGCGCCAGGGCCGCAGCCTGCCGCGCAATCCTAGTGAGATCATCAAGTCCGCCGCCAGCAGCCAGATCGCGGCCGCCAGCAACGCCGCGCCAAAATTCACCGGCGCCGGCGATGTCCCCAGCAAAGCGGCCCCGGGCAAGGTGGCGGCAACCGGGCTCGCAATATGTCCGCCGAGATTCAGCGCCAGGCTGGCCGTACCGGCGCCATAGAAGCCGGGCGGATGGGTGGGCGAGACGGCAATGTCCGCAGCCTGTTTCGCGGTAATGCCGCCGATCCCCGCTTCTGGCGGCTGTAGCCTGCCATAGGCATCAAGGGCGTTGCGCATCGGCAGCATTTGGTTCCGCTGCATCGGGATCCCGTGCGCAATCCCGATCAGCCGGCCGAGCACCGCCGGATAAATGCCGGTCAAAGCCAGGTTCGACCAATCGGCATTGGCGGTGGTCAGGACCGACACCAGCAACCCCTTGCCGACCGGTTTGCCCAGGACCAGCGGCGTACCGTCGGCCAAATTCGCCCAAACAGTGCTGGCGTCCAGCCGGGTCGGGTCGGCCAGAATTTGGCGCGTCACGGTGGCGCCGGCGCTGGCCGGCAGGCCGGCAAATGGCGAGGCGGCGGGGAAGGGGACTAGGCCCTGCGGGGTGGTCCAGGTCAATGCCCCGCCCAGGCGCCGGTCGCCCGCCAGCAGGTCATCCGGCGCCAGGCCGTCCGGCATATCCGCCGTCAGCGGGCCGGCAAACCGGATCATCTCACCGCCCGCTGCAATCCACGCAGTGGCCATTTGCTGCTCGGCCGGGCTCAAGGCGACATCCGCCAAAATGATCACGTCGGCCTTATCCGCGATCAGGCTGGCCAGACGACCGGTGATGACCTGGCTCGAAGCCGGCAATGCCCGGCTGGCGAAGAACAGCGCGCCCAAAAACGGCGTATCGGCGGCGCCGTTCGCGGCAAGGCCGACCAGGCTGCCATGCGCGCCGCCATCCAGCAGAAACACGCTGCCGGCGGTCGCCGGCGCCTCCAGCACCAGTTTCGCCACGCGATTGGCGAGCGGCAAAGGCAGGCCGATAACGGCATCATTCGATTTGGAAATTTCTGCCCGCGCCAAGACCTCGCCGGAGGCCGTCTCGGCCAGTACCGGCGCCGGCGCGCCCGCGACATGCGCGACGAGCTGGCCATTGGCATCGAAGCTTGGCGGCAATAACAGGCTCGCCATGTTACCTGGCGCGACGATCCGGGTGGCGTGCAGCGCCTTGAAGAAAGCCGGAAACCCGGCGCCGTCGGCGATGCCGTCCGCCAGATAGATCCTGGTACGCTCACCGGCGTTTCGCAACGCCGCGGCGGCGGCCACCCGGTCCGACGGCCAGGGCAAAGGCTGCAAAGCGTCGATGGCTTGCGCGGCTTGGCTCGCCGTCATTACGCCCTGAACCATCGGCGCGGCGCCGCCCGCATCGCGCGCCGTGGTCAAAATGGCGACGCCCCGCCTGGCTTGCTGGGCCGCCGCCGTCACCTGGCTGGCGGCGTTCAGCACCTGCGGCCAATCGGCGGCGGCGGCCCAGCCATTATCGATCACCAGCAAAACCGGCCCGCTGCCCGGCAAAGCCGGGGGTGGATGCAGAGCCGGTCCGGCAAGCCCCAGAATAATCAAGGCCGCCGCGGTCAAACGCAACAACAGCAGCAGCAGCGGCATCCGCCGCGCCGCCCGTTCCATTTGCGGCAGGCCAGCCAGGAGCCTGACCGGCGGGAACGCAATGCGCTGGGCCGCCGGCGGCGACAGCCGCAGCAGAAAATACAACCCGGGCAAAGCCGCCAGGCCCAGCAGCACCCAGGGTGCCAAGAAGATCATGCGGCGGTCATCGCCATATAGAGGGCCGCGAGCGCAGTGGCGGGCGGCAGGTCGGTCCGATGAAATAGAGCCGTCTGCCCGGCCCGCAGCGCCGCCGCGGTAACCGCCTCGCGCTGCGCGGCGATCCGGGCCCGGTATGCGGCCCGCCAGTCTTCGGCGCGCGCCGCTTCAATTTCCGGCTCATTTGCGAAGCCTTCAAAGATGCAGCGGCCGGAGAAGGGAAAATCGCATTCGGCCGGGTCGAGAATTTGCACGACGGCGCCGCCCGGCCGGCCATAGAAGACCGGGTCGGGCGCCAGAAAATCGCCGAACGCGATGATACGGGATTTCGGCTCGGCCGGCGCGGCGCCACCGTTGATCAGCGCCGCGGCGAGCATCCGCAGCGCGGAGTTGCCGGTCAGCGGCGGGGTTTTACCGGCAAGCGCCACCCGTTCGCCGGAACGCAACAGCAGACTTGCCATGGCCAGCAGCAGCAAGACCGCCCGGTCCCGCTTGCGGGGCAGCACCGGGGATGAGCGATAATCCATTCCTGCCATGTCCTGCAGCGACAGCGCGATGCTGGCCTGCGCCTCCCATTCACGCTCCCGCAGAAACAGCCGGTCGGCGCCGGCGCTGCGCCGCCAGTCGATGCGCCTGGCATCGTCGCCGTCCCGGAAATCCTGATACTGCCAAAAATTCTCGCCCGGTCCGGGACGCCGCCTGCCATGCGCGCCGGGCGCCGCCACATGCGCCAGCCTTTCCGCCGCCAGCAGCAGCTTCGGCAAGCCGGCGGCCAGCGCATCGGCGGCGGCGACCGGCGCGGTCAAAGCGCTCCGGTGAGCCTGGCGATAATCGCATCCAGCGCCACCCCCTCGGCCCGCGCGGAAAAATTCAACGCCATCCGGTGCCTCAGTGCCGGCGCCGCCAGCGCCGCCACGTCCTCGAGGCTGGGCGAAAGCCTGCCATCCAGCAATGCCCGGGCCCGGCTGGCCAGCATCAGCGCCTGCGCGGCGCGCGGACCCGGCCCCCAGGCCAGCTGCGCCGCCAGCCCCGGCCAGGCCGGCGTCTCCGGCCGGGCGCCGCGGACCAGATGCAGAATGCCGTCGACCACCGATGTCGCCACCGGCATCGCCCGCACCAGGTTCTGGGCTTCGATCAATTCCATGGCGCTCAGCACCGGCACCGCCGCCGCCTGCGAAATGCCGGTGGTCATCAACAGCATCGTCCGCTCATCGGCGGCATTCGGATAATCGATGCGGATATCTAGCAGAAATCGATCCAGCTGGGCTTCCGGCAAGGGATAGGTTCCCTCCTGTTCAATCGGGTTCTGGGTCGCCAGCACATGGAACGGCGCCGGCACCGGGCGGTTTTCACCCGCCACCGCGACATGACCTTCGGCCATGGCCTGCAGCAATGCCGACTGGGTCCGCGGGCTGGCGCGGTTGATCTCATCGGCCATCAGCAACTCGGTGAATATCGGCCCTGGAATGAACCGGAACCGCCGGCCTGCCGGCGTTTCATCCAGCACCTCGCTGCCGATGATGTCAGAGGGCATCAAATCCGGCGTGAACTGCACCCGCTGCGTGACCAGCCCAAGAACAATCGCCAGGGTCTCGACCAGTTTGGTCTTGCCCAGGCCCGGCACGCCGGTCAGCAGCGCATGGCCGCCGGACAGGATCGCCGCCAGCGACTGCTCGACCACCTCGCTCTGACCGATGATGACATCGCCCACGGCGGCTTTGGCGGCGGTCAGCCGATCGACCACTCCACTCAGCCTCGCCTCGATCGCGGCTCCGTCCATCATGCCAATTTACCTTGATCCATTTGATTGCCTATAGATGGTACCTATATCCAGACATGATGAGAACATCGGCGGTAAGGAAAAGCGAAATTGTGACTGAGGGCTCCGGGAAAAGCAAAAAACCGCCAGCCGTCAAGGCAAAAACGGCTTTTCCGAGACCCGCGGTCATGCCGGCGCCGCATGACGTGCCGCCGCGGGTGCCGGTCGATCATGGATATCTGCCCTTCATCATCAAAAAGGACGGCACCTGGCTTTATAAAGGCACCCCGATCAATCGGAAACCGATGGTCTGCCTGTTCTCCACCGTATTGAAGCGCGAGGCGGACGGTTCTTTTTTTCTGGAGACACCGGCTGAGCGCGGCTTCATCGACGTCGAGGATGCGCCCTTCATTGCCGTCGAACTCGACTGGACCGGTCATGGGTCGCAGCAATGCCTGAGCTTTCGGACCAATACGGACCAGTGCATCACCGCCGGCCGCGAACATCCGATTCGGATCGCCCATGATTTGCTCACCTGCGAGCCGACCCCCTATCTTCACGTTCGCGATGGCAAAGGCAGCTTCCCGATCGAGGCGCGGATCAACCGCGCCACCTATTATGAGCTGGTGGCTCTGGCCGAACCTGGCCTCCACCAAGGTCGCAAAGTGCTGGGCGTTTGGAGCGACGGCGTGTTTTTCTCGCTTGGTGACCTGCCGCCGGGCTATGAGGATAAATCTTGAGGCGTTTGCCTTACGATTTCTGAGGCGGGAATGAACGAAAATGACATAAGGGCGCGGCTGCTGGGGCTGGTGCACGCGCCCCTGGCGGTCGAAGACCATTGGCCGTCGGCGGTTCTGGTGCCGCTGGAGGTGGGAAGGGGTGTCTGGCTGACGGTCCGCGCCAGCCATTTGAGCCAGCATGCCGGGCAGGTGGCGTTCCCCGGCGGGCGGATCGAGACATTCGACCCATCGCCGGAGGCGGCGGCGCTGCGCGAAGCATCGGAGGAAATTGGCCTGCGGGCTGAGGATGCGACGATCCTTGGGCGCATGGACGACCAGATTACCGGCACCGGGTTTCACATGATCCCGGTCCTGGCTTTGGTGCGGCCGGGGTTGAAATTCGTCGCCGCCGCCGCCGAGGTCACCAGCGTTTTTTGTCTGCCCTTCGCCGATCTGCTGGACCAAGCTGCGCCGCAGCTACGCGTTGGGTCGATCAACGGCGTGGAGCGGCAGTTCTGGGTCTGGCCGCGCGCCGAGCATCTGATCTGGGGGGCGACAGCGGCGATTCTCGTCAAGCTGGCGCATCGGTTGCGCGGTGATTGAAGCCAAACTCCGCGTGCCGGGAATCCGGCGTCTGTGGGCGGCGTTGCCGGAGGCCCGCATTGCCGGCGGGGCGGTGCGCGATATGCTGCTGGAGCAGCAGGCCGCCGATGTCGATTTCGCCTCGCCGTTGAGCCCGGAGGCCAATATGCGGCGGCTGGCGGATGCGAATATCAAAGCGGTGCCGACCGGGCTCGCGCACGGCACCATCACCGCCATTATCGGCAGCCGCGGGTTCGAGATCACCACCTTGCGGCGCGACATCGAGACCGACGGGCGGCATGCGGTGATCGCCTTTACCGATAACTGGCAGGCCGATGCCGCCAGGCGCGATTTCACGATCAATGCGATGTCAATGTCCGCGGACGGCACGGTGTTCGACTATTTCGGCGGCCGCGACGATCTGCTGGCCGGCCGGCTGCGCTTTGTCGGCGAGGCGCAGACACGCATTACCGAAGACTATTTGCGCATATTGCGGTTTTTCCGTTTTTTCGCCCGTTACGGCAAAGGTGAACCGGATGCCGCGGCAATCGCCGCGATTACGAAATGCCGCGACGGTATCAAACAACTTTCGGCCGAGCGGGTTTGGAACGAGTTGAAACTGATTCTCGCGGCACCCGATCCCGGCGCCGCCATCGGGCTGATGCAATCGACCAGTGTGCTGCCGCTGATCCTGCCCGAGGGCACGAATATTCCGGCCTTCAATCGCTTGCTCGCCTATGGCGCTCCGGCCGATCCCCTGATGCGCATCGCCGCGCTCAGCACGGGAGACGTCAAGATTTTAGGATCACGGCTGAAACTCAGCGTCAACGAACTCGTCAAATTATTTGGGTACCAGCTGCCCAGCGCGCTTGATCCGAGCGCCACCGATATCCAGCTTCGGCGCGCGCTGGCCGAGGATTCCGCTGAATTTCTGATTGCCAAAACCTGGCTCGCGCAGAGCGGCGGCGCCGGCTGGCCGGAACTGCGCGAGCGCATCGCCAATACCCAGCGCCCGGTATTTCCGTTGCAGGGCCGCGATATCACCGCTTTGGGAATCCCGCCCGGCCCGCGCATCGGCGAAATCCTGGACCTCACGCGCCGCTGGTGGCGGTTCCAGGGTTGCTCTGCCGATTTTCACACCTGTTTGGAAAAGGCCCGGCTGTTCATCGAGAGAAAAGAGCAATAGGCGAAGACAAGCGGTCGCTTTTTGAAAAAAGCGACGCAAAAACTTTTGTTAATTTGGGCCGGGTGTTTTGGAAAAACGCAGTTTTAAGCTCTTGGTTCCGGAAGCCGGCTGTTGCTCAATAATAGTGGTAGCGGCCACCGCGATAGTACCGGTGATTGAAATACATCCCATGATAGCGATACGGGTAACGGCGGCCGTGGTAATAATAATAGCCGGCTTCGCTGGCCAGGCCTGGCGCGGATGACTGTACTGCCGGAACGGGCATGGCCGACGCGGCGCTCGCCGGGGCGGCGTGAACCGCCAGGAAGCCCGCGAGTGCGGCGGCTGGAATGAAACGCAAATCCGCAATTAACTTCATGAAGGGGTCCCTTGTGATCCGTAGCGTATCCGTAGCGTAAGGGTAGGACGTTCCGCAACGATCAGCAAATGGACCCGGCTTCGCTTCGGGCGAATTGAATGATAGGATTGCAGGATAATGGACTGGGAGTCGGGTGCATGAAACGCAAATGGATAATCGCGGCGGTCTTGTTCAGCGGGCTCGCGGCCGGTCAATTTGTTTTGCCGGCGACCGCGCAAATGTCGATGCCAAGCATGCCGAGCATGCCGAGCATGCCCGGAATGGGGAGCATGGGCGGCGCGCCCTCATTGCCATCCCTGGGCAGCGCCAGCCCGACAAATCTGGCCGGGATCCTGCAATATTGCGTGCAGAATAATGCGCTGAGCGGCGCCTCCGCGTCATCGGCCATGTCGGTCAAGAGTTCCCTGCTGAGCAAGTTCACCGGATCATCCAGCGCCCCGGCCAACGATTCCGCGTACAGCTCAGGCAGCGACGGCCTGCTGCAAACCGGCAACGGCCAAACCACCAGCCTGGGGGGAGGCGGCCTTAAAGGCGAGGCCACCCAGCAAGTCTGCTCAATGGTGCTGAGCCACGCGAAGTCTCTGATTTAGAGCGCAATCCGCCGCTGGAATTTTCCAAAAGGGCGACTCAGACCTGGCGCTGTGATTCAATTCCTCGCGATTGTCTGAATCCGCTCGGCCATGGCGGCGACGCCGTTGCCGCGATTGGCCGATAATGCGGCGATGAGGCCGAGGTCTTTCAGGAATACCGGATCGGTGCCGAGGATCTCTTCGCGGCTGCGGCCGGAATAGACGCGCAGGACGAGGGCGACCAGGCCAGAGACGATGGCGGCGTCGGAGGCGCCGGCGAAAAACAGTTTCTGGTCCTGTTCCTCGGCGGCGAGCCAAACCTGGCTTTGGCAGCCTTGCACCCGATGCGCCTCATCCTGCCAGGCCTGCGGATATTCCGGCAATTTGCGGCCAAGTTCGATGATGAACTGGTAGCGATCCATCCAATCATCGAAAAACGCCAATTCCTCGCCGATCGCGGCGATGGCGGCTTCGGCGGTATCGTCCTCGGGCGGCAGGAACGGGGCGTTGGTTGTGGCGGCGGGCATCGGAGGGATGTAGAGCGCTTGCCGGGCCTCTACAACCATCCCTTAAGCCGGAACAAAATCAAGGGCAGAACCGCCGAGAGGATCATGAACCCCCAGGCGTAAGGGTAGCCGTAGGTCCAGTTCAGCTCCGGCATGTCGTGGAAATTCATCCCGTAAATGCCGGCGATGAGGGTTGGCGGAATGCCGACGATGGAGACGATGGTCAGCACCTTGATCAGGCTGTTCTGGGAGATGCTGATCAGGCCCAAAGTCGCATCCAGCAGAAACTGCACCTTGTCGGTCAAATGCGTGCTGAATTCATTCAGCGAGGTGATATCCTTGGTCAGGGATTTCAACCGGGCGTTCACCGATTTCGGCAGCCAGTCGGCGGTCGTCTGGGTGTAGGGCGCGATCCGCGCGATGCCGAGCTGGCTGTCGCGCAGAAACGAGATGGCGTCGTAGGCGCGGCCGAGCGTCACCAAAATCGACTGCAGTTCGGATTCCTGATTACGCCGTTTGTCGGCCTTGTTGCTCTCCACTGCGAAGCGGTGATGGAACACCTGGTGCGAAAGCGCATCGAGCTCGTTGCGCAGCTTCTCCAGCGCATCGGCCTGTTTGTCGACGAAGGTTTCCAGCAGGCCGGTGAAAATAAAGGCGGAGGCGGCACCTCCGGTCTCGCCGGTCTCATGCGGCGTTTCCTTGAAATGATCGACCGCCATGCTCGGCGCGAAGCGCAGCGTCACCAGCCGTTCGGGCGACAAGACGAAGCCGCAGGCGCTGCCCTGCAGGCCTTCATCGGTGCGGGTGACGACGGGCATGCTCATGGTCAGCACCTTCCCGTCGGCGGAAAGGCGGGACGAGTTCTCGATTTCCGACACATCATCCTGGCTGGGCAGGTCCAGGCCGGTGGCTTTTTCGACCGCCGCGATTTCGTCATTGGACGGGTTTACCAGGTCATACCAGACGGCATCGGCGGCGTCCGGCGGCGTCTCGAAAAACCGCGTGTGATTGCACGCATAGGCCTGCAGCAAGGCATGATCCCCGTCGTAATCGCTGACCGGTCGCTAACACGTTCGCCGGCGGCGCGGTAGGGGTTGCCTGGCGGCGCCGGTGACAAGCCGGCCGAGGTAGAGAATATTGGCATGACCGGTCCCGTCATGTTTGGCGAAAGATCGGATATTGCTCTGGTTCTTGCGCTCTGAATCGCATTCGAAGGAGGCATCGCATGGTTGTTCCCCTCCCCGCCCGGCCCTATGACTTTCCGTTCGACCCGGCGAAGGCGGCGTTCGTTATCATCGACATGCAACGCGATTTTCTGGAGCCCGGCGGGTTCGGCGCCGCCTTAGGCAATGATGTCTCGTTGCTCGCCGGCGCCGTCGCGCCGATCGGTGCGGTGCTTGCCGCCTGCCGCGCCGCCGGCTTGCTGGTTATTCACACGCGCGAAGGCCATCGGCCGGATTTGTCAGACCTTGCCGGTGCCAAGTACCGGCGCGGGCGAACCAATACGCGGATCGGCGATGCCGGTCCGATGGGCCGAATTCTGGTGCGCGGCGAGCCCGGGCACGACATCATCCCGGAACTGGCGCCGGCGGCCGGCGAGCCGGTGATCGACAAGCCTGGCAAGGGCGCGTTCTACGCCACCGATCTGGAGGCGATCCTGCACGGCCGCGGTATAACGCAGCTGATTTTGGCCGGCGTCACCACCGAGGTTTGCGTGCACACGACGATGCGCGAGGCAAATGATCGCGGCTTCGAATGCCTGCTGCTGGCCGACGGCACGGCTTCATACTTTCCGGAATTTCAAAGTGTAGCGCTGGAAATGGCCTGCGCGCAGGATGGGATTTTCGGCTGGGTCGCGGCCAGCCACGACGTGGTCACGGCAATTGCGGCCTTCGGTAAGCCAACGCATTAGTGGCTGATGACACCCGCCGGCGCGTGGCGGCGGAGCAGGTTGGCGAATTGGCGGAACTGTTTTTCGCGCGGGTCGCTGGTGCGCCAGACCAGGGCGATTTCGCGTCCGGCTTTGGGCTCCAGCATGGGGCGGCACTGCAACAGGGTGCTGATTTCCGGCCGGGCCGCCACCGCCAGGCTGGGCAGCAGCGAATAGCCTTCGCCGGCCGCGATCATGTGCCACAAGGTCTCCAGGCTGGTGGCGTGCCGGGTTGCGGCGGGCGCCTTGGCGCATAAAGCGAGCGCGTGGTCGCGCAGGCAATGGCCTTCCTCCAGCAGCAGCAGGTTTTCGATCGGCAAGGCATCGAGCTTGATCAGGGGCAGGGCGGCCAAGGGGTGGTCCTTGGGGGTGGCCAGGATGAAGGGCTCGAAGAACAAATCCGCCGAGGCGAGACCGGGCATCTCCGGCGTCGGCACCATCAGAACCAGGTCCAGCATGCCGTGGCGCAGCCGCTCGATCAGCACGGCGGTGCGGCTTTCGGTCAGGCGGAGCGAGATATCCGGCATTTTGTCGCGGATAAGCAGCAGGAGCTGGGGCAAATAGTAGGGGCCGATTGTCTCAATGGCGCCGAGCTGCAGCGGGCCGGACAAGCCCTGCTGGCCCTGGCCGCTCATCGCCATGAAATGCCGGGCTTCGGTCAGGATGCGCTCGACCTGGACCAGCAGCACGGCACCCTGCGGGGTGACGGCGACCTGCCGGCGGGTGCGTTCAAAAAATGGCACGCCCAGATGGGCCTCCAGTTTGCGGATCTGCTCGGAGAGGGCCGGCTGGCTGACGCCGCAGCGCTCCGCCGCCCGGCCAAAATGGCTGAGCTCGGCGACCGCCTCGACATATTCCAGGTCTCGCAGGGACAGGCCCGCCAGGGATTTTTGCGTCATTCCCCGGTATAATAGGTTTTACCGATCGAACATATACATAAATTGAACTTCACCTATCAGGTTATTTCGTATTTCATCCTGGCGAGTAACCAACTCAAGAAAAATAGGAGAGCAGCATGGACGGCGATAGCAAATGCCCGGTGGACCACGGCGGCGAGGGTCAAAGGAAGACCGCGGCGGTGTTGAAAATGTCGAACGAAAAATGGTGGCCGAATGCGCTCAGCGTAAAAATCCTGCACCAGCATTCCCCGGCGTCCAACCCGATGGGGAAGGATTTCAATTATGCG
>Ga0116226_10002261_pt1 | contig 16676 bp, 13 predicted proteins | sample S1TSphfallax_FD_89692 | JGI IMG/M metagenome (GOLD analysis project Ga0116226, IMG submission 89692) | Host-associated microbial communities from peat moss isolated from Minnesota, USA - S1T2_Fa - Sphagnum fallax MG | ecosystem: Host-associated > Plants > Peat moss > Unclassified | place: USA... | reverse complement strand
TCCCGCCAGTAGGGACCCGGAAACCGCGCACACAGCGCCCGCACCGCATCGCGTATCGGTTCGAGATCGTCATTCGTCATCGCGGACTCCAGGACTTCGCAGGACTTTTAGGGATGCGAACGATAGCGCTAAGCCGGTCGAGCTGCATGCCGAGCACCGATTTGTGACGCACTGCGGGCTGTCGGTGCTGCGAGACACTGGTATCGACGCCGCAAACAGGCGTAACTTCAGCGTCTCGTCAACCCTTCCTCGTCAACCCTATTGGGAACCTCAAACATGGCGCTGTGGAAAGATTCGAATACGCCTGCTGCCTCCCCGACCCCGGCGGCACCCCCCCTCGCGGTACCCCCGGCGGTGCCGGCGCGTGAATTGGATAAGAGCACCAACATCGCGGCTCTGAACCCCGAACCCCCCCGTAAGCCGAAGGAGCGTCCAGAAGTGAAGGAATCGGTCATCGCGGCCGGACTTACGATCGAAGGCAAGATCGAAGGTTCCGGCAACGTCCGCATGTCGGGACGCTTCAAGGGCGACGTCAACGTCGATGGCAACCTCGCCATTGATGCCGGCGCGCATCTCTCCGGCCAGATCCGAGCGGGCGTGGTCGTGGTCGGCGGCGAACTCGAGGGCAACATCATCGCTGCGAAGCGGGTGGAAGTGCTCGAAACCGCGGTGATCACCGGCGACGTCAAAGCCGGGACCATCCAGGTCGCGGCCGGCGCCCGCATGCGCGGCCACATGGAGTTCGGCTGGGACGACAAGCCGGCGGTCACGAAGGCCGCCGACCTCAAGGGGTACGGCAGCACGACATGAGCGGTGTCGGTCGCCCGCCCGGGGCGACCCTCGGCAAGGCGCGGCTCTGTCCACACTGCAAAGCGACGGTGCTGGAAAGCGCGAGCGTTTGCCCGGGCTGTCGCCATCACCTGCGCTTCGAGTCCGCCGCGGCGCCGCGCGACGAGACGGCGTTCACCGCCTGGAAGGTCGATGGAATCATCGGCCCGCGAACTGCCGAGGAAGCCTGCGAGTATTCGGTGGTCATTGCGCTGCGCAACGAAGACGGCAAGGAGATCGCGCGTCACGTGGTGGCGGTCGGCGCGCTCCAACCTCACGAGCGGCGCTCGTTCAGCCTGTCGGTGGAGCTGATTTCACCGCGCCCGGCGCTCGCAGCGCTGCGGCAGGAGGCGACTCCGATTCCCGCCAAGCCCGTTTCCAGCGCACCCAACCGGGCACCTCCTGCGCCGCCACCACCCCCCGGCGCCACGGTCCGGCCTGCCACCCGCACCGCGGGTTTCGTCGAGCCGCGGTTGCCCGTCGGGATGCCTCCCCGATCCTTGCCGAGCGCCGGCGGACGCATTCCGGCGCTGCCACCACCGCCCGGCGCTGCGCCCGCCCCCGGGCCCGGGGCGGCCGGAGGGGTACCGGCCGCCCCGCGTCCGACGAGCTCCAAGGGCGAGCCGAAGCCGCAGCCGAAGTAAAGCGATCCCAAGTAACTCCGAGGTTTACGGAGTCCGGCCGCTGACGTAGAATGCGCGCCCTCAAGGAGGCCCCCCGCGGGGCTTTTTTGTTTTATGGATTCCGGCCGGGTCGTGCGGAAGTAATTTCGCGACGGTCCGTCGATCCTCTCGAGGAAAGGGCCGGCGCGGCCCTTTTTTTTTGGCTGGGCAGCAGGTGCTATGACGGTCTTGCGGGATCAGCTGATCGCCCTCATCGAGCCGGTGCTGACCGGGATCGGGTACGAACTCGTCGATCTCGAGTTCGTGGCCGGCCGTCCAGCCGGGACGCTGCGGGTCTTCATCGATCGGCTGCCGTCAGCGGGCACGGCGGAGGTCCCAGAGGACGGCCAGGCGGACGGCCCCGCGGACGGCATTACGCCGATCGGGGTCGAGGATTGTGTGCGGGCGAGCCATGCGGTGTCGGAGCTGCTCGATGTGGCGGATCCGATCTCGACGGCGTACTCGCTCGAGATGTCCTCGCCCGGCTTCGATCGGAGGCTGCGGACGCGGGCGCATTTTGAGCGGTTCGTGGGCGAGCGGGTGCACGTGGAGCTCGCGGTCCCCCGCGATGGACGACGTCGCTATACGGGACGTCTCGAGGCGGTAGTGGAGTCGGAGATCCGGCTCGAAGTCGATCAGGAGCAGGTGGCATTGCCGCTTGCCGGTATTGAAAAAGCGAGGCTTGCGCCGTGACGCCGATGCGTCCGGTCGATGCGCCCGGTTGGAGGTTTGGCGGATGAACAAAGAGATTCTGATGGTGGTCGATGCGGTCTCTAACGAGAAGGGCGTCGACAAGGAAATTATCTTCGAGGCACTCGAGGCGGCGCTCGCGTCGGCGACTCGCAAGAAGTATGGCGAAGAGTGGGACGCCCGCGTGGCGATCAACCGCAAGACCGGTGATTACGACACCTTCCGCCGCTGGAAGGTGTTCGCCGACGACTCGAAGGAACTCGAAGTTCCGGAGCGCGAGCTGCGCTTCGACGACGCCATCGATGTCGATGCGAAGGCCGAAATCGGCGGGTTCGTCGAGGAGCCGATGGAGTCCGTCGCCTTCGGTCGCATTGCCGCGCAGCAGGCGAAGCAGGTCATCGTGCAGAAAGTGCGCGAGGCGGAACGCGCCCAGGTCGTGGAAGCTTATAAGGACCGCGTCGGGACCCTCGTCTCCGGCGTCGTCAAGCGGATCGACCGCAATGGCCTGTTCATCGACCTAGGTGGCAACGCGGAAGGCTTCGTGCCGCGCACCGACATGATTCCGCGCGAACAGGCGAAACCCCAGGACCGTATCAAGGCGTTCCTGAAAGAAGTGCGCTCCGAGCCGCGCGGCCCACAGCTCTTCCTCACCCGTACCGCGCCCGAGTTCCTGATCGAACTCTTCAAGCTCGAGGTGCCCGAAGTCGGCCAGGGAATGATCCAGATCCTCGGCGCCGCCCGCGATTCCGGGATTCGCGCGAAGATCGCCGTCAAGAGTCTCGATCCTCGCGTCGATCCGGTCGGCGCCTGTGTCGGGATGCGCGGCTCGCGCGTGCAGGCGGTCTCGAATGAGATCGCCGGCGAGCGGGTCGACATCATTCCCCATAACGATAACCCCGCGCAGTTCGTCATCAACGCGATGTCGCCGGCGGAGGTCATGTCGATCGTGGTCGACGAAGACTCGCATAGCATGGACATCGCGGTCGCGGAGGACAAACTCTCGCAGGCCATCGGCCGCGGCGGACAGAACATCCGGCTCGCGAGCCAGCTCACCGGCTGGGATCTCAACGTCATGACGGAGTCGGATGCGGAGGCGAAGAGCGAGACCGAGTCGAAGGAGCTGGTGCAGCTCTTCATGAAACAGCTGGACGTCGATGAGGACGTCGCGACCATCCTCGTGCAGGAAGGCTTTTCGACCATCGAGGAGGTCGCCTATGTGCCGCAGGCGGAGCTCATCGCGATCCAGGAGTTCGACGAGGACATCGTTAAGGAGCTGCGGAACCGCGCTCGGGACGTGCTCCTCACGCAGGCGATCGCGAGCGAGGAGACGCTCGATGGGCAGATGCCGGCCGACGATCTGCTGCTGCTCGAAGGAATGAGCCCGGATCTCGCGCTCGCGCTCGCGCGTCGCGGGGTGCGCACCCGCGAGGATCTCGCCGACCAGGCGGTCGACGATTTGATGGACATCGAGGGCCTCGATCCGCAGGACGCGGGCAAGCTCATCATGACGGCGCGGGCGCCGTGGTTCGAAGCCGGTCACTGAGCGCTGCGCGAAGCGGGCGAGTACGGCGAGTACGGCGAGTCTGGAAGGTGGGTCAAATATGGCGGAAGTGACAGTTACTCAATTTGCTGAGGTCCTGAAGGTTCCGGTCGACCGGCTGCTGGTGCAGCTCGACCAGGCCGGGATCAAGGTCGAGGGACCGGACGACCGGATCACCGACGAGGCGAAGCTCGAGCTGCTCACGCACCTGCGGCGCAGCCATGGCAGCGGCGAGGAGGGGAGTTCTCCGCGCAAGATCACCTTGCAGCGGAAACAGCAATCGGAGCTCAAGCTCGCGAGCAACCAGGGCCGTGCCCGGACCGTCAACGTCGAGGTCCGCGTCAAGAAGACTTACATCAAGCGCGACGTGCTCGAGAGCCAAGCGCGCGCGCAGGAGACCGAGCTCGATCAGAAGCGGCGCGACGCCGAGGAAGCGGTGCGGCTCGAGAGCGAGCGGGTCGAGAACGAGCGCAAGGAGCGCGAGCGCATCGAGGCGGAGAACCGCCGGCGCGTCGAGGACGAGGCGAACCGTCGCCGCCAGCAGGAAGAAGAGCGGCGGGTCGCCGAGCAACGCGCCCGCGACGACGCGGAGCGCGAGCGCAACCGCCCGAAGGAGCCGGCGAAGCCCGAGCGCGGACGCGAGAAGGAGAAGGAGAAGCCGGTCGTCGAGGAGGTCGTCGACAAGGCGGCACCGACTCGCTACGGACGCGACGAGCTGCATGTCGTGGGCGACGTCAGCTCACGCTACAAGAAGAAGCGCAAGATCGGACGGCGCTCGGTCGCCGTCGGCAGCGACACGCGCCATGCGTTTGAGATGCCGACCGCGCCGGTCAAGCGCGAGGTGGCGGTGGGTGAGACCATAACCGTCGCTGAACTCGCGCAGAAAATGGCGGTGAAGGCGCCCGAGGTCATCAAGGCGCTCATGAATATGGGCGTCATGGCGACCATCAACCAGCCGATCGATCAGGACACGGCCGTGCTCGTGGTCGAGGAAATGGGACACACCGCAAAACTCCTGAAGGAGGCCCAGGTCGAGGACGATCTGCAGGGTGCGCACGAGGGCAGCGCCGACGTGAAGTCGCGACCTCCGGTGGTCACGGTCATGGGTCACGTCGACCACGGCAAGACCTCGCTCCTCGATTACATCCGTCGCACCAAGGTGGTGGCGGGCGAGGCTGGCGGTATCACGCAGCACATCGGTGCCTATCACGTCGAAACCGCGAAGGGCGGCGTCACCTTCCTCGATACTCCGGGCCATGCGGCGTTCAGCGCGATGCGGGCGCGCGGCGCGAAGGCGACCGACGTCGTGATCCTGGTGGTCGCGGGCGACGACGGCGCCATGCCTCAGACCGTCGAAGCCATCAAGCATGCCCGCGCGGCGGGCGTGCCGATCGTGGTGGCCGTCAACAAGATCGACAAGAGCGATGCGGATCCCGAGCGGGTACGTAACGACCTCTCGAAGTATGAAGTCGTGCCGGAGGAATGGGGCGGCCAGAACATGTTCGTGAACGTCTCGGCGCGCACCGGTCAGGGTGTGGATCAGTTGCTCGACGCGGTGCTGCTGCAGGCCGAGGTCCTCGAGCTCAAGGCGCCGACCACGGGGCTGGCCTCCGGGGTCGTGATCGAGTCGAGCATCGAAAAGGGACGCGGTGCGGTCGCAACGGTGCTCGTCAAGAAGGGCACGCTGCGCATGGGCGATGCGATCATCGCGGGGCCGGAGTTCGGCCGCGTGCGCGCGATGTTCGACGAAGCGGGCGCGGCGGTCCAGGAAGCGGGGCCTTCGATGCCGGTACAGGTGCTCGGGCTCTCGGGAGCCCCGAACGCGGGCGAGGAGATGCTTGCGGTCGAGAGCGAGCGCAAGGCCCGCGAAGTCGCGCTCTATCGGCAGGGTAAGTTCCGTGACGTCAAGCTCGCGCGTACCGCGACCAAGGTCGAGGACGTGTTCTCGCAGTTGGGCGAGGATAAGGCTGGCGTCATCACCATCGTGCTGAAGACCGATGTACAGGGCAGCGCCGAAGCGCTGCGCGATGCGCTGCATGCGCTGTCTACCCCGGAGGTGCAGGTGAAGGTGATCGCGAGCGGCGTGGGTGGTATCACCATCTCGGACGTGCAGCTCGCCTCGGCTTCGAAGGCCCGGATCATCGGCTTCAACGTACGTGCCGATTCGGCGGCGCGCGATGCGCTGAAGGATTCGGGCAACGAGGTGCGTTACTACAGCATCATCTACGAGGCGATCGACGACGTTAAGCAGATGATGAGTGGCATGCTCCAGCCCGAAATCAAAGAGCAGATCGTCGGCATTGCGCAGGTTCGCGACGTGTTCCGCTCGAGCAAGTTCGGAGTCGTGGCGGGTTGCCTCGTCACCGAGGGCTTCGTGCGGCGTAACAACCCGATCCGCGTGCTGCGCGATAACGTCGTGATCTTCGAGGGCGCACTCGAGTCCTTGAAGCGCTTCAAGGACGACGCGGGCGAGGTGCGTGCCGGTACGGAGTGCGGCATCGGCGTGAAGAACTATCAGGACGTCCGCGTGGGCGACCAGATCGAGTGCTTCTCGCGGGTCGAAGTCGCGCGCACGATCCAATAGGCGCCATTGCCGCGATGCGCCCCAAGAGCTCACGGATTCTTCGCATCGAAGGCGAAATGCAGCGGGTGGTGGCGGAGCTCATCTCGCGCGAGGTGAAGGATCCGCGGGTGGGTTCGGTCACCGTCACCGCGGTCGATCTCACGCCGGATTCTTCCGAGGCGCGGATTTTCTTCCTGCCGTTCGGCGACCGGCACCCGGCGGCCGAGGTGTCCGCGGGACTCACTCGCGCGTCGGGATTCCTGCGCGGTGAGGTCGGGCGGCGGCTGTCGCTGCGTCACGCGCCGCGCCTGAGCTTCGTCCTCGATGAGCAGTTCGAACGGGCAGAGCGCCTCTCTGCGCTCATCGACAGTGCAGCGCGGCACGACGCCGAGGTCGCGCGCCAGCATCCCGTCGAGGTTGTTCCCGATTTGGAACCTCCGCCGAAGCCGGGTGAAGGCCCCGCGGGCGGCTGAGTTGCCGAGCGGGATCCTGCTGCTCGACAAGCCGCTCGGGCTCTCTTCGAATGCCGCTCTGCAGCGGGTCAAATGGCTGCTCGGGGCGCGCAAAGCCGGGCATGTGGGCAGTCTCGATCCGCTCGCGACCGGGATGCTGCCGATCGTGCTCGATGAGGCCACCAAACTCGCCGGCGAAATCATCAGCCAGCGAAAGTGCTACCGCTTCACGCTCGCGCTCGGTGAGCGTACCCGCACCGGTGACGTCGAGGGCGTGGTGATCGAGTCGTCGGCGGTGCCGCGGCTCGAGTCCGCGGCGGTGCAGGCGGCGCTCGACCGCTTTCTCGGCGCCCAGACCCAGATTCCTCCGATGTTCTCTGCCTTGAAGCGCGACGGTCGGCCGCTCTACGAACTCGCGCGGGCGGGGGTCGAAGTCGAGCGGGCGCCGCGTCCCATCGAGATCCTGCGCTTTGCGCTGCTCGGGCTCGAGCCCCGCTCGCTCCAGGCGGAGGTGGTGTGTACCAAGGGCACTTATGTCCGCACCCTCGGGGAGGACCTCGCCCGGAGTCTCGGTACCTGCGGGCATCTGTCTGACCTGCGTCGGCAATATGTCGAGCCGTTCGAGGGCGAGCCGATGGAAACCCTGCGCAGCATCGAGCAGGCGCTCGAGGCGGGAAGCGCGCCGCGGCTGCTCGCACCCGATGCGGCCTTAGGATCGCTGCCGGCGGTACGGCTTCCGGAGGAGGCGGCGCGCCGGCTCGGGATGGGTCAGTGCGTGAGCCTGCCCGGGGTGGTCCCGGCGCCTACCTTGCGGCTCTATGGGCCAGAGGGGGAGTTCTTGGGGCTCGGGAGCGCATCCGAACTCGATCGGGTTCGCCCAAAACGCCTGTTCGCCCGCGGCTTGTGACGGGGGGGGCCAGTCTGTACAATCCGCCCCCTCTCAAAATGGCATAAATTCAAGAGTTAAGGACCACTGCTACATGGCTTTGACCACGGTTCAGAAGGGCGACATCGTTGCCCAATACCGGCGCGATCCGGCCGATACGGGATCACCGGAAGTGCAGATCGCTCTGCTCTCGGAGCGGATCAACGGGCTTGGCGAACACTTCGGTACGCACACGAGTGACCACTCGTCGCGCCGTGGGCTCGTGAAGCTCGTCAACCAGCGGCGCAAGCTTCTCGACTATCTCAAGTCCACCAAACCTGAGAAGTACCAGGAGCTCGTCGAGCGCCTGGGACTCCGTCGCTGACTTCGTCGGCTGATTCCGTCGTAAGAGGGCCGCGCCGTTAGAGCGCGGCCTTCGTGCATTTCCCCCGTACTTTGGCCGCGATCTCCCGCGGTAAGGATTGAAGCGTGACCGCTGTCAAGAAGACATTTCCGTTTGGTCCCCATCAGATAACCCTCGAAACCGGTGAGCTCGCCCGCCAGGCGCTCGGTTCGGTACTCGTCTCGATGGGTGACACCGTCGTCCTCGTCACTGTCGCCGCCCGCAAGGAGGCGCAGCCCGGTAAGGATTTCTTCCCGCTCACGGTCAATTACATCGAGAAGACCTACGCGGCGGGCCGCATTCCCGGAGGGTTCTTCAAGCGCGAAGGTCGCCCCACCGAAAAGGAGACGCTGACCTCGCGTCTCATCGACCGCCCGGTCAGGCCGCTGTTCCCGGACGGATTTTTCAACGAGGTTCAGATCGTGGCGACCGTGGTGTCGCTCGACCCGGACATCGATGCCGACATTCCCTCGCTCATTGGCGCCTCGGCGGCGCTGTCACTGTCCGGCGTGCCTTTCAAGGGTCCGATTGGCGCGGCTCGCGTCGGATACAAGAACGGCGCGTATCTGCTGAACCCGGGTGCCAAAGCACTCGCGGAGTCGGAGCTGCATCTCGTCGTCGCGGGCACCGCCCAGGGCGTGATGATGGTCGAGTCCGAAGCCTCCGGTCTGTCCGAGGACGTGATGCTGGGCGCGGTCGTCTTCGGCCACGAACAGATGCAGATCGCTATCAAGACGATCGAGGAGCTGGTCCGCGAAGCGGGCAAGCCGCGCTGGAAGTGGATGCCGGCCACCGATAGCGCCGAGCTCGCGAAGGCGGTTGAGGCCGCGGCCACCGCGCCGCTCGCCGAGGCCTATCGCATTACGGAGAAGCAGACCCGCTACGAGCGCGTCGGTGCCATCAAGGCCGAAGTCACGAAGGCGCTCACCGCCGGCGATCAGCCGAAGTGGACCGAGGACCAGGTCGATGGCGAGCTCTTCAAGCTCGAGAGCAACATCGTCCGCAACCGTATCCTGAACGGCGAGCCGCGGATCGACGGCCGCGATGCCTTCACGGTGCGCCCGATTACGGTCAAGGTGGGCGTGTTGCCGCGCGCCCATGGCTCGGCGCTGTTCACTCGTGGCGAGACCCAGGCTCTCGTTGTGACCACCCTCGGCACCGGCCGCGACGCGCAGCTCATCGATGCGCTCGAAGGCGAGCGTCGTGAGCCGTTCATGCTGCACTACAACTTCCCGCCGTTCTCGGTCGGCGAGACCGGCATGATGGGCTCGCCGAAGCGCCGCGAAATCGGCCACGGCAATCTCGCACGGCGCGGTGTGCTCGCCGCCATGCCGGACATGACGACGTTTCCGTATGTGATTCGAGTGGTCTCCGAGATCCTCGAGTCCAACGGTTCCTCCTCGATGGCGAGTGTCTGCGGCACCTCGCTCGCTCTCATGGACGCCGGCGTGCCGGTCAAGTCGCCCGTAGCGGGCGTCGCGATGGGGCTGGTGCTCGACGGCGGACGCTTCAAAGTCATCACCGACATCCTCGGCGATGAGGACCATCTCGGCGACATGGACTTCAAGGTGGCCGGTACCAAAGACGGCGTCACCGCGCTGCAGATGGACATCAAAGTCGACAGCATTACGCCCGAGATCATGAAAGTAGCGCTCGACCAGGCGAAGGCGGGCCGACTGCATATCCTCGGCGAGATGAACAAGGTGCTGAGCGAGCCGCGCACCAAGATGTCCGAGTGGGCGCCTTCGATCATCACCATCAAGATCGATCCGGAGAAGATCCGCGACGTCATCGGCAAGGGCGGCGCCGTGATCCGGCAGATCACCGAGGAAACCGGTACCACGATCGATATCGAGAACGACGGTACGGTGAAGATCGCGAGCGTCAACGGCACGGCCGGCCGCGAGGCGCAGCGGCGCATCGAGCTCATCACTGCCGACGTCGAAGTGGGCCAGGTCTATGAGGGTCGAGTCGCGCGGCTCATGGACTTCGGTGCGTTCGTGACGATTCTTCCCGGTCGCGATGGTCTGGTGCACATCTCCCAGATCTCCGAGGAGCGGGTGGAGCGTGTGAGCGACAAGCTCAAGGAAGGCGACGTGATCCGCGTGAAGGTGCTCGAAGTCGACCGGCAGGGCCGCGTGCGGCTGTCGATGCGGAACGTCGACGACGGGCGGTAGTAACGCTACCGCGTCCCGTTTCGACTAGCTCACTCAGGAGCTCAATTAGGGAGACTTTTCTTCGGGGGCGTCGGGACGCGGGCGGCCGGTTGGATTCATGAGGGTGCGGAAGATTTCCTCCTGAACCGAGCGCCAGCGCTGGTAGTTCTTCTGCGCGATCGTGGTCACCGCCTCGAAGGTCTCGGCACCGGGAACGGCCACGCTCCGAAACCGCTCGCGCAGCGCCTGTTGCTGGGTGGCGAACAGCTTCAAACTCTGTTCCAGATAACTACCGAGCATGCCCTGCATGGCGCCGCCGTAGCTGCCGTAGGAGCGGATCACCTGCGATAGGAAATCGCTGCTCATCACCGCCTCGCCGCCGTGCTCGTGGTCAGAAATTACCTGCAGCAAAATCGAGCGGGTGATGTCCTCGTTCGTCTTCTTGTCCATGACGAGGAAGTCGGTACGCTCGAGCACCAACTTACGGATGTCCGCGAGGGTGATGTACCGACTCTCGACGGTGTCGTAGAGGCGACGATTCGGGTATTTCTTGATTACGCGGGGTTCGCTCATCGCAGACCTCTTTCATTCGGCAGCGAGTCGGCTCTCACGCACCCAAAAAGGGCACGTGGCCGGAAAAATGCTCACCTAAGGCGCATAGTACCACCCGCTTACGGTGGCTGCGTCAATGCGGGGCAGTTTGGCCCTCGGCCCTGATCTCGCGCTGCCCTGCAATATGCTGCAGTGACCAGTGATTGACCGCCCAAGACCAAACGTCCGCGATCGACGCGCGGGTGAGATCGACCGGCGGTGCCTGGCCGAGCAGGCGCAGCGCCCGCCACAGCTCGACCGCGATCTTTGAAGCGGTAGTCGACTCCGCGCAACTAACTGAAATATCAGGCTTGTCAGCGCCCACGGGGAGAGAGCGTCGTGATTTGGCGAGCTTGGTGCCGTCGGCTTCCGTGACTACCGGCAGGTGTGCATAGCGCGGCGTGGGAAGCTCGAGGACGCGCTGCAGCGAGAGTTGCCAGGGCGTGCTCGCGAGGAGATCCGCACCCCGCACGACATCGGTGATCCCCTGTTCGGCATCGTCCACGACGACCGCCAGTTGGTACGCAATAATACCGTCGCGGCGTCGCAGCACCACGTCGCCCAACGGAGCGAGAGGCATGCACACTCGTCCTTGGACGCGGTCATCGAAGCACTCGACTCGTCGGTCATCGATTCTGAACCGGGTGGTGGTGGGCCCTTTGTCACGGGGGCCGCCACGGCAGGTTCCCGGGTAGCCGGTGTCCCCGCTCGCGCTGACCCGACGATCCCGCCGTGAGCAGCTGCATTCGAATAGCAGCCCCTTTGCGGCGAGCTGGGCGAGGGCGTCGCGGTATAGATCGAGGCGCCGGTGCTGATACACCACCGGTCCCTGCCATTCGAAGCCAAAACGTTCCAACGTGCGGAGGATGCCGTCGGTCGCCCCCGGAACGAGCCGCGGGGTGTCGAGATCCTCGATGCGCAGCAGCCAGGCACCACCCGCCGCGCGTGCATCGAGAGCGCTACCGAGTGCGGCGACCAGCGAGCCCTGATGCAGCGGGCCCGTGGGCGAGGGGGCAAAACGTCCGACGTAGTCCGCGGTCAACGATAGCGGTCGTCCCGATCCCCGTACTGGCGCTCGCGCCGTTCGCGGCGCTCCTGGGCTTCGATGCTGAGGGTAGCGACCGGCCGCGCTTCGAGGCGTTTGATGCCGATCTCCTCGCCCGTCTCGAGGCAGTAGCCGTAGCTGCCGTCCTCGACCCGCTTCAGGGCCTCATCGATCTTGCGGATGAGCTTGCGCTCGCGATCGCGCGTGCGCAGCTCGAGGCTGAACTCTTCCTCCTGGGTGGCGCGGTCGTTCGGATCGGGGAAATTCGCGGCTTCATCCTTCATGTGAGAAACCGTGCGGTCCACTTCCTCCATCAGGTCGCGCTTCCAGCTAAAAAGGATTTGGCGGAAATGCTCCAGTTGTTCCTTGCTCATGTACTGCTCGCCACGGCGGGGCGTGTACGGCTGAACATTGCGCGGGCCGGCGAGGAGGCTGCCCGGTTCGCTGCCATCGCCATCCTCGGCTTCCGCAGGCGCGGTGACGACGCGCGGCGGCGTGGTATGCACAGCGGTGGCGACGACTCCGGCCGCGGGGCGAACCCGCTCTAGAGCCGCCGGGCTGGCGGTGGCGCGGGCGGGCTCCCGCTCGCTCACGGGGGCGGCCTTGGGGACGCTGGTCGCCGCGGCGGGCGCCGAGGCGTCGGCCGGACGGACGGGAACAACGGTTTTCTTGGCGGGCATCAAGGGTTTCCTGGCCGACGAGGGCGGCTTGGGTCGGGCAACCTGCTTACGGGGCGGGGACTTGCGGGCGAGAGACGCCGGTGCCGGTGCCGGCTTCCGTGCTTTGGCGACCTTCGCGACGGGCTTCTTGGCAGGCATCGACCGCTCCTTCGACGCAGGGGGGGATCATGAAGGACGCGGGATTATACCGGCCGCCCTGCGAGAGTACAGGGGCGCGAAACCTCTGAATTTTTTGTGAATTTTCGGGCAGAAATAACTGCTCTCAAGGCCCGCGGCCTCAGGGCAGGGCAATTGCCGGGCGTGGCTGCCAGTCACGCTGACGGTGCTCGGCGACGACCGTGGTGTAGATTCCGCCGCGAACGTTGAAGCGCGCGGTCAAACGCATGAAGCGGGGCGCGGTCGCGGCGGCGAGGGCGGCGAGTACCTCATTGGTCACCGCTTCGTGGAAGGCGCCACGGTCGCGGAACGACCAGATATAGAACTTCAGCGACTTCAACTCGACGCAGCGCTGGTCGGGCACGTACTCGAGCTCGAGCGTCGCAAAGTCGGGCTGGCCCGTCTTCGGACACAGGCAGCTGAACTCCGGAATGCTCATGCGGATGGTGTAGTCGCGCTCGGGCGCCGGATTGGCAAAGGTCTCGAGTGCGGAGGACGGCGGCGAAGACATCGCTGTGATGAAACTCTGTGACGCGTCGATTGCGCGACACGATTACTTTACACTATCGTTCGCTCCGCTCACGTTTCCACGGTGTCGTTCGATGCGCCTCACGAGAATCCGCCTCGCGGGATTCAAGTCTTTCGTCGATCCGACGTCTGTGCAGTTCCCGAGCAACCTGACGGGCGTGGTCGGCCCCAATGGTTGCGGCAAATCGAACGTCATCGACGCCGTGCGCTGGGTGATGGGCGAACTCTCGGCGCGCCATCTGCGCGGCGAGTCGATGGCGGATGTGATCTTCAATGGCTCGGCAGGGCGCAAGCCGGTGGGCACGGCCTCGGTCGAACTACTGTTCGACAATAGCGATGGCAAAATCGGTGGCGCCTATGCGGGCTATAACGAGGTGTCGCTGAAGCGCGCGGTGTCGCGCGATGGTTCCTCGGCGTACTTCATCAACGGCGCCCGCTGCCGCCGCAAGGACATCACCCAACTCTTCCTCGGCACGGGTCTCGGTTCGCGCAGCTACGCGATCATCGAGCAGGGAATGATTTCCCGGGTCATCGAGGCGAAGACGGAGGATATGCGGGCCTTCCTCGAGGAGGCCGCGGGGATCTCGCGCTACAAAGAGCGGCGGCGCGAGACCGAGGGCCGGATCGCGGATACCCGCGAGAACCTCGAGCGTCTGCAGGACGTGCGCGACGAAGTGGATAAGCAGATCCGTCATCTGCAGCGTCAGGCGGGGGTGGCGCGCCGCTATCAGGCGTTCAAGGAGGAAGAGCGCCGACTGATCGCCGAGGTGCTGGCCCTCAAGCTGCGTGATCTCGACAGTGGCACGGAACTGCACGACGGCGCCGTGCGCCAGTCCGAACTCACCATGCAGGCGGCGCTCGCCGACCAGCGAAGCGCTGAGGCCGGTATCGAGAAACAGCGCGCTTTCCATGGCGAGCAGAGCGATGCACTCGCCGCGGTGCAGGCAGAGTTCTACGAGATCGGCGCGGAGATTACCCGCAACGAGCAGAGCATCCGGCACACCCGAGAACTGCGTGAACGCCAGCGCAGCGACCTTGCCAAGGCGGGAACGACGCTCGAGGAACTGGCCGCCGAGATTCAGCGCGACGAGACGGATCTCGCGGCGCTGCGCGCTGAACTTGCGACGCTGACGCCAGCGCTCGACTTGGCGCAGACGGCCGAGCGTGCCGCCACCGACTCCCTCGCGGAGGCCGAACGCGCTCTGGCCGCCTGGCAACAGGGTTGGGAAGCGTTCAACCGTGAACTCGGCGCCGCGGCCCAGACCACTCAGGTCGAGCGCGCGCGGATCGAGCAGCTCGAGAATCAGCTGCGCCGGCTCGTGAGCCGCAGCGATCGTCTAACGCTCGAACGTGAAGCGCTGGCCGCGCAGGACTCGGCGGCTGCCCTGGTGGAAATCGCCGCGCGCGAGGCCCAGGCGCGGGCGCGCGGCGAGGAGCTGATCGGCACCCAGGCTGCGGCACTCGCTGAGGTCCAAGGCCAGAGAACGCGGCAGCTCGCGCTCGAGCAGCGGCTCGAAGCCTCACGCCAGGCACGAGAGCGGCTGCGCGCCGAGCAGCTGTCCATCGAAGCGGTGCAGAAGGCTGCGCTCGGTCGAGCGCCGGGCAAGGCGTCGGATTGGCTGGCACGGAACGGACTCGGCGATCGGTCGCGACTCGCTGAGACCTTGTCGGTCGCGGCGGGATGGGAGCGTGCGGTCGAGACGGTGCTCGGTGAGGATCTCGAGGCGGTCTGCGTCGAAGCTCTGGAAGCGATCGTCGAGCGGCTCGCGCTGCTCCAGGAAGGACGGATTTCGCTGCTCGAATCCGCTTCCGACAGCGTCAGCCGCGAGTCGGGCGCCAAGTCGGCGTCCGAGTCCGCCTCGGAGTCTGCGCGGCTTGCGGCGCGGGTGCAGGGTCCGCCGGCAGTGCTGCGCGCGCTGGCGCGGGTGCGTACCGCGGGCTCGCTCGCCGAGGCGCTGCGCATGCGGCGCGAACTCGCTGATGAGGAGTCGGTGGTCACGCCAGCGGGGGAGTGGGTCGGACGGGACTGGCTGCGGGTGCGGCGCGGTAACGACCATCACGCGGGGGTGATCGAGCGCGAACAGCGCTTGAAGTTGCTGCGCGGGGAGGTGGATGCCGCCGCCGCGGAGGTGGCCGCACTCGAAGCCGAGCGTGCCGCGGCGCGGGCCGAACTCGCCGAGGCCGAAAGCGCCCGCGACGGTATTCAGGCTCGAATCCAGGTCGCGAACCGCGAGCATGCCGATCTTCTCGGTCAGCTCGAGGCCACGCGCGCCCGTACCCAGGAGGCGGCTCGGCGTCGCGCCCGCCTCGAATCGGAATCCGAGGAAGTCGTGCGCGAGTCTGCGCTGACCCAGGAAGCGATGGCGCGTGCGCGGGCCGCCCTGGAGGAGGGGTCACTCGCGCTCGGGCGGCTCGATGCCCGACGTCCGGCGCTCGACGCAGAGCGGGAGGAGCGGCGTGACGCCGTGAGCCACGCGCGCGCGCGCGCGGATTCGGCGCGCCTCGCGGCCCGCGACCTGCTCGTGCGTACCGAGTCGCGACGCTCGAGCGAAGGATCGATGCGACTGACGCTCGAGCGCATTCTCGTGCAGCGCACCGAGCTCGAAGCGCGCGCCGCGGAGCTCGAGCGCGAACTCAGCCAAGGGGATGGCCCGATTCTGGAACTCGAGGCGCGCCTCGCGCAGGCGCTGGCGCGCCGGGTCGAGGTCGATGCGGCGCTCGGCATCGCGCGCGTCGCGCTCGAGGAGTCGGATGCGGAACTGCGCGCGCTCGAGGCGCGGCGGTTGTCGGCGGAACACCGCGTTGCGAGTGCCCGCGAGGCGATGGAAGCGGCGCGGCTCGCAGCTCAGGAGACTCGGGTGCGGCGCGAGTCGCTCGCTGAGCAGTTCGTTGCCACCCGACTCGATCTCTCGGAAGTCACCGGGGCGCTCGCCCCCGATGCGGACGTCGCGAACAGCGAACGCGCGCTCGCCTTGGTACGCGAGGACATCGAGCGCCTCGGGCAGGTCAATCTCGCGGCCATCGACGAGCTGCGCGAGCAGACCGAGCGGAAGGATTACCTCGACCGGCAGTACAAGGATCTGACCGATGCGCTCGAGACCCTCGAGCAGGCCATGCGCAAAATCGATAAAGAGACCCGCGCACGCTTCGAAGACACCTTCAACCGCGTCAACGCGGGGTTGCAGGAGAAGTTTCCGCGTCTGTTCGGTGGCGGCAGCGCCTACCTCGAGCTGGTCGGGGACGATGTGCTGGCCGCCGGGGTGGCGGTGATGGCGCGGCCGCCGGGTAAGCGCAACTCGACGATCTCCCAGCTCTCCGGTGGCGAGAAAGCACTGACCGCGGTGGCGCTCGTGTTCGCCATCTTCGATCTGAATCCCGCGCCGTTCTGTCTGCTGGATGAGGTCGATGCGCCGCTCGACGAACACAATGTCGGCCGCTTCTGCGACATCGTGCGCGAGATGTCGTCGCGCGTGCAGTTCATTTTCATCACCCATAACAAGTCGACCATGGAGCTTGC
>Ga0116226_10002260_pt1 | contig 16678 bp, 16 predicted proteins | sample S1TSphfallax_FD_89692 | JGI IMG/M metagenome (GOLD analysis project Ga0116226, IMG submission 89692) | Host-associated microbial communities from peat moss isolated from Minnesota, USA - S1T2_Fa - Sphagnum fallax MG | ecosystem: Host-associated > Plants > Peat moss > Unclassified | place: USA... | reverse complement strand
GTCGCCGTGTGGCCCTACAGCGCCCGGCTGTATGCGGAAGCGACCCGCACGCAGACCTCGGCCGACTGGCTCTCGGCGCATGTCCGGGCGCTGGAGGCCTTCGGCTGTGCGCCTCGCGCACTGAACGGGAAAAGGCGGCCATCGAGACCTCACGGAGACTCAGGACACCTCAGTCAGCAGGCTCTCATAAGGAATCTTCAGCCCGTCGTGCAGACGCTTGACCATGCGCAGGCTGAGCGGCCGCTTGCGGTTCAGTACCTCGGACACCCTCCCACTCGGACCGATGAAAGGCTCCAGGTCACGAGGCGTCAGCCCGACTTGCTCCATGCGGAACTTGATGGCCTCCACCGGGTCGGCGGGACCGAAGTCGTAGTGCTTGTTCTCGTAGGCCTCGATGAGCGTCACCAGGACATCGCGCTCATCCGCCTGCGCACTGCCCTCCCCGGCCTGGAAGATTTTCTCGAGGCGGCGAAAAGTCCGCTTCAGGTCATCTTCGTTTCGGATCGGCTTAATAGTCACTCACGGTCTCCACATCGATGCGGTCGTATTGCACATGTGTTCCGACGAACTTCACCCAGACGATTCCCGCCTGATACTGCACTTCGACGACGAGCCGGTACTTGTTACCGCCCACGTTGAACACGACGCGGTTGTTACCGCAGATGCTCGCGCTCGCGAACTGATCCTTGATGTCCTGCGGCCTGCGCCACTTCGCCCTCAGAGCCTCCTCGTACCAGCTGTGGAGCGGGCCTCGCGCATCAGCGAAGGCGGGGCGCTCCCAGAACTTCTTCAGACTGCTCTTGGCGATCACCCTCATCGATCAGCAGTATCTCCCATTTTGGGAGATCCATCAAGGGCCGCATTATCCCGGAGTTTTTGCCAGTTTTGCCCCCATTTACGGGCTCACGCACTGAACGCAAACCGTGGCATCACCGAACGGGACGCCCTCGTCACTCCCACTCAATTGTCTCCGGCACTTATAAGCGCCTGACATTGTTAGTCATTTTCCAAGCGTACAATGAACTTACCGTCAGATCTACCGTCAAAGAAATCCGCTTGAGCGCGATAGAGGCGATAGATGCCGAAAGGGTAAGACCTCCGCACGATAGCTCGGGCCAGTTTGAAGACCATGCAGAAACTTCCATTCGCAACACGGCGGCTCCGAGCCATTCGACAAAGCCCCTGCGCTTTCGGTCCTCGCCGTTTCCGCGATTTCGTCATGTGTATTCATAGAGTTCCTTCTCCTCAAGATCGCGGTAGGTTCCTTGAGTCGTTACTCGGAAGCCGCGGGCCCAGACCCTGCTGAACCCCAATCGTCCGTGCGCAAACATTTGGACCGCGATCTGCAAATCCGATTCGTGGCTCTTTAGCAGATCCATGTAAGTGGTCAAAGTGACCCGGCGTCCAAAACCCGCCAATTCGATCGTGTTGTGCGCCGGAAGTTGCCTCAGCTCCGCATAGGACATTGAGCGCAGTGTAGCCAACGCGTCCATCGCCCGGGGCAGTGCAGCCTGCAAGGCGGCGGCTGTGGTCGTCTTCGAAGTTGAGCTGTTGATTTCTCGATCGAGGGTGAGTCCAAATCGAAACTGCGTGAATGCGTCACGCATCGCCGTCATGTCAATCGGCGGCTCCGGTTCCGCGGGTCCAATCCAATATCGGCTATTGTCGCCGAACGGCTCGTGCACAATGCAGCGTCAACCAAAGTATACAAAGGAGAATCGGTCATCGTTATGTCGCTCCCGCCTGAAACCCGAAACGCCCTCAACAGATGTCAACACGCGACGCATGAATCCCAACGACCATGGGAAGGCGTTAGAGATCTCGAAATACGCGATAGTGCCGTCATCGCGAACGTGCGGGTACGTTCTCACTGGGCCGCCGGCTCCTCACCGAGGCCGTAGACCACTGGCGACGATTCGAGGCAGTGCCGAAGAGTGGTGTGCAGATCAACAACGAGCTCCGCGCTTCGATCCTTTCGCAAGAAGCGATCTACCAGACCGCCTTCAGAAAAAACGAATATCTGCCATTGAGCAGCTAACGGACCGCTGGCGCAGACCACGTATAGCGAATACGGCGGTGACTTCACTGGCACACACCAGCCAAAATCCTCTGCAATTAAACTCCCTGCATTGAATCCCGCTCGAATGAGCTGTTCGCTGATCCAGCTGGCAAGCTCCCTTCCGTATATGACAGGATTCGTTCCCTCATCCTCTCCAGGTGTGACCGGGAATGCAGACGATTCGAAGCTGAGCAGCGGGGCTCTTTTCACGACGAACCCTTGGTGAATGCGGTTGGCATCCTACTAGTGCGTTGGGTTCCACAGCGCACCCGACGGGTCTTCACATGAACCTACTCAGAATTTCCGGCAGCACGAAGCGCTGCTCTAGCTTCGAGACTCCACGCGTAACGGCCGACAAGCCTTTGTGCCGCCTCAAACGCCGGCTTCCGCCACTTTTCAACTACGGCTTGTATCTTCAAATCTTCATGCGCCAGCGCATGCGGTGCCCAATGCGAGCGCTCGACGCCAATAGGGAGTCCCAACAAATCGTCATTTACTCGGTTGAAAACTACAAGATCTGCGTCGGCCTGGGCTTGGGTCCAGATAGCCAATTTCTGCAGGGCCACCGCAGCCTCAATCAAGCTGATCCTTCCCTCGATCAAATCCAACGCTCTGGCGCGAATATTCGCGCAGTCTGCAATCCACTTTGGCTCGTTCTTTATATATTCAGGACGTTGCATGGGCTCCATAAATCATCCAACCCCGTTAACCACTAGATCGTAGATCCGCTTTGTCGCCGGGCCGTACTTCGCCGAAAAATAGCACGCTCCACCATCGAATACGGTCACCCAGTCCTGCGAAAGATTGCGGCTTTCATGGCTGCAGAGCGCGTTCACGTAGACGAACTGCCGCCCTAGTAAGGTCGAGCGGCCCTGGTACTGAAATGTATATTCTTCCCACTTCGGAAGGCGCCCCCCCCTTTTCAGCGCCGCCGGTATTAGTGTTGGTCTCAGGGCCGCTTCGAGGTCGGCCAAGGCTCCCGGCGTCGGGCTCCAAGTGCCTCCTTTCACGTTTATCCATTGCGCGGAATTGAACGCGAATGCGGAGACTGCCCACATCGCCACTACCGGAAGTAAAATCCAGAGTGTCCTCGGATATTCCGCTTGGTTCACGTGCCCTCAGTCTCTTTTAGCACCCACGGCACGGAGTCGGCATGAAATTCGACCTCAACAAGTGGCATTCCGTCCAGACCAGGCAACGCGGGCGCCGTTTTGTTTCGAAGCCAGGCTGAGAATCCCGGTCCCATGGGTACAACCGGAAAGTCTCCGGTTTTCTGCAGTGTGCCCACAAAATGAAACCACCCAGCATAATCATGCCTACCAGGCGAAAGCTGGGCGTTGTGATAAACCTCGCCGTCCTTCCGGCTGTGAACAAGTGTCTGAACCGCCGCGCTCAATTCTCGCATACGCGGCGATCGTCGCCGTGCGATCGTTTGTGAACTCCCACATGCCGAAGGTTCCCATAAGTCGGTGCTACTTAAGATCTCTGGAGTTCGTCGCCGCAACTCTGTCTCTCCAATCGAGCAACAAGCGTGCGACCTTTAAATCATGGGCCTCGTTCGCACGAAGCCCCATGGTCGTGACTGCGATATTGGTCAGGTGCGTGGCAATTGCTGTCTCATCAGCGCCAGACTTGAGCATACTGAAGACGACGGGATAGTAGGAGTCGTATTCATCGCGCGCAGCTGGGCAATCCGACACACCTATCGGGTCCCATACGTAGTGAAGAACTTCATCGGTCCTGCGATAAAGCTCCTCGTCAGCTTTGCTGAGTCGGCTTCCCATGAGTTCACATTCCACGGATCAGATACTAACCCTAGCAACCCCGCCCGTTGACGGCGGCTCCCCGAACCAGAATCGCACCGCTTCTGCATCTATTCCCTGACCACCTCGCCACCACCGAATGGGGTAAGGCCAATCGTCTTTGTACCAGGGCGTCTCTTCGCGGTCCGCTACTCGCGTAAACGATCGAAGAAATCCGGGACGGTCAGCGATCTGAACAATCCCTGCGTAACCAAGGATGGCTACCACTGTCCGACGTTGGGCATCATTTCCGGGTACCACGGATTTGAGTGCCCTGACCAGCTCAGACAATTTTGCGCCGACCTGAACAGATTCGACAGTCGCTAGCAATCTATCCAGCTTCTCTCGATCGCAATCCGTAGATGTTTCCGCCGATTCTGCGATGAATCGCTCCAGATCGAACGCAATATAGGCAGGCTTATCGTGGCGGACACCGCCCCATTTGTGCCGCTCAAAATTTAGGACGTTGCAGTCTGTGTTTTCCGTGTCATAGCCACCGCAGACCTGGCACCGCCTATCTCCGGACATCGACGAGAGCCGATGCAACGGCAATCGGAGAGCCACGGCGTAGCTCCCTAGTCCGGACCGGAGTCCGAGCCTGCCAGATGTAAGGCTCTCGACAAACGCGGCGCCGACTCGATGCGGAGAAATTCTGGAGCGAAGTAGGCCAATTTTTTCGAGCATGGCGTCGTGTGTGAGCGTCCGCGCGGGAAACATTACGCCTGCGCGTATCGCATAATCGTAATCGTCCGGCGGCGTTTGTGGGGTCCATCCTGGTTTTCCGGCAGACTTCCAACCCTTTGAGCACCAGTAGGTGTCGAACAAGACCTTCAGCGCTCGTCTGTCTTCGACCATTCCTTTTCATTCCATTGATGTATTGGAGTTCTTCAATTACAGGTTCAAGCCATGGACAGCAGCATTCTACGGTCTCAAAGCGCTCTAGGAACGCCAGCCGCCGGACTGCGGGCCGGAATCGAGGGTGCAAATGGCGACAGCAGCTCATGGTGGTGGGTTATTGCCAGTTTTGCCCCATTTACGGGCTTACGGACTGACCGCGAACCGTGGCAAGATCAAACGGGACGCCCTCGTCACTCCCACTCAATAGTCTCCGGCACTCATAAGCACCTGAAACTTTTAGCCTTTTTCCCAGCGTACAACTAACTTACCGTCACATCTACCGCCAAATAATTCCGCTTGGGGACGATAGACGGCGAACGGTCACTGCATTCAACCCCGCTGACGCTCGACCCCAAACCGCCGCCAGCGCAGACCAGGCTTACTTAAGAGGGCCAGCGAAAACCCTTCTAGATCTGATCCAGACGCACAAAAAAAAGGAGAGGCAGGAATTCCAAGGGCTTCTCGAAACCCGCTCCTCCTTCTCATGATCATAGAAGCTGAGTAGATGCCTGTTGGAGTTACTCGTCTGTCGATACTTTGACCACTTTTGGCTTGTCATCGGCCGAGGCGGGTGCTTTTACACCTACAGTGGAAAACACCGCCGGCATCTTCGTCGCGAGGGTGGAGGTAATCGAAAGCTGGTTGCCAATGCTCGCTGCAGCATCCTTTACAGATCCCACCTTGCCAAGGTTGGCGGGGTTACTGGCCATTCCCGAGATCAACCCTTTAGATTGGCCTTGCAGTACACCCTGTTTCATCACGCTGAGCAGAAAGTTGTAGGCGGAATCACCCAGTTGGGCCCTCTTGTCCGCATCCATCTTGTCCACACTGCCCTTGAAGCCCGCATCCGACGTGGCTTCATTCACCTGAGCGGCCTGGCTCTTCATGATCTCGAGGTTCTTCGCTTCCTTTTCCTTCGGATCGGTGATCGCGTCAGCAGCTTTCTGCTGGGCCTTCAGGTCGGCAACTTTTTCCTTGGAAAGAAGCGCCTTCGACATGCTGGAGAGCGACTGCCCCAAGAGGCCCTCTGCGTCTTTGGCGGTCTGGAGGAACGTATCGGGATCGATCGCGCCGGCAGCAGGTTTTCCGGTCGACGGCAGGCCAGGGATGCTGGGAAATCCAGCCAACGCGGGTATAGCCACTGTGGTGCAGGCCAGAATTGCAAAAAACACTGGAAGATTTTTGCTGGTTTTACTGTTCATACGGACTCCTGAGGAAGTGAAAAAAATGGATTGCCAGTTCACTGAGCTACGGCGGGAGCGTCACAGCAGAGGCTGCTTTCCCGTATTGCGTCAAACCTTCATGAACGAGATCCGCCTGAATGACACTGTCAACCTGGGCGGCAGTGATCGGCTTGTAATAGCCATCTGAGTGAAACTGATCCTCGACGACCGCCCGCGAAAATACCTCGTCCTTGCGCTTAATCCGCAGGGTAAATTTCGCCGTTACAGCGCGATCGCATTGCTTGGTACAGGTCTCATCGCCGACATCTACCCGGTCGACCGGCTGAATGCAGGTCAGGACCTCGGGCACATCCCAGGCAACGGATGATGAAAACTCTGCGGTGGAGAGGTTTTGCGTCTCGCCCTGCACACCGGGGGCATACAGAACGCCCGGCATCACTGTGCCCAGGGCGTTTTCAGCAAGATTGGCCAGCTCCGGCGTACCGGCAGCACCCAAATGCTCGGCGGCACCACACATCGCCAGCCGACCGGCCGCGCGCGGCGTCGGGCCCCTGCGTTCCAGCTCGAACAGGTCGCCGGGTGCGGCAGTCTTATCCGAGTCAATCGGCGCGCCGATGCGCACCCTCGTCACGCCTGGCGCCTCCTCCGCATCAATCCTTCCCAGCGATACCGGCACCAGGAACTGGGCCGAACTCGTCCCGACCTTGACCGAGGTCTTGCGAAGAACCACCCCCTGTTGATCGGCGAAGAACGCCTTCCCGGCACTGGATACCGCCAGCGTTCCTGACTGGGCCCCCGCAACCAGCGGGTTCGCTTCACGGCGAGTGTCCCCGATCCTCACCACGTTGTCCGCGAGATCTATGAGGGCATTCTTGATGACCACTTCCCGACGCTCAGAGAATCCCGGACCCACATTCTTGGTGATCTCGTCACTAAGCCGGCTCGCGCCCACGGCGGAGGCGTTCACCCGCGCAGTCGAATCAACAATATCAGCAAACGAGACGGCAACGTGGTTGCGCGTGGTCTGGAATTGCAGATTCGTCGGCACCTCGTACTGGATGGGGTCGCCCATCCGCAGTGTCAGAAACAACTCGGGAGGCGATCGATGCTGCGTCTCGGTTGTCGACAGATCCGCCTTGGTCATCACGTCGTTCAGCAACTGACTGAATTTCGGGTTGACCTGCACAATGCTGTAGGGCGCCTTGTCGCCCAGGAGATCCGAAAACAGCTGCTCCATGTACGGTTTCGAGTATCCCGCGGGTACCTGTTCGGCAATGACCAGCAGGCGGGGCCGGATCCGGCCGTCCGACTTTGCGGCCATGTACTTGTGAAAGATAGTGCCAACCGGCGCCTTGCCGACCGATACTTCTGCAATGGCGTAATTCTGTGCGGCGTAGTCAACCTTAATTAGGTTCAGATCGGCATCCTCCAGCCTGTCCCCCGTCTGAATGCCCCGGTCGTAGCCAGCCTCCAGCACAAAGGTCTTCCCCAGGGTTGCAGACACTTTCGCCTCCACCAGCACGGGGGTAAAGGTCTTTGCCGCCGCCTCTGCAAGATCCGGTATCAGGCTGACAAGTGCTGACCGGTAGAGCGTACTTGTAGTATCTGGAACCGAATCCCGGCCATCGATGACCGCCCGCCCGATCTCGGTCTTGGTCACGACGGTGAGAATCTCACCCGTCAGGACATTGGTGAAGTAGACGCTTCCGGTGACGGTCGCGACCACATCCCGGTTGCCGTTGCCCTTATCGACCGAATAGGCCGTTGCGCGGGTCACGTTCAGGGATACCGCAAAGACGTGATCGGCGTTTCGGCTGGATATGTCTGAGGTCTTGCCGGCGAATGCGTCGGACAGCGTCTTGTAGGTGGTGGCAACGAACGGCCGGAAAAACTCCGGCGGCTTGACCAGAGTGACGAACGCCTTATCCAGGGAGGAGGCGTCCGTATCGTCCCAGAAGACATCCTCGACCGGAAAGACTTTGGCCTCCGACCCCGAGCTCACAGCCGGCAGTCCCACAAGTGCCGTCAATACAACACCGATCCACCAGCGCTTCTTGCCGAACAGTCCTTGTTGCACGCTCATCACACCTTTCCCAGCCGATTACTTCGGACACTTCCCGATACATACCGTGATCAGGTTCTGATCCACATGATCATCCAGGGTTTTCCCGGCAAATGCGGCCTGCTCGCTGACCGCCGTTACCACGGCCTCCTCCGCATCCACCTTACCCTTCAGGGTCACTGTGTACTTGATGCTGGTGTCGGACGCATCGCTCTCATTGACGTCATCGCTGATCGACCGGACGGCCTTCTTGAAAGCCATCTTAGTCGCGAGGTCAAAGGACTTGCCCCGCAGTTCGACCACATACTGTCGTCCGCGGGCCGAACGATCCGCCCAATAGTTGAGTACGCGGCTCGCAATCACCGGTGACATGCGGGCGCCAACCTTCTTTGAGGCGGCGCCTGCACAGTCCTCTATGTTGATTCCCTCGGCAAGGACGTCGTCGGCGCCCGCCGCTACGATCTCACCGTCCGTGGTGGAAAACACCCTCAAAGACACCTTCACCACGCACTGCAGCTTGCCGGTAGCCGGCTGTACGTCACCCTTGACCACCGTGGAGGTGCCCACCATGAGGAATGCAGCGTTTTTCTTACGGGCGAACTCGGAAAACTGCTTCATCTGGGGGCCGTTCTCAAGCGCCGACAGCGTTAGCGGCTTGCCCCCGAAGAACTCGCTGCGAATATTGGCTGAGTCCAGGATCCGCAGGTCGTAGTCACGGAGGTCGCCCGTAAACTCCCCCTGGAAGATGGACTGGTTGCTGGGCTTGCTGTTGTCCTGATACTCGATCAGGTGCTTATAGGAAGCCACCTTATGACTGGCTGCGTCGACGTTCTTCTGGTCCAGCGAGGCACTCTGTGACTTGCTTGACTGGGCAGCAGCCACCGCGTCTTTGGAATGGTACTCAGCCGACGCAGCGTTCTGACCGCTGATGGAAGCGTCGCGGTCGGCTGCATTGAGCTTGGATGAGGCGGAGGCAGCGGCATCGCTCGAGGAGAATGCCGCATAGGCAGAGTTTGAGGAGGCTGCGGCAGCGCTTGCCTTCAGCGACTTGTCCGAGAAGGAACTTCCCGCATCGTAATGGGACTCCACGAGTTCCCGAAGCGGCATGTGAAGGTCGTTGTTCGATGGAACCACAAATTCCTCGACATAGGTGAGGATGCCGAAATTCCGGTCCTGCGATTTGTCGAGATCCGTACCCCGAATCTTGGACTTGATCAACCGCAAGTCCACCACGGCGGTCACCTGCGTCACCAGTTCGTCACCCTCCCGTTCTTCGTCGACCTTGACGTCGCGTAGCTGCTTGGCAATGTCGTCCACGGTCGTTGCGAACTTCGGGTCGCTGGCATCCAGCGCCGTGGCATCCCGAATGGCGGAGAGCACCGCATCCCGGATTGCGGCCTGCTTGGCTGCTGCTCGTACCACTGACGCATCGCCGGCCGCCAGGGGCGCCCGTCCAACTCCCACTATACCCTCGTCCGCGAAAGCGGCGGGTGCTGCAAGGCCAGTCAGGAGGCTTGCGAGCAACAACAGGGCAGCATGAGTTCTTAGTCGCTTCATGGACGAGTCTCCATTGTTCAGTTCTGATTGAATTTGATCACGACATCGCCGGCGCGCGCATCCTGCGGGCTTCCATCCCGGTGGGTACTCACGAACCTTCTCCATAGAGCTTGATCTCGAATCTGCGAGCTGTGTTGTCACGGCAGATGCCGGTCAGTGCCTGACCGAGGTAGCCAGTGTTCGTATCATTTCGGATCTGCACGTAGCAGCGCAAACTGCCGGCAGACTCCGTGAGCTGCCCACTCATCGCATAGTGGCGAACACAGTCTGGGCTGTCGTCATTGCGGCACACCTCGGGCGCGATGAATAAACGGCCGAGATATGCGTCGCTGGTGTCATACAGATCCATGGCCGCGGAGTCTGGATTGAACGCCAGGCGCCCCTGTCTCTCACCGGACTCCGTCCTCGAGCTGCCGAGTGCCACGACTGTGAACCTTCGGTAATGCTGAAGTGCCGGAGCGATCTCAAGGGGCTCGCCGGCGAACGCGGCGGGTGCGTTGGACTCGGGCGCTACGGGTGCATGCGTACAGCCGGCAAGAATGCCGACGATGCCCATGCAGCTTGCGAGAAGTACGGGGATCTTCATTGGATTTCTCAAAAACCGTATCGGCACATTTTAAGGCAACTTAACTTAAACAATGGCAGGCGACGGGGCGTTGGTTCGCTCTTTTTCACGAGGCAACGGGAACTGCTTAACAAATTGGCTGGGTTCCTCAATATTGCGGCAGCAATGGATCAAGACACCACCATCTTGTTACTCGGTATCGGTGGCGTATTCATCTTCCGCGGAATACACGGCTGGTCCTGACATGACGATTGAGGGGAGTTTTTGCCAGTTTTGCCCAGAAACTCTGGGTTCCCTATCGCAGCCGACCGTGCCAAACTGGGCAAACGCCCTGCTCACTCCCACTCGATCGTCGCCGGCGGCTTGCCGGAGATGTCGTAGACGACCCGGGAAATACCCTTGACCTCGTTGATGATCCGCAGCGCGACGTGGTCGAGAAACTCGTACGGCAGTCTCGCCCAGCGCGCGGTCATGAAGTCGATCGTCTCCACGGCGCGCAGCGCGATCACGTAGTCGTAGCGTCGCCCGTCGCCCATGACGCCGACCGAGCGCACCGGTAGGAAAACTGCGAACGCCTGGCTGACCGTGTCGTACAAGTTCTGGATGCGCAACTCCTCGATGAAGATCGCATCCGCACGACGCAGAAGTTCGGCGTGGGATTTTTGGATCTCGCCGAGGATACGGACACCGAGGCCGGGGCCTGGAAACGGGTGACGATAGACCATCGTCGCGGGCAGCCCCAACTCGACGCCAAGCTTGCGCACTTCGTCCTTGAACAGTTCCCGCAGGGGTTCGAGCAGCTTGAGATTCATGTGCTCGGGCAAGCCGCCGACATTGTGATGCGACTTGATCACGTGCGCCTTGCCGGTCTTGCTGCCGGCGGACTCGATGACGTCCGGATAAATCGTACCCTGGGCGAGCCAGCGCACGCCCTCGAGCTTCGAGGCCTCTTCGTCGAAGACGTCGACGAACACGCGGCCGATGATCTTGCGTTTCTTCTCGGGATCGGCCTCGCCCGCGAGCGCGGCGAGGAAGCGTGCTGCGGCATCGACCCGGATCACGCGCACGCCCATGTGTTCGGCAAAGGTAGCCATGACCTGATCGCCTTCGCCGAGACGCATCAATCCGTGATCCACGAATACGCAGACCAGCTGTGCGCCTATGGCGCGATGTAGCAGCGCCGCGAGCACGGAAGAATCGACACCGCCGGACAGGCCGAGCAACACGGTATCCCCGCCCACCTGGGCACGAATCCGCACGAGGCTGTCTTCGATGATGTTTCGTGTCTGCCAACCCCCGTCGCAGCCGACGATCTCACGGACGAAGCGCCGCAGGATCTCTCCGCCCTGCACCGTGTGCGTGACCTCCGGATGGAATTGAACGGCGTAGAAGCGGCGAGCCTCGTCGGCCATCGCGGCGATCGGCGCATTCGGGCTCGAACCGATGACCTCGAACCCTGGCGGCAAGGCGACGACATGGTCGCCGTGGGACATCCACACCTCGAGCACGGCGTGGCCTGCGTCGTCGCAATGATCTGCCAGACCATCGAGCAGGCGCGACTTTGCCGTGCAGGTCACTTGTGCCGCCCCGAACTCGCGGTGGCTCGCGCCCTCGACGAGACCGCCGAGTTGTGCCGCCATGGTTTGCATCCCGTAGCAAATACCGAGGATCGGGATGCCAAGGCCGAACAACTCGCGCGGAGCGGCAGGCCCGTCGCTTTGGTAGACGGATTCAGGGCCGCCCGAAAAGATGATGCCCTTCGGCGCGAAGGCGAGCATGTCGGAGAAGCTCGCGTCCCAGGCGTAGATCTCGCAGTAGACGCCGATCTCGCGCACGCGGCGGGCGATCAGTTGTGTGTATTGAGCTCCGAAATCGAGGATCAGAATTCGATCGGCATGAATGTCGGTCATCAACCGATCCGGTAGTTTGGCGCTTCTTTCGTGATCGTGACGTCGTGCACGTGACTCTCGCGGACGCCCGCATTGGTGATGCGTACGAACTGCGGACGCGTGCGCATCTCCTCGATGCTGCCGCTGCCGGTGTAACCCATCGCCGCGCGTAATCCGCCCGAAAGCTGGTGCAAAATCGCCACGAGGCTGCCCTTATAGGCAACCCGACCCTCGATGCCTTCGGGCACGAGCTTTTCGAGTTCGGTGGTCGTGTCTTGAAAGTAGCGATCGCTCGATCCGTAAGACTGCGCCATCGCGCCGATCGACCCCATGCCGCGGTAGGCCTTGTACGAACCTCCCTGATAGAGCTCGACTTCGCCGGGCGACTCCTCCGTGCCGGCGAACAGGCCGCCGATCATGACCGTGTGCGCGCCGGCGGCGAGCGCCTTCGCGATATCGCCGGAATAGCGGATCCCGCCGTCGCCGATCACCGGCACGCCCGTGCCTTCGAGGGCTTTCGCGACGCGCGCGATCGCGCTGATTTGCGGAACGCCGACGCCCGCGACGATGCGCGTCGTGCAGATCGAACCCGGACCGATGCCCACCTTGACGGCATCGGCGCCGTGTTTCACGAGGTCGAGCGCGGCCTCCGCGGTGACGATGTTGCCGCCGATCACCTGCAGATCCGGGAAGCGCGCCTTGACCTTCGCGACGGTCTCGAGCACCCCGCGGGAATGACCATGCGAGGTATCGACGACGATGACGTCGACGCCGGCTTCGCGCAGCGCGGCAACGCGCGCGAGGGTATCGGGGGCGGTGCCCACCGCGGCGCCGACCCGCAGGCTGCCGACATCGTCTTTGCAAGCGTTCGGAAACTCGGTCGCTTTTTGAAAGTCCTTGACGGTGATCATGCCCTTGAGCTCATGGTCGCCGGCGACGACCAAAACCTTCTCGATCCGGTGCTTGTGCAGCAGCGCCAGCACCTCTTCCTTGGGGGCGTTTTCGCGCACCGTGATCAGGCGATCCTTCGGCGTCATCACCGCGGAGACGGGCGCATCCAGTTTCGTCTCGAAACGCAGATCGCGGTGCGTGACGATCCCGACCACCTTGGTGCCGAGCACCACCGGCACCCCCGAGATGTTCTTCGCGCGCGTGAGGTCGATGACCTCCCGTATAGTCATCTCCGGGTTGACCGAAATCGGATCGCTGATGACGCCGCTTTCGAACTTCTTGACGCGGTCGACCTGGCGGGCTTGATGGTCGATCGACATGTTCTTGTGGATGATGCCGATGCCGCCCTCTTGCGCGATCGTGATCGCCAGACGCGCCTCCGTCACGGTGTCCATGGCGGCGGAGACGACAGGCAAATTGACGCGAATTTCCCGGGTCAGACGCGAACTGAGCGAGACTTCCCGGGGCAGGACCTCGGAATAGGCCGGCACGAGGAGCACGTCGTCGAAAGTCAGAGCCTCTTCAAGAATACGCATAGGGCAGCGTCACGCAGGTCCGTCTAAGAGGCGGCGCATTCTACCTTGCGGCCGCCGCGCGGTAAACCGCAGTATCATGAACCCATGGACATTCTGACCGGACGAAGCGACCCACCGCGGCCGGATCGCGACATTTACAGTGTTTCCCGGCTCAATCGGGAGGTGCGGGTGCTCCTCGAGCGCGGTTTCGGCAGCCTCTGGCTCGAAGCGGAGATTTCCAATTTTTCTCGCCCGACTTCGGGACACTGGTATTTTTCGCTCAAGGATGCCGCGGCCCAGGTCCGCTGCGCGATGTTCAGACAACGCAATATGCTCGCGCGTTTCGCGCCGCGCGACGGACAAAAGGTGCTCGTGCGCGCACGGATCGGACTGTACGAGCCACGCGGCGAATACCAACTCTTGGTCGATCACATCGAAGATGCCGGCCTTGGCGCACTCAAACGCCAATTCGAGGAACTCTCCGCCCGACTCGCCGCCGAGGGTCTGTTCGCCGCCGAGCGTAAACGCAGCCTGCCGGCGCTCCCTCGACGCATCGGCGTGATCACATCGCCGACCGGAGCCGCGGTGCGCGACATCGTGCACGTGCTGGGCCGACGTTTCCCCGCGGCTGCGGTGCTGATCTTTCCGGTCGCGGTGCAGGGCGCGCAGGCGGCGGCCGAAATCACCGCGGCCGTGACGCTCGCGGGACGTCGCGGCGACTGCGACGTGCTGATCGTGGCGCGCGGCGGCGGTTCCCTCGAGGACCTCTGGGCGTTCAACGACGAAGCGCTCGCGCGCGCGATCGTCGCTTCGCCGATTCCCGTGGTTAGCGGTGTCGGCCATGAAATCGACTTCACGATCGCCGACTTCGCCGCCGACGTCCGTGCGCCGACGCCGTCGGCAGCCGCGGAGATCGTCGTTCCGGACGGCGTCGAGTGGCTGAAGACGCTGCGGGCCGGCGAGGCGCGCCTCATGCAGGCGATACGACGCCGCTTGCACGACGGTCGCGAACGGCTGCGTTGGCTGCACGGCCGTGCGGCCCTCGTGAGTCCGGTGGCACGTCTCGCGCAGCGGATGCAGCACGTCGACGATTTGGAAAACAGGCTCCTGCGCGCACTGCGCCAGCGCCATACGGATCTGCGCAGCACCTTGATCGAAGCACGCAGTCGGCTGTGGCAACAGAGCCCGGTGACACGTCTGCGCGACGGGGCGGCACGACATCGCGCTCTCGGGATGCGGCTGGAGTCGGCGCAGATGCGGCATCTGAGCGCGGCACGCGGGCGCTTGCTGCCGCTGCTACGCACGCTGCAGGCCGTGAGTCCACTCGCGACGCTGGAGCGGGGCTACGCGATCGTGAGCCGCGCCGACGGATCGATTCTGCGTGACTCGGCGGACGCCGAACCTGGCACCCTGATCGAGGCGCGGCTTGCAAAAGGGCATCTGCGCGCAAGAGTCGAGGACTCAACGCCTTGAAGCGCGCCGGCGCCGCGGCCGCCGTTTGGATGACCGCCTGCGTCGCACATCCGGTCTGCGCATCGGCGCTTGCTTTACCGCACGAGAACGCAGTACCGGGCGGAATCGAAATTCTTGCGTTGCCGGCACGGGCGGCGGCCGAGGCAGCCAATGAGGAGCCACCGGACGTCGAGTCCGATGGCCATCGGGCGCTCGTCGTACGGGATGGCGACCACTGGTACGCGATCGTCGGCATAGCGTTGTCGACCGAGATCGGCCGAAAACAGGTGACGCTGCGAACGGGCGCCACGACCGAGAGCCTGGATTTTAACGTCGGCGACAAGCGCTACGTGACACAGTCACTGAAGGTGGCGCCGGCGAAAGTGGATCTCTCGGCCGACGCGCTCATCCGCTACGAGCGCGAACGCGGCGAGATCGACGCGGCGCTCGCGCATTGGACGCCACAGTCTCCCGACCGCCTGCTGTTCAATCCGCCGGTCCCCGGCCGGCGCAGCAGCAGCTTCGGCTCACGCCGCGTATTCAACGGCGAGGCACGCAGTCCGCATAGCGGCATGGACATCGCGGCACCAACGGGAACTCCCGTGATCGCACCGGCGGCCGGGACGATCGTCGCGGTCGGCGATTATTTTTTTAACGGTAATACCGTCATCATCGATCACGGTCGCGGCTTGTTCAGCATGTATTGCCATCTGAGCGCGATCGACGTGCGGCTCCGACAGCGGGTGGCGGCGGGCACGAAGCTCGGGGCAGTCGGCATGACCGGCAGGGCTACCGGCCCACACCTGCACTGGAGCCTGAGCCTGAATCGTACTTGGGTGGATCCGCAGTTGTTCCTGCGCTAGACGGTGATGCTCGTCTCGACCAACCGCAGGAGATCGAGCAGCATGACGAGTTGCTTGTCCATGGTCGCCAGGCCCGCCAGGAAATGCTGGTCCACGCCGCCGCAGGCACTCGGCGTCGGACGCTCCATCTCGACTGCGAGACTGACCACGTCGGACACCGCATCGACCAAACACCCAACGGTCACGCCGGTCGCGATGCGAGTGTCGACCCGCACCACGATCACGACGGACGTGGACGTCCGTTCGCAGCTCTCCATCCCGAGCCGCGCGCGCAGATCGAGGATGGGGACGACGGCACCGCGCAGATTCATGACGCCGAGAAGGTAGTGCGGCGAATGAGGCGTTTGCGAGACGGGCTCCCAGCCACGAATTTCTTGCACCGCGAGAATCGGGATCGCAAACAGTTCGCCGGCGAGGGCGAAAGTCAGGTATTGGCTGGTGCTGGCCGGGCGGGCGGCACCAAGCGCAGCGGCATTCGCGGCGCCCATCAAAAGTCCTGCCATTCTTGGGCGCCACCCGCCGGTGCAGCGGCTCGCGCCGAGCTCGCCGTCGCGGTCTGCTTCGCGGTCTGCGACCTCCGCGCTGCCGCGGGCTTGCCGCTCCAGGGTCGCGCCGCACCGCGGCGCTCGACGGCAGGCGCAGCGCGGGCTGCCGCGGTCGCACCAGCCGTCGCCGATGCGGCGTCGCCGATCTGATAATTCTCGATCAGCTGGGTGAGGTTCTTAGCCTGCTCGGTCAGCGCCTGGGCGGCCTCCGACACCTCCTCCACCAGCGCCGCATTCTGCTGCGTCACCGCATCCATCGAAGTCACCGCCTTGTTCACCTGCTCGATCCCCGCCGCCTGCTCGCGGCTCGAGGCGGCGATCTCCGCCACCACATCCG
>Ga0116226_10002259_pt1 | contig 16687 bp, 17 predicted proteins | sample S1TSphfallax_FD_89692 | JGI IMG/M metagenome (GOLD analysis project Ga0116226, IMG submission 89692) | Host-associated microbial communities from peat moss isolated from Minnesota, USA - S1T2_Fa - Sphagnum fallax MG | ecosystem: Host-associated > Plants > Peat moss > Unclassified | place: USA... | reverse complement strand
GCCTGCGGATGGGGCGCTGCATGCGTTTGCTGATTCGATACTGCATGCGCTTGCTGATTCGGCGCCGCATGATTTGCCTGATGGGCGGCAGCGGGTGCCGCGCCATGCTGGCCTCCGGCGGCATGCGGCGGCTGAGCCGCGCCGGCATGTGGCGGGTTGCCACCATGTTCAGCAGGCGCCGCTTCCATGTGTGCGGCAGGGCTGGCACGCACCACGCCCGCATCGCGCAATGCGCCCGGACGCGGTGTCGCAGCCACCGGCGGTGCGCCATGATTGACGCTGGCGAATTGGTTACGATCCGATGCGGCTGCATGCATATGCGCTTCCTGCACGCTGGTCGGCGCCAAATGCGGCCCATTCGCATATTCACGTTCGGCCGCGTTCGGCTCGGCGTGGATCCCGCCATTGCCACCATTGAAGCTGACCCGGGTGTTGCTGATATTGGTCACGCGCTCGTCATATACGTTATGAATCACCGTGGTATTCGTGATGTTATTCACACTGCGGTTGTACGCGAATTGACCGTGATCCCAGCGTCCGCCCTGATAACCCGAGCCACCATAACCGAAGCCGTAGTTGATACCGCCATAGAAACCAATATGGGGCCCCCAATAACCGGCATGGAAGATATAACCACCCGGACCCCAACCCCAGTAACCGGGCGTCCACAGGAAGCCGACCTGTGGCGCCAGCACCCAGGTGCCTGGCACCCAGTAATAGTCACCATTGGCGTAGGCCCAATAGCCCGGCGTCCAAATATAGTTCGGCCCGGGTACCGGCGGTTGCTGATAGACCGGTAACGGCGGCGGTGCCAGATTGATCGCGACACCGACACTGACTTGCGCGAAGCTGGCCTGTGGCGCGAACATCAGTGCCATCAGCATGCCTACGGCCAAAAGAAATTTTTTCATCGTTGCTTTCCCCCATTGGTCATCGGTAGGCGCCTTAAAGACGGGCGCAAGCGTTGGGTTGTGATGGTCGCCGCAACATCGGCACCACACCGTGACACAACCGGTACGCGAATATTGAGATAGACGATGGGGACAAATGAAAGTTCAGGTCCTGCTGGAACACGCCGCGTGGATTTTGTAAGTGAGTGTTAATCGAGTGTGAGGTCCACGCGGCGTCGGACGCTAACTCGCCGGTCGTATTGGCGTGTGGGCCAGATCGCCGACCACGGTGGTCCAGTGACGGACATACCAATGTTTGACCAGTCCCTGCTGCACGTAGGGATCGGCCTGCGCAAAGCGCTCTGCCACCTCAGGCGTATCGCCTGCGAAAACCAGGACGGCCTGATCGCTGGGTTCGGCCAATGCGCCGGCCAGTATCAATTCACCGCGCGCCTGCGCCGCCCAGGCCAGGCCCAGGTGCGCGTCGCGTAGCGGGCCGCGACGCGCCAGATAGTCGTCAACGTATTCATAGAACAGCAGAAAGTGCATCGTCTCCCTCTCTTTATCGTGTCAAGTTCGAGCGCGGCGCAACGGCACCAGCAACGAAGCCAGGCCATTGTGATCCAGTTCATGCATCAGGGCCAGCAGATGCCCGAGGTCACCGCGCGGAAATCCGGTACGGGCGAACCAGTTCAGATAGTGCCCTGGCAAATCGGCGATCAAACGCCCTTTATATTTGCCGTAGGGCATGGTGTACGTCACCAGACGTTCAAGGTCCGAGGCATCCATCCGCTGGCTCGCGCTCAGGCGATCTGGTCGAGAATCTGCAATCGTTTCGCCGCCAGTAGATCGCCTGCCCGCGCGCGCCAGGCCTGGATATGCGGCGTCTTCAGATGCGCCTCGAGCAGTTCGCGGCTGGCCCAGCGCTCGACAAACACGAACGTGCTGGGGTCGTCCAGATCTCGGTGCAGATCGTATTGAATAAAGCCAGGGTCTTGCCGGGTCGGCGCGATCAGCGCGCGCATGGCGGCTTCCAGCTGTGCTTCCTGACCCGGTTTGGCGGTGTTGATCGATACCACGACGACTTGTGACATGCATGGACTCCAGTGGATGATGCCGCAAAGGGCGAATAAAGTCAGACGGCGGAGTTGGTACCGCTGCAGTGCCGGCGCCAACCCCGCTCAGCCATCGATTCGGCGCCAATTTTCCCTTTAAAAACAAGGGCAAAGCGATTGACTCTTGCAGAGCGCATGGAAAGTAGTATATTCGGTAAGCAACGTCGCCGTGGGCGGCGATACGTCATTGGTCGAGGCATCTCATGAGTTTTCCCGTTTCCTCTCTGAATACACTGAGTTCGGTCACTCAAAGCCCGACGACTACCCCGGCCACGAGCAGCACCTCGTCCAGCACAAGCACCAGCGCCTCCGGCGGCAGCAATTTTGCCGCGCTGCTGCAGGCGCTGCAACAGGCCAACAGCAGCAGTTCGAGCAGTAGCTCGACCCAAAGCGTGCATCACCACCATCATCACGCCGCTGCGTCCACGAATACCGCTGCCGAAGCGAACAACCCGACCAGCGCCGCCAGCAGCGCCGTGGGGTCATTGCTCAGCAGCGCGGCCTCGGTGGCTGCGGTAGCCGGTGCGGTCACGCCCGGTGGCGCCGCTGCCAGCGCGGTGGGCTCCCTGATCAATATTTCTGCTTAAGCCATGAGTATCAGTCCGATCAACTCGACGTCGCTGGATACGCTGCTGGGTATCTCCAGCGCGACGGGTAGCAGCACCAGCAGCGGTTCCGTTTCCAGCGATTCCAACTCGCAATTGCTGGCGGCACTGGAAGCCCAGTTGAGCGGCGGGTCGTCCAGCAGTGGTGCCAGTTCCTCTGTGGTCAGCTTGAGCGGCGGGTCGTCGTCAACGGCACAATCGCTATACAACGCGCTGGCGACCACTGGCAATACCACCGACAGCAGCGCCCTGTTGAGTGCGCTTGGCCTGTCGTCGTCCGACGCCACCAGCAGCGCTTCCGGTTCGACTTCGTCCGTCACCGATGCCCTGCTCTCCAGCCTCAATAGCAGTGGCACCGACAGTGCCACTGCCTCGCAAAGCGCGACGCAAATCGCCGCCGAACTCAAACAGAATCCCGGTCTGGCCACGGTGCTGGTGCAAAACAGCATCGATCAGGGCTTGGTCGGTTTGCTGCAAGGTTAAAAGAAAAATCCCTCCCCACGCTTGCGCGAGGGAAGGGATTCAATCCCATCCAACCCCGGGTTTGTTATCTCAGTGCTGCGCCTGCTTGAAATTCAGGCGGAACTTGTGCAGCAGGGGTTCGGTGTAACCGCTCGGTTGGGCCAGCCCCTCGAACACCAGCGCGCAGGCCGCCTGAAACGCGATCGAAGCCTGGTAGTTCGGCGCCATCGGTCGGTACAGCGGATCGCCCGCATTCTGCTGATCCACCACTTTCGCCATACGCTCGAACGCTTCAATCACCTGTGCGCGATTGACTACCCCGTGGTGCAGCCAGTTGGCGATATGCTGGCTCGAAATGCGTAGCGTCGCGCGATCTTCCATCAGCCCGACGTTGTGAATGTCCGGCACCTTCGAACAGCCCACACCCTGATCGATCCAGCGCACGACATACCCGAGTATGCCCTGCACATTGTTTTCGATCTCGGCCTTGATCTCCTCGGCCGACCAGTTGGCCTGCGCCACCACCGGAATCGTCAACAAGCCGTTCAGCAGTTCCTCGCGCACTGCGTCGAAATCGATACGTTCGAGTTCTGCCTGCACGCTTTGGACGTCGACCTGGTGATAATGCAGGGCATGCAGCGTGGCAGCGGTCGGCGACGGCACCCAGGCGGTATTCGCGCCGGCCTTCGGGTGCGCGATCTTTTGCTCGAGCATGGCCTTCATCAGGTCGGGCATGGCCCACATGCCCTTGCCGATCTGCGCACGACCGCGCAGACCGGTATTCAAGCCGACCAGCACATTGCTGCGTTCATATGCGGCAATCCAGGCCGAGCTTTTCATATCGCCCTTGCGCATCATCGGCCCGGCCAACATCGCGGTGTGCATTTCGTCGCCGGTGCGATCAAGGAAACCGGTGTTGATAAACGCCACGCGCGCCGACGCAGCCGCGATACAGGCCTTCAGATTCACGCTGGTGCGGCGCTCCTCGTCCATGATGCCCATCTTGATGGTGTGACGCGGCAGCTTCAGCAGATCTTCGACGCGCCCGAACAGTTCGTTGGCGAATGCCACTTCGGCCGGGCCGTGCATCTTGGGTTTGACGATGTAGATCGAGCCCGTGCGCGAGTTCAGCTTGCGTTGCAAGTCGTGCAGCGCGGCCAGCGTGGTCACCACCGCATCCATGATGCCTTCGGGAATTTCATGACCCTGCGCATCGATGATGGCCGGATTGGTCATCAGATGGCCGACGTTGCGGATAAACAGCAGCGAGCGGCCATGCAGCGTCAAACGGCTGCCGTCGGCTGCGGTGTAGTCGCGATCCGCATTCAGCTTGCGCTCGAAAGTCTTGCCGTTCTTGGTCACCTGCTCGACCAGATCGCCCTTCATCAAACCCAGCCAGTTGCGATACACCTCAACCTTGTCGGCTGCATCGACGGCGGCGACCGAGTCCTCGCAGTCGGCAATGGTGCTGACGGCCGCTTCCATCAAGACGTCCTTCACATGCGCCGCGTCGGTCTTGCCGATCGGATGGTCGGCATCGATCTGGATTTCGAAATGCAGTCCGTGGTTGCGTAGCAGGATCGCGCTGGGCGCGGCGGCGTCACCCTGGAAACCGCGCCATTGCGCCGGCTGCTTCAGACCGGTGCGGCTGCCATCCTTGAGCGACACCTGCAAGGCGCCCCCCTCAATACGGTAAGCCGTGGCGTCGACATGCGAGCCTTGTGCAAGCGGCGCGGCCTGATCCAGAAAGGCGCGCGCAAACGCGATCACGCGGGCACCACGGATCGGATTGAAGGCATTGCCCTTTTCAGCACCATCGGTTTCGGGGATGGTATCGGTGCCATAGAGTGCATCGTAGAGACTGCCCCAGCGGGCGTTGGCGGCATTCAGCGCATAACGGGGATTGGTCACCGGCACCACCAGCTGCGGCCCTGCCTGTTCGGCGATTTCGCGGTCGACGTTGGCGGTCGTCGCCTTGACGCTGGCCGGCTGCGGCACCAGATAGCCGATCTGCTCAAGAAAAGCACGATAGCCTGCGGCGTCCGTAATGGGCCCCGGATGCGCGCGGTGCCATTGGTCGATTTCGCTTTGCAAGCGATCACGCTCGGCCAGCAGAGCGCGGTTCTTGGGCGCCAGATCGCTTACCAACGCGGCAAAGCCGGACCAGAACGCGGCACTGTCGATACCGGTGCCCGGCAGCGCTTCGCGTTCGATAAAGTCGTTCAATTCGGCAGCGACGCGCAAACCGTCGCGGGCTATCATTTCGCTCATCATGGACTCCGTTGAGTTAAGCCGATTCGGGATCGGCACTACAAGTAAAAACTGGTCTATCGGTGCGGCGTATGAGGTGCGCAACGCGACGATTTCAGCCGGCGGCGCTTGCGCCCTGCCAGCCACTGCGTAAAAAAGGCATGAGTTCAGCCATGCTGCGCCCCTGCCCGCGAGGTGTCACGCCCAATTGTTCGGGTGGCAGGCCAGCACGATTGACCCAGAACGTCGCATAGCCGTACCAGGTGGCGCCACACACATCCCAGCCGTTCGACGAAACAAAGACGATCTCTCGCGCTTCGGCGCCACAGGCGGCAGGGCCCAGCGCATAGGCGGCGGCCGAGGTTTTGTACAAGCGTACCGCGTCGACCGACAACACATGCTGAAACAGTTCGCTCATGCCGGCGCTCTTCAAACCGATATCCAGCATGTCGGGCGTACCGTTGGAAAGGACGCCGAGCGCGACCCCGGCGCTGCGGATTTCGCGCAGCACAGGCAAGGTATCGGGAAACGCAGACAAACACGCATATTCGTCCATCAGACGCTTTTCGTGGGCGGCCGTGAGCGGTAACTGCAGGCGCTCTGCTGCATAGCGCAGCCCATCCAGGGTGATCTCCCAGAAATTTCGGTAGTGCTCACCGGCTGGCCCGCACAGCGTGCGCAGTTGAGTGTATTCGATCTGCTTTTGGCGCCATAGCTGCGACAAAGCGACGCCCTGCCCCGGAAACAATTGCTCGCTGCAGGCCACCACAGCATGCACATCGAACAAGGTACCGTAGGCGTCGAACAGCACGGCCTTGGGCCATGGGTCAGCTACTGCGGCAGCTTGTGTCATATCCCCCTCCTGACGATCACGATATCGTGATGAAAACATCTTATTCGATACCAGATTGAGTTTAAAACACTATATACGTCACTTTATCTTTTACCATTTAGTACATAATCTGACAGCCAGCTCAGACCGATACGGTAACGAGGACAGGCCAGCCTCCAGCGCGGACTCCGCTGGAAATGCGGCCCAACGGCTTGCCCAGAATGCGCTCAAAGGGGAAATCCTGATAGATGGCCCCGATACCGGATGCCACCATGAGTGGCCTCTGCGTGCCTGCAGCCTATCGGTTTGCATCGCGCTCAACCTGTCGTCACGACCCAAGCCGTAGGGTGAACAGGCAGGCCGCTACACCGAGCGGCATTCTTCGCCATCGCGCTGCCGCCATGCAGGCTGTTGCATGGTTCGCTCATAACCCCATCCGTGGGCGCCCACGCCCGTCCACCCAAGGAGAAATAGATGGTCGCCCAGACACGCCGCACCTTTTTGAAAACCGGTTCGCTCGCGCTCGCCGCAGCGGCCTTGGGCAGCGCCGCCCGTCCTGCCCTGGCAGCCGAATTCACCCTGAAGTTTGCCAACAACCTGCCGCTGACGCACCCGACCAACGTCCGTGCGCGCGAAATGGCTGCGCGCCTGGCCAAGGAATCAAACGGGCGTATCGAGCTGCAGATCTACCCGAATAACCAGCTGGGCGGCGACACCGATATGCTGTCGCAGATCCGCTCCGGCGCGATCGACTTCTTCAACTTGTCGCCGCTGATACTCGGCACCCTGGTACCGGCCGCACAGATCAGCGGGGTAGGCTTCGCCTTCAAGGACTACGATCAGGTGTGGGCCGCCATGGACGGCGACCTGGGCGCCCATGTGCGCAATGAAATCGCCAAAACCGAAGTATTCGCCTTCGACAAGATCTGGGACAACGGCTACCGTCAGACCACCACCAGCACCCGACCGATACTCAAGCCCGAAGATTTCAAAGGCATGAAGCTGAGAGTGCCGGCCAGCCCGCTATGGACATCGATGTTCCGCGCCTTCGATGCCGCGCCCGCTTCGATCAACTTTGCCGAGGTATATTCGGCGCTGCAAACGCATATCGTCGAAGGCCAGGAGAATCCATTGGCGATCATCTCCACGGCCAAGCTGTATGAAGTCCAGAAATTTTGCTCCTTGACCAACCATATGTGGGACGGCTTCTGGTTCCTCGTCAACAAGGAGTCGTTCGCCAAACTGCCCAAGGATCTGCAAACCCTGGTGCAAACGGCGGCGAACGATGCCGCCCTCGCGCAGCGGGCCGATGTGCGCAAGCTCAACGACACCTTGCTCGATGGCCTCAAAGGTCACGGCTTGACATTCAACGCGGTCGATAACGCCGCCTTCCGTGGCAAGCTGCGCAGCGCCGGCTTCTATGCCGACTGGCATCAGCGCTTTGGCGACGAAGCCTGGGCGCTGCTTGAGAAGTACACCGGGAAGCTCGCATGACCCTGCCGTTGTCCCCCCATGCAACGCCCATGCCGCTGCCCACGCACCCGCTGGCGCGACTCGCGGCGCGTTTGAATCGTCTGTTGGTGGGCACGGTCGAAGCCGTGGCGGCCTTGCTGCTGGTACTGGAAACCGGGATCCTGCTGCTCGGCGTGATCTGGCGCTATGGCTTGGATGCCCCCTTGATCTGGTCCGACGAACTGGCGGCGACACTGTTCAGTTGGCTCGCGATCCTGGGCGCGGTGGTCGCCGTGCAGCGCGGTGAACATATGCGCTTGAATGCCCTGGTCAAGCGCATGCCCGAAGATGTGCGCGCCTGGCTCGACGGCTTGGCGCAACTGGTGATGTGTGTCTTCGTGGGCGCCATTGTGCTGCCGGGCAGCCGGCATGCTCTGGGGCAAATGGCGATCACCACGCCGGCGCTGGAAATTCCTGATGGCTTGCGGGCCGCAGCCCTCCCGGCCGGCGCCTTACTGATGCTGATCGCCGCCGCCACGCGTCTGGCAGCCACCATCACGCCGCTGCGCTTCCTGGGTGCAGCCTGCACGATAGGCCTGGTGAGCGCAGTACTGTATGCGCTGCATCCCTGGCTGCTGGCGATCGGCAACTACAATTTGCTGATCTTCTTCCTGCTGCTCGTGGGCGTGTGCGTCGCACTGGCCGTACCGATCGCCTTTGCGTTTGGGGTCTCGACACTGGCCTATCTGGCATTGGCCACGCATGCGCCGCTCGGCATCATCATCAGCCGCATGGACGAGGGCATGGCCAATCAGGTCTTGCTGGCAGTGCCGCTGTTTATCCTGCTCGGTGTATTACTCGAATTGAGCGGCCTGGCCCGCGCACTGATTGATTTTATGGCCGCGTTGCTGGGCCATCTGCGCGGCGGCCTGCAGTACGTGTTGTTAGGCGCAATGTTTTTGGTCTCCGGCATCTCCGGCTCCAAGGCCGCCGATATGGCCGCCGTCGCGCCCGCGCTGCTGCCAGAAATGCGCAAGCGGGGTGTGCCGCCGGAAGAACTGGTGGCCCTGCTGGCTGCAAGCGGCGCGATGACAGAAACGATACCGCCGAGCCTGGTGTTGATCACCATAGGCGCGGTCTGCGGGGTGTCGATCACGGCGTTGTTCATCGGCGGGATGTTGCCCGCTGTCGTCGCGACGCTGGGCATCACCCTGGTCTGCGGCTGGCGCGCGCGGCATACCGGCCAGCAACTGGCCGAGCGCGCGTCCTGGTCCAGGGTCGGACGTACCTTGATCATCGCCGTGCCGGCGCTCGCCCTGCCGGTGCTGATCCGGCTTGCCGTGATCGAAGGCGCGGCAACCGCGACCGAGGTATCGACGGTCGGCGTAGCCTACACCTTGATCGCAGCACTGATCATGGATCGTTGCGGGCGACCGGTTGCCTGGCGCCGCCTTTATTCCTTGCTGATCGAAAGCGCCTCTCTGGCCGGCGCCATTTTGCTGATCATCGGTTGCGCGACGGCTATGGCCTGGGCCCTGACACAATCCGGCTTCTCCGCCTCGCTGGTGTCGCTGATGGAACAGATGCCAGGTGGCGCCACTGGATTTCTGCTCATCACCATGCTGATCTTCACCCTGCTGGGCAGCATGCTGGAGGGCATCCCGGCAATTGTGCTGCTCGGGCCTTTGCTGTTTCCGGTAGCGCGCGCATTGGGCATCAACGATGTCCACTACGCCATGGTCGTGATCCTGGCCATGGGCATCGGTCTATTCGCGCCGCCACTGGGCGTCGGCTTTTATGCGGCCTGCGCGATCGGCAAGGCCGAGGCCGATCGTGTCATGTCGCGCGTGTGGGGTTATCTGGCGGTACTGGTGGTGTCGCTGGCCATCGTTACCTTCGTGCCGTGGTTGTCGACCGTCTTTCTGCCGCCGTCGTAAAGCCCTGGGCCAGTCTGCCTGTGTTGGCAGATGTGGGTCCCTGTGATCTACCGGAGCCGCCGTCATGGCCGAATCGAAAGCCTCGCCCGTCCATTCCGATGAAGCCAGAGTCGCCTTGGTCACCGGCGGCGCTCAGGGCATAGGCGCGGCCATCGTCGAGCGTCTGGCCCGGGCCGGACATCGCGTGCTGATCGGCGACATCGATGTCGAAGCAGCCGATCATCTGGCGCGCAAGCTCAAGCAGATGGGCTCCGATGCGCATGCCTTATACCTTGATGTCGGCCACACCGACGCCATCGGCACCGCATTTGCCGCCATCGAAAGCCACTTCGGGCGCTGCGATATCCTGGTCAATAACGCGGGCATCGCACGTACCTATCCGTTTCTCGAATATCCGCTCGATCACTGGCGCGCCGTGATGGAGGTCAACCTGACCGGCCCCATGGTGTGCGGCCAGTACGCGGGACGGATGATGGCCCGATATGGGTGGGGACGTATCATCAATATCGCCTCGATCAGCGGCGAACGCGCCAGCGCCGGTCGCACGGCCTACGGCACCTCGAAAGCGGCGCTGATTGGACTGACGCGTCAGATGGCAATCGAACTGGCGCCGCTGGGCATCACGGCCAACGGTATCGCGCCCGGCCCCGTCGACACGCCGCTCACCACCGTACTGCACTCCGCCCTGGCGCGAGAAAATTTCACCCGCGCCGTGCCGGCCGGACGCTACGCCGTACCCGACGAAATCGCCGCAGTGGCCGCCTTTCTGGCTTCCGATGATGCGTCGTATGTGAATGGACAGACGATACCGGTGGATGGGGGATTTTTGGCGGCGGGGGTATTGGAGATTTAGCCGCCGCAGACACCACGTTCAATCCACCGCCAGCACCACCGACAATTGCTTGGAAAAAATCGACAGCGGAATGCACTGCATATAGCCGCGCTCAATGGCGGCATCGATCAGTTCGATTTTGCTCTGCACGCCGAATTTGAGTTTCAAGGTGTCGACGTATTGCTCCACTGTACGATGCGATAAGCCCAGTACTGCCGCGGCCAGCTTCGATGTTTTGCCTCGCAGGACCAGAAATAGCACTTCCTGTTCGCGGGGTGAGAGCGTCAAGCCGTTACTTTGCTCGGTGCCTTCGGTTAGAAGGAAATCCGATTGATCGGTATAGCGAGCGAGTTGTCCGCCGAATGCATAGGTGTACGCGCTGGTGATATCCACGCCCCATCCTATGGTACCGATGATGGCGTCGTGATCGTCGCGCCAGGGGCGCTTGGTGTAGAGATGGGCGCGCCACGCACCATCCGCATAGCGATGGATATCCAACATCTTGAGCGTTTTTCCGCTGCGCATCACCTGCCGGTCCTGTTCATCAAAGAGTGCGGCGCAAGCGGCGGTATCGCACGGCAGATCGAGGCTGCTGCCGCCGATAATATCGAGATGATGAGGCAATCCATGCAAGCGGCCATAGGTTGCGTTGGTGTATTGATAGAGACAGTCTCGGTCGCGCACGGCGGCAAGTCCGTCGATGCGATCGATCTGATCGGCCAGCGCCTGGCTGATGGTAGGCATGAAAGTTCTCCCCAATTGGTGTGATTGCGATCGAGCTCAACAGTGTGAGCAGTACGCTGCGTTGTAGGCCGCATGTGCGTTGAAAACAACGGTGCCAGCTACGCCGTAGGCACCGCCACGTATTTGATCCGAGTGATCTGGCGGTACATTGCGACTAAGCTTTGCGTCATACCGAGAGCGTTCGGGATATGGCGCAAGCCGACGTCAGCCAGCCGCGTCCCCCAGTCCCAGATGCCACTTCAGGCCACTTCAAGCCACTTCAACCGACTGCCCAGTCGTGTGCGCCACCGTCCCCCCGGTGGCGTCTTTTTTATCTTACGTGCGTTTCCTGCGATCACAGCAGTCGCAAGGCCAGCTCGGCACAAAATCAGATTTTTCTTGATTCGATACGATGTCCGCAGTTCAGCGTAGGATTGGTCCGATGTCCGCATCACTGTGCGCGACGTATGACACGCATCACTAGGATGTGGCTTTTCGTATCATTTCTGGAGGGACTCATGGCACCGCCGATCCGAACCCGCAGCGTCTATGCACCGAGTCAGCCCGTGCCGCTTGCCATGCGTCAATTCCAGGGGCGCGATGTGTTCGCACTATGGTTTTCGTTGGGCTTGGGACTGCTCACGGTACAAACCCACAAGCAGTACGGAGCGATCACATAATGATGGACACTGCATTACGTCGAACCATCGCTATCACCAGCCTTGGATTCGTGATGGTTCAGCTTGACGTAACCATCGTCAATGTCGCGCTGGCAAAAATTGGCATCGCGTTAGGGACATCGATTTCGGGCTTGCAATGGATGGTCGATGCCTACACGATTGCCATCGCGTCGATGATGATTTCGGCCGGTGCAATAGGGGACCGTATGGGTGCACGTCGGACCTTCCTGCTGGGCATGATCGTATTCTCACTTTCATCGTTGGCTTGCGGTATCGCAAAGACAGGCGACGTACTAGTGGTATTCCGCGTTATACAGGGTATAGGGGCTGCAATGGTCCTGCCATGTTCTTTGTCATTGCTAAATTTCGCCTGCGTAGGCAGTAAGAAAAATAAATCACAAGCGATTGGTCTTTGGAACGCGGCGGGAGGGCTCGCCATCATTGCCGGCCCGGTGTTGGGCGGACTATTTGTCGAAACCATAGGTTGGCGCAGCATCTTCTTGATCAATGTCCCCATTGGCGCCATAGTGGTCTTCATGGCCAGACGTCATCTTCGGGAAACCCGGCTGGTGTCAAAAACGAATTTTGACTATCCCGGCCAACTCATGGCGATCCTGACATTGATAACCTTGACCGGCGGTATCATCGAAGTCGGCGCAATGGGCTGGACCTTCTATCGATCCATCATATTGGCGGTAGTCTCATCGACGATGATTGCGGTCTTCGTCGCAATCGAATCCAATACAAAACACCCTTTACTACCACTACAGTTTTTTAAAAATATTACGTTTTGTGCGTCTACGCTGGCAGGGCTCGTCAACAATACGGCCTACTATGGAATTATTTTCGTAGCCAGCATTTATTTTCAACGGGCATTGATGTATTCACCAGTGCAAGCCGGCTTGGCTTTTATTCCACTCACCGGTACCGGAGTCATATCAAATTTGATCGGTAGTCGGATAGCTGGCGTTAGAGGTCCGCGCCTACCGATGGTTGCCGGTTTTTTGCTCGCCTCAATAGGCTGCATTTTGCTGACAAATATCGATCAAACCACTAGCTATCCTCACTTGATTGGCGGCCTGGCATTGATTCCATTGGGCCTGGGCTTGGCCATCCCCCCCATGACATATGCACTACTGTCCACGGTGCCCGAGGAACGCGCGGGCATCGCATCGGGCGTCTTCAATACAGTACGGCAGGTTGGCGGAGCGATCGGCGTCGCGATTTTCGGATCGTTAGTCGCTGGCAATACTCAACATATTGTTGACGGCGTGCATAAGATATTTTTCAGTTGTGCGGGCTTGTTGATTGCTGGCGCGATCATCTCGTTTATCGGAATTCAAAGATGTGTGGCTTTCAATACGCTCCGGCAAAACTGAAAGTGCATGAGTCGGCAACGGCTGCGCAGCAGTGCTCACCCATCAAGTAACACCCAAGGCAAATTCCGCCGCCGCCTGCGCGTGTATCGCTGTCGTGTCGAAACACGGCAGACATAGATCAGCCGCGCCCACCAGCAGCGTGATCTCGGTGCAGCCCAGGATTACGCACTGCGCACCCTGTGCCGCCAGACGTTCCACCGCCGCCACGTAATATGCGCGTGACGAGGGTTCGATGCGTCCCAGGCACAGCTCCTGGTAGATCACTCGACTGATCTCGGCGCAGGATGCCGGCTCGGGCACGAGCACGGTCAGTCCGTGAGCACGCAGCACGCTTTTGTAGAAATCCTGCTCCATCGTGAAGGCCGTCCCCAGCAATGCGACGGTGCGATGGCCCGCGGCAACGATCGCCAGTGCGGTGGCTTCGGCCAGATGTAGAAATGGAATCTGGATCTGCGCTCGTATCGTCTCGGCGACGCGATGCATGGTGTTGGTACAGAGCACCAGACCCTGAGCGCCAGCGCGTTCCAGTGCCACCGCGCGTGCCGCCAGAATGGCACCGGCCTGATCCCAGTCGCCCCCGTGCTGGAGCGCCGCGATCGGGGCGAAGTCCACGGAATCCAGCAGAATGGGCGCGGAATGCAGGCCGCCCAGACGTTCCCGCACGGTCTGGTTAATCAAACGGTAATAGAGCGCGGTACTTTCCCAGCTCATGCCACCCAGCAAGCCCAGTGTTCTCATCGTCGTCATCGCGCTACGCGCTATGTTGTGTCGGCATCAACCGGATAGTGCCCTGCATCAATCGCACCGCCATGATATTCTTCATTCGAGATTATATTTTTAATATCAATCTCATTTAAAGAATTTAGTGTTCGAGTCCCCAATGCGTGAACCTGTCAACAGCGCCCCACTCGACCTTGCCGCCCTCCAAATCTTCCGCGCGGTGGCGGCCGAGGCCAGCGTCACCCGTGCCGCGCAGCGGCTGGAGCGGGTGCAATCCAACGTCACCACGCGCCTCAAGCAATTGGAGCAGGACGTCGGCGCCGAGCTGTTCCTGCGCGACGGCAAACGCATGTCGCTGACACCGGCCGGCGAACGCCTGCTTGCTTATACCGAACAACTGCTGGCGCTGGCCGAGGAAGCGCGCCAGGCAGTCCAGCCGCAACGGCCCAGCGGACGCCTGCGCGTCGGAGCGATGGAAAGCACGGCGGCCAGTCGGCTTGCACAGCCGCTCGCGGCCTATCACCAATGCTGGCCCGAGGTGGCGCTGGAACTCAGCACCGGCACCACTGGGGCATTGCTGGATGCAGTACTGGCGCACAGGCTCGATTGCGCGTTGGTGGCGGACCCGGCTGCGATGGCCCCGGCAGCCGATGCCGCGTTGCCCCCCGGGCTCGACGCGATCCCCATCTACCGCGAAGCGCTGCGCCTGGTGCTGCCGCCCGGTCATGCGCCGGTTCAGCACGCCGAGCAGGTCCAGATCCGCACCCTGGCCGGTTTCGCGCGCGGTTGCGTCTACCGTCAGCTCGGGGAAAACTGGCTGACCCAGCCAGGGCTGGCCGCGCCGCGCCGCTGGCAAGTGCTGGAGGTCGGCTCCTACCATGCGATTCTGGCCTGTGTCGCAGCCGGCTCCTGTATCGCGGTGGTACCCCAGTCGGTGCTGGATCTGCAAGGCACGCCGTCCCAGGTCACGATACAAGCCCTGGTCGACGTCGACACCTTGCTGGTCAAGCGCCAGGGTTATCGCTCGGCGGCCTATGAGGCGTTTGCCGGCTTGCTTCCATCACGCAAGGAGTTGTGATGCAGACCGAACTGACCCGCCTGCTGCAGATCCGTTACCCGCTGATTCAAGCGCCCATGGCCGGCGTATCGACACCCGCGCTGGCAGCGGCAGTGTCGAACGCGGGCGCGCTGGGCTCGATTTCGGTCGGCGCCCAAAACCCGATCCAGGCCCGCGAGGCCATCGATCAAACCCGTGCGCTGACGGCCGGCCCTTTCAATGTCAATGTGTTCTGCCACACGCCGGCGCAGGCCGATCCGGTGCGCGAGGCCGCTTGGCTAGCGCGCCTCAAGCCCTATTTCGCGGAATTCGGCGCCACGCCGCCGACGGCCCTGCGCGAAATTTATCGCAGCTTCAATCAGGACGACGAGATGCTCGAGGTACTGCTCGATACGCGTCCGCGCCTAGTCAGTTTTCATTTCGGGCTGCCGCCCCAGGATAGAATCGATGCGCTCAAGCGTGCCGGCATCCTGCTTGCCGCCAGTGCCACCACGCCCGCCGAAGGCGAACAGCTCGTGCAGGCCGGTATCGATCTGATTGTGGCTCAAGGGGTAGAAGCCGGCGGTCACCGTGGCGTGTTCGACCCAGCACAAGGCGACGCCGGCTTCGGCACCCTGGCCTTGGTCCGTCTGCTGGCGCGCCAAAGCGCGCGGCCGGTGGTCGCCGCAGGCGGCATCATGGACGGCGCCGGGATCGCGGCGGCCCTGATGCTGGGCGCCTGCGGGGCGCAACTGGGCACGGCCTTTGTCAGCACCGCGGAATCCGCTGCGCCGGCCGCGCACCGCGCCCTGCTGCAAGGCGAACGCGCCTATGAGACGCGCATTACCCGCGCAATTTCCGGACGAGACGCACGCGGTATCGCCAATCGCTTTATGCGCGAAATCGACGCGTCCGATGCGTCCGCAGTGCCCGACTATCCGACGGCCTATGACGCCGGCAAGGCGCTCAATGCCGCGGCACAAGCAGGCGGCAGCAGCGAGTTCGCCGCCTACTGGGCCGGTCAAGGTGCGCCGTTGGCGCGCGCCGTGCCGGCGGCAGAACTGGTAGACACGCTGGCCGCCGAGTTGCGGCACAGCCTGGCACAGGCAAGCGCATATGCCCAGCAGTCCTAAACCTGGGCATGACATGACGCCTCCCCGTAACCGTCACGAACGAAACGGGGAAGGCCTGTCCCTGCAATCTCGTAAATAACCCTATCGACATCGGTCCGAGCATCGGATAACAATGGGTGCGCTGGGAAATGCCGCTGCGCTGCCGTCCACGACGGCACACGCCCGGCCTGCCGCATTGCTGACGTTTACCCTAATCTCCCTGACTACCGAGGCGTCGATGTCCAACCAGAAATCCGCCGATCTTGCCGCGAGGCTCGATCGATTACCCGCCACCCGCGCCATCTGGACCATGGTGATACTGATTTCGCTGGGCGGCGTGTTCGAGTTCTACGATCTGTTCTTTACCGGTTACGTGGCGCCCGGCATGGTCGAATCCGGCCTGTTCAAACCCGAATCGCTCGGCATCTTTGCCTCCTTGCAGACGCTTGCGGTTGCAGGCTTTGGCACCTTTGTATTCGCCACCTTCGCCGGTCTATGGGTCGGCACGCTGTTGTTCGGCTCGGTCGCAGACCGCTTCGGCCGACGCTTCATCTTCACCTGGTCACTGGTCTGGTACATGGTGTGCAGCGCGATCATGGCCTTCCAGACGTCGGGAGCGATGCTCGATCTGTGGCGCTTTATCTCGGGCATCGGCATCGGTG